>Ga0209066_10002781_pt1 | contig 20773 bp, 27 predicted proteins | sample All_14_2_FD_187198 | JGI IMG/M metagenome (GOLD analysis project Ga0209066, IMG submission 187198) | Freshwater microbial communities in response to fracking from Pennsylvania, USA - Allegheny Zone_MetaG_DW_15 (SPAdes) (version 2) ... | reverse complement strand
CCCCTGAAAAAGCCCCCCAAAAAAACTGAATGCAGTCGGCGCTGGATGACACGCTGACCTACGACCTCACCCCCGTCGGCACCTATACCTACGACAGCCAAAACCGCCGCACCAAAAAGGTGGCTGGCGCAAACACAACGCATTATGTTTATGGCGTAGGCGGGTTATTGTATGGGGAATACGATAACGCTGGCGACCTCATACGGGAGTATGTGTACCTCGACAGCACCCCGCTGGCACAGGTCGATGCAGGCGCACCCGAAAACGTCATATACCTGCACCCCGACCATCTCGGCACACCCAGATTTGCCACCAACAGCGGCGGCACGCAGGTTTGGGCTTGGGCAGGTGATGCTTTTGGTGTCGGCGCACCCAGCGGCTCCGCCACAGTAAACATAAGAATGCCCGGCCAATACGTCGATGCCGAAAGCGGGTTGTTCTATAACTAGAACAGATATTATAATCCGGCTATCGGGCGATACATCTCCTCTGACCCCATCGGTATCGACGGCGGCCTCAACACATTCCTCTATGCTGATGCCAGTCCTGTAATGTATGTAGATCCGACTGGCATGTGCCCAGCTTGCGTAGTTTGGCTGGCACGGGCAGGATACACGGCTTACCGAGCATCACAAGCGGCAAGGTTGGCTATGAGCGCGGAAGCTGCGGCTGAAGTGGCCGTCACAACAACAAGAATAGGCAGCGCATTAAGGGCAAGGGCTGCAATTGGCGCTTCCGGCGCGGGCGGCGCTGTAGCTGCACCGCAAGTGCCGAGGGTATGTCCGGTTCCAAACAGTACCACCCATGGGCTCGAACGTATTGCTGGCGTGCAAGCAACGCGTGGAGGAGTTTTGTCAGTCGAACGGATTCTAGAGGTTCGTTTATCAGGAAGTCTCATGCGACAGGCAGACGGAGCTTCAGTCCGAATTCTTCAGAACAGCACAGGACGATTTGATGTTGTAGTTGAAGGAGAACGTGGAATAATTACAACATTCAAGAATCTCTCGCAAAAGAGTCTCTCAAACCTTGCAAAAAATTATGGGTGGCATTGATGGCATCTGAAGTAGTCTGTTGTTTCTGTGGTGAGTGGTTACTCGAAGATCACTCTGTGCAGATATCTATATTCCCAACCGTGGATAGAGACGAAGCACAGTCTTTATACTGTCATCGCCAATGCCTAGCCGATAGACTTGCTAGCAATGTGCCCAAGCATCCTGCTCTTTTGGATTCAAATGAAAGTTGATTCAGGGCAGTAAAAATGAACAATTTCTCAGAAAAACAGGCTTATCTGGCCATGTTTACCTTTCTCGAAAAGCATTACGAAATGACAAGATCTGATGATCTTGGTGCTCTTTTAGGAAGTATGACGTTACTTACGGATGGAAAGACTGCCGACCCTGCTATTTGGGAAGATTGGCGTGAGGCTGTCAAAAAGGCTCAAACGGGAGAGGTAAATGCAAACATGGAACTAAAGTAAAAGCATCGATGCGCCCAGCGGCTCTGCCACAGTAAACATAAGAATGCCGGGGCAGTATGTAGATGCCGAAAGCGGGTTGTTCTATAACTGGAACCGATATTATAATCCGGCTATCGGGCGGTATATCTCCAATGACCCGATTGGCATAGATGGAGGATTGAATACATTCCTCTATGCCGATGCCAATCCGGTGATGTATGCCGATCCCACTGGAGAGGAGCCCCTAACGCTGACCCTTACAGGAACAGCAGTCTTGCCGACTTTAGGCCAGCTGTGTCTAGCAAACCCGGCTACCTGCCTCATCGGGGGCTCTGCTGCTGGCCTTCTCGCTGGGTATCATGGCCTTGGAGCAATTCCGGGTATTCAGGAAGCGTGTGATGCTTGGGTCAAAAACGATGGCTTCACCGGTATTCTCGAAATGGCGAAAGGTGGCAAGAAAAATATTCAAAACGAATATACGAGGCTGATGCAGAATATAAAGAACCCCGACCCCTGCAAAGAACTCCAAAAGATGTACAATCAAGAGAAAGACTCGGCAGAACGGTTGAAAATTAAAACCGCCATGAAATACTTTAACTGCGATAACAGGGGAAGATTCCAATGACATGGTATTGCGCGAGCATCGTAACAACTATAAAGGTTAAACAGGGGACTCAAGATGCCTTCCCCGTTTTTGAAGATTTTCATTTAGTCGAAGCGGACGACCAGGATACCGCTTTAAAAAAAGCAGAAAAATTAGGCTTGCAATTGCAGGCGTTAGAGGATGGCTTAACTCTGGAGGGGATTCCTGCACGGAGAGAGTTTCTTGGTGTCAGAAAGATGAGGTCAATTTACAATCCACCGGACGGGAACTTAGACAGTGCCCCCCCTGTGGACGGAACAGAAGTTTCACATTCCTATTTTGAATTGAAGAACGAAGAAGACTTAAAAAAATTTGCGGCTGGCAAACGTATTACGGTTGATTACATAGACGATGACGAATAAACAGACCAACGAATTGCGAGAGCGACTCTGCGTAATCCACGCTGCAAAGCACTCAAACAGCTTGCAGTTTGTATCCGGCAGCATGTCGCGCCCTTTTGGGAACGGCAGAACATATAGCCACAAAGTTTCCAGTAACCGCTGTCATAACAGGGGCAACAGCAGGGTGGTATATAGCAGGTGAAGCTATTGCTACCGGCATAGACTGGTGTATTACAAATCTTACAAACCTAGAGCCACCAGGCAATTGTACGCCCGAAGAGCATAGAGACTTACAAGAGAGAGTAGAGAATGCTTGTGGATCAGCAAAGTCTTGCACTGGAAAAGATAACGCTCCTACGCTAGGCAAAAAAATCGGATCGCACTCATCATGTATTTCCGCACGACTAAGAATGAATAATAAATGTTTCGCTGGAGGGAATAAGGGGCACCAAGACGCTGTCGAAGACCGCCTCCGAGCTATTGAGCGGTGCAAAAAGCTAATGACAGATTTAGGGAAGAAAAAATAGTGTCAAATAATAAATACAATGTGCTTATATCAAATGCCCTTCAGCATCCTAACTGGGAAACTGACAAAGCAAAAAAAATGTTTGAGCATTTTATATCTGATAGATTTTCTTATGATGCTATATCAAATTATCCAGATTATCTTTCCTATGCTTCAGCAGAGTTGCTACATGATATACTCCCCCAGATGATAGAAGAGATGATTAAGAGGAAAGATACGGACAACTTTCTAATTTATAAAATAATATCTGCACTTGACCCTTTGGGTAATAATGCAATCCCAGAATATCAAGAGAGAGCAATAAAACTCGTCGCGCTTGCTGATAAAAAATTTTCTAAGCAGGCTCTTCAATTTTTGGAAGCGATTAGGCCTTTCTTCTTTGTCCCAGGCACTGGAGGATGGAGTAGTCGAGCCTCAACAAGCAGAACAGGAATTTAGAACCGCCTATTGCATATGGTTGGGTGAAAGGCTCATTGATAGCAGGCCCGCGCTTACAAAATTTTCCTCTCTTGAACATGAAGAGAAGATTCAAGAGTTCAGGAAACTAGATCAACGCGTATCTGAACTTTCTATTGAATATATCAGATGATCTAGAGAGTATTTTGGACGAGGCGCTGGCTGCAAGTGTCAAATTGCACCGTCTGACAGGGCATTATCGTAGCCGCCATGAAAGCTTGATCGCGTTTTCAAACCATCGTTATTATGGCGGCGAACTGGTTACATACCCTTCCGCGGAAACAAAACAAAGTGCAGTTTCGCATGTATTGGTAGAGGGCGTTTATCCAAGCTATTGGTGGATTTGATGCGTATGACTCAGAGTTTGAGGAGGCCATAGCCGAGGCGCTGCGTAAAAAGGGGTGGACCATCCATACGCAAATTGGTGTATCAAAGTTTAAGATTGATTTAGGTGTTGTACACCCAGATTTCCCTGGGAAATACATTGCAGGTAAGGATGATCCTCCCAATGAGGCGGAACAGGTAGCAAGGCTTCTTTCTTTTTGGAAAAATAAATGTGAAAATTTTTAAAGCCTCTATAAAACCTCCGCCGTTGGCAGCGACAGCTACACCTACGATGCCGCCGGCAACATCACCGATGATGGCACGAACACCTACACATGGAACAACGCCGGCCAGCTGGCCGAGGTACTGGTCAGCAGCACCCCCGTCGGCACCTATACCTACGATTCGCAAAACCGCCGCACCAAAAAGGTGGCTGGGGCAAACACAACGCATTATGTTTATGGCCTGAACGGATTGCTTTATGGCGAATACGACAATGCGGGGGATTTGATTCGGGAGTATGTGTACCTCGACAGCACCCCGCTGGCACAGGTGGATGCAGGCGCGCCGGAAACCGTCATATACCTGCACCCCGACCATCTGGGAACACCCAGATTCGGCACAAACTCCGGCGGCACACAAGTCTGGGCGTGGAGCGGCGATGCCTTCGGCGTGGGCGCACCCAGCGGTTCCGCCACAGTAAACATCCGTATGCCAGGGCAATACGTCGATGCAGAATCTGGCTTGTTCTATAACTGGAACCGCTATTATAATCCGGCAATAGGCCGCTATATCAGCAGCGACCCGATCGGTATTGAGGGTGGCCTCAACACCTTCCTCTATGCCAATGCAAGTCCGGTGATGTATGTGGATCCGGAGGGGCTTGACGCAATTACTATGGCTTTGGAAAATTGTGCACGAAATCCGAATTTGTGCGCTACCTCTTTCAGAGGGGCAGCAACTGTAGCCGCCCCTGCTATAGCGTTTTGCACCACAACTCCCGTTGGTTGGGTTACATGCAGTGCAGCAGCGGCAGTAGCCGGTGTTGCTGCTATATGCTATGCTACAAGCGATGAAGCTCCAAGCGCTGCCGATTGCAACACAGCTATCAAGTTACTTGAACAGGCTATCAGGCTGGCAGAAAAGAACGGAGCTAAGCTAACTGAAGACAGAAAGAAGAAATTACAAGATAAAATTAACGATGGAACAATTACAAGCGACGATCTGCCGGGCGGCATTCGAAAACTTATGCCAGGAAAGTTCAAGGGTATGACGCTTAACGAGATTCGTAAGCTTTGTGGGAAGAGCAGGTGATGGATGGCGGAAAAAGCAGAAACTTTAATCATCTACGGTATGTCGTTGTCCGACCTGCTAACACTTTTTGCATGTGACATTGATAATGACGACGATTTCTATTTTAGACTTGCGCAAAACATCTCGCAGGCCGATGCCGATTATCTTCCCATGCACCTGCAAGAATACAGCGGTTCACGACTAAGAGGTGCTGTATTCGGCATTGGGTTGAGCCCGCAAAAGGACGAGAAGCAGCGGAATCTCCTGCTATCCTTACTGAGTCATTCTGACCCGCTTATCGTTGCCGAAGCTATAGATTCTTTAAGTCGCGCTGACTACGGTATTTTTTGGCCCCGCATCGAACCGTTGCTTCGACACGAATCGCCATATGTCATCGGAGCCGCGCTCCGTTATGCGCACTTTGCGCTTCCCGCTGAGAAGGCTTTTATAATTTTAACAGATGCGCTAAAAAATACTGATTCCATCGTTCGCCAGAACGCTCTCGATGAATTAGGCGACCTTGGCGATAAACGCGCCCTTGAGTTCATTCGCCCTTATTGCGATGATTCCGACTCGGACGTTAAACAAGCTGCCAATACAGCCTATGAAACAATTATTGATGTTTCCAAGGAACCTGAATCATCCGCATGACAAAGTTAGCCCCCTCATCTCCGGCTTGCGCTGGCGTATGTGGGCGTACCAAGAAAAGAACAAAAAGAAAGCTGAATGCTGTCTGTACGAATACCCCGCCGACAGCAGCCTCGATGCCACGCTCACCTATGACCTCACCTCCGGCTGCGGCACGGCGGGCATTGGCAGGTTGTGCAGCGTGGCCGATGCCTCCGGCACCACGGCTTACGAATACAACACCCTCGGCCAGTTGACCGAGGTCAATGAAACCCGTGGCGCACTCACCTTCACGACCGCCTATACCTATGACCTTGCGGGCAATGTCTTGACCATCACCCTGCCTTCGGGCCGTGTGGTCACCTATGCCCGCAATGCCAACGGGCAGGTCAGCACCGTAACGGCAGATGTGGCGGGCAGCCCCGTGGCACTGGCAAGCTCCATCACCTACCTGCCCTTCGGCCCGTTAAACGCCCTGACCTACGGCAACAGCCTGACGTTCTCCGCGACGTATGATCAGGATTACAACCCCACCAACCGCACGGTAAGCGGTGGCATCTACAACCACACGTATGATACGGATGACAACGGCAACATCATCCAGATCGGCAGCACCGATTACGCCTATGATGCCCTCAACCGTCTGGACGAAGAAGACAGCGGCAGTGCCATCACCTATACCTTTGACGCCACATCCAACCGCCTGACCAAGGTCAACGGCGGCACGGTCACCACAACCGTGCCTTCCAACAGCAACAAAATCTCCGCCGTTGGCAGCGACAGCTACACCTACGATGCCGCTGGCAACATCACCGGCGACGGCACGAACACCTACACATGGAACAACGCCGGACAGCTGGCCGAGGTACTGGTCAGCAGCACCCCCGTCGGCACCTATACTTATGATTCGCAAAACCGCCGCACCAAAAAGGTGGCGGGCACCACCACGCATTATGTCTACGGCCTGAACGGATTGCTTTATGGCGAGTATGACAATGCAGGGGATTTGATTCGGGAATATGTTTATCTGAACGATGCACCCCTCGCGCAAGTGGATGCAGGCGCACCTGAAACCGTCATATATTTGCACCCCGACCACCTCGGCACACCCAGATTCGCTACCAACAGCGGCGGCACCCAAGTCTGGGCGTGGAGCGGTGATGCCTTTGGCGTGGGCGCACCCAGCGGCTCTGCCACAGTAAACATAAGAATGCCGGGGCAGTATGTTGATGCCGAAAGCGGGTTGTTCTATAACTGGAACAGATATTATAATCCAGCTATCGGCCGCTACATCTCTAGCGACCCGATTGGCTTGGAAGGCGGGCTCAATACCTTCCTCTATGCTGAGGCCAGTCCGGTGATGTATACCGACCCGACTGGCGAGTTTATTCCTATCCTCGTTGGTATTGCAGGCGGTATTGTGTTCGATTATGCGGTCAGCAAATGGAAAGAAGAGCATTGCACTTGCAAGAACGCTTCGACGCCTGGCGGCGCTATTGATGACGCAGCAATTGGGGCAGCTTCGGGTCTATTTGGAAAATTTAAACCTAAAGATAGGGGCCTTGGTGGAGGGGGTAAATCCGGAGACAAAACTTCTATTTTCAGCGATTATCTTCATGGCCACTATGGCGAGTGGGAACATTCAAGGATCAGATGGTGGCGGGATTTTGGTAGAGGAATAGCCAAGAGACTGCCATATGTTGGGACAGCTTGGGGAGCATATGAAATTTATGATGCATTTAACTGCGAGAATGTAGATGACTAAGATGCGTCCAATTAAACCAGTTGGAGAATTAACGTCGGCTTTCTTGAAAAGAATCCGATGCTCCGCAGAGCAGGTTGATTCATGGAACAGCAGAACAAGGCTTTTACATGATCTCAACTGGTGCGGTGATGACATCTTGGATGCGTTTGAAATCCTGCATAAAGAACTTGGTGTAGACCTGTCTAACTTTAATTTCGAGAAATTTTTCCCGAAAGAATCCTCGATGGATGCGTATTACATCTCCAGTTCAGAGGTGCTTCGCAGAATTGGATTGAAGAAAGTTGCAAATCTCTTATACAAGAAAGCCTTGAATCGTATTTACAGTAAATACCCAGAGGTTACGTTTGAAATGCTTGAGGAAGCAATCAAGCAGCGAAAGTGGGTTTTTTAGATATCCGGCACTTCTCCGGATAAAATGAAATGATTCAGGTTCGTACAGAGGTGCCATCGATGGATATGAATAATGCAATAATAAGGTTTCGAATCGTAAGTCGGGAATTATTTAACAATTACATTTTCCCGCTGTATGACAGAGAGAACGCACTAAACGGCAAGAATTGGGAAGTCGATGCTCTTTTTGCGCAGTTAAATGCAGCTTTATTTCGGGCAATAGTGGCTAAACGTTTTGAACTCGGCGAAGCAAGATATGGTGAAGTAAATCCCGATATCGGCGTGAACTTAAAATATAAGCAACCTGTCTCTATCCAAGTTAATCGCGGAATAGATACCGGCTATTGGGACTTCCCATTGAATGAAGTATCGCCGCAGGTACGACTATCGTTTATCGATTTCTTTGACTGGGATAGCTTAGGTATACGAGATTACCAGTATGTGCGGACTAAGATCGAAGAATGGCCCGAGCATCCGGAGGCGGTGGGAAAGCAAGGGTTGATTGAAGTGCGCCATGTGCAGTTTTATCTTGGGAAACCTTCGCCTTAATCTTACTTTTTCTCATGTGGATGCCACGCTCACCTATGACCTCACCTCCGGCTGCGGCACGGCGGGCATTGGCAGGCTGTGCAGCGTGGCGGATGCCTCCGGCACCACGGCTTACGAATACAACGCCCTCGGCCAGTTGACCGAGGTCAACGAAACCCGTGGCGCACTCACCTTCACGACCGCCTATACCTATGACCTTGCGGGCAATGTGCTGACCATCACCCTGCCTTCGGGCCGTGTGGTCACCTATGCCCGCAACGCCAACGGGCAGGTCAGCACCGTAACGGCAAATGTGGCGGGCAGCCCCGTGGCGCTGGCAAGCTCCATCACCTACCTGCCCTTCGGCCCGTTAAACGCGCTCACCTACGGCAACATCATCCAGATCGGCAGCACCGATTACGGATACGATGCCCTCAACCGTCTGGACGAAGAAGACAGCGGCAGTGCCATCACCTATACCTACGATGCCACATCCAACCGCCTGACCAAGGTCAACGGCGGCACGGTCACCACAACTGTGCCCTCCAACAGCAACAAAATCTCCGCCGTTGGCAGCGACAGCTACGGATGCTATAGGATTAAATCGAGCAGATGTTCAAAGAGCTGTTATTGAAGATTTAAAATCAAACGTATCTCGAATAACTAACGGTCAACCATTTAATCAAACTATCCAAGTAAATAAAGCTAGCGTTACTTATACAGCTTATAGACTACCAAATGGGACTATCAATGTCGGAAGAATCATTAGTCCGAGATAAAGTCTTTTTGAAGGAGATGATATGGTTCAAGAACAATCTGAGCGTAGGCTAGGCCCTAAAAGAAACTTAAATAAACAAGAAATAGCATTAATACAACGACTACTTGAAATTAGTGATAGAAATGAGCAGCTTATCAACCTTCAGTCTCTTGAGGTTCAAGAAATGTCCGATGGAGGCATGGGAAGCTTATATATTGTAAATCCTCAGAAGCCATCAGGACAAAGGACTTTTGGGTGCCGTATTGCAGAATTTCAGTATAAAGATGCTGATGAAGTTCCGATTATTGCTTCTTTAAATGTGGATGAAGATGGAGACTTATATGAAGTGGATGTATGGAGGGTAGATTATAATCCTGTCATTCGGTTAATGCCCTGACCTAGGGCAACAGCCTGACGTTCTCCGCGACGTATGATCAGGATTACAACCCCACCAACCGCACGGTAAGCGGTGGCATCTACAACCACACGTATGATACGGATGATAACAGCAACATCATCCAGATCGGCAGCACCGATTACGCATACGATGCCCTCAACCGTCTGGACGAAGAAGACAGCGGCAGTGCCGTCACCTATACCTTTGACGCCACCTCCAACCGCCTGACCAAGGTCAACGGCGGCACCCAAGTCTGGGCGTGGAGCGGTGATGCCTTTGGCGTGGGCGCACCCAGCGGCTCCGCCACAGTAAACATAAGAATGCCCGGCCAATACGTCGATGCCGAAAGCGGGTTGTTCTATAACTGGAACAGATATTATAATCCGGCTATTGGCCGTTATATCTCCTCCGACCCTATCGGCATTGACGGCGGGCTGAATACCTTCCTTTATGCTGAAGCAAGTCCGGTGATGTATGCGGATCCGGAGGGGTTGATGACGAATTGCTGGCCTGGAGATTTTGGAGCAGTTTGCACGGCTAGTGGGGGAGATTTTGGCCCAGGGATGATCTGGGGAGGGAATAGTGGTCGCGCACGCTCGAGCAGTACGACTTTACACGGCAAGCTTAGTAATAAACAAAATGGACAAAGCTCATCTGTATCACAAGCTCCAGATTTTGTTGTAAGTCCGGGTGGGACTATTTATCCGATTCCTAAGGGTGCTACGGGTCCGTTTCTTCTGGGTGGAGGAAGAGGAATGACTTACACAGGTGGTAGCGGTGGCATGTGCCTTGATCCGAGGGTTGCTAACTTTCGCTATATGAGCCCAACAACAACAGGGAAATACCCCTACCCGACTGGCCGAGGAACATATACAAATATTGGCGGTCAAACTGTCAACCCCTTGACGGGGCAAACTGTAGCGCCGTCAAACCCATGGTGGCATATTCCAGGAGGGAAATAGAGAAATGAGACTAAACAATCATCCAGAACTGTCGCTTTTAAAAGACCATAATTTAGTAGGAGTTACTTTTATACAGAATTATTTACAACTCCTTATGGAGGGACTATATGAAAGCCCGATTTTAAACGGATATGTCTGGCCTTGGATAAAAACAGATAAAGGAATTTTTTCTATAGAAAGCTTGGGATATAGAGATGCTTTATGTGAGCAGATAGGAAAGAAGTTAGTTAACGTATTAGACAATAACGAAGAGATTGTACTTATTTTTTCGGATAATGCAGAAATCCACTTCTCAATTAAAGAATGTGACAAGACTGGGCCTGAGGCTGTTATGTTACAGATGGGAAACATAACATGTGTTTGGTAAAAACATGTCCTTGCGAGCAATGTATTGACCATCTCTCCGCCAATCAGGAAGTGTAACTACCTATACACCTAAAACAACGCCGGACAGCTGGCCGAGATACTGGTCAGCAGCACCCCTGTCGGCACCTATACCTACGATTCGCAAAACCGCCGTGTGAAAAAAGTAGCAGGCACCACCACGCATTACGTCTACGGCCTGAACGGTCTGCTCTATGGCGAGTGCGACAATGCAGGGGCTTTGATACGGGAATATGTGTACCTGAACGATGTACCCCTCGCCCAAATCGACGCAGGCGCGCCGGAAGTACTGACGTATCTGCACCCCGACCATCTGGGAACACCCAGATTCGGCACAAATACGGGCGGCACACAAGTCTGGGCTTGGGCGGGGGATGCTTTTGGCGTGGGCACTCCCACAGGCTCTGCCACAGTAAACATAAGAATGCCCGGCCAATACGTCGATGCCGAAAGCGGGTTGTTCTATAACTGGAACCGATATTATAATCCCAACATCGGCCGCTATATCAGCAGCGACCCCATCGGCATAGACGGTGGCCTCAACACCTTCCTCTATGCTGAAGCCAATCCTGTAATGTATATGGATCCGGAGGGGTTATATAGCCTGTGGGATTTCCAAGGGGATATTGCCGATGCAACAATTTCCGGCTTGCAAGGGTTGGCGGGGCTAACTGATGCCCTGACACTTGGACAGTCAAAAGCCTATCGAGAGCGCACGGGGCAGGACTATGTGGATCCTTGCGATGGTGTGTATGCTGTCGGTGCTGGCCTTGGTGCTGTCGCACAGTCTACAGCTCTAGGCGGGTCTGTTTATAAAGGTGGTAACTGGATACTTGGAAAAATAGCAAGAATTGATCCAAACAAATTGAATCATATTTTTGGCCAAGCGAAACATAAATTAGAGCCGCTTTTGGCCAAGTTTGGTGGCAATCAAGAGAAAGCATTTCGCGCATTAGAGAATGCAGCGCAAAAAGCCCTAAAGAGCGGCAAACTAAACCTTAAAAATGGTATCAATAGTCAAACGAGAATTAACGTTAATGGTATTGATGTCGATTTGGTTGGGGGGCGCGTGGTAAACGGTAGATTTAATATTGGCTCTGCTTCGAGAAGGGATATCCCATGACTGATCTAACTAAGTTTGAGAGAGCAGCAATAGAATATATCATAGAAACAGATGCACCAGAATATCAAACACATATACCCTATCTATCGATAGATAGACGCGAAAGCACAGGCGCGGGGATTTATGTTTACTTTAAATACTCAGATACATTCACTATAAACTCAGATGATAATAGAACGATAGGACAGTCTATATTCGCCGAAGTTGAAGGGTTGAAAGAAGGAGCAGGCTTCATGCTTTATATAGATCATGGACAAATTTCTATGCTAGAATCTTTTAGCAATGCGTATGAATCTTGGCCCGCTAAAATTGAAAATTTTTCACTACAAGTTTTATAAAAAACAAGAAAATAAGTAAGCAATAATATTTGCCAACCCTCAATTTGAAGCCCACTTAACTTAAGTAAAAACTTTGTGCGTATATTAAGTATAGTGAATCACCTACCTGCCCTTCGGCCCGCTAAACGCCCTCACCTACGGCAACAGCCTGACGTTCTCCGCGACGTATGATCAGGATTACAACCCCACCAACCGCACCGTATCGGGCGGGATTTACAACCACACGTATGATACGGATGATAACGGCAACATCATCCAGATCGGCAGCACCGATTACGCATACGATGCCCTCAACCGGCTGGACGAAGAAGACAGCGGCAGTGCCGTCACCTATACTTACGATGCCACATCCAACCGCCTGACGAAGGTGAACGGCGGCACGGTCACCACAACCGTGCCTTCCAACAGCAACAAAATCTCCGCCGTTGGCAGCGATAGCTACACCTATGATGCCGCCGGCAACATCACCGATGACGGCACCAACACCTACACATGGAACAACGCCGGACAGCTGGCCGAGGTACTGGTCAGCAGCACCCCCGTCGGCACCTATACCTACGATTCCCAAAACCGCCGTGTGAAAAAAGTGGCTGGGGCAAACACAACGCACTATGTCTATGGCCTGAACGGATTGCTTTATGGCGAATACGACAATGCGGGGGATTTGATTCGGGAATACGTGTACCTGAACGATACGCCCCTCGCCCAAATCGACGCAGGCGCGCCAGAAACCGTCATATACCTGCACCCCGACCACCTCAGCACACCGCGCTTCGCCACCAACAGCGGCGGCACACAGGTCTGGGCTTGGGCGGGTGATGCTTTCGGCGTGGGCACTCCCAGCGGTTCTGCCACCATCAACATCCGTATGCCCGGCCAATACGTCGACTCGGAATCAGGCTTGTTCTACAACTGGAACAGATATTATAATCCGGCTATTGGGCGGTATATAAGCTCCGATCCCATCGGCATTGACGGTGGGCTCAACACCTTCCTCTATGCCGATGCCAGTCCGGTGATGTATGCGGATCCTACTGGAGAAATCGTTCCTATTGTGGCAGCGTTTGCCATTGCATGTGCAGCTAATCCAGCTTGCGTAGTTAGCAGCACTGCAGCACTCACAGGAGCAGCTATCTGGGCTACGCAGAAAATTTCGGAAAGTACGGCAACCCAGCAGCCAGAGATTTGCGATGTACATGGCAATTCATCTCTAAGTGAACGCCAAACAGAAGTTTATTATTTAATAAATCGCACCACTGGCGCAATCGATAAAATTGGTATTACATCGAATCCTCAATCCCGCTATTCAGATGCCTATCTTCGTGCTAAAAATGTTCGATATGAAGCACAGGCACAATATAATTCCCGCTATCCTGCAATGGTAGATGAAAACATCAGATTGGTTCACTACCGTCTAACACATGGTGATTTGCCTCGTCTAAATAAAACTACTCGCTAAGGATGCTAAAATGATTTTTTGGGCTTCTTCAGAAGTTTATCAACCCGTGGGCAAGATATCCGAAACGATTCGTTGTTGCGTTGAATCTTTCTTGAATGACACTTTTGAAACTTCAAGCCTTGCAACCTTAGAGGTCGAGTTACGCTATATTCCTATTATCATGCCAGAAGGAATGCGTGAGCGTTATCCTGCACGCTCCAAACTTATAAAGAATGAAAAAGCTTACCTTTCCGCGCCCCAGCTGGATTATAACATCTTTGTCAGCGGAACATTAGAGGAGCAGCTGCGTGAATATATACGAGGTATTGACTTGCCTGTTCCTCATCTTGCTGGACTAGGCGCATCAGATGAACAAATCAAGGAATTCAAGAAAATCATAGCCTCTGCCGCGGAACATATTCTTGCTGAACAGAATAGGACATTGAATTGAAATTTTCCTGCCCTACGGTCACCACAACCGTACCCTCCAACAGCAACAAAATCTCCGCCGTTGGCAGCGACAGCTACACCTATGATGCCGCCGGCAACATCACCGACGACGGCACGAATGAATACACATGGAACAACGCCGGACAGCTGGCCGTGGTCGAGGTCAGCAGCACCCCCGTCGGCACCTATACCTACGATTCGCAAAACCGCCGCACCAAGAAAGTGGCGGGCGCAAACACAACGCACTATGTCTATGGCGCAGACGGGTTATTGTATGGGGAATACGATAACGCAGGCGACCTCATACGGGAGTATGTGTACCTCGACAGCACCCCGCTGGCACAGGTGGATGCAGGCGCACCCGAAACCGTCATATACCTGCACCCCGACCATCTGGGAACACCCAGATTCGGCACAAACTCCGGCGGCACACAAGTCTGGGCGTGGAGCGGCGATGCCTTCGGCGTGGGCGCACCCAGCGGCTCTGCCACCGTAAACATAAGAATGCCCGGGCAGTATGTAGATGCCGAAAGCGGGTTGTTCTATAACTGGAACAGATATTATAATCCGGCTATCGGGCGGTATATATCGAGCGACCCGATTGGCATTGACGGCGGGCTCAACACCTTCGGCTATGTCGGGCAGAATCCGGTTAATTTAATTGACCCTGAGGGGCTGCAATTAGAAGCCACAATAGCAGAAGTACAAACTGCTTGCAGTTTGTATCCGGCAGCATGTGAGGCTCTTCTAGGAACAGCGCGACATATTGCTACGAAAATTCCGGCAGCAACTGTTGCAATTAGCACTGCCACCGGCGGTTATTATGCCGGTGAAGCTATAGCTGTTGGTATAGATTGGTGCATCAATCAAATGACAACCGCTGATAATGGCACCTGTTCATGTCAACATCGTGACGTGCATACCTCTAGTGGCCAGAGCTGTCAGGTACTCCGGGAATCCGGCGTTTGCGGTGGTCCGTACAAGGGCTCAGGATCCAATAGCGCAACATGTCAATCGGATGCGAGGAAAAATGCACCTGAAGCTTGTCGTGGATGCCTCGGTCACTGCCTCTACAGGCCCGCTAAATGATTATTTGGTAAAAGGAAACTAATATGTCCATGACGAGATTTCTCAATATTGACCTTGATCTCCGTTCGAAATCTAATCTCAAGGAATTGCTAGAAGCCTTTGGCTCGACCGTGATTATCTTGAACCATGAAGAAGAGGGCTGCGCGTCAATCGAAATTGCCACAGATAAACATCCAGTATCTATTGATGAGGCCATTTTGGATTATTACAATATTATAAATTCTCTGCCCACTAAAGCCCGTACCATTTGGAATAAATGTGACGTGCGCTCAATGAATATAGGTGTTCAGGCTGGTACAAATCCTTATTCAAAAAACTTCACACTATCAAAACATACAATTTCATTACTATCATCAATTAATGCGGAGGTTGTCATTTCTATATATGCCGACAAAAAATGTGAGTAAATGTGAACAATGAAAAAAATGATGCGGCTTATACCAAAAGGACCCCAAAGAGAATTGCGCCCAATTTGCTGCTAGCTTACTATTGCAGCACTATGGGCCAAATGATCCAAGGGCTTATTTGCGGGGGCCCGGAAGTGACTACAGTAAAATTAAGAAAGCCTGTGAGAGAGATAAGGGAAGGTTTTAGTGGCAATGACAAATGATTCACGAGACGTTTTTCTACTTTGGCATACTAACCCGGATAATGACGACGACGAAAAATTAATCGGCGTCTATTCAAAGCGGGAAAAAGCTAAGGTCGCGATGTTGTCCCTTAAAAAGCAACCCGGTTTTAAAGAGCATCCCGGAGGCTTTGAAATCTGCCCGTACAGGCTGGATCTAACTTCATGGACAGAAGGCTTTATAACGATAAAGCACACATCTGTCCGTCAGGAGCCAGGCCGTACTTCAACCCCGCCCCCGACTGCAGCTGAGAGCCGCCCCCTAAAAAAGAAGAAGAAAAAAACCTGAGTGTAGGCTGCGCAAGATATTATGCCGCCGCACAGTTTGCTGAACGCTGGGGACAGATGAGCGCACAAGAGCGAGCGGGCCTGCTCAACAAATGGCGGGCTGATGCTGCCCGCAACCAAGAACTCGCCGATGTGCTCAACGGCCTGCTAGGATCGAGGTAGTCATGTCAAATAAATATCAAAATTACCTTTTTGATCTCGGGCTTCTAATTAAGGAACGAGCTCTTGAGGTTCGCCGCCATCGGGATAAATTAGCAGTTGATAGCCCTGACCGCCATTTTCAATCGGGAAGGGTTATCGCCTACAACGAGATAATTTCTCTTATGCAGCAACAGGCAGAGGGGTTCGGCATTTCCCTATCAGACCTTCGGTTGGACGACATCGAGCCAGACCGTGACCTGACGTAACGCCCGGAGAGAGCCCCGCTCTTTAAACCTGAGCTTATAAATTATTTCCATGCGTACGGCAGATTGCCTCGCTTAAATAAAGTTTTCCGTTAGGGGTGTGCGTTATGATTTTTTGGGCATCTTCGGAAGTCTATCGTCTCGCGGATAGAGCATCGGAAAGAAGCCGTCTCTGTGTCGAATCTTACCTCAACGCAGCATTTGAGCGTTCTAGCCTTTCTGCGCTGGAGGGAAAACTTCGCTATGTGCCGATCATTATGCCGGAAGGAATGCGCGAGCGTTACCCCGAGAGATCAAAGTTACGGGCGAAAGAGCGTATATATGACTGCGCGCCTCAACTTGACTACGAAACTTTTATATCAGGCTCTTTCGAAGAGCAACTGCGTGAATATGTACGAGGCATCTCCCTCTCTGCGCCCCACCTTGTTAGGCTTGGAGCATCAAAAGAACAAATTGAAGACTTTGAAAAAATTATGGCTTTGGCAGTAGATCACATTTTAGCAGAGTATACAGACAATAATGAGAATCCCTAAGGGCAACATATTCAACGCTTGCGGCGAAGCAACCACCCGCACCCCCGGCACCGCGCTGGAGGCACAAACTGAATATGATTACGATGCCAACGGAAACCTCACGCTCGTAACCCTGCCCAACGCCAGCACCCTTGCCTATACCTACGACAATGCCCAGCGCCTGACAGGGGTGGAAGATGCGCTTGGCAATACCATTACCTACACGCTGGATGCCGCAGGCAACATCACGCAGGAAGACTACAAGGATTCTACCCCCACCCTCAAATACACGCACAGCAAGGTGTTCGATGAACTCTCCCGCGTCATTGAAAGCGTGGGCGCCACCAGCCAGACCAGCACCTACGCCTATGATAAAAACTCGAACCTGACCGGCGAGACAGATGCCAATACCAATGCCACATCATACGCCTATGACCCGCTGCAACGGCTGGTCAGCACCATGGATGCATTAAGCGGCGTGACCGAGCAGGATTATAACACCAACGGCGATCTGGCCGCGGTCGAAGATCCGCGCAACAACGCAACCGTTTATACCTACAACGGCTTTGGCGATGTGATCGGCGAAACCAGCCCGGACCGTGGCACCATCGCCTATACGGTCGATAAAGCAGGCAACATCACCCAGCGCACGGATGCGCGCAGCGTCGTCACAAACTACACATGGGATGCACTGAACCGTTTAACCGAAATCGCATACCCCGCCGACAGCAGCCTTGATGCCACGCTGACCTATGACCTCACTTCCGGCTGCGGCACGGCGGGCATTGGCAGGTTGTGCAGCGTGGCCGATGCCTCCGGCACCACGGCTTACGAATACAACGCCCTCGGCCAGTTGACCGAGGTCAACGAAACCCGTGGCGCTCTCACCTTCACGACCGCCTATACCTATGACCTTGCGGGAAATGTCTTGACCATCACGCTGCCTTCGGGCCGTGTGGTCACCTACGCCCGCAACGCCAACGGGCAGGTCAGCGGCGTGACGGCGAATGTGGCGGGCAGCCCCGTGGCACTGGCAAGCTCCATCACCTACCTGCCCTTCGGCCCGTTAAACGCGCTCACCTACGGCAACAGCCTGACGTTCTCCGCGACGTATGATCAGGATTACAACCCGACCAACCGCACGGTAAGCGGTGGCATCTACAACCACACGTATGATACGGATGACAACGGCAACATCATCCAGATCGGCAGCACCGATTACGCCTATGATGCCCTCAACCGGCTGGACGAAGAAGACAGCGGCAGTGCCGTCACCTATACCTATGACGCAACATCCAACCGCCTGACCAAGGTCAACGGCGGCACGGTCACCACAACCGTACCCTCCAACAGCAACAAAATCTCCGTCGTCGGCAGCGACAGCTACACCTACGATGCCGCCGGCAACATCACCGGCGACGGCACGAACACCTACACATGGAACAACGCCGGACAGCTGGCCGAGGTACTGGTCAGCAGCACCCCCGTCGGCACCTATACCTACGATTCCCAAAACCGCCGCACCAAAAAGGTGGCGGGCACCACCACGCATTACGTCTACGGCCTGAACGGTCTGCTCTATGGCGAGTATGACAATGCGGGGGATTTGATTCGGGAATACGTGTACCTCGACAGCGCACCCCTCGCCCAAATCGATGCAGGTGCACCTGAGGTACTGACGTATTTGCACCCCGACCACCTCGGCACGCCGCGCTTCGCCACAAACAGCGGCGGCACACAGGTCTGGGCGTGGGCGGGGGATGCTTTTGGTGTCGGTGCGCCCAGCGGTTCGGCGACAGTAAACATAAGAATGCCCGGCCAATACGCCGATGCAGAAAGCGGGTTGTTCTATAACTGGAACCGATATTATAATCCGGCTATCGGGCGGTATATCTCCAGTGACCCGATTGGCTTGGAAGGCGGGCTCAATACCTTCCTCTATGCTGAGGCTAATCCGGTGATGTATGTTGATCCGGAGGGATTGTATAGTCTCTGGGACTTCCGTGGCGATGTGGCGGATGCTGCTATCTCTGGTTTGCAAGGGTTAGCGGGGTTAACTGACGCTCTGACGCTTGGGCAATCAAAAGCCTATCGAGAACGCAGTGGACAGGACTATATTGATCCATGCGATGGTGCGTATGCTGTTGGTGCTGGTCTTGGGGCTGTTACACAGTCTGTGGCTGTCAGTGGGGCTATTTTTAAGGGCGGCAAATGGCTCCTTATAAAAAGGGCTCCCTCGAATCTGGCTGAGAAGCTCACCCTCGAAGAACTGTTCGAACACGTTCTCGTTGAGCTCAACAGTGAGCTGCCCAGCAAGCGCGACGCGGTGATGCGTCTTGCGCGAGAGACTGCCAAGGGTATCTTGAGCGGAACTGTGGCACCTTGTGAGGGCGCAAAGCAGATATGGGAGCTCTCTTTGCTAATCCCGAATGAGAACCTACCGGAGCTCGACTCATTCATCTATGCTGCAAGCGAATGGGAGGATCGCCCAAAGGATCGCAAGGTATTCGAAGATGGAATCGTTGCAGCGGCCGTAGAGCTTGAATCAGGGGTGGCTGAGAAGTAATTGATTTTTTTATCCCTACCGGCAAACGAGCCCCGCTCTTGCGGCCGGGCCTGCCGCCTGGCCGGGCGAGCGCCCATCAACCCCGGCCCGCGCTGGCGCGCGGGGCCGCACCCTGAAAAAGAAAAAGCGTAGGTTCTAGACTGCATGGCCGAGTAAGCTTGTGCACACTGGATTTGTTTCAGAATTGTATGATGATTTAGAAGATGGTATTAGCAAGAGCTGTATGAATTATCAGATAGATGCGTGGATTTAGGCAACTAGACCTGCTCCATCTCATCCAGGGGGTATGTAGTATGGAAGTCAACGATTTAGTGAAATCTTGGATTGCTTTGCAACGGTTGCCTCAAAATAGCGTAGCAGCTGAAGAATTGACATGGGTTTTGATGGAAGTCGGGGGGCTTGTACAATGGCAACCGACAGAAGGCTTTAATTTTATTCTCGAAGTTTTAAAGCAAACAGATGATGAGTGGGTATTGACGAATTTGGCAGCGGGCCCCTTGGAAAGTCTATTGGCAATACACCCTAAAGAGGGGCTTACTTTGATTGAAAGGGAGATTCCACAAAATCCAAAGCTGAAAAATATTTTACAGGATGTCTGGCAGAACTTAATGCCGGAAGAAACATGGCAACGCCTGCAAAAACTTAGAGATTAACATTTTTATGCGCCTGTTTTTCTTCCTAACACTCCTCACTCTCTCCGCCTGCGCCACGGGTGGTCAGGGCGGCATACCCGAAGCGTATACGATTACAGCAGATCGGTGTGGCACCATTGCCTATACGGTCGATAAAGCAGGCAACATCACCCAGCGCACGGATGCGCGCAGCGTCGTCACAAACTACACATGGGATGCACTGAACCGTTTAACCGAAATCGCATACCCCGCCGACAGCAGCCTCGATGCCACGCTCACCTATGACCTCACCTCCGGCTGCGGCACGGCGGGCATTGGCCGGTTGTGCGGCGTGGCCGATGCCTCCGGCACCACGGCTTACGAATACAACACCCTCGGCCAGTTGACCGAGGTCAATGAAACCCGTGGCGCACTCACCTTCACGACCGCCTATACCTATGACCTTGCGGGCAATGT
>Ga0209066_10002780_pt1 | contig 20776 bp, 23 predicted proteins | sample All_14_2_FD_187198 | JGI IMG/M metagenome (GOLD analysis project Ga0209066, IMG submission 187198) | Freshwater microbial communities in response to fracking from Pennsylvania, USA - Allegheny Zone_MetaG_DW_15 (SPAdes) (version 2) ... | reverse complement strand
ATTGAGCGCGGGGGAACTTGCCGCCGCAGAGGCTTGGATGGCGGCAAGAACCGGGGTTTCACTCGCCTGATCCCTCGGGCGCATTGCCATCGGGATGGCCAAGCGTCAGCGCTCACCCCCGCAAGCGCAGTTGCATGTGCTTGAGCCGGACGAACAGGTTCCAGCCCAGCAGCGCGCGCGGCAGCAGCCACTTGAACGCCTTGGCATCGGGGGCGGAGAGCAGCAGGCGGAGCCGGGCCGCGACCGAAAGCTCCCGCCAGCCCGCTGCCGCCTGATAGAACCGTGCAAGATCGCGGAAGCGGGCAAGATCGGGGCGGCTCGTCAACTGGTCGGGAGAGCAGAAGCTGTCGATCGCCAGCAGCGCAGTTTCGCCAAGGCGCTGGTAATGCGTCGAGAGGTTGGTTTCTGCGGTCGCGGCGTCGGCCGAAACCTTCATCGAAAGGCTGTCTGCCAAGACGCGATAGGCGATAAGTTCGTCGGGGCAGAAACTCACCCCCCCGCCCGACAGCGCCGCAAAGATTTCGAGGAAGGTATCCTCGTATGAAATCGCCCGCGTAATCTCGGCTATCCGACGGACAGTCGCCACACGGTAGGCGGCCGAGGCGCCATAAATCCGTCGCACCGGCAAGCCGAGCACGGCAGCCTCGAGCGCGTAATTGTCCTCGAGCACGCGCTTCGGTTGGTCGCCGTCCCCGAACATCCGATAAGCGCTCCAGCAGAAGTCGGCCTCCTCCCGCTCGAACAGCTCCACCAGCTTGGCGGTACGCTGCGGCATCGAAATGTCATCCCCGGCGGCCACCACCATGTATTTGCCCTGCGCCATCCGCGCGACATCGAGCACATGGCGAAGCACGCGGCGGTTCTGCGGCGATTGCCGCGCGATCACGCGGTGCGGGCCGGAATAGGCCGCGGCCATCTCCTGCATGATGGCGAAGGTCCGATCCGGCGAACAGTCGTCGGACAGGATGATCTCGAGCGGTTCATAGGTCTGCGCGAAAGCAGCCTCGATCGCCTCGCGGACGTACTGTTCCTGATTATACGCGAACAGTGCGAAGGTCACGAGCGGTCGCTCGGAACCGGCAGCGGCATCATCTTGCGCGTGTGCGGGTGTCAGGGGCGCGATGTCGTCCATGCTCTCAATTTCCTGCCGAGCCGGGCCAGAATGGCAAGCTTTCCGCCGAGTTCCGCCATCAGCGCGATGCGATAAAGGGCCCAGCATCCGAATACTGCCGCCAGCATCACGCCGAGCACCCCGCCGAGAACCGCAGACTGCCGCGAGGCCACGTCGACAAGAACGGCGGCCCCCAGCACCGCGCCCCCCTGCATGACCACGGCCCGGCTCCAGCGGATGCGCATCCGGCGATTGGCCAGCCAGAACACCAGCGGAAGGTAGACCACATACATCAGCAGGAAGGCGATGCCCGTCGCGGCAAGGCCGAAAACCGAAAGACCGGCTGCGGTCCCCGCAACAAACACCGCGACCCCCACCGTTTCCGCCAGCGCAAAGGTCTTGCCCGCCCCCACGGCGAGCAGCACGAAGCCGAGTGGCCAGCTCATCACCTTCAGCATGTCGCCGAGCAGCTGCCACCGCAGAACATCTACCGCCGGCGCGAATTCGGGCGAATAAAGGACCGCGATCACCCACGGCGACAGCCCCAGCATAGCAATCAGCACAGGGCCGCACAGCAGCAGGCCGATTTCGGTCTGCTCGTTGACAAGGCGGGCCGCCTGTTCAGGCGTTTCCATGGCTGCGCTCAACCGCGGGAAGAAATCGGTGCCCATCGCGACGAGGATGAAGCCGAGATAGGTCATGCTGATCGCCCAGGCCGCCTGAAAGAACCCCAGCGCCGCGCCACCGAGCTGCTGCTGGACGATGACCCTGACGACCAGCTGGCCCGCGACCGTTGCGAGCGCGCTGATCATCACCGCGAGGCCGAGCGCGACCATCGCGCGGATTTCGACCGCAAGTTCGCGCCAGCCGGTGGCGCCTGCGGCCGGCTTGGCAAGGCGCGCGACGAACAGGTGGCCAAGCGCAAAGGACGCCGCAGGCGCGACCAGCACCATCGCCAGAATGGCGGGCTCCCCCCACTGCCAAATCGCGAGAATGCCAAGCAGGGCGCCAACAAAACCGGCCCCGACCTGCAGCAGTGCGAGATTGCCGAGCTGCCGCAGCCCGGTCAGCAAGGCGACCTGTGATCCGCTCGCGACCGTCAGCCCCACCCCGAGCGCAAGCCAGGCAACCTCGTCTGCCCGCGCTTCGTCGCCGAACACTGCCACGGCAATCCGGGTGCTGCCCAGCCAGACTCCTGCCGCGCCGGCCAGCGACAGGCCCAGCGTGCCCCAGAACAGCGCCTTGCGCGCCAGCATGAGGGCCGCGGCGTCCTGATTGCCGTTGGCTGCCGCGACCTGGCGGGTGCCGACTGTCCCTAACCCCAGACCAGCGATGGTCGAGCCGGTCTGGACGATGCTGGCGTAAAGGCCGATCAGGCCCACGCCAAGCGGCCCGAGAAGCAGGGCAAGGATCTTGATCTTGGCGATGTTTATTACAACGTTCACCGCCTGCGCCCCGCCGATGATGCTGGAGGAGCGCAGGATGGTACGGTACGAGGATCCGCTCATCCCGATGCCTTGAGAACCGCTTCCGCGACGACCCTTGCATCATCGAGCGAGAGGTGCGGGCCGATCGGCAGGCTCAGCACTTCGTCGGCAAGCTGCCGGGCAAGCGGTAATGCGTCGCCATCGATTGCACGGTCGGCATAGGCCTTCTGCATGTGCGGCGGGATCGGATAGTGGATCAGAGTGCCGATGCCATCCTCCCCGAGCCGCGCCTGCAGATGGTCGCGCGCGGCGGAGCGCACGACATAGAGGTGCCACACCGGGTCGGCCCATTGCGGCACATGGGGAAGCGTCAGACCACTTTCGCGCAGCGCCTCGTCATAGCAGCGCGCGATTGCGCGGCGGCGCGCGGTCCATTCGTCGAGATAGGGCAGCTTGGCACGCAGGACGGCGGCCTGAAGCGGATCAAGCCGCGAATTCGCGCCCTGCTCCTCGTTCACGTATTTCTGGCGCGAGCCGTAGTTGCGCAAAAGCGCGATGCGTTCCGCAAGCAACGGATTGTCAGTGGTGATCGCCCCGCCATCCCCGAGAGCTCCGAGGTTCTTGCCCGGGTAGAAGCTCCAGCACACGATATCGCCGTGCGCGCCGATACGCTTGCCCTTGTAGCGGGCGCCATGCGCCTGGGCGGCATCCTCGACCACCGCGAGACCATGCGCCCGCGCCAGAGCGATGATCGGATCGAGATCGGCCGGCTGGCCATACAGATGCACCGGCAGGATGACCCGCGTGCGCGGCGAGATGGCAGCGGCGATCAGGGACGGGTCGATATTGTGGGTAGCCGCATCCGGCTCGACCGGCACCGGCGTTGCCCCTACGGCCGATACGGCGAGCCAGGTGGCGATATAGGTGTTCGACGGCACGATCACCTCGTCCCCCGGCCCCACATCCAAGGCCCGCAGCGCGAGGATCAGGGCGTCGAGCCCGTTGGCGAGGCCCACGGCGTGCTTCGCTTCGCAATAGGCGGCCCATTCGGTTTCGAACGCTTCGACTTCCGGCCCGAGGATGTACCAACCGCTGTCGAGCACGCGCGCAACGGCGGCATCGATCTGTGGCTTGAGCTCGCGGTAGGCCGCGCCGAGGTCGAGGAAGGCGATCATGCCTGCGGCGACCTCACAGCTGCGCAAAACTCGCTGTAATCACGATAATAATCGGACTCTTCATAGCGATGCGAAGCCAGCACCATGCACACCGCACCTTGGCTGAAGCAGTCCATCTCGCGCCAGACCAACCGGCTTATGTACAGCCCCTTGCGAGGGTCGCGGAGCCAGTATTCCGACTGCGTGCGGCCATCATCCACCTTCATCCGGAAACTGCCCGAGAGCGCAAAAACGACCTGTTCAAGTTCCTTGTGCGCATGGCCGCCGCGCTCTGCATCGACCGGCACATTGTAAAGGTAATAGACGCGGGCGATATCAAACGGCAGGTGATTGCCGCCTTCGACAAAGGTCAGGTCGCCGCGAGGATCGTGGATCTGGGGAAGCTCGATCTCGCGGACAAATCCGGCAGGACTGGTCATGCGGCAGCCTCTTGCATCAACACGTCAAGATGCGCCTGCCGGTCGGCCTCGAACCTCTCGCGCGGGTAGATGAAGAAAATGTCGATCTCGCTCTCGCCTGTCTGGATGGCACCAAACCGGCGGTGAAACGCAATCGTATGCTCGTTCGCGCGGCGGACATCAAAGACCGCCTTGGGAACGCCCAACTGGTCGAACCCGATCACATAGATGAGGTAAGCACTTTCGAGCGCGGCCTTGCGGGTCTTGTTGTGATCGAGGATCCAGCTGCCCCAGGTGAAGCTGTCCGCGGTGATATCATACAGTCGGACCAGCCCGCAGCGCACGCCGTCCTTGCGCTCGATCACGTAATAGAGCTCGCACCGCTCCGCCTCGCGCGCCTTGTAGGCCTCGATCCAGCGCCGCTGATCCTCGACTGTGCCCTGAACCTCGGACAAGTGGGCGTTGTAGGCCGGATCGGTGCGCAGGCCATACACGTATGCGGCATCCTCGGGCTTGATCAGGCGGAGCACGAGGTTCGGCCCCGTGACGCGATCGAAACCGGTGTTAACCATGGTGCGCCGTTCCTAGGGTCGGGATGCAAGGGAGCCCGCGAGAGGCATTTAATGATGCGCTGCACATAAGTAGATCAACGGAGCAATGCAACCGCGCAGACCGTCCTCAGCGGCAGGTGGATCCGGGCGCGCGAGACACAGTTATGGCTTTCCCTCCCGGCAGGAAATCTGCATGGAGTTGCCGCCGCCGCTTCATAAGGCCAGCTGGCTGACGGCAGTCTGGATTAACGTGCCGCGCTTCCGCCTTTCGCGTGTCGCGACGGTGGCGCGATCGTCAAGAATGGACAGTTCCAAAGGTAAGCCGATGACCGTTCACTACCTTGTCGCTGGACTTGGGCAGAAGCCGAACGGCGGCCTGCGGATCATTTACGAACAGGCACGACGTCTCGCCGAACGGGGACACCGGGTGGAATTGCATCACTTTGAGCGATTCCCGTCGGATCGGATACGTAAAATTCCGCGGAATGTCTGGAACTTTCTCTCCGCCATGCGAGCAGGGCCACCGCACTGGATCAATCTGCCCGACAGCGTGGTGCGCCACTATCACCTCGTCGCGCGGATGCCGATCGTCAAGCCTGGCGACAAGGTCGTGGCCACCTACTGGAAGACCCACGAGCTGATCGAGGCGGATTGGCACAACGATGTAGATTACTTCTATCTGATTCAAGGTTTCGAAACGTGGATCGCAGGCGAGGCTTTGCTGCATCGCCAATGGCGCGCGCCTTCAACAAACCTCGTTGTATCGAAGCACCTGGAACGGATGGTCAAAGATGTAAGCGGAAACGCTATCCTGATCCCCAATGCTGTCGATTTCGATTTCTTCGCCGAGACCGGAACCCGCCGGAGCGACAGCACCATCCTGTTCTGCTCGATGGCTTCGGCAAACAAGGGCAGTCGGGATATCGTGGAGGCGCTCGAACTACTGCATCAGTCGGGCTGTAAATTCGACATCCGGTCGTTCGGTGATACGCACCCGGCGAAATTCGGCCTGTCCCTCCAATGTGAGCATTTTCAGCTACCCAGCCAGACCGTGATCCGCGATCTCTACCACTCGGCATCGCTGTTCGTCAGCGCTAGCTACAGCGAGGGCTGGGGCCTGACGCTCGCAGAGGCGACGCTTTGTGGCTGCGCCTTGCTGGTGTCCGATGCCGACGGCCATTTCGAGTTTCTGCGCCCGGGCAGAAGCGCGTTGTTCTTTCGCAGGGGACAGACGCAGACAATTGCGCGCAAGGCAAAATTCCTCCTCGACCGGCCCGCACTTCGCTCGCGACTGAATCGCAACGCCCGGATCGATCTTTCGCCCTACACTTGGGAACGGTCGATCGATTTGCTCGAGCGGGCACTCGGTATTGCTGACCACTGACGCTCCTCACGCGCATCTTGCATCATCGGCACAACTCCCGCGCCAGCCAACCCCCGAGGCACGCGTGGCCGGCAGCATTGAGATGCAGCGCATCGCGGGAAAGCAGCGGCTCGCGTTTCCGGCACCCGGCAAAGGCCTCGGCCGGATCGAACACCGGGACGCCCTCCTCGCGGCCTAATCGCGCGACCACGAGGCGATAGGGTTGCAGTCGTTCAGCCATGGCGCGCGTCCCCACCGGTGGCGGGGCGATCAGGCCGACCTGCGCACCGCTTGCTCTGGCTTGCCGGATATGCCGCAGCAGGCTCTCCCGGAACTGCCGCAGGGCAACAGGACGCTTGCCGGTCAGCCAGCCCCGGGTCGCAGCGTCGTTGGTGCCATAGGCCAGCAGCACGATATCGCTGTCCGTACTGGCCTGCCGCCACATCGCCTCCCCGTCGGCGGCGGTCGCCCCCCCTCGCCCGCGCAGCAGGACTTCCACCCCGCCGCCAAGCTCCTGCGCCAGCACTGCGCCATAAGGACTGCCCTTGCCGCCCATCCGCGCGCCGATCACGAGGCTGTCACCCCGCAACTCGATCCTATCGAAGCCAACAGGGCAGAGCGAGCCAGGAGGATCGAGCCCCACCGTCACCGCCGTGCGGCTCACCGCTCCTCCGAGCCGCCAGGCAGGCAGTTCGCTCCAGAGAGCGACGAACGCGAGAGTCGTCAGCACCACGCCAGCCCCAGCGATCCGCAGCACAAGAGGAAATCGCGTTCGGCGCAATCGCCGCTCTCCCGCAAACCAAGTGATTGAACAAGGGCCGCCTTGGTGGCAACGCGACGATAGCGCCAAAAGCCCCAAATAATCGAGACAGGACTGCCCTGCCATGAGTTTCAGCCTTGCCCGTCTTGCCGTCCTCCGCAAGCTGCTTACCGGGACGCGGCGGAAGTTCTTCGTCTCGTTCATGGGCATGGACATCCACCCTAGCGTGGAAATGTCCCTCAGCGCCAAGCCCGACCTCACCTTTCCCAAAGGCGTCCACATCGGGGCATACAGCTACATTGCGTTCAACGCGCGGATCCTCACGCATGATCGCACCCGCGGGCTTTACCTTCACACCCGGATCGGGAAGAACTGCTTCATTGGCGGTGAAAGCCTGATCCTGCCGGGCGTGACGATCGGCGACAACTGCGTCATCGGCGCGGGCAGCGTGGTGACCAGGGACGTCCCGAGCCGCTCGATCGCGGCTGGCAACCCTGCCAGGATCATCCGCAGCGACATCGAGGTTGGCCATTATGGCCGCTTCCTTACCGCTGACGACAACGAGCGCCAGCTGCGCGAGCGGGATCCCGCCGCGGCAGCCCTGCCCAACCGCCAGCAGCAGCGCAAGGCCTCCTAGCCGAGCAACGGTCGCCACCATCCTTCGTTTGCCAGATACCAGCGCAGGGTCTGGCGCAGGCCTTCCTCGAACCCGCGCTGCGGCACATAGCCGATCTCGGCGCGGGCCTTGGTCTCGTCGATGGCATAGCGGCGGTCGTGCCCGGCGCGGTCGGTGACGAAGGTCTTGAGGCTCGACGTCGCCTCGCCTTTGGCCGCCGGGGCATCGGGATAAAGCACGGCCAGCCCGTCGATTTCGGCAAAGGCACGGTCAACCTCGGCACAGATGGTGTCGATCACGGTCATGTTGGGCAGCTCTGCCCCGCCGCCGATATTGTAGGTTTCACCCGGCCTCCCGCGAATGAGGCAGGCCTCGATCCCGCGGCAATGATCCTCGACATGCAGCCAGTCGCGCACGTTCATCCCGTCGCCGTAGATCGGCAGATTGCGACCATGCAGGGCGTTGAGCAGGAACAGCGGGATCAGCTTTTCGGGATACTGGTACGGCCCGTAATTGTTCGAGCAATTGCTGGTCGTCACCTCCAGCCCAAAAGTATGGTGATAGGCGCGCACCAAGTGATCGGACGCGGCCTTGCTCGCCGAATAGGGCGAGTTGGGGGCGTAGGGCGTGGTCTCGCTGAAGGCGGGATCGTTGGGGCCGAGCGAGCCGAACACCTCGTCGGTCGAGATATGATGGAAGCGGTGCGGCTGACCGCTACCCGAGAGCCATACGGCGCGGGCGGCCTTGAGCAGGCTGTTGGTGCCGAGGATATTGGTGTCGATGAAGGCATCCGGTCCGCTGATCGAGCGGTCGACATGGCTCTCGGCGGCAAAGTGGACGATGGTGTCGATGCCGCGCTCGCGCAGCAGCTGCTCGACCAATGCGGTGTCGCGGATGTCGCCGACCACCAGCTCGGCATTGGCTGCGCCTTCGAGGGTCGAACGGTTCCCGGCATAGGTCAGCGCATCGATAACGATCACCCGATCGTCAGCATGGTGCGCGTTCCAATAATGCACGAAGTTGCCGCCGATGAAGCCGGCGCCGCCGGTGACGAGCAGATTAGCCAAGTTTCGCTTCCTCTTTCAGCATCACGCGCAGGTTTTCCCGCCACGGCACCGGGGTGTCGCCCAGCAACGCACGGGTAGCGCTGCAATCGAGCAGCGAGAAGGCCGGGCGCCGGGCAGGAGTCGGATATTCGGCACTGGTGATCGCGTGGATCACGGGCATACGCGGGATCAGGCCTAAGGCGTGAGCTTCCTCCGCGATGGCGACGGCGAATTCGTGCCATGTTGTCACCCCGTCGTCGCAGTGGTGGAAAGTGCCGCTCGCGCCCTTCTCGACCAGCGCCCAGGTGGTGCGCGCGAGCCCCGTGGCCCAAGTCGGCGCGCCCACCTGGTCGGCGACGACGCGCACTTCGTCACGCTCCTTCATCAGGCGGACCATGGTGCGCACGAAATTGGCCCCGCCCGCCTCGTACACCCACGCAGTGCGCACCAGCAGATCTTGGGGGCGCAGGCAATCCTCGCCTGCCGCCTTGGTGCGGCCATAGGCGGATAGGGGATTGCGGGCATCATCGGGGCGGTAGGCGCGCTGGCTCGTGCCATCGAACACGAAATCGGTGGAGATATGCACCATCTTGCCCCCGGTCTCGGCCATTGCCTCGACCATCACTGCAACCGCTTCGGCATTGATGGCGCGGGCCAGGTCTTCGTCGTTCTCGGCCTTGTCGACCGCGGTGTAGGCGGCCGCATTGATGATCAGATCAGGGGCTTCCACCACCAGCCGCGCGCGCAGCATCGGCAGGTCGGTAAGGTCACAATCGTCAACGTCGATGGCATTGATTTCGGCCCACGATGGCGCAAGCCGCTGCAGCGCACCGCCAAGCTGGCCGTTCGCACCGGTAATCAGCACTCTCATGCAAACACCGGCACTTGCGCCAGCGAGAGCCCGCGTGCGTCCTTTTCGGAGATGATCGGCTCCACCCCTTGAAGCGGCCAGTCGATTGCGACTGCGGGATCGTCCCACGCCAGCGTATGTTCGCTCTGCGGTGCATAGGGGGCGGTGCACTTGTACAAAAAGTCCGTGTCGTCCGCGAGCGTCAGGAAGCCGTGGGCGAAGCCTTCCGGCACCCAGAACATACGCTTGTTCGCAGCGCTAAGCTCTACCCCGACCCACTGGCCGAAGGTGGGAGAGGACGCCCGCAAATCTACCGTAACATCGAACACAGCGCCCTGCGTCACCCGCACAAGCTTGCCCTGCGCACCCGGATTCTGTAAATGCAGCCCGCGTAGCACGCCCTTCTGCGAGCGGCTGTGATTGTCCTGCACGAAGGCAAGGTCGAGTCCGGCTTCGGCAAAAGCCGCGGCGTTCCATGTTTCCATGAAGAACCCGCGCGCATCGCCGAACACGCGCGGCTCGATGATCAACGGTCCCGGGATGGCAGTCTCGATGATATTCACGGCAGGACCGGATTGCCGATCAGGTTCAGCAGGTATTCGCCATAGCCCGACTTGCGCAGCGGCTCGGCAATCTCGCGCAGGCGATCGGTACTGATGAAGCCCTGTCGCCAGGCGATTTCCTCGGGGCAGCAGATCTTCAGCCCCTGCCGCTCTTCGGTGATGCGGACATAGGTCGCGGCATCGAGCAGCGATGCGTGGGTGCCGGTATCGAGCCAAGCGAAGCCGCGCCCCATGATCTCGACCGACATCGAGCCCTCGTCGAGATAGAGCCGGTTCAGGTCGGTAATCTCGAGCTCGCCGCGGGCCGAGGGCCTAAGATCGCGCGCACGATCCGCCACGGTCTCGTCATAGAAATAGAGCCCGGTCACGGCGTAGTTCGACTTGGGCACTCGCGGCTTTTCCTCGATCGAGACTGCCATTCCGTCCGCATCGAATTCCACCACTCCAAAGGCCTGCGGATCATTGACCCGGTAAGCGAACACCGTCGCCCCGGCCGGGCGATCATTCGCGCGGCGCAACAATTCGGGCAGGCCGTGACCATAGAAGATATTGTCGCCTAGGATTAGCGCGCTCGGAGCCCCGCGCACGAAATCCGCGCCGATATGGAAGGCCTGCGCCAGCCCCTCGGGCCGCGGCTGCACTTCGTAAGAAAGCGACACCCCGAAATCGGAGCCATCACCCAGCACCCGCTGGAACTGGGCTGCATCTTCGGGGGTGGTAATGATCAGGATGTCGCGGATGCCCGCCAGCATCAGCGTGCTGAGCGGATAATAGATCATCGGCTTGTCATAGATCGGCATCAGCTGCTTCGAGACACCGCGCGTCAGCGGGTAAAGCCGCGTGCCGGAACCGCCGGCCAGAATGATGCCGCGTCTGGTCGGTAAAGTTGCCATCGCGATTACCTGATCGCCTCTCTATTCGAATGCGTATAGTGGATTAGGGTGCGAACGCGCGCTGTATTGCAGCATGACTCTTGCGGGTCAATCGCAAAGTGTCCGTCCGGCTTGCAGTGAAACTAAATTGGCTTATCGCGTCACTTCGCCCGTAGGCGGGCCAGGTTGCTTCCGGTTAACCGCTGTTTGTGCAGGTGCGGAAGACCGGACAAGGGAGTGATGTGCCGGATAGTGTCGCCATGAACAGCGCCGCGGTTGACGCCAGTCTTGCCCGCACGCTTGCCGCGATCCTGCGCCGCGAGCCCCCTCCCTCGTGGCCGGCCGGGCTTGACGGCGACGCTGGGCAGATTGCGCAGCGCATCGCCTTTCATGGCATTGCCCTGCTAATCGCACAGACCCCCGGAGCCCTCGACAGCTGGCCGCCCGCGCTCGCCCGAGCATTGCGCGAACAGGCCGGCATCCAGACCTTCTGGGAGACCAGCCACCGGGCGGCGATCGCGCCGTTGATCGAGGCCCTTGCCGCTGCCGGCATTCCCGCGATCATCACCAAAGGTACGGCATTGGCCTATTCGGTCTATCCCGATGCGGCAGCGCGGCGGCGCGGCGATACCGACATTCTGGTGCAAGGCGCCTGCCGCAGGCAGGTGCGGCAAGTGCTGCGGGCGTGCGGCTTCGCGGAAGTTTCGGACGTGAAGGCGCTTCAGGAAAGCTGGCAGCGCGATACGGCCATCGGTTTTGCTCCGGCGGTCGATATCCACTGGCGGATCAACGCCAGCGCCGCGGTTTCGCAGATGCTCGAGCGCGGTTTGCGGTTCGATAAAACCATCCCGCTCAATCGCCTGTCTCCCAATGCGCGCGGGGTCGGCCCGGTCGACAATCTGATCCTCACCGCAATCAATCGCGGCGCGCACGCGGTGTTCGGCTACAATGTCGGGCCGGAACGGATGTTCGAGGCTGACCGGTTGATCTGGGCGATGGATGTGCACTTGCTCACAGGGCAGTTCGTCTCGGGGGACTGGGACGATCTCGTCGAGCGGGCATCGCTGACGGGGGCCGCAGGCATGGTCCGCGCCAGCCTCGCCTTTGCCAGGCGCACGCTCGGGACCGTCGTCCCCGAAGGGATCGATGCGGCGCTGGCGCGGGTTCCTGCCGATCATGGCCTTGGCGCCTATTTCCGGCTGGCCTCGCATGTCCACCGCCTGCAGCACGACCTTGCCGCCTGTGGCAGCATCGGTGAAAAAGCCCGCGTGCTGCGCTATGTCGCCTTTCCCAGCGGGGACTTTCTCCAGAGCCGCTTTCCCGATGCGGAAGGCTGGCCCCGCCCGATCCTCCACCTGCGCCGCTGGATCGAGGGTGCCGGCCGGCTGTTGAGCGGGAAGGCCTGAGCATGCACCTCGCGTTCCTGTGGCACTGGATCAAGCAGTTCAGGGCCGAACTGGCGCTGATTGGGGGACTGTCGCTGGCGAGTTCGGCCGTGACGCTGGCGCTGCCCTGGCTGATCGCGCGGTTGGCGGGCAGTATTGTGGGCGAAACCGCGATCAATCGCGAACAGACGCTGATCCTGCTGGCCCTAGCGCTGACCGGACTGGCGGCGACCACGGTGATCGTCACCATCCTGTCGGAAAAGGCCACAGGGCAAATCCTCGCCAGCCTGCGCAAGGAGACCCACCAGCGCCTGATCGCCATGTCGATCGCCTTCCACGATCGCAGCCGCAGCGGCGATCTGCTGGCGCTGATGAGCTACGAGGTCGAAAATCTCAGCACTTTCCTCACCGCCACGCTGGCGCGGGTGCCTTCGATGGTGATCACGGCGGCAGGCGCCTTCGCGATCCTGCTGGCCATCGACCCGGTGCTGACCTTGATGATCCCGGCTCTGATCCCGCTGTTTTTCATCGGCATGAAGTGGCTCGGACGGCGGCTCAGAGTGCTGGGCCGGCAAGTCCGCAAGGCCGAAGTCGATCTTGTATGGATGGCCGAGAGCGACCTGGAAATGCTTCCGGCAATCAAGGCCTTCGCGGTCGAGGATGAGCATCGCACGCGTTATGACACCGCGATCGAGAGGGCGCGGCTGCTGAAACTCCGGCAGACGCGGATCACCGCCTTCATCGGCCCCGCAGTCGCGCTTCTGGCGGCCATGGCTGCGATTGCGATCCTCGTGATCGGTAGCGGTTCGGTGCAGGACGGCACTCGCAGCCCGAGCGAACTGTTCGCCTTCCTGCTCTATGCCGCACTGCTGACCCGCCCGGTAGGTAGTCTGGCAGACACCTATGGCAGCTTCCAGACGGCCCAGGGCACACTCGGGCGGCTGGAGGCGGTGTTCGCCCGCAAGCCCGAGCCCGGCTATGCTGTCACCGGCAAACTCCCGCGTGCGGCGGGCGCGCTGGCGTTCGAGGATGTCAGCTTTGCCTATCCCGGCCGCCCGCCGGTGCTGGGCGGTGCCAATCTCGCGATCAGAGCGGGCGAGACGGTGGCGCTGACGGGCGACAACGGCGTGGGCAAGTCGACCCTCGTCAACCTCATCATGCGGTTCTACCAGCCGGAAAGCGGCCGCATCACGCTGGACGGCACCGACATCGCTGCTTTGCAGGTGCAGGAGCTGCGGCGGCAGTTCGGCTATGTGCCGCAGCGGCCCCTGCTGATGCATGGCACGATTGCCGAGAATATCGCGTTCGGGATCGCCAATCCCGATCCGGATGCGATCGAGCGTGCCGCCCGGCTGGCTCAGGCATGGGATTTCATCCAGCACATGCCGCGCGGCCTCGCCACCGAAATCGGCGATGGAGGCGTGCGCCTTTCCGGGGGGCAACGTCAGCGGCTCGCTCTCGCCCGTGCGCTTTATCGCGATCCACCGATCTTCATCTTCGACGAGGCGACCAGCATGTTCGATCTCGACGGGGAAACCGCCTTCATCGAATCCTGCACACAGCTGCTGGCCAAGCGCACGGTGATCATCATCACTCACCGACCCGCCAGCCTCGCCCTTGCCGACCGGGTCATCCACATGACCGCGCAGGGCTTCCAGGTGGTCAGCGAGCGACACCCCGCCACCAGTGCAGACCGGCAGGCATGAGCGGCATCTGCGGCGTTCTGCACGGCGATGGCAGGCCGGCGACCGGCGAAGAACTGTCCGCGATGCTTGCGCAGTTGGCAGCACGCGGCCCCGACGACAGTGCCGTCTGGCAAGAAGGGCCCTTGGCGCTTGGCCATACACTGCTCGCGACCACGTCCGAAGCCATGGTGGAGCGCATGCCGCATCGCCATGGCCAAAGCGGCTGCGTGATCACCGGCGACATCCGCATCGATAATCGCGGCGCATTGCTTGCCGCCCTCGATCTCGACACAGCGGGACGCGCCATCGGCGACGGGGAAGTGGTGCTGCACGCCTACCTCAAATGGGGTCCGGACTGTCTCGACCACTTGCTGGGCGATTATGCCTTGGCAATTTGGGACCCGTCGCGCCAGCGACTTCTGTGCGCGCGCGATCAGGCCGGGATGCGGCAGCTGATCTATCATCACGCCCCCGGCCGTCTGTTCGCTTTCGCCACCGATGCGGCGGCGCTGGTCGCGCATCCGCAGGTGCCAGACACGATCAACGAAGGCCGTATCGCCGATTTCCTCGAGGATCTCGAGGCCTACGACCTCACCTCGACCTTCTACGCCGATTGCCGGCGCCTGCCGCCTGCGCATGCGCTGATGATCGAGAGGGGCGAATTGCGGACATGGCGGTATTGGACCCCGGCCCTGCCCCCCACGCTGCGGCTCGCATCGGACGAGGCCTATGCCGAGGCCTTCCACGACGTGTTCACCGAGGCGGTCCGCGTCCGCCTGCGCGCGCCGCCGGGCAAGCTCGGCGCGATGCTGTCGGGCGGGATGGACTCAGGCTCGGTCGCGGCGGTGGCGTCCCGCCTGCTGCAGCAATCCGGCGCCCCGCCTCTGCCGACATTTTCCGCCACCAGCGCCGCAGACGACTGTGTCGAGACCCGCGCAATCCGCGCCGCACAGACCATGAGGCACCTCGCGCCGCATGACATCCGTTTGGAGGATTTCGCCGCTTACGCCGAGGAACTGACGCGGCTGACACAGGCGAGCGCCGAGCCGTTCGACGGCCATATGGCGATGCTGCGCGCAGTCTATCTCGCCGCGCATCGGGCCGGGATCACAGTGATGCTCGACGGCGCGGCTGGCGATACCACGCTGATGGCCGACGACATGGTGGCATGGCGCCTGCGGCGCGGCGATCTTGCCGGGGCGTGGCGCGAGGCGGAAGGCGGCGAGCGGTTCTGGGGCAAGGAGTTGCCCGCCTTCAAATCCTTCGTCACCGGCGCACGGCATGTGCTCGTCCCCGACTGGGTGCGAGCGCTGCGCCGTCCGGCCCGCGAGGCTGCCGAGGCGCGCAGGAAGGCCCGCAGCAGTCCGCTTGCCCCCGCCTTCGCCGCCGCAGTCGACATGCCCGCCCGGCGCGCAGAACACGGCCGCCATGTCGCGCTCACCTTCGATGGCCGCTGCGAGGATCGCCGCGCCTTTGTCACCCACCCCTATGTCACGGTCGCGCGCGAGCGTTATGATCGCGTCGCCGCCCCGCTCGGGATCGAACCGCGCGATCCGTTTCTCGATCGGCGGTTGCTGGAATTCTGCCTGTCGCTGCCAGCCGACCAGATCGAGCGCGACGGCTGGCCCAAGATCATCCTGCGCCGGGCCATGGCGGGATTGCTGCCGGACGCGGTGCGCTGGCGCGTGGGCAAGCAGCATCTCGGATGGCGCTTCCAGGAGGCCTTGGTCACGTATTGGTTTGCCGGTGCTCCGCCGGGATGGGAAACGGAACTGGCGCGATTTGTCAGACCGGCCTTGCTCGCGCCCGACCATTTGCACGCCTCGCACGAAATTGCGGTTGCAGCCCGGATGTCATTCCTTTGTCTGCGTCCGTGGGTCGTTGAAGCCAGATAAGCTGGGAATTCTCGGCAAGGATAGCTGTGAATGATCGCACTGATGATGCGTTTGCGGCAACCACGTTGGGGTTCGTTTCACCATGCGGCTTCGTTAGCCCGCCGGACTAACAGGAGGAAACGCGCCCCCGTCAGGGTTACTTAGCGGTTGCAACAAAAATACCTATGGGCTAACCCTTATCCCGACAGCCCCATGGGGGGATCAAGTGCATTCATGGAGTTTAGTTATGGCGCAGCGGAACGCACCCTCGGACAGCAAGGCCCGCTATTCGAAGCCGCAGCTTTTGATTTATGGTGAATTCGCGCACCTTACTGCAGGCGGCGTTGGCTCGGTCGTCGAAGCCGGCAATCAGGGGTCGAAGCGCAAGCCCTGAGCGCGCCGGACGATCGAGTGACATAGCCGCAATCGAATCGTCTCATATGACTGATGAAATTTCTGGGCGGGGTCCGTTCGTTACGGGCCCCCTTTCCGTTTGGCGCTATGTCGATTGCGGCACAGCCATTCCGGCAGGGATCACGCTCCCCAACCTTCCCGAACTCGGCGATGATGACGAAACGCCCCCGCCGCTTGTCGAGCGCGACGGGACAGCGGTCACCATGCATTTCCATGATGTTGCACGATTCCAGATCGATTTTGCCGATCACACCATCACCGGCTTCGATATCGACCCGGAGACTGATGACTGCGTGATCGTCCATATTCTCCACGATCACATCGCTCCACGCCTGCTGGCGGAGCTGGGCGAGCTGGTGCTCCACGCCAGTACCGTGCAGTTCGGAGACCGGGTGGCGCTGTTTCTGGGGGAGAGCGGCGCGGGCAAATCGACGCTGGCCACCAGCCTGCATCAGGCCGGCCACCGACTGCTCGGCGATGACGCGGTGATCGTGACACGCGGGCTCGAAGGCTATCTTGCGCAGCCCGTCTATCCTAGCTTGCGGCTCTATCCTGAAGCGATTGAGAGCCTGCTGGGCAGCGATACCGCCACCTCGCCGATGGCGAATTACTCTGACAAGCAGCACGTCCATCTGCCCGCCCTCGCCGATGTGGCGGGCAAGCCAGTTGCGCTGGCGGCGCTGTTTTTTCTCGCCGGGCCGGGCGATGCCGCAGAGCCGACCGCTAAGCCGCTCGCGAGCACGTGGACCTGCATCAAGCTCGTCGAACAGAGCTTCACGCTGGATGCGAGGGACCGGCGCTGCGCCGCCCGCAGGCTCGACGCCTTGTCGCAACTGGCGCTCGCCGTTCCGGCCTACCAGCTATGCTATCCACATGATTTCGCCCGGATCGGCGATGTCCACGCTGTCATCGAAGCGATTATCGACAACCCCGGCCCGGATGCGCCGGCACAACATCTCGGGAGCCTTGCCCAATGATCCGCGCATCGGGATATGATGTGGCCAGCTACGGCGAGATGATCGACTGCGAGCCGCGCATGTCGCTGACGCTGCGATATGGTAACGACTGACAAGGGTTGATCGGGGACAGATCGACAGATTGCTGAGACAGTGTCGATCGCCCGCGATGTGGAGTTTGCAAGTGACTGATATTCTTAACGTCCGGTGGCAAATCAGCGATCAGGCGATTGCCAATACCGTCGGCGAGGAGATGGTGGTCCTGCACCTTTCCAATGGCACCTATTTCGGTCTCGATCCGGTTGGGGCACTGTTGTGGGAATCGCTTTCACACGGCGAGCTGCCGAGCCACGCCTGCGAGGTGATCCTGTCACGCTACGAGATCGACCGCGAAACAGTCGAGAACGATCTGCGCGAATTCCTCGGCGAACTGGCCGAAGGCGATCTGATCGTCCAAGCCTGATGCAGGGGCCGATGCGTCAGGAATACTCTCTGCCGCACTTGCTGCTGAAGGCCCTGCGCGCGACTGTGGCATTGGCCAGAGCGCGGCTCGAACTCCGACGGATCACGCCTCAGGATATTCTCGCGCGCAACCGCGCGATTGCCGCGCAGGTCGCACGCCGCATGCCCCTATCGGCACCGGCCAGCATCGACAGGGCAGCGGACGAAGCGGCATTCTTCATCAACCGCATGGCGGCACGCGTGCCGTGGCGCTCCGACTGTCTGGTGCAGGCCCTTGCCGGACAGCACTGGCTGGCACAGCGAGGGATTGTCAGCGAGATCGTGGTCGGCACCGCCAAGCGCGCAGGCGGATCCTTCGAATCCCACGCCTGGCTGCGTCAGGACGGGCGCGTCGTGCTGGGCGGAGACATCAGCACTTACCAGCCGTTGCTCGATCCCGAGACCCTGCGCTCGCGCAACCGCTAATCAGGCGAACCCGTCGACATCGCTGCGCTGAAACAGGTCGCACAGCGCCTCAAGCTCGGGGATAGCGAAATGCGCGGCCCATTGCCGCGGCTCGACCAGACTGCCGCATCCGGCCGGAACAGTATCCATCCGGTGAAGGCCGCACCCGTTTCAGTTAGCGGTCACTGGGTTTGATGATGCGTTTTGCTGCGGCGTTACGACGAGCGGCGATCCGGCCGAGGATGCCGTTGATCGGGAAGACATCGAGTTCGTCTGGATCGTAGTCGTCGAGCCATTCGCTGACATCGGCGTGATCTGGATGGTCCGGATCGTTTCTCGCCTCGAGCATTTCGTAGAACCCCGGGATGCCGCCGCAGTCCTCGGGAGGGCAGTTGCGCTCACCGGCGATGAAACGCGGATATGCCGTGGAGCGATCCCCAGCTCGGACATCCCTGATGATCAAACTGTGTTCCCAGTAATCGCCGAAATCATAGACATAATGAATCCGGGTAGTGCCGGGAGCAAGCACATCGCGCAGTCGTGTGCGGGAGGCGACCTTGCGGGGAGCGGTCCCCCAGTCCTCGTCCATGGGCAGGCCGTAGGTCTGGTGATCGATGACCATCTCCCAGAGGTGATAGTCGAGCCATCCCATGGCGGTCTGGACGATCTCGTGCAGCACCTTGAGGGTGATGGAGGTTGGGACTTCGAGCTCTCGCCAGATGAGCGGGTCGGAATCGTTCAGCTCGATACGCAGCGTGGCGATCTCGGTAAAACTGTCGATGGCGCTTTGGCGGGTCATGCCGCCTGCGATAGCAGACCTTCACTCTTGCGCCAGTTCCAAGGCAGCAGCTGATCGAGCCTGGTGGCGGGATGATCGGCGATGCGAGCGAGGACATCGGCGAGCCAGGCCTGCGGATCGACATCGTTGAGCCTGGCGGTCTGGATCAGGGTGTAGATGATGACGGCACGCTGGCCGCCGCGATCGGATCCGCAGAACAGCCATGCCTTGCGGCCAAGCGGGATGCAGCGGAGCGCGCGCTCAGCTGCGTTGTTAGTGAGGCAGATCCGGCCATCGTCGAGGAAGCGGGTGAACGCGTCCCAGCGCTTGAGCATGTAGAAGCAGGCCTTGGTCAGATCATGGCCGCGCGATAGCTTGGCGACCTGCTCGGTCAGCCAGGTGTGGAGCTCGGCCATGAGCGGCGCGCTGAGTTCCTGGCGAACTGCAAGCCGCTCGGCCGGGCTCTTGCCGTTGATGCCGCGCTCGATGTCGAACAGGGCATCGAGGCGCTGCACGGCTTCGAGCGCGATCGGATAGATCATGGCGGCGCTCTGTCCGCGACTCTTCTTGCGGGCCGAGCTTACGACATCGGCCAGCTCGAAGAACTTGCGCCTCGCATGGGCGAAGCAGCCTGCCTCGAGCACGGGGCCGGGGTCGCGTCCTTCGCGATAGAGGTCGTTGTAGCCGCTATAGGCATCGGCCTGTAGGATCCCGGACCAGCCTGCGAGATGGGCTTGCGGGTGCTCGCCGCGCCGATCGCGCGAGTAGTGGAACAGCGCCGCCGGTGGATCAGACCCGGCGAACGGCCGATCATCGCGGACGTAGACCCATAATCGGGCCACATCGGTCTTGCCCTTGGCCATGACCGGCACGGTGGTATCGTCGCCGTGGATGCGGTCTGCAGCCAGAACGTGCGCCTCGATCAGCTTGTAGATCGGCATCAGCGCGTGAGCAGCGGCGCCGACCTGATCGGCCAGGGTCGAGAGACTGAGCGGCACGCCTTCGCGAGCGAACCGCTCGGCCTGACGGTTGAGGGGCTGATGCTGCCCATACTTCTCGAACAGCAGCATGGCGAGAAAGCTGGGCCCGGCCCATCCGCGGGGCACCACATGGAAAGGAGCGGGGGCCTGAGCGATCTTCTCGCAGTCCCGGCACGCAAACTTCTCCCGGACCGTCTGGATCACCTTCCACGAGCGCGGGATGACCTCGAGCGTCTCGGTGACGTCCTCGCCGAGCTTGGACAGCCGGTCCCCACCGCAGGCCGGGCAGGAACAGGGGGCAGGCACCACCACGCGCTCGCGGGGGAGGTGCTCGGGGAACGGCTTCCTTGCCGGGCGCTTGCGCTCGAAGGCAGTGACCGTGGTGGTCTTCGCTGCCGCTTCCTCGGCAATCAGATCGTCCTCGGTGGCGTCAGCCTCGAGCTCTTCGAGCTGCAGCTCCATCTGACCCAGCAGGCGTCGGCTGCGCTCGGCGCTGGGGCCATACTGCTCGCGCTTCAGCTTGGCGATCTGCAGCTTGAGGTGAGCGATCAGCGCCTCGATGGCGCTCTGGTGGGCCATGGCGTTGGCGAGCTTGGCCGTGGCAGTGGCAGCGTTCTGCTCGGCCTCCTCGGCTCTGCGGGCCATCGTCGCCACCAGCGCCTTGAGCGCTTCAACGTCGTCTGGCAGGGGCGAGATGGCGGCTTCCACAGGAGAGATGGAATCATGTTCCACCCTCTGCCGCAAGGGCAAAACACCGCCTTGCGACGATTATCCTGCGCTCTGCGGCCGCCACGTATACTGGGGGTTCCTCCAGTCGATCCCCTCCAGCAGGCAGGCCAGCTGCGAGGGGGTCAGCGACACCGTTCCCTCCTTGGCCGACGGCCATACGAACCGGCCCTTCTCGAGCCGCTTGGCGTAGAGCGACATGCCGATCCCGTCGTGCCATATGATCTTGATCAGCGAGCCCGCGCGGCCGCGGAATACGAACAGATCCCCGCCATGCGGATTACGCTTCAGGCCCTGCTGCACCAGCAGTGCCAGGCCCTGCATGCCCTTCCTCATATCC
>Ga0209066_10002779_pt1 | contig 20779 bp, 1 predicted proteins | sample All_14_2_FD_187198 | JGI IMG/M metagenome (GOLD analysis project Ga0209066, IMG submission 187198) | Freshwater microbial communities in response to fracking from Pennsylvania, USA - Allegheny Zone_MetaG_DW_15 (SPAdes) (version 2) ... | reverse complement strand
CATATATAGTTACTAAAAAGGCAGGATTCAGAAGGCAGAAAAAAAACACAAAAAAAACACATCAAACCATTAGCAATCCAGGTACAGTTCATCAAAATAATTTATTAAATTCTATGCAATCCACAGATCCGTCTTTAGCTCCCTTCAGTTGCCGGTATTCGCCGCAGTTGCCCGAATTATTGATGAAACTCGATTGCAGCATCGCTCTTACTACCTACCAGGCAGGGAAACTGGTACTTATCAGCCCGGCCGACGAAAACAGGTTTACGATGCTTCCCCGTTCGTTTAACAAACCCATGGGTTTTGAAGTCAGCGGCAACCGCATGATACTGGCAACCCGTGATGAAGTTCTTGTTTTCGAAAACTCCGAAGACCTGGCCGTTCATTATCCGAATAAACCCAATACTTACGACAGCCTTTGGTTGCCGCGGATCACATTTCATACCGGCCAGTTGGATATACACGATATAGCCATCGGCAAGGATGTTATCTGGGCCGTTAATACCTCTTTTTCGTGCCTTTGCCAGGTTAACGGCAGTTATAATTTTATCCCTGTCTGGAAACCGCCGTTTATCACCGAACTGGTTTCGGAGGACCGCTGCCACCTCAATGGCCTGGTAATGATGGATGGAATGCCTAAATATGTCACCATGCTTGGAAACACAAACACGTTACAGGGCTGGAGAAACAATATAACGCAGGGCGGAATTTTGATGGATGTTACAACCAACGAAATCATTCTCGAAAACCTGCCCATGCCTCATTCACCTACAATGTATAAAGGTGAATTGTATTTGCTGTTGTCGGCAACAGGCGAAATTGTGAAAGTAAATATTCCCGGTAAATCGTACGAAGTAATACGCCGGCTTGATGGCTTTTGCCGCGGTATGGATATTTTCGGAGACTATATGTTTGTGGGAATGAGCAAGCTGCGCAAAAACTCCTCCACGTTTGCCAAACTTTCGTTTGCCGAGAAAGCAAACAGCTCCGGGATAAAAATCATCCATCTTCCTACGGGTGCATTCGTTGGAGAACTGACGTATGAAACGACCGTGGACGAAATTTACGGGCTCAAAATACTTGCAGGCACCATCCGCCCCAATGTATTAAACACGATAAATCCAATACACAAATATGCCCTGGCAATTCCGGGCGATACATACTGGGCAAAACCTGATACTAACGAAACTAAATAATACTCTACAAATACTCCCTTCTACCATGAGGAAACAAAAACTACTCTTCAACGAATTGTTAAGGCGATTCAACAAGTACACCGGCAAATTAGTCCGCTTTATGGCTGAAAGCAAAAATCTGCGTAAACAGGATATTTTGCAGCGGCGGCTTCAAAAAATGCACGCTTTATTACTCAGCCTGCAAAAAGCGATCCGCCTGGCTGCTTCAGCAGCGGCAGTGGCAGGAGCCCTGGTGCTGTTCAGCCCGCAAACCGCAGTTGCTCAAACGTTTACAGCCCAAACCGGTGCATTAAACCCGCTTAACAGTGTTTACCTCTATGAAACTGCACCTGCTTTTACTGATATTGACGGTGACGGCGATATGGATGTTTTTATCGGAAGCAGCTGGGGAGAAATTTCATATTACCAAAATACAGGCAATAATGTTTCCCCGGTTTTTACAGAGCAAACAGGTTACTCCAACCCTTTTGACGGAATAGACATCGGTTCTGACTGCACTCCCGCATTTGCTGATATTGACGATGACGGCGATATGGATGCTGTATTAGGGGATAGAAGAGGAAGAATGTTATATTATAAAAATACGGGAAGCAGTCTTGCACCCGTATTCGAATTACAAACAGGAGCCGATGACCCGTTTGGCGGGATAGACCTGGGTTGGAACAGCGCTCCTTGTTTTGTTGATATAGATGGCGATGGTGACATGGATTGTTTTTCAGGAGAAGAGTATGGGGGCTTCCTCTTTTTTGAAAATACAGGAACTCAAGCCGCACCCATATTTACGTGGCAAACAGGAGTGTCAAATCCTTTGAACAGCATAGACTTATATAATAATAGCAAGCCCGCATTTGCAGATCTGGATGGCGATGGCGATATGGATCTTATTACCGGAGAAGTTCCCTATTACTCCAACACTCACCATATCAGGTATTTTAAAAATACGGGAACTGCCCTTGCTGCAGTATTTACAGAGGAAGCAGGGACTTTAAATCCATTCAATGGTGTTCTCTTACAGTCTCCCACTCCCGCATTTGTGGATATTGACAACGATGCTGATCAGGATTTGTTTTTTGGAGATTATTATGGTGGAATTTCTTATTATAAAAACACTACAGACCTTGATTTATCTGATAACCCTGCTATCAGTTCATTTACCCCAATAAGTGCTGTAACCGGACAGACAGTAACTATAACCGGAACAAACTTTACCGGTGCTACAGCAGTTAGTTTTGGCGGAACAGCGGCTGCTTCATTTTCGGTAATTAGCGAAACCAGTATCACAGCCGTTGTGGCAAGCGGGGCAACAGGAACCGTTTCCGTGACAAATCCGGGAGGTACAGCTACTTCGACCGAGACTTTTGCATTCCTTATTGCTCCTCCCGGCAATGCACTGGCATTGGACGGATATGAAGATTTTGTAAATGTCGGTAATGCTGCTTCGGTTCAGAGCTACACCGGCACCATTGAGGCCTGGATAAAAACTTCAGACGCCGGCTCCAGTTTCAGGGGCATCGTTGTGAAACAATGGGCCTATGGGATGTTCCTTAAAGATAATGTACTGATTGCCTTTTCCTGGGATGGTTCTGAAGGGGTTTCTACCGGCATCAACCTGGCAGATAACAGGTGGCACCATGTTGCCTTCTGTTTTGATCACGGTGTAGCTGATGGTTCGTTTGTTTATATCGATGGGGCATTAACAAATACGACTACCCACAATATAAATAATCAGAATGTAGGCTTAGCCATTGGTAATGGTTCTACAAACAACGGCGACGGGCAAAATTTCCAGGGCTCTATTGATGAAGTCCGTGTTTGGAACACTGTGAGAACCCAGTCGGAAATACAATCCGCTCTTTACACAGAATTAGCCGGAAATGAAACTGGCCTGGTGGCTTACTTTAACTGTAATCAGGGCGTTGCCGGTGGCGACAATACGGAAATCACTACTTTAAATGACCTTTCAAGTGAAGGAAACAACGGCGATTTAAACTATTTCGATCAAACAGGAACCACTTCCAATTTTGTGGAGAGTTATGCCCTGGCCGTTCCGGTTCCTGCATCTGCAACAAATAATACCCGGACAGATTTTACCGCCAACTGGGCGGCTCCCGTAACCGGTTCGGTTAGCAGTTACCTGCTGGATGTTTCCACCTCTTCAACATTCGATTCTTTTGTTACCGGCTATCAGGGTTTGGATTGTGGCACCAGCCTGTCGAAGGCGGTAAGCGGACTGACTCTCAACACTACCTATTATTACCGGGTAAGAGCAGATAAGGCAAGTGTTACAGGCAGCGGGGGATATTACCGTACGCCGATAACGGTAATCACTTCCTGCACGAATCCCACCAGCGGAGGTACCATTTCCGCCGCACAAACAATATGTGCCGGAAGCACACCTTTGCCCCTGGCAAGTGTAACATTGCCAACCGGGCAAGCCGGAACATTGAAATACAAATGGCAGTTATCCACTGCCGGAAGTTCATCAGGATTTACGGATATAGCTTCTTCCAATTCAGCAGGTTATTCGCCCGGATCATTAAGTTCCTCCACATGGTACAAAAGACTGGCAATTGTCGATTGTAAAGTGGATGATTGGACCGGGGCCGCCGAATCGGATGTAATAAAACTAACCGTAAATCCATTGCCTGTTCCTACAGTTACAGGCCCGGCTACGGCGATACAGAACTCCACAGGGAATGTTTACAGTACCGAAGCTGGTATGACCAATTACGTATGGACTGTATCTTCGGGTGGAACCATCACTTCGGGTGGTACATCCAGCAGCAACACTGCTACTGTAACATGGACCACAGCAGGAGCAAAAACGGTAAGTGTGAAATACACCAATGCTGATCTTTGCACTGCTGCTACGGCAAGTGTTTACAATGTAAGTGTTATCACTTTACCCGTCATTACCTCTTTTTCCCCTGTAAGCGGAACCATAGGCACAACAGTAACCATTACCGGCATCAACTTCAGTGCCACGCCTGCCAATAATACCGTTTGGTTTGGCGCGGTAAAAGCTACTGTTAGCGCTTCAACCACTACTTCAATTACGCTTACAGTACCTGCAGGTGCCGGATCGGTGGTGCCGGTTTCGGTAATGGTGGATGGCCTTACGGCTTACTCGGCAACAAGTACAACACCTTATTTTACGCTAACCAACACACCCAACATCACTCCAAATTATGCGGAAACTGATTTAACTGTTGGCACAACCCCTTACTCACTAACCAGTGCTGATTTTAACGGGGATGGCAATGCCGACCTGGCAACAGTAAATGCCACTACCAATAATATAAGTATTTTGCTGGGCAGCAGTAGCGGGAGTTTTGGAGCCGCAACCAGCATTGCAACAGGAACCAGCCCACGCGGAATTGCCACAGGTGATTTCGATGGTGACGGTAAAGCTGACCTGGCAACTGCTAATTACAATGCCAATACTATAAGTATTTTGCGTGGAGATGGAGCAGGAAGTTTCGGATCTGCCACTTCATTAGTGGTTGGTAGTTCGCCACGATCAATTATTGTAGGTGATTTTAATGCGGACGGGAAAGCTGACCTGGCTACTGCAAATCAAGTTGGAAACAATGTAAGTGTATTGTTAGGTAATGGAACCGGAGGATTTGGATCTGCTGCTTCATTTTCGGTTGGCAGTGCGCCACAATCAATTGTTACAGGCGATTTTAATGCAGACGGGAAAGCCGACCTGGCAACGGCTAATCTTTTTTCAAGTAATGTAAGTATTTTATTGGGTACCGGTACGGGTACTTTTGGAACTGCGACCAACCTTGCAACAGGAGCTTATCCTGGTAAGGTAGTAACCGGGGACTTTAACAACGATGGCATAACCGATCTGGCAGCTGTACATGAGGGTGCCAGTCTTAGTAATGGAGGTATAACAATTTTTATCAGCACAGGTAGTGGTGGCTTCGGAGTTGGCACAAATATCACTCTGGCTGCTTACCCATTCCAAGTAGCTGTTGGCGATTTTAATGGTGATGGCAATGCCGATTTGATCACGGATAGTAATGCGGGGAATATTCTAATTATGATGATGGGTACCGGCACCGGAAGTTTTGGAACGCCTATTTGGTACAATCAAACTATATGGACTTATGATATACTTGCCGGTGATTTTAACGGCGACGGCAAAGCTGATATAGCATCGGTTACAATGAATTCGAACAAATTAGTCGTTTTAATTTATACCCCACCAACAATTTCCACTCCTATACCGGCTACCTTAAGTGGCTTTACTGCCAATTTCGGTACTGCATCTGCTTACCAGAGTTTTTCGGTTTCAGGTTCCTTTTTACTGGCAAATATTACCCTTACTGCTCCAACGGGATTTGAAATTTCAACTTCAACAGCTTCGGGATACAACTCTACCCTTACTTTAACAAAAAGCGGTAAATCGGTTGCTGCCACCACCATTTATGTGCGGTTAAAAAATACGGCTTTCGGAAGTCCCGCGGGCAATATTACGATCGAATCAACCGGGGCAATCACCCAGAATGTAGCGGTAAGCGGAACTGTATCGCAGGCACCTGTTGAAGTAACAGGAACCTCCGGAACTGGTGGTTATGCAACTTTGGGTTCGGCATTCGCAGCAATTAATGCCGGCACTCATAAAGATGAAATTACCGTAAAAGTAAATGCCAATACTACCGAAGCATCCACTGCAACCATTTACCAGAGTGGGTATAACAGTACATCAAGTTATACTTCGGTAAATATTTATCCCACTTCAGCAGGCCTTACCATCAGCGGAAACCTTACAGCCCCGCTCATCGACCTCAGCGGAGCCGATAATGTAACGATTGATGGACGGGTCAATGCCGGGGGCAGCACCGTCAGTCTTGTAATCAGCAATGCAAGCACTTCCTCCGGTGGTAGTACTTCTACAATCAGGTTCAACAATGATGCCACTTATAACACCATCAAATATTGTAAAATACAGGGGTCTACAACAACCGGTGACCAGGGAGTACTATCCTTTTATAAAGTCGCAGTTACTTCGGGTAACAGTTATAATACAATCGATCATAATGAAATCACCAATACAGGAGGAAACAGGCCCCGAAATGCACTGTTTTCCTTTGGCAAGAGTGAAGCTGTCCCGAACAATTCAAACACGGTGAGTAACAACAATATTTATGATGTATTAAATTTAAGCCAGAATTATACCAAAGCGATAGCCCTATACACTTCAAATGATGCGGCTCCTAACAATAGTTATAATACGGGCTGGACGATAAGCGGAAACAGCTTTTATGATACTCAGGATATCTCCGCCTCTGGTTCTAACGGAGATGCTAAGGTTATCTTTATCTGGGCCGATCAAGGCAGCGGTTTCACCATTTCCAATAATTATATCGGGGGAAGCGCCGCACTATGTGGCGGAACATGGACCAAAGCAAACGGGAATAACAACTTTACTATAATGTGGCTTAACGCCAAGCAGGCCGGAGCAACTAATTATATACAGGGAAATACGATCAAAAATTTCAACCTTACCAACTCAGGAGTTACTAATTGGTACGGAATTTACTTTAACGGTGGTGACAATAATGTTTCAAACAACTGCATTGGAGCATCTACAGGCACAGGTTCCATTATTTTTACAAATGGCTCAACCGGTGGATCGTTTGTAGGATACAACCAAGGAGTTTATTGTTCCTCAACTTGTAGCAATAATACCATTGGATCTATTACTGTTGCAAACAGCAATGGAGCTAATGCAACAAATTTTCTGGGTATATGGGTTAATTCGACCTGCGGTTCAGCTACTACCAGCAATAACCTAGTAGGAAGTACTACCACCCCAAACAGTATCAATGCAACTTCTGCTTCCACCTCAAATGCTCAGACCATGTTGGGAATAAGAATCCAGGGCAGTTCCACGCTGAACATTGCAAATAACACTGTAGCCAATCTGACCAACGGAACAACCAATACGACAACCACCACGCAAGGTTATATTTATGGGATCTATCCATTTCAGGGAGTCAACACCATCACCGGAAACACAGTGCACGACCTGACCATCACGAATGCGAATAATGGAACAGGTCCTGCTATTGCAACAGGCGAACCTACCACCTCGCTTTCCGCGGGCGGAATAGTTGCTCCGATATACAATGGAAACAACCAGACTATTTCAAGCAATACAATCTATAACATATCCAATTCGTATTCCTCTTTTACCGGACATGTAGCCGGGATATATCATTCTGGACAATCCTCGGCCAGTTCAGTGAACGGCAATTTTATTTATGGGCTAGGTGTCAGTTCAAGCAGCAGCTCTGCCAGCATTCATGGAATCAAGATCGCTCAGGGCGCCACAACCTATTCGAACAACATTATCACGCTTGGAGGAAACACCACCACAAACCTGTATGGCATCTATGAGTCGGGATTATCCGGCGCAACCAGCAACATTTATTTCAATACCGTATACATAAGCGGATCTCCTTCGTCCGGTACTCTGAACAGTGCCTGCCTGTATAATGCCGGTAATTCCAGTATCCGGAATTTCCGGAACAATATTTTTAGTAACACCCGATCAAACAGTGCACCCGCCTCTGGCTCCCATTACGCTCTTTTTGCGGCTGCTACCGGAGGAACACTTACCTGCGATTACAACGATTACTATTCAACAGGAACAGGCGGCATGTTAGGCTATTACGGAGCGAATAAAACAGTTTTGCCGATTGTAAGCGGGGTTACCGGTAATGATATCTATAGTTTAGATGCCAATCCGCTGTTTTTCTCTCCAGGCGGAACAACGGAAACTGATTATGTGCCGGCACATCCTCATTTAGCCGGTGCCGCAATAAGCGGTTTAACCACCGATTACGACGGCGACGCCCGAAGCCTGGTTTCTCCGGCTATGGGGGCCTACGAATACGCGGTTACACCTGTCGAAAAAATTGTAGTCAGTACTATTCCGGTTGCTACCGGACCAGCTGTGTACAATACATTAAAAGCAGCTTTCGATGCCATTAATGCAGGAACTCACAAGGGAGCCATAACTATAACGATAAACGGCAGCGTGCAGGAAACTGTCACGGCTGCACTGTATCAAAGCGGGTACAACAGCACTTCCGATTATACTTCGGTAAATATGTACCCTACCGAAACAGGCCTCACCATAAGCGGAAATATGGCAACTCCTCTTATCGAGTTGAATGGCGCCGATAATGTTACCATTAACGGAAGCCTAAATGGCCTGAATGCAGGAAAGAGCTTAGTGATTGTGAACAACAATACCTCTGCCACCGCGGTTACTTCAGCCATTCGGTTTATCAACGATGCTTCGGGCAATACAATTAAATACTGCACTATTAAAGGGTCAGCACAAGGCATGAGCTCCATTTCACAATCATCAGGAGTGATAAATATGAGCAGTGCCGGAGGTGTAACCGGGAATGATAATAATACTATAACCTATAACGATATCACAAGTTCAGCAGCTGGAAGAACAATGTGTGGCATTTATTCAAATGGCATAAACAGTGAAAACACAATAAGCCATAACAATATTTTTGATTGTTTCACTCAATCCAACTCTTCTGCCGGAATATATACATACAATTCATCTGGATTTTCAATTCTTGAGAATAATTTTTATCTCACTACATCCCTAGCCCCCAGCTCAGGATATGGTTATTATGGTATAAAAATTGAAGGTGGCAGTAGTCATCTTATTAAGGATAATTTCATCGGGGGCAGTGCAGCCGACCATAGTGGCTTATTAACGATAAGCTCATCGGGCGGCCATATATTTCTTGGCATATCGATTGATGCAGGCGGATCTATTGTTGTTCAAAATAACACGATAAAGAATATTGCTTATACAACCAGCAGTTCCTTACCATGGAAAGGGATTCGGATTTTAGGAGGCAATGTAAATGTTACAGGCAATACCATTGGTTCGGCCAGCGGAAATGGATCCATCACAAGTACTAGCTCTAATGCTTCGGCAAGTTCCTATGCAATATATAACCAAAGTTCAGGAAATGTTACAATTGAAAACAACCAGGTTGGCTCAATTACTTCCATTAATTCTTCAACAGGAGCACATAATTTTTATGGGATTTACAAGGAAACTACAGCCGGGACTACAACCATAAGTAAAAATACCATTGGCAGTACCGATGCAGGAACAAGCAACAGTATTAATTCCAGTTCAACATCAACAGCATCAGCACAAACTGTATGCGGAATTTTTACATCAGGTATATCGGTAAATACTATTTCAGGGAATACTGTAACCAGTTTAACAAACGGAACTACGAATGTTTTGGGAAGTGTAGTTGGAGTATCATACAACGGAAGTATTACGTCAAGTACAGTTACCGGGAACTTTATTTATGGGCTCTTGGCCAATTCAGGGAGCACAACGGCCAGCCTGTATGGGATTAAGATTGCCAGCGGAGTAACCACCTATGCCAATAATATTATCAGCCTCGGAGGAAATACCACAACCAGAATATATGGTATCTATGAAACCGGTGCTGCAGGCTATAACAATAATCTGTATTTCAATACGGTTTTTATTAGTGGTTCCCTTGCTTCGGGTGCAACTAATCCATCGTATGCGCTATACAGCGCTGTAAATACAAATAGCCGTGATTTCCGGAATAATATTTTCAGTAATACACGTTCGACGGCTAACGGAACCAATCTCCATTATGCCGCTTATTTTGCATCTACCGGCGGAACATTAACCTGCGATTATAACGATTACTATGCGCCCGGTACAGGTGGCACGCTGGGTTATTACCTGGAGAACAAAACTGCAGTACCTATTGTAACAGGTGTTACCGGTAACGATTTATATAGTTTTAATACCGATCCGTTGTTTTTCTCTCCAGGCGGAACAATGGCAACTGATTATGTGCCGGCATATCCTCATTTAGCCGGTATGGCAGCAACCGGTATTACAACAGATTATGGAGGTACAGTTACCCGTAACGCAGTTAATCCTGCCATGGGCGCCTACGAATACACTGTAACCCCTTTACCACGAATTGTGGTTACATCAATCCCCGCCATTACCGGACCAACTCCATACAATACTTTAAAAGCAGCTTTTGATGATATTAATTCGGGCAATCACAAGGGAGCAGTAACCATAACTATAAACAACAGCGTAAACGAAACTGTTACCGCCACGCTTTATCAAAGCGGGTACAACAGCACCTCCGATTATACTTCGGTAAATATTCACCCATCGGCAACAGGCCTTTATATAAGTGGAAACTTGTCAGCTCCTCTTATCGATTTGAATGGTGCCGATAATGTTACCATTAACGGAAGTATTGATGGCCTGGATGCAGGTAAAGATTTGCTTATAGTAAACAATAGCATATTATCCACAGCCGGTACTTCAACCATCCGCCTGATTAATGATGCTACCGGTAATACTGTAAAATATTGCACGCTAAAAGGATCTGCAACCAGTACATTAACAACACCAGGTGTGGTATTAATCGGTACAACTAACGCAACTACAGGGAATGATAACAATACTATTGCCTATAACGATATTACCAGCACGTCATATGGCAGAACCTATGGTGGTATAACTTCAGTAGGTACAAGCGGCATGGAAAACAGTGAAAATACCATCAGCCACAACAATATCTTTGATTGTTTTGGACAATACTCCTCATATGCCATATTTGCTTCCAATTCATCGGCCTGTACCATTGACGGGAATAATTTTTATTTAACAACAGCTATTTCCCCAAGTTCACCATATACTTATACATTTATAAGAATAAGTGATGGAAATAATCACCTCATTAAAGATAATTTTATAGGTGGTAGCTCAGCCGACCATACAGGTTTATTAACGATAAATTCTTCAAGCAACCATACATTTTATGGAATATTTATCATTGGCGGCTCCTCTGCAACTTCAGTTATTCAGAATAATACGATAAAGAATATTGCTCATACAACAGGAGCAACTTCCATTCCGTGGAAAGGGATTAATATCATGGGTGGCAATGTTAATGTTACCGGCAATACCATTGGTTCAGCCAGCGGAAATGGATCCATCACAAGCACAAGCTCTATTCCTTCGGCAATTTCCTATGGTATTTATATCACAGGTTCAGGAAATGTTAGTATTACAAACAATCAGATTGGCTCAATTACTTCCATTAATTCTTCAACAGGAGCACATAGTTTTTATGGAATTTACAAAGAACCTACATCCGGAACTACAATAATAAGTAACAATACCGTTGGCAGTACCGATGCAGGAACAGCGAACAGTATTAATTCCAGTTCCTCATCAACCGCTACTGCGCAAACTGTATGCGGAATTTATTCCTCAAGTTCCCTGGCAACTGCCATTTCAGGAAATACTATTGCCGGCTTAACAAACGGAACTACGAATGTTTTGGGAAGTGTAATCGGATTATTATACAACGGAAACACAACTGCAGGTACAGTTACCGGGAACTTTATATATGGGCTCTACGCAAATTCATTGAGCACAACAGCCAGCCTGTATGGGATTAAGATTGAAAGCGGAGCAACCACCTATGCCAATAATATTATCAGCCTTGGCGGAAATACCACGACTAGTATATACGGTATCTATGAAACCGGTGCTTTAAACAACAACAATAACCTGTATTTCAATACGGTTTATATAAGTGGTTCCCTGGCTTCGGGTGCAACTAATCCATCGTATGCGCTATACAGCGCTGTAAATACAAATACCCGGAAATTTCGGAATAATATTTTCAGCAATACACGCTCTACCGCTGGCGGCAGCAACCTGCATTATGCGGCTTATTTTTTGGCAGCTACCGGCGGAGCATTAACCTGCGATTATAACGATTACTACGCACCGGGAACCGGAGGTATGTTGGGTTACTACAATTTATCGAATAAAACAGCATTACCTATTGTAACCGGGGTTACGGGTAATGATATCCATAGTTTAAATACCGATCCGTTGTTTTTCTCTCCAGGCGGAACAACGGCAACTGATTATGTGCCCGCATATTCATATTTAGTAGGTGCTACCTTAACCGGTATAACCACCGATTACAGAGGAGATGCCCGAAGCCTGGTATATCCGGCCATGGGAGCATTCGAATACCCTGTTGTACCTCCATGCACAAATCCAACCGATGGCGGCGTAATAGCCGGAACACAGGCTATTTGTTATGGCAGTACAGCAGCAGGACTTACCAATACCACTTTGCCTTCCGGGCAAACCGGAACATTGGAGTATCAATGGCAGAGTTCGACTGATGGTATTAGTTACTCGAACTTAGCCACAGGAACATATACCGCAACAACGTACAGTCCGGGTTCGCTCACAGCAACCACCTGGTATAAACGCCTGGCAAAAGTAACCTGCGAAAGCACCTGGAAGGAATCAAATTCAGTGAAAATAACTGTGAATGTGTTACCGGTACCGGCAATCACCGGTCCGGCCAGTGCCTGTGTAACTTCAACAGGAAATGTGTATTCAACCGCTGAAGGCATGACAGGCTATACCTGGACTGTTTCAGCAGGTGGAACCATTACGGCAGGAGCTGCAACCAATTCCATTACGGTAACCTGGAATACCGCAGGCGCACAAACCGTAAGCGTAAATTATACCAACGGTAATAGTTGTACCGCTGCTGCGGCAACTGTTTACGATGTAACGGTTAATACCCTGCCCGGCACTCCAACAGCCGGTAGCAATTTGTATACTTATGATGGATTGTTGAAAACGGCTGAAGCAATTGTAAGCCTTGGCGAAACTGTCGACTGGTATGCCGGTGCAACCGGAGGAATTACTGCGTCAGTACCCACCGGAACCGATGTTGGAACTTATTCAGCATATGCTGAAGCCAGAAATACAACAACAGGCTGCGTTAGTGCCAGCAGGATACTGATAACACTCGAAATTACTGCCAGGTCAATTCTTGTAACTGCAAATGCAGGTCAAACCAAGGTATTTGGTGTTACCGATCCGACTCCGTTCACCTACACATTCGCTCCTGCTTTGGTTGGAAGCGATGTAATGACGGGTGCTATTGGCCGCGTTGCCGGTGAAAATGTAGGTTCATATGCTTACACCCTGGGAACGCTTTCGGCTGGTTCAAACTACAGTCTGTCGATTGCCGTTGCGCCTCAGTTCAGTATAACTTCAAAAGCCATTGTGGTGACAGCAGATGCAGGTCAAACCAAGGTATTTGGTGATACCGATCCGACTCCGTTCACCTACACATTTGCTCCTGCTTTGGTTGGAAGTGATGTGATGTCGGGTGCTATTAGTCGCGTAGCCGGTGAAAATGTGGGCTCGTATGCTTACACACTGGGAACGCTTTCGGCTGGTTCAAACTACAGTTTATCTATTGCTGTTGCGCCTCAGTTCAGTATTACTTCAAAAGCCATTGTGGTGACTGCAAACGTTGGTCAAACCAAGGTATTTGGAGATACCGATCCGACTCCGTTCACCTACACCTTTGCTCCTGCTTTGGTTGGAAGTGATGTGATGACGGGTGCTATTAGTCGCGTAGCCGGTGAAAATGTGGGCTCGTATGCTTACACACTCGGTACACTTTCGGCTGGTTCAAACTACAGTCTGTCGATCGCCGTTGCACCGCAGTTCAGTATTACTTCAAAAGCCATTGTGGTGACTGCAAATGCAGCTCAGACCAAGGTATTTGGTGATACCGATCCGACTCCGTTCACCTACACATTTGCTCCTGCTTTGGTTGGAAGCGATGTAATGACGGGTGCTATTAGTCGTGTTGCCGGTGAAAATTTGGGCTCGTATGCTTACACACTGGGAACGCTTTCGGCTGGTTCAAACTACAGTCTGTCGATAGCCGTTGCGCCGCAATTCAGTATTACTTCAAAAACCATTGTGGTGACTGCAAATGCAGGTCAAACCAAGGTATTTGGTGATACCGATCCGACTCCGTTCACCTACACATTTGCTCCTGCTTTGGTTGGAAGTGATGTGATGACGGGTGCTATCGACCGCGTTGCCGGTGAAAATGTAGGTTCGTATGCTTACACCCTGGGAACGCTTTCGGCTGGTTCAAACTACAGTCTGTCGATGGCCGTTGCGCCGCAATTCAGTATTACTTCAAAAGCCATTGTGGTGACTGCAAATGCAGCTCAGACCAAGGTATTTGGTGATACCGATCCGACTCCGTTCACCTACACATTTGCTCCTGCCTTGGTTGGAAGCGATGTAATGACGGGTGCTATCGGCCGCGTAGCCGGTGAAAACGTGGGTTCCTATGCTTACACACTGGGAACACTTTCGGCTGGTTCAAACTACAGTCTGTCAATTGCCGTTGCGCCGCAATTCAGTATTACTTCAAAAGCCATTGTGGTGACTGCAAACGCAGGTCAGACAAAGGTATTTGGCGATACCGATCCGACTCCGTTCACCTACACCTTTGCTCCTGCCTTGGTTGGAAGCGATGTAATGACGGGTGCTATTAGTCGTGTTGCCGGTGAAAATGTGGGTTCGTATGCTTACACCCTGGGAACGCTTTCGGCTGGTTCAAACTACAGTCTGTCGATGGCTGTTGCACCGCAGTTCAGTATTACTTCAAAAGCCATTGTGGTGACTGCAAATGCAGCTCAGACCAAGGTATTTGGTGATACCGATCCGACTCCGTTCACCTACACATTTGCTCCTGCTTTGGTTGGAAGCGATGTAATGACGGGTGCTATTAGTCGTGTTGCCGGTGAAAATTTGGGCTCGTATGCTTACACACTGGGAACGCTTTCGGCTGGTTCAAACTACAGTCTGTCGATAGCCGTTGCGCCGCAATTCAGTATTACTTCAAAAACCATTGTGGTGACTGCAAATGCAGGTCAAACCAAGGTATTTGGTGATACCGATCCGACTCCGTTCACCTACACATTTGCTCCTGCTTTGGTTGGAAGTGATGTGATGACGGGTGCTATCGACCGCGTTGCCGGTGAAAATGTAGGTTCGTATGCTTACACCCTGGGAACGCTTTCGGCTGGTTCAAACTACAGTCTGTCGATGGCCGTTGCGCCGCAATTCAGTATTACTTCAAAAGCCATTGTGGTGACTGCAAATGCAGCTCAGACCAAGGTATTTGGTGATACCGATCCGACTCCGTTCACCTACACATTTGCTCCTGCCTTGGTTGGAAGCGATGTAATGACGGGTGCTATCGGCCGCGTAGCCGGTGAAAACGTAGGTTCCTATGCTTACACACTGGGAACGCTTTCGGCTGGTTCAAACTACAGTCTGTCGATGGCCGTTGCGCCGCAATTCAGTATTACTTCAAAAACCATTGTGGTGACAGCAGATGCTGGTCAAACCAAGGTATTTGGCGATACCGATCCGACTCCGTTCACCTACACCTTCGCTCCTGCTTTGGTTGGAAGCGATGTGATGTCGGGTGCTATTAGTCGTGTTGCCGGTGAAAATGTGGGCTCGTATGCTTACACACTGGGAACGCTTTCGGCTGGTTCAAACTACAGTTTATCTATTGCTGTTGCGCCTCAGTTCAGTATTACTTCAAAAGCCATTGTGGTGACTGCAAACGTTGGTCAAACCAAGGTATTTGGAGATACCGATCCGACTCCGTTCACTTACACATTTGCTCCAGCTTTGGTTGGAAGCGATGTGATGACGGGTGCTATTAGTCGCGCTGCCGGTGAAAATGTGGGCTCGTATGCTTACACCCTGGGAACGCTTTCGGCTGGTTCAAACTACAGTCTGTCGATCGCCGTTGCGCCGCAATTCAGTATTACTTCAAAAGCAATTGTGGTGACTGCAAATGCAGCTCAGACCAAGGTATTTGGTGATACCGATCCGACTCCGTTCACCTACACATTCGCTCCTGCTTTGGTTGGAAGTGATGTGATGTCGGGTGCTATTGGCCGCGTTGCCGGTGAAAATGTAGGTTCATATGCTTACACACTCGGAACACTTTCGGCTGGTTCAAACTACAGTCTGTCGATTGCTGTTGCTCCTCAGTTCAGTATAACTTCAAAAGCCATTGTGGTGACAGCAGATGCAGGTCAAACCAAGGTATTTGGTGATACCGATCCGACTCCGTTCACTTACACTTTCGCTCCGGCTTTGGTTGGAAGTGATGTAATGACAGGTGCTATTAGTCGTGCAGCCGGTGAAAATGTGGGCTCGTATGCTTACACACTCGGTACACTTTCGGCCGGTTCAAACTACAGTCTGTCGATCGCCGTTGCGCCGCAATTCAGTATTACTTCAAAAACCATTGTGGTGACAGCAGATGCTGGTCAGACCAAGGTATTTGGCGATACCGATCCGACTCCGTTCACCTACACCTTCGCTCCTGCTTTGGTTGGAAGTGATGTGATGACGGGTGCTATCGACCGCGTAGCCGGTGAAAATGTAGGTTCCTATGCTTACACCCTGGGAACGCTTTCGGCCGGTTCAAACTACAGTCTGTCGATGGCTGTTGCTCCGCAGTTCAGTATTACTTCAAAAACCATTATGGTAACTGCTAACGCAGCTCAGACCAAGGTATTTGGTGATACCGATCCGACTCCGTTCACTTACACTTTCGCTCCGGCTTTGGTTGGAAGTGATGTAATGACAGGTGCTATTAGTCGTGCAGCCGGTGAAAATGTAGGCTCTTATGCCTACACACTCGGTACACTTTCGGCTGGTTCAAACTACAGTCTGTCAATTGCCGTTGCGCCGGAATTCAGCATAACTTCAAAAGCCATTGTGGTGACTGCAGATGCAGCTCAAACCAAGGTATTTGGTGATACCGATCCGACTCCGTTCACCTACACCTTCGCTCCTGCTCTGGTTGGAAGCGATGTAATGACGGGTGCTATTAGTCGTGCAGCCGGTGAAAATGTAGGTTCCTATGCTTACACACTCGGAACACTTTCGGCCGGTTCAAACTACAGTCTGTCGATTGCTGTTGCGCCTCAGTTCAGCATTACTTCAAAAGCCATTGTGGTGACAGCAGATGCAGCTCAGACCAAGGTTTATGGCGATACCGATCCGACTCCGTTCACTTACACCTTCGCTCCGGCTTTGGTTGGAAGTGATGTAATGACAGGTGCTATTAGTCGTGCAGCCGGTGAAAATGTAGGCTCTTATGCCTACACACTCGGTACACTTTCGGCTGGTTCAAACTACAGTCTGTCAATTGCCGTTGCGCCGGAATTCAGCATAACTTCAAAAGCCATTGTGGTGACTGCAGATGCAGCTCAAACCAAGGTATTTGGTGATACCGATCCGACTCCGTTCACCTACACCTTCGCTCCTGCTCTGGTTGGAAGCGATGTAATGACGGGTGCTATTAGTCGTGCAGCCGGTGAAAATGTAGGTTCCTATGCTTACACACTCGGAACACTTTCGGCCGGTTCAAACTACAGTCTGTCGATTGCTGTTGCGCCTCAGTTCAGCATTACTTCAAAAGCCATTGTGGTGACAGCAGATGCAGCTCAGACCAAGGTTTATGGCGATACCGATCCGACTCCGTTCACTTACACCTTCGCTCCGGCTTTGGTTGGAAGCGATGTGATGACGGGTGCTATCGACCGCCTTGCCGGTGAAAATGTAGGTTCCTATGCTTACACCCTGGGAACGCTTTCTGCTGGTTCAAACTACAGCTTATCTATCGCTGTTGCTCCTCAGTTCAGTATTACTTCAAAAGCCATTGTGGTGACTGCAGATGCAGGTCAGACAAAGGTGTTTGGTGATACCGATCCGACTCCATTCACCTACACATTTGCTCCGGCTTTGGTTGGAAGCGATGTAATGACGGGTGCTATTAGTCGCGTAGCCGGTGAAAATGTGGGTTCGTATGCTTACACACTCGGAACACTTTCAGCCGGTTCAAACTACAGTCTGTCGATGGCTGTTGCTCCGCAGTTCAGTATTACTTCAAAAGCCATTGTGGTGACTGCTAACGCAGGTCAGACCAAGGTATTTGGCGATACCGATCCGACTCCGTTCACCTACACATTTGCTCCTGCTTTGGTTGGAAGTGATGTGATGTCGGGTGCTATTAGTCGCGTTGCCGGTGAAAATGTGGGCTCGTATGCTTACACCCTGGGAACGCTTTCGGCTGGTTCAAACTACAGTCTGTCGATGGCTGTTGCACCGCAGTTCAGTATAACTTCAAAAGCCATTGTGGTGACAGCAGATGCAGGTCAAACCAAGGTATTTGGTGATACCGATCCAACTCCGTTCACTTACACATTTGCTCCTGCTTTGGTTGGAAGCGATGTAATGACGGGTGCTATCGGCCGCCTAGCCGGTGAAAACGTGGGTTCCTATGCTTACACCCTTGGAACGCTTTCGGCTGGTTCAAACTACAGTCTGTCGATGGCTGTTGCACCGCAGTTCAGTATAACTTCAAAAGCCATTGTGGTGACAGCAGATGCAGGTCAAACCAAGGTATTTAGTGATACCGATCCAACTCCGTTCACTTACACATTTGCTCCTGCTTTGGTTGGAAGCGATGTAATGACGGGTGCTATTAGTCGCGTAGCCGGTGAAAATGTGGGCTCGTATGCTTACACACTCGGTACACTTTCGGCCGGTTCAAACTACAGTCTGTCGATCGCCGTTGCGCCGCAATTCAGTATTACTTCAAAAACCATTGTGGTGACAGCAGATGCTGGTCAGACCAAGGTATTTGGCGATACCGATCCGACTCCGTTCACCTACACCTTCGCTCCTGCTTTGGTTGGAAGTGATGTGATGACGGGTGCTATCGACCGCGTAGCCGGTGAAAATGTAGGTTCCTATGCTTACACCCTGGGAACGCTTTCGGCCGGTTCAAACTACAGTCTGTCGATGGCTGTTGCTCCGCAGTTCAGTATTACTTCAAAAACCATTATGGTAACTGCTAACGCAGCTCAGACCAAGGTATTTGGTGATACCGATCCGACTCCGTTCACTTACACTTTCGCTCCGGCTTTGGTTGGAAGTGATGTAATGACAGGTGCTATTAGTCGTGCAGCCGGTGAAAATGTAGGCTCTTATGCCTACACACTCGGTACACTTTCGGCTGGTTCAAACTACAGTCTGTCAATTGCCGTTGCGCCGGAATTCAGCATAACTTCAAAAGCCATTGTGGTGACTGCAGATGCAGCTCAAACCAAGGTATTTGGTGATACCGATCCGACTCCGTTCACCTACACCTTCGCTCCTGCTCTGGTTGGAAGCGATGTAATGACGGGTGCTATTAGTCGTGCAGCCGGTGAAAATGTAGGTTCCTATGCTTACACACTCGGAACACTTTCGGCCGGTTCAAACTACAGTCTGTCGATTGCTGTTGCGCCTCAGTTCAGCATTACTTCAAAAGCCATTGTGGTGACAGCAGATGCAGCTCAGACCAAGGTTTATGGCGATACCGATCCGACTCCGTTCACTTACACCTTCGCTCCGGCTTTGGTTGGAAGTGATGTAATGACAGGTGCTATTAGTCGTGCAGCCGGTGAAAATGTAGGCTCTTATGCCTACACACTCGGTACACTTTCGGCTGGTTCAAACTACAGTCTGTCAATTGCCGTTGCGCCGGAATTCAGCATAACTTCAAAAGCCATTGTGGTGACTGCAGATGCAGCTCAAACCAAGGTATTTGGTGATACCGATCCGACTCCGTTCACCTACACCTTCGCTCCTGCTCTGGTTGGAAGCGATGTAATGACGGGTGCTATTAGTCGTGCAGCCGGTGAAAATGTAGGTTCCTATGCTTACACACTCGGAACACTTTCGGCCGGTTCAAACTACAGTCTGTCGATTGCTGTTGCGCCTCAGTTCAGCATTACTTCAAAAGCCATTGTGGTGACAGCAGATGCAGCTCAGACCAAGGTTTATGGCGATACCGATCCGACTCCGTTCACTTACACCTTCGCTCCGGCTTTGGTTGGAAGCGATGTGATGACGGGTGCTATCGACCGCCTTGCCGGTGAAAATGTAGGTTCCTATGCTTACACCCTGGGAACGCTTTCTGCTGGTTCAAACTACAGCTTATCTATCGCTGTTGCTCCTCAGTTCAGTATTACTTCAAAAGCCATTGTGGTGACTGCAGATGCAGGTCAGACAAAGGTGTTTGGTGATACCGATCCGACTCCATTCACCTACACATTTGCTCCGGCTTTGGTTGGAAGCGATGTAATGACGGGTGCTATTAGTCGCGTAGCCGGTGAAAATGTGGGTTCGTATGCTTACACACTCGGAACACTTTCAGCCGGTTCAAACTACAGTCTGTCGATGGCTGTTGCTCCGCAGTTCAGTATTACTTCAAAAGCCATTGTGGTGACTGCTAACGCAGGTCAGACCAAGGTATTTGGCGATACCGATCCGACTCCGTTCACCTACACATTTGCTCCTGCTTTGGTTGGAAGTGATGTGATGTCGGGTGCTATTAGTCGCGTTGCCGGTGAAAATGTGGGCTCGTATGCTTACACCCTGGGAACGCTTTCGGCTGGTTCAAACTACAGTCTGTCGATGGCTGTTGCACCGCAGTTCAGTATAACTTCAAAAGCCATTGTGGTGACAGCAGATGCAGGTCAAACCAAGGTATTTGGTGATACCGATC
>Ga0209066_10002778_pt1 | contig 20782 bp, 19 predicted proteins | sample All_14_2_FD_187198 | JGI IMG/M metagenome (GOLD analysis project Ga0209066, IMG submission 187198) | Freshwater microbial communities in response to fracking from Pennsylvania, USA - Allegheny Zone_MetaG_DW_15 (SPAdes) (version 2) ... | reverse complement strand
CCCCACACGGCAGGAATGAATGACAGCCAAGCCGGTGCAAATCGCACCTCGAGTTTCGGCGATGACACTTCGCCGACCTGACGTGCTTCACCGATCGCCTCGCTGATCTCGCCGTTTTCCTGTCGGCAGCGGTTGATCACCTGCACCTTGCCGTCTTGCTTGAGGCTGTATTCCGCGCTCGTGTCGCTGACGCACTTTTTCTGAAACCAGTTCTCGAACTTGGCGATTTCGAACCACCGCCCCATGTAGCGGGGCACGTCTACTGCGGACACGGTGGTCAGAGGCGGGGCATCGCCACCAGGCAAAGCCAAGGCATGAGCCGGGGCACAAAGCAAGAGGGTACTCAGCAGCGCGACGAAAGCTCTTTGATGCATGGGCAGGTCCCTGAAGGTCGAACGGATTCGGACGATGGAGACCCACACCTGCGCTGGTCAGTTCCCACACAAAGGCAGCTGGCAGCGGGTTTGGGGTTACAGTGCGCCCTCATTGCTCGATCAAGCTGACCACTCCATGCAAAACGACGTTCAGCGCTTTCCCCTTTTTGCCGGTGCCATGCTCGCGGCGCTCGGCGTTGCATTGGGTGCCTTCGGCGCTCACGGACTGCGCAATCTGCTCGACGACACCGCGCTCGCCTGGTGGCAGACCGCCGTGCAATACCAGATGTGGCATGCCGTCGGTCTGGTGGCACTGGGCGCGATGCGGCTGTCGCGCAGCCTCCTGCCCACCGCACTGCTCACAGCCGGCACGATCATCTTTGCCGGTACGCTCTATGCGATGGCACTCGGTGGACCGCGTTGGCTGGGTGCCGTAACGCCGGTTGGCGGCAGTCTGATGATTCTGGGATGGCTAACGCTGGCATGGCGGGTAATGCGCGCAGCGCAGCGCAATTTCTGACGCAGATCGACACTCAACGCCCCCACGGTGCCGTACCGAAACAGCGATCCCAGAAAGTGGTGAGCGTGCCAAACGCAAACCGCTCATCGACGAAATGATGATGACCGTGGTGGGTTCGCAGGCGGACCAGGCTCAGGCCAAGGACGCCCTGTGCATGCAGGCCCTGATGCACCGTTTCCTGCAGCAAGTCACCGAGCAGCAACCCCACTGACACCGGCGCGGCGAGGCTTTCGGTCCCGAGCACGGCCAGCGGCAGGCCGAGCAAGGCAACCACCAAGGCGACGCTGAATGCCAGCGGCACACGGATCGGCTGCGTCGGATTGCGGTGATGGGCGAGATGCCAGGCGCAAAACGGCTCCACGCCATGCAGCACGATGCGGTGAAGCACGTACTCCAGCAACGTCCAGGCGCCCAGCCCGGCAAGCACGGCGCCAACCACCGCCCATCCACCCACGCCGGCCGGCCATACGAATCCCGCAAGAAGCAGCCCCAAACCCGGCGCGATAAGCGAAGCCGGATAGGGCAGCGCGAAACGTAGCCAGACTGACGTGCGACCGCTTTCAAGTTCCATCGCAATCCCATCGTCCCTGAATGCGCATATTTCATCTTAGGCCAGAGCGTGACAGATGCACCTGATGAGGCGCTTGCAAATACAGTACCGTTTTAGTACCGTATAAGCACTCCATGCAGAGATGACCCCCATGCTTCGCATCAGCAAGCTCACCGACTACGGCACCTTGATCGTCACCCACATGGCGTCCGAGCCCGATCGTGTCATCAGCGCCACCGAACTGGCCGATGCACTGGGTCTCGGCCTGGCCACCGTCAGCAAGGTGTTGAAAGCATTGAGCCGCCAAGGACTGGTGCTCAGCCAGCGCGGCACACGCGGCGGATATGTGCTGTCACGCCCGCCTACTCAGATCAGCGTGGCCGACATCATCGATGCGCTCGAAGAGCAGCCTTTCGGGCTGACCGAGTGCAGCGCCAGCAGCGGCGTCTGCAACCTCGAAACCGGCTGCCGTATCCGTGACAGCTGGATGCGCATCAACACCGTGGTGCGGCAGGCGCTGCAAACCGTGAGCATCGCCGAGATGACCCCTGCGCCGTTGACCCGCCATGAGGCACACGCCGGCGCGCACCCCGTTACCGGCCCCAACCGTCTCGTCCGCCCCCTCGGCTGAAGCAACAGGAGAACGCAAGATGAACGCCCCTACCCTGACCTCCCCGCCGCAGGCTTCCGCCAAGCGCGGCGACGCGATCGGCGCCTTTCTCGAGCAGGACTACGTCGCCGGCTTCGAGACGCGGCTCGAGACCGACACCGTGCCCAAGGGCTTGTCCGAAGACGTCATCCGCACGATTTCGGCGCGCAAGGGCGAGCCGGAATGGCTGCTCGAATGGCGGCTCGAGGCCTATCGCCACTGGCTGACGATGACGCCGCCGGTGTGGGCAGCGGTGCAGTTTCCGCCGGTCGACTTCCAGGACATCGTCTATTACTCCGCGCCCAAGTCAAAAAAGGACGGCCCCAAGAGCCTGGATGAAGTCGATCCCGAACTGCTGCGCACCTTCGAGAAGCTCGGCGTGCCGCTGCACGAGCGCGCGCGCCTGGCCGGCGTGGCGGTGGATGCGGTGTTCGACTCGGTGAGCGTGGCGACCACCTTCAAGAAAGAGTTGGGCGAACACGGCGTCATCTTCTGTTCCTTCTCCGAGGCGGTGAAGGAACACCCCGAGCTGGTGCGCCAGTACCTCGGCACGGTGGTGCCGCCGGGCGACAACTTCTACGCCGCGCTCAACTCGGCGGTGTTTTCCGACGGCTCCTTCGTCTTCATCCCCAAGGGCGTGAAGTGCCCGATGGAGCTGTCGACCTACTTCCGCATCAACGCCCGCGACACAGGCCAGTTCGAGCGCACGCTGATCATCGCCGAGGAAGGCGCGTCCGTCAGTTATCTCGAAGGCTGTACCGCGCCGATGCGCGACGAGAACCAGCTCCACGCCGCGGTGGTCGAGCTGATCGCGCTCGACGACGCCAAGATCAAGTATTCCACCGTGCAGAACTGGTACCCGGGCGACAAGGACGGCAAGGGCGGCATCTACAACTTCGTCACCAAGCGCGGCGACTGCCGCGGCGCACGCTCGCACATCTCGTGGACACAGGTCGAGACCGGCTCGGCGATCACCTGGAAGTACCCGAGCGTGATCCTGCGCGGCGACGACTCGGTGGGCGACTTCCACTCGGTGGCGCTCACCAACAACCTGCAGCAGGCCGACACCGGTACCAAGATGATCCACATGGGGCGCAACACCCGCAGCACCATCCTCAGCAAGGGCATCTCCGCCGGGCGCGGCAGCAACACCTTCCGCGGCCTGGTCAAGGTCACGCCCAAGGCCGAGGGTGCGCGCAACTACACCCAGTGCGACTCGCTGCTGATCGGCGACCGCTGCGCGGCGCACACCTTCCCCACCATCGAGGTGCGCCACCCCAGCGCCCATGTCGAGCACGAGGCGACCACCTCACGCATCGGCGAGGACCAGCTGTTCTATGCGATGCAGCGCGGCATCAGTGCCGAGGACGCGGTGTCGATGATCGTCAATGGCTTCTGCCGCGAGGTGTTCAAGGAACTGCCGATGGAGTTCGCGGTGGAAGCACAGAAACTGCTCGGCGTGAGCCTCGAAGGCAGCGTCGGCTGAGAGTCCCCAAGGAGAACCAAGATGCTGAAGATCAACAACCTGCACGCGGCCGTCGACGGCAAGGCCATCCTCAAGGGGCTGAACCTGGAGGTGGGGAGCGGCGAGGTGCACGCCATCATGGGCCCCAACGGCTCGGGCAAGAGCACGCTGGCCCAGGTGCTGGCCGGCCGCGAGACCTTCGCCGTCACCGACGGCAGCGTGGACTGGGACGGCACCGACCTGCTCGCCCTCCCCGCCGAGGAGCGCGCTCGCGCCGGGCTCTTCCTCGCCTTCCAGTACCCGGTCGAGATCCCCGGCGTGTCCAACGCCTACTTCCTCAAGGCCGCGGTCAACGCCGTGCGCCGCCACCGCGGCCTGCCCGAGTACGACGCGATGGACTTCCTGGCGCGGGTGAAGGCCGAGATGAAGGCGGTCGGCATGAAGGAGGAATTCCTGTACCGCTCGGTCAATGAGGGCTTCTCGGGCGGCGAGAAGAAGCGCAACGAGGTGCTGCAGATGGCGCTGCTCGAACCCAGGCTGGCGGTGCTGGACGAGACCGACTCGGGCCTGGACATCGACGCGCTGAAGATCGTCGCCGAAGGCGTCAATCGCCTGCGCTCACCCGAACGCTCGATGATCGTCATTACCCACTACCAGCGCCTGCTCGACTACATCGTGCCGGACAAGGTGCACGTGCTGTCGCAGGGCCGCATCGTGCGCTCGGGCGGTCGCGAACTGGCGCTGGAACTGGAAGAGCACGGCTACGGCTGGATCGACGCCGAAGGCAAGGCCGCTAAGGCTGCGGCAGGAGCGCGGCCATGAGCGCGATCGACACCTGGGTTGCCCGCCAGCGCGAGCGCGCCGCCCACTTGCCCGGCGCTTCCCTGTCCTGGCTGGCCCGCCGCCGCGCCGACGCGATTGCCCGTTTCGCCGACCTTGGCTGGCCGACGAGCCGTCTGGAGGCCTGGCGTCACACCTCGCTTGCCTTCCTCGAGCAGCAGGCGCTGGCCGCGCCCGAATCGGCAGCGCATCCTGCTGCCACGCTCGCCGCGCTGCGCGCGGCCTTCGATGACGGCGGCCACTGGCTGGTGTTCGTGGACGGACAGTTCGCGCCGACGCTGTCGGTCATCGGCACTTTGACGGCCGGCGTGACGGTCGGCGCGCTGTCGGATGCGCTGAACACCGCGCCCGACGCGGTCGAGGCCGCCTTCGGCACCGCCAACGACAGCGCCAGCCCCTACGCGCTGAACCTGGCGCTGTGCACCGACGGCGCCTTCGTGCGCCTGGCACGCGGCACGTCGCTGGAACAGCCGCTGCACCTGGTCTTCATCGGCGCCACCGGCGCGGCCGACAGCCACCTGCGCAACCTGATCGTGGCCGACGCCAATTCGGCGGCGAGCATCGTCGAACACCATGTCGGCGGCGGCGCCACGCTCGGCACCGTCGTTACCCGGGTGCAGGCAGCGCAGGACGCGCGCATCACCCACGTCAAGCTGCAGCAGCAGGACGCGCAGGCCATCCATGTGGCGCAGATCGAGGCCGAGCAGGCACGCGGGTCGCACTTCGCCTCGCATTCGCTGTCCTTCGGTGCCCGCCTGGCGCGCAACGACATCCACACCCGCCTCATTGGCGAAGGCTGCGAGACGCTGTTCAACGGCCTGTACCACGTCGACGGCCGGCGCCACGTCGACCACCACACGCTGATCGAGCACGCCATGCCGCTCGGCACCAGTCGCGAGTACTACCGCGGCCTGGTCGACGGCAACGCGCGCGGGGTGTTCGCCGGGCGCATCATCGTCGCCCAGGACGCCCAGCGCACCGACGCCGTGCAGCGCTGCGACAACCTGCTCCTGTCGAAGCTGGCCGAGGCCGATGCCCGTCCCGAACTGGAGATCTACGCCGACGACGTGAAGTGCGCCCATGGCGCCACCGTCGGCCAGATCGACGAGGACGCGCTGTTCTACCTGCGCGCACGCGGCATCGACCAAGTCCATGCACGCCGGCTGCTGACCTACGCCTTCGCCGCCGAGGTCATCGAGCGCATCGCCCATGACGCGCTGCGCAAGCATGCGCGCACCGCTCTTCTCGCCCGCCTGCCCGGCGGTGCCACGCTGGAGGAACTGCTGTGACTGTGCTCAACGACCTTCCCGTTTCCGGCACCGGCCAGGGCCTTGGCATGACTGCGCTCGATGTCGCGGCGGACTTTCCCATCCTCGCGCGCCCGGTGCACGGCCGCCGGCTCGTCTACCTGGACAACGGCGCCACCACGCAGAAGCCACTGGCCGTGATCGAAGCCGAGCGGCGCTTCTACCTCGAGTCCAACGCCAACATCCACCGCGGCGTGCATTGGCTGTCACAGCACGCGACCGAGCTGTATGACGGCGCGCGTTCCACCGTGCAGCGCTTCATCAACGCCGCGCACGCCGAAGAGATCGTCTTCACCCGCGGCACCACCGAGGCGATCAACCTGGTGGCGCAAAGCTGGGGACGCGCCGAGTTGCGCGCCGGCGACGAGATCCTGATCACGACGATGGAGCACCATTCCAACATCGTGCCCTGGCAACTGCTGTGCGAGCAGACCGGCGCGGTGCTGAAGGTGGTGCTGGTCAGCGACGCGGGCGAGCTCGACCTCGCGTCCTTCGACGCCCTGCTCAACCATCGCACCCAGCTCGTGGCGATCACGCATGTGTCGAACGCGCTGGGCAGCATCAACCCGGTGGCCGAACTCACCGCCCGCGCCCATGCCGCTGGCGCGGTGGTGCTGGTCGACGGCGCCCAGGCGGTGGCGCACCAGGCGGTGGACGTTCGGGCCATCGGCTGCGACTTCTACGCCTTCTCGGGGCACAAGCTTTACGGCCCTACCGGCATCGGCGTGCTGTACGGCCGCAGCAGCATCCTGAAGGCCATGCCGCCCTGGCAGGGTGGCGGCGACATGATCCGTACCGTGTCCTTCGAACGCAGCACTTGGGCCGACGCCCCGCAGCGCTTCGAGGCCGGCACGCCCAACATTGCCGGCGCCATCGGCCTGGCGGCAGCCATCGATTACGTGCAAGAGATCGGCATCGAACGGATCGCGGCGCACGAGCATGGCCTACTCAAGTACGCCACGGCGGCGGTCGGCGCCATCCCGGGAGTGCGCCGGGTGGGCACGGCGCAGCACAAGGCCGGCATCCTGTCTTTTCTGGTCGACGGCATCCACCCGCACGACCTGGGCACCATCCTTGATGCCGAGGGCGTGGCGATCCGCGCCGGCCACCACTGCGCAATGCCGCTGATGACGCGCTTCGGCATTCCCGGCACGGCGCGCGCCTCGCTGGCCCTGTACAACACCCGTGCCGACATCGACGCGCTGGTCGCCGCCATCGACAAGGCGCAGGACCTGTTCGGCACGCGCAAACACGGATGAAGGCGGAGACCAATCCCATGAACGACACCGGACCCGATCTGCGCGAGCTGTACCAGGAGGTCATCTTCGACCACAACCGCCAGCCGCGTAACTACCGTCCCATGCCAGAGGCCGACCACCAGGCCGACGGCCACAACCCGCTGTGCGGCGACCAGCTCACCGTGTTCCTGCGCATCGAGGACGACGTGGTCAGGGACGTGAGCTTCGTGGGCCACGGCTGCGCCATCTCCACCGCATCGGCCTCGCTGATGACCGAGGCGATCAAGGGCAAGACGGTCGCGGCGGTGGAAGCGCTGTTCCACGACTTCCATGCGCTGCTCACCGACACCCCGCCGCCCGAGCGCGACTTCGGCAAGCTGACGGTGCTGGCCGGCGTGCGCGAGTTTCCGGTGCGGGTGAAGTGCGCCACGCTGGCCTGGCACACCCTGCACAACGCCATCGTCGGCGCGCAGGACCCCGCGCGCACCGAATGAACCGCCCTTACGGAGACGAACATGGGTGACCACTACGGTGAAACCGAATCACGCGTGCTCGCGCGCGACTGCGACGCGGTGAGCGTGCCCTGGGGCCAGCCCGAGACGCTGCCCGAAGGCTCCTACGCGCTGGTTACGCAGCGCCTGGGCGGCTCGATCACGGTAATGTGCGGCGGCAACCTGTACCGCATCGCCGAACGCAATGCCGACGCCCTCGGACTCGAGCCGCAAGTTCCGCCACCGACGCCTGAACCGGCCGCAGGCGAACTGAGCGCCGAAGCCGTCGAACAGAGCGCGTGGACACTGCTGGGCACCTGCTACGACCCCGAGATTCCGATCGACATCGTCAATCTCGGCCTGGTCTACGGCTGCACAGCCGAACCGCTGCCCGAAGGCGGCTACCGCCTGGCAGTGCGCATGACCTTGACCGCGCCGGGTTGCGGCATGGGCACACTGATCGCCGACGAGGCGCACGAGCGGCTACTGGAACTGCCAGGGGTGAAGGAAGCCAGCGTGGACCTGGTGTGGGACCCGCCGTGGAGCCGCGAAATGATGAGCGAAGCGGCGCGGCTCGAGATGGGAATGTTCTGAGGCCAGCCACCACGGGCGATTATTGTTCTTGCTCAAGGTCCAGGCCGCGCCAAGGCGCTAGTCTGGCGGCCTTGTTGAGCGGGCGTCAGGACGAACGCCGCGAAACGATCTCGTTGCCCCCAACCCTTGCCGGATGTCACCATGCGCGCCCTACTCCCGTTGCTGATCGTCGCCGCCACGCTCCAGACGGCACACGCGAACCCGACGCCCATCGAAGCACCTCAGCGCATGCCCGGACTGTGGCTCGTCAACCACGGCCCGGCGGATGAAACGGCCAAGCTTGCGAGCTTTCACCTCTGCGTCGGCAAGCAGGGTAGCGACGCCGTGCTGGCCACGCCGGGAAACATACTCGGCAATTGCCGCGATCAGACATGGTCGAAAGAAGGTGCCTATACGTATTACCACGCGGTGTGTGATGCGAAAGGCAGCACCGCGACGGTCGAAGGCAAGTTCGGAGGCGACTTTCAATACAACTTCCAGGGCGAACTCAGCACGTCCTATGCGCCGGCACTGAACGGCGTGACCACCGAACGCACCGAGATCGAAGGGCGCCGTCTCGCACCCTGCCGCGGCGACCAACCCGTCGGCACCTTCCTGATCAAGGGTCAGAATGGCGTCGGCAACCTGAACCTGGCCGAACCCATCCAGCCGCCTGCGCGTTGAACGCCCAAGCGCCGCGCATCACGGCAGCAAGCGCGGCGAGTTCTGGCTGACGCCGGCCTAGCGAGCCGCCGTATTGGCGCACTCGATGTAGGTTTCCCGTCCGGTAGGCTGCAGGCACCACGTCTCCATCCGCGTCGCGTAGGCGTCGTTGCGAAAGCTGCGGACGATGCCGAGGATGCGGTCCGCCTCGGCCCGTGTGTCGGCGGGCGCGATACTGGCGTAATAACCGTTGCGAAAGTAGATGGCTGCACCCTGCACGCCACTTCGGCTGGCACGGCGAATCTCGTCGCGTGCGGCATCCAGCGTCTTGTCGCTCCCGAACACCACACCGTAATCGGACAAGCCTAAAGCCAGCCCCGGCGGCTTGGGCTTGTCCGGCACCGACGGTGGTAGCGGCGGCTCCGGCCACAGCAGTACGGCGGCAATCACGCCCGCAATCACAACAGCGCCCACGCCCCCTGCAACGCGCAAGCCCATGCCGCCTTCGCCACCGGCGCCAACCGATGAAGATCCGGACGCCTCCTCCGTGGTCATCGCGGCGACTGGACCGCTTGCATCCGTCAAGGGCGGTGGCGTCCCGGCCCCGCCCAGCACCTTGGCCAGTACATCAGCCAACCGATTCACATCCGAGGTGAAACGCGTGTTGCTGACTTCGATCGCATTGCGCCAGACCAGTCCGCGCACCGGTTCAGGCAAAGCATTCTCGGCCGGCATCTGCGCACCATCGAGCAGCACTGGAATGACGCGAATATTGCGGGCCAACGCCGCCCCGATCTCCAGCCGGACAAAGTCACGCTCGTCATCCAGGCGTCGGCGGCCATCAGGCTGCACCTCCAGCCAGCGCGAACCGATCAGTACCAGCAGCACTTCGCACTGGCCAACCGCCTTGCGGATCACTTCGTCGAAAGGCAGGCCCGGCTCGATCGCATCGACGTCCATGAAGACCTGCGCGGCCTCGAAGCGCTCGGTGAGCTGGTCGTAGATCGCACGCGCATACCCCGCCGCATCGTCGCGCCGGTAGCTGATGAAGACGTTGCCCATGCTGGCCTCCCCGAGGTCGCCACGGTGACACTTGCGCTTTCATCATAGTCCGGAAAACAAAACGGGGGCCGAAGCCCCCGCGTTTCGATACCTGACGGAATACCGTTCAGCGCAGCGAGAACTGCACCTGCCCTGCCTCGCCCGCCGCTTCAACCTTCGGCTCCAGCACGAAGATGCGCTCGCCCGGCACCTTGCCCGCTTCGGCCAGCCAGTCGCGAACAGCTTGCGCGCGTTGCTGAGCCAAGGCCCGCAAATCCTGCTCACTCACTTCGGTGTTGCTCAGGATCAGGGCCTCCATGTCGGCCACCGGGACATCCTTCGTCATGCCGATGAAGTTTTTCGGCTTTTTGAACTCGCCCTCGCGATACGCCTTTTTAAGCAACTCCGGATACTCGGCTTCGGTAACGTCGATTTCCTCGAGTGACGGCGCTGCTTGACCCTTGGCCACCATGGCCTTGAGCTTTTGCGCCTTGACCATGCGCTGCAGCGCAGCCTGCTTGAGACCCTCGGTGTCGACGGCCGGGTCGGCACGACCGGTGATGTCGAGCTTCAAGGCCGGACGATCGACCAGCGCAGTGGCCAGCGTGCTCAACTTCTCACGCTGCGCGTCGCCCGGTGCAGCTTTTCCTGGCGCCAGTTCGAGATGCGACAGTTCCTCACCGCCCCCCAGCACCGAGCCGAGCAGCGCGAACGGCGAGGTGATGGCCTTACCGATCAGGTTGAACAGCATCTTCATAGCCAGTCCGAAGACGCTGAACTCCGGATCATCCAGCGTACCGCTGATCGGCAGGCGGAGATCGATCTCGCCGCGGCCGTTCTTGAGCAAGGACACCGCGAGCTGTACCGGCAGGTTGACCGCGTCGGGGCTGTCGACCTTGTCGCCAAAGGTCAGTTGATCAAGGAAGATCTGGTTGGTCGCGGTGAGCTTACGCTCCTCGATCTTGTAGTTGAGCTCAGCCGACAGCTTGCCCTTGGCGATGCCGTAGCCGACATACTTGCCCGAATAGCTCGACAAGCCAGTCAGCTCGAAATCCTTCACCGAGGCGAGGATGTCGAGATGCGCATCCTGGCGGAAGGGGTTGAGCTCGCCCGTCACCTTCACCGGCGCAGCCTTGTCGACCTTGCCCGTCAGGTCCAGCTTGGCAATGGTGTCCGGGCGGGTCGACAAGCCGACCAGGGTGCCCGCCATGTCGGTCAGGTTGACGTCGTAATTCGGTCGGATGAAGCGGTCGCTGAAGGCGATGTTGCCGCGCTTGACCTCGATACGGTCGATACGGATGGGCGGCGGCGGTTCAGTGGGCGGCGGCAGCGCGGCGGTCCGCTGGCCTTCAAGCTCACGCGGCGTTGCGCTGGCCAAAGACGGATCGGCAAAGGGGTTGTCCGCCACGGTCGGCGCCGGGGCACTCGCCTTGGTAGCGCTACCCGCCTGTTCGCTCCCACCCTGGATCTCACGCAGGTTCAGGCGCCCCTGATCGTCCAGAATCAGCCGGGTGTAGAAGTCGTCCAGCGCGACCCGCTGCACGGCCAACGAAAACGGCTCCAGGCGGGCATCGATGCCCCCCACGTGCAACGTGCGCCAACGCAGGAAGTCGGTGGCATTGAGGCGGTCGATCGAGGCGAAGTTGCCCACATCGACATCGCCACGGAAGCTGGCCAGCAGGTCACCACTGCGACCGGTATCCAGATTGAGCTGGCCGCGCGTAGTGAGGTTGCCGCGCGAGATGGCGATCTTGGTCTGCTCGAGCACGTAGGGCTGAATGGGCAGCAGGTCGACATTGCGGACGTCCAGCTTCAGGTCGGCCTTCAACGGCTCCAGCCCGAAGCGGCCCGCCACGCCCAAACGACCATTCTTATTGACGCGCGAATCGAGCTTGAGCTGGCTGATGCTGCCCTTGGCAGTGGAAAAACCGTCGAGCTCGAGCCCGATGTTGTCGACAGCCATCACCACCGGCCGGGGTACGGTGCGGTCTTCGATCCGTACCGAAGCGGCCTGCAGCGCGAGTTTGTCGATCGCAACGGTCCAGGGGGCGTCCGGTGCTGTCTTGTCCCCGCTCGACTTGCTGGCAGACGACTTTCCAGGCTTGGCCTTGCTGGCCTTATCGGCTTTGTCTGAGGCCGCGATCATGCCCAGCAGGTCGATGTCACCATTCTTGAGGCGCACAGCCGACACGCTCGCGCCCTTCACATCCAGCCCAGCCAGCTTGACACTTTGCGCGCCGAGGTCGATCACCGCCTCGCGCACATCCAGCTCGGGCACCTTGATCGCTGCGTCCTTGGCGCCTTTCAGCGCCAAGGCGAAGTCCCGCACTGCCAGCGTGTCGGCGGCGAGGTTGATCTTTGGTTCGCCCTTTTCATCCAGCACGATGCGATAGCGCAGGTTGCCCGTCAGCAGACCACTGCGTAGCTCCCCTCCCGGCAAGGTACTGGCCAGGTAAGGCGCATAACGCGGAACATTGATGGACTCGAAGCTGAGCAAGCCTTCGAACTCGAACGGCTTGAGCCGCAGGCGATCCTCGTGGACCCACTTTTCGCCCGCATCGGTCACATAGTCGAGGCGGATCTCGGCCGGCATATCCGAGTCGGTCGCCAAGTCGCGCATGTCAAGGTTCAGCGCCTCGATGCGCGCCTTGAAAGGCTGGGCCAGGCTGCGATCCTCGAAGCGCACGACACCGTCACGGATACGCGCGTGGGCCAGCAGAAAATCAGGCTCGATGGCCGGCGTCTTCGATGCGGACACCGCGTTCGCTGCATCTGCTTGTGCCGCAGTGTTCTTGACCGTGCTTTTGCCCTTGGAGGTGTCGGCTTTGTCCTGCTGCGTGACCGGCATCAGTTGGGTCAGGTTCAGCCCGCCATCCTTCAGCCCCACGAGATCAAGCTCGGGCTGCGCCAGCCGCAAACGGGTGAAATGCCAGCGACCGATCAACGGCTGCACGTCGGCGAACTCGAGTTCGAATTCGGGAATGTTCGCGACCGGCACGCCGGCCTTGTCCTGCAACTGGAACTGCTCCAGCTTCAACGGTCCGCGCAGCGTCAGCTCTGGCGCGGCACCCGGCGGCTGCTTGAACGACAACTCGATGTTGGACGACAGCAAGCCCGACGGCAGGCGGAAAGCAGGTTCGAAAGGCGCGTAGGCCAACCACGGCGTAATGTCGAATTTGTCGAGCACCACATCCAGAATGGTCTCCTGCGAATCCGCGAAAGGCTTGAGACGCGCATTCATCTTGAGCGGGTTACCGTCGAGCGTCGCTGACAGCACCGGCTCGACGAAGACGTCCACCTTCACCGGCAGGTTGGATACGAAGGGTACGCCGACCTCGAGCTCTGCCAACGCGTGCTTCAGCCCGCGCGGCTTGTCATCGACCTGGATTCGGCCGCCACTGATGCGGATGTTGCCAATCGAGAACAAGGCCCCGGTCGCATCCGCTGCCGGGTCTTTTTCATCCGCCATCGCCGCAATCCGCTCGGCGACATCGCCCCAGCTATGGCGACCATCCCCGTCGAGCGCGACATTGAGACGCGGCCCGACCAGCGCAAGCTCATGCAGCACGACCCCGCGCTGCACGATCGACTCGATGACTTCCACATTGGCCCGCAGCGCATCGAAGGCGAAGTCCTCCGTCTGGCCGTCTGCCGACAGAATTTTCAAGCCGCGCACTTCGGCGGTGGCCGAAAACGGATTCAGGGCCACCGCGTCGACCGACACCGGCCTGCCCAGCGTTTCCCCCAGGATTTTGACGGTGTAATGCTCGGCCACCGGCGGCACGGCAAAAAAGCCAACCGCTCCGACCACGATCACGACACCCGTTGCCCACAACGCCGGACGAAGCAAACCCCGTTTGCGGGGCAACGCGTTCGGGCCGGTGGTGGTATCAGTCATAAGGCGCTCCAACAAGCTCACATTCTTGGTTCAATTATTGCAAGCTGCCGTTCGTCCGGCGCCCGGTGGCGCTGGACATCCGGCGGCAATTGCCGCTCAGCGGCACAGCGCGTATTCTGCGCCGCTTTCCTTATTGCAGGTAAGCACGTGGCGCACTCTGCCCCATCCGATCGCCATCCGGCCGGCCGCAGCTACGATGTCGTCATCATCGGCGCCGGCGCGGCCGGCATGATGTGCGCAGCGACCGCCGGACAGCGCGGACGACGTGTGCTGCTCATCGACCACGCCGAAAAACTCGCCGAAAAGATCCGCATCTCGGGTGGCGGCCGCTGCAACTTCACCAACCGCAAGGTGGGCGCAGAGCACTACCTGTGCCGCAACCCACATTTCGTGCGCTCGGCCCTGTCCCGCTACACGGCGGCGGATTTTATCGAGCTTGTGCGACACCACGGTATCGATTTCCACGAAAGAGATTGGGGCCAACTGTTCTGTGATGATTCGGCGCAACAAATCATCGACATGCTGCGCGCCGAATGTGCGGACGGTGGCGTCGACTGGGCAATGCCAGCGAAGGTCCTGGACGTATCCCGAAGCGACACGAAAGCCGAGCGCTACATCGTCAACACAAGCCTCGGTCGCTTTACCACTCACAGTTTGGTGGTCGCAACCGGCGGACTCTCAATTCCGAAGATCGGCGCCAGCCCGTTCGGGTACAAACTGGCCGAACAATTCGGCCTGCCGGTGATCGCCCCTCGCCCTGCTCTGGTACCCCTCACTCTCCCACCCGAGACCCTGTCGCTGATCGCCCCACTGGCCGGCATCTCACTGGAAGTGGAAGCACACTGCCGTGGCCCGGTCTTTCGCGAAGCCGCATTGGTCACGCATCGCGGCCTGTCCGGACCTTCGATCCTGCAGGTGTCCAGCTACTGGCAGGCCCAGGCTTACGGCAACAAGGACTGGGACCCTGTCAGCCTCGACTTGCTGCCCGGCATGGATGCGGAGTCATGGCTGCTGACTCACGCCAGCGAGCGCACCCTGCTTGCCAACCTGCTGTCCGAGCGATTGCCGCGTCGCTTCGCCCACGCCTGGTGCGAACTGCATGGCTGGACAAAGCCGATGAACGCATTCCGTCACGCAGACCTGCGCACCATCGCCGCAGCCCTGTCCGGCTGGAAGCTGACCCCATCGGGCACGCAGGGCTATGCCAAGGCCGAGGTCACGCTCGGTGGCGTGGACACCCACACGTTGTCGTCGCGAACTATGGAGGCACGCGACTGCCCCGGGCTGTATTTCGTCGGCGAGGTGATGGATGTCACCGGCCACCTCGGTGGCTACAACTTCCAGTGGGCATGGTCTTCCGGCGTAGCCTGCGGCCAGGCTGCCTGAGACGCACGCCCGCTTATCACGCCTCACGGCCTCGACCACGACGTGTCAGCAAGGGTAGAAAACTCAGAATCTGCATGACCAGCAAGGCGGCGAAAGCAAAGCGCAACGCATTCGGCATCGACCATCCGCCCGCACGCAACAGGTCCAGCACCAACCCGACGCCCCACTGCACGAGGAAGGCACCCGCGAACGCCATCAGGTTGATCGATGTGCTGACGCGGCCGAACATCTCGCGCGGAAAGTGATTGGCAGTCGCCAGGTAAGCCTGGGAATTGACCGCAGACAGGGCCCCCAGCAAAAACCATAGGACCGTCACGGGCCCCAGTCCAAACAGGATCGCCGCCTGCACCAACAGCAGGCTGCTGTAGCCGACATGCAGCAGGCGCAATGGCTGCACGCCCCGCCGAGCCAGACGCACGCCGAAGAAACCAATCGACAACTGTCCTGCCAGCATGCCCAGGTTCAGCAACAGCAGCACCTGCGCGGCACCCGCCAGGTCCAATCCCTCGACATGCATCAGCCACGGCACCGCCCACAAGCTCTGCAAGGCCATGAATCCGCCGACAAAAAACAGCGACGAGGACGCAAAGCGGAGAAAAGCCGGCGCCACAAAAATATGTCCAACGCCCTTCAGGGCGGTCCCCAGTGTCCCCTGACTCACCACCGCCTCCTCCCGCGGCAAACTGAAGAACAGACTGCCAGAGGCAAGCAACGCGACGATGGCGATTCCCCAGAATGCGCCGCGCCAACCGATCAGCGGCATCACCGCTTCGAGCGGCGCACTGGCCGTGAGCGCCCCCATCGCGCCACACGCCATGATGAAACCGGTCATCGAGCTTTGCCGCTCGGGCGGATACCACAGTGCAAAACCCTTCAGCGCTCCCATCAGGCAAGCGGAAACCCCCAGCCCGATCAGCGCGCGCGCCAGGCCGAGGCCGCCCATCGAATCCCCCAGCGCGAACAACACCGCCCCCAATGCCGTCAGTAGCAACAACGCACTCTCGACCCGACGCGGACCATAGCGGTCCAGGGCGATACCGACCGGAATCTGTGCCAACCCGAACGCGAAGAAATACATGCTCGTCAGCAAACCAAGCTGTGCGGCAGACAAACCGATTTCATCGGTCAACGCCGGCGAGATCACGGCGTTCACCGTACGCAGCAAATAAGACAGGTAATAACCCAGCGCAAAGGGCAGGAAGATCCGGCCCCAGGCGCCAGGCGGAACGGCGCACGACATGCGGCCTCCAGCGTCACGAAAGCACGGATTGTGCACCCGCACATCAAACACCTCAATGTCAGAGGCTGGCGTATGTCAGCGCATCGGCCTGGCCGATGCCGTTTGCCAACTTGACTCGTATCAATGCCACCCGCCAGCCGCCGCGGAGAATGGCCTCAACCCCCACCGGAGCAGACCATGAGCACGATTGCCGAACTGATGACCCATGACCATCGCGCGTGCGATCACGACTTCGCGCGCGCGGAAACACTCGCCGCCAAGGGCGACTGGCTGGGCGCTGCCGAAGCCTTGAATGCATTCGCCCACGCCCTGAATGCCCACTTCGATGCAGAAGAGCAACAACTCTTCCCCGCATTCGAAGCCGCCACAGGCATGACGCAGGGACCGACCCAGGTCATGCGCGGCGAACACGCCGACATGCGCGAAGCACTCGAGCGCCTGCATGAGGCGCTGCACGCCCGGGACGGCGACGACTTCGCTGGCGAAGCGGAAACCCTCCTGATCATGATGCAGCAGCACAACATGAAGGAAGAGAACATCCTGTATCCGATGTGTGACGCCCGCCTCGGCAACGTCCGGGATGAACTCTGTTCCCATCTTTCACGGACGCTCGCAGCGGAGCACGCACTATGAACATGCCGGTGGTCGATGCCCGCGGCCTGGAGCCGCCAGAGCCCTTCGAACGCGCCATGGAGGCGCTCGCCAACCTGGAGTCCGGCCAGCAATTCACGCTGCTGCTTGACCGCATGCCGCACCCGCTGCTGCGAATGCTCGATCGAGACGGCTACCAGCACGACGTCAGCTTTCGGGACGACGGCACGGTGGCGATCCTGATCGCCCGTCCCTGACTGTCCATCCATGAGCAGTGCCCATCCCGGACTCGCCTACGAAGACACCCCTCCGCTCTCGGCTCCCCTCCGCTTCTTCCTGACGGCCCCTCTGTTTGGCATCTGCGCCGGCCTGGTGTTGCTGCTCGGCCAGGACGTACTGAGCTCACGATGGACACCAGGCGCCCTGGCGGTTGTCCATCTGTTCGCGGCAGGCTTCATGCTGCAGGTGATGATCGGTGCGCTTCAACAAATCCTGCCGGTCGTCGCGGGTGCCCGCTTCCCTGCACCGCTTGGCATCGCCGGTAGCAGCCATGTGTTGCTCACGCTCGGCACGACCGGGCTGACAGGCGGACTGGCATTTGGCAGCCCGAATGCCATCGTCGTCGGTGCTGTCCTGCTTATTGCGGGTATCGGCATCTTCTTGGTCGCGGGACTGATCAGCCTGCTGCGAACAGCGTCGGTGAAGACCAACAGCCACGCCCCGCGCGACCTGCGCCTGGCGCTGATCGGCTTGGCCGTTACCGTCGCACTCGGACTCGCCCTTGCGCTGGCGGTGGGACGCGGCCTGGCGCTTCCACTTCCGCTACCCACGCTGGTCGATCTGCATGCCGCCTGGGGCTGGTTAGGCTGGGGCGGCATGCTGCTCGCGGCGACCAGTTGGGTGGTGGTGCCGATGTTCCAGATCACCCCCGGTTATCCCCTGCGCTTCACCAGCTGGTGGGCACCTGGCGTGCTGGGAGGATTGGTGACCTGGTCGCTGGCACGATGGCTCGACACGAACACCGCCGACATCGTGTTGGGTATCGCCCTGGCTCTGGGGTTCGCCGCGTTCGCCCTGCTCACGCTCCATCTGCAATCCCGTACCCGTCGCAGCACACCGGATGCCTCCTTCCGCGCATTTCGCCTTGCGATGCTGGCCATGCTCGCCGGACTCGCTGCCCTGAGCGGCAACCTGCTCAATGATGCCGAACAGTGGTCCGTGCTCGCCGGCATACTGATTCTTCATGGCGGCTTCGGCGGCGCCATCAGTGCAATGCTGTACAAGATCGTTCCCTTCCTGGCCTGGCTGCATTTGACGCAGGCGCGGGTGAAGGCGCCGAACATGAAGAAGCTGCTGCCCGACACCCTTGTGCGGCGGCAACTGATGCTGCACCTCACGGTGCTCATCTCGCTCGTACTCAGCGTCTTCATCAGCGAAATCACCCAAATCGCCGGCCTGCTGATGGTTAGCGAATTCGGATGGCTGCTATTCAATCTGCTGCGCGTCGTTCGAGCCTGGCAACGCGCACGCCCTACATGAAAAATTCTGCAAAAGATGTTTGACGACTCCGGGGGACATCTGTATAGTTCGCGGCTCTCGGGGTGTAGCGCAGTCCGGTAGCGCGCTTGCTTTGGGAGCAAGATGTCGGGGGTTCGAATCCCTCCACCCCGACCAAGCTCACACTCCGAAAATGCCCGCGGGATCTGCCCGTAGCTCAATTGGATAGAGCACCAGCCTTCTAAGCTGGGGGTTGCAGGTTCGATCCCTGCCGGGCAGGCCAGGACAAGTTTTTAGGGCTTCGGTTACACCGGAGTCCTGTAGTGGCGGCATTAGCTCAGTTGGTAGAGCACTGGATTGTGGCTCCAGTTGTCACCGGTTCGATCCCGGTATGTCGCCCCAAGTATTGAAGTGCGGGCCGTCTTAACATCAACGGCAAGCATTTTGTACGCAAAAAACCCACCAGAACTGGTGGGTTTTTTGTTTCTGCGCGTCCCTCATCGATTCAGTTTGGCCCAGTGCAAGCTTTCGGTTGCATGTCATGGCCTTGTGGGAGGAGTGCAGGCGCCTGCATCACGACCTCCGTGGTTGAAGGACTTGCCGCCGACCCACGTGAATCTATAGTGAAAACGGGCCCTGCCCTCGACAGTGTTGCGCGCTTGGTGGCCACTCGCGGTGCTGCCGGTGCTCGGCGTAGATTTCGGCGGAGGGATTGGCGTCAGCATCGGCGTATCGACGGCAACCCTGCTGCTCGCGTTGACAGTCTCCGCCGCCGTCGACACGCGACTCAGCCCGCCACCCCCAAGGCATTGGCTTCGGGGCAACACCCCGGTACCCGCGATCGCAGGATTTTGCCTGCTTGTCGTGTCCGCACTGGATATCGCGATATGGCGCGTAGGCGATTTCCGCATCAACCCGCTCGCCATCCCGCCGGCCCTGATCTTCCTCGCTGCCATCCGCTGGGAAAAACTGGCGTGTGCTATCTGGCCAGAGCGATCCCGGCGAGCCATGGGGCTGCTCGCAATTGCCTTGGCTGCATGGGTGCTGTCGAGCTGGGTGCTCAAAGGCACGCTTGCCATCGGCCCGATCAGCCTGCGCTTCGGTTCGTACAGCCTGGCAACACTCGTCCCCCTCCTGTGCTTTGGCCTCGTGGTGCTTGGGGATGTTCGACCAGTTGTGGTCGCGGGCCTCCTCATCGCCGGTTTGGCGGGCGATAGGCTGCTTTTCATGACCGTCGGCGACTCTATTGATTTGTTCGCACTGGCAGAGGAATAGCCGCTCCTTGCTTGGGAGGCTCTGGTCGGAGGCGTCGCCGCGACCTTGGCCGGTCAGGCGTTACGCCCCTTTCTTCGCCAGGGCACGATGTCTCCTCCGGGCGAATGGCCGACCCTGAAATTATTCTTCGTCTGGGTTGCCGTGCTGCTGATTACACCGACGCTGACCCGCTTCGGCGTGCCTTCGCATGGATCGACGCTATGGCTGCTGGCCGCGCTGTCGTTTGCAGCCGGCGTTCAATGGCGCGAACGAAGCTTGGTCTATTTGCCACCCTTACTGATGTTTCTGTGGTTGTTTGCCGCAACCACCACGCCAGCCGGCACTGGCGGCAACCCGATCGACGCACTGGTTGCCATGGGAATGGTCAGCTTTCCGTATGCCTTCTGCGGCGCATTTTTCTCGATCAGCCGCCAGCTTGCCCCGCTCGGAGCGTGTGCCCGTGCGAACACGCCTGACGCAGCACGCGACATCAAGGTTGTCGATGTGTCCCAGCTTGCCGAGGTCGTCGAACGCATCGACCGCTCCGCCACGTGGCGCTCGTTCCTGGTTTCCGCTGCGCCCTTCGTCGTGTTGTGGCAGTTTTTCGAGCTCTATCTGTTTCGCTACTTCGTCCAGCAGACAACTGAGATCTTCGGCGCTGAGCCGATGCTGGAGGACTGGCACTATGCGATCGCCGCCGTTCTTGCACTCACTCCCTTTGCCTTTGCGTTATGGGACTGGCTCGATCGCCAGGACCGGCTGCGCATGCTGGCACTAGTGAGCGGCGGCATGGTCGGTGCGCTGGCGTGGCAGGCATTTGGGGTGCTGGTCGGCTTCGGTGTTTCGGAGATGTTCGACGATTTCACCGAAAGCCCACTCGTCATCGCGGGTCTGTTGACACTCCCTGTGCTGCTATCCGGATCCGGGCTGCTCGCAGGCACCGAGCAGCGCTTCGCACGCCCCCTCTTCCTGGGTCTATGCGGACTTGCCATCACGACCATTCTCGTGGGATTCACGTGGATTTCAATCGAAGACGGCTTCGAGTCACGGGTTCTCGTCGAGACCATCGTCGAGTTAGGGAAGTGCTGAACAAATCATGTTCGAGTCACCGTTGACCGATTTCGAGTACATACCCGTATCGGCCTCTCGATTTCGATGGCATTTTTCGCTTCCGATCGGGTCGGCCACGGGTCGTTTCCCGCTAT
>Ga0209066_10002777_pt1 | contig 20783 bp, 8 predicted proteins | sample All_14_2_FD_187198 | JGI IMG/M metagenome (GOLD analysis project Ga0209066, IMG submission 187198) | Freshwater microbial communities in response to fracking from Pennsylvania, USA - Allegheny Zone_MetaG_DW_15 (SPAdes) (version 2) ... | reverse complement strand
TCAGATCAAGACGGGGTGGGGCCGTTGGGCGAAACGGCGGATGGCGGCGTTGCGGGTGACCGTTGCGGGTGTGGCGGCGGCGGTTGCGATGTCAGGCGGTTTGGTCTTGGCGACGGACGGGACATGGGTGTCAGTCACCGGCAATGACTATTACAGTGCGACCAACTCCTGGTCGGGCAAGGTGATCGCGGACGGGGCGGGCGCAGTGATGACGCTGGATCCGCCTAACACGGTCAACTACAGCCTCAACATGGACACCAACGTGACGCTGGGCACCGTGCAGTTCTCGACGACCTACGGCGCTGCGCTCGGCATCTTCCCTTACCCCAGCAAACTCACCGATGTCGGGATCAGGTATCTGACCATGGACTCCGGCTCTGACTCGCCGGCGCTTATCTGGCAGAAGCGGGACTACAACTCGAACAGTGGCATCCGGCAGAGGTTCTACGTTCCGCTGCGACTGAACTCTGACCTGATGTTTCGGAACAGTCACACAAACGCACTGTCAAATGATCAAGTCAGCTTATCGCTGGCCATGGTGTACGGCAACATCGGCGAAGGAGTCGCCGGGCGCTCTCTTTTCATCAACAACGACCACGTGATTGTGCAAACGGCGCTGTATGGGAGCAACACCTTCTCCGGTAACGTGGTCGTCCAGCGCGGCATGCTCAAAATAGCGTCCCTGTATGCGGCGGGCGGCGCGGGATACCAACTCGGCGCGGGGAGCAGCGTGACCGTGACGGGCGGCGTGTCGGTGCTGGACCTGAACGGGTTCACGGTGGGCGCAGGCAAGACCCTTATTCTCGGGGGTTCGGGCAGCACGGGCGCGGGGGCGCTGGCGAACAGTTGCCGGGCACCCGCCTATATCAGCGACTGGCAAGGCGCGGTGTCGCTGGTGGCGAACGCCAGCATCGGCAAAGGGCTCGAAAACGGCTCCCACTGGTATCGAGGTAACGGCGGCTCTTTGGCCATAACCGGCGACATCACGGACAACGGCAACGGCTACCGCCTGACGAAGTCATCCCTGAGCACGCTGTACCTGCGCGGCAACAACACCTACGGCGGCGGCACGGATATCAGCAACGGCTACGTCAACGCGATCAGTGCTGCTAACCTCGGGACTGGGCCGGTGATTTTCAACGGCGGGGGTCTCAAGTTCGGACAGGCTTTCGACCTCTCAGCCGCAACGCTGAGCAACATCAACAGCAAGGCGGTGCTCCTTGATACGGCCGGGTTCGATGTAACGCTCGCCGGGAACCTTTCCAGTTTCACAAACGGGCTGACCAAAAACGGCGCGGGCACGCTGACGCTCTCGGGCGCCAACGGCTTCAAGGGCGTAACGACGGTCAACCGCGGCGCGCTGACGCTGGACTATTCGGCGCAGCCCAACAGCAAAGTGGACACCGCGTCGTCGCTGACGCTGGGCGGCGGCGCCGTGCGGGTCAGCGGCGGTTCGGCCTTTACCCAGACCGTCGGGAAGCTGACGCTGAACATGGGGGCATCGACCGTCACGAACCTGAATGCGGCGGGGGGCACGATACTCGACTTCGGCGCGACGCTGACGCGGAACGCGGGCAGCACGGTGACCTTCGGCACAACGGGCGCGGCGCTCTTGCTGTCGCCGGGCTTGGCCAACGGCCTGTACGGCGGTTTCGCGACCTTCGGCGATTCGACGTGGGCTACCAAAAACGCCACGAATTACAATTTTCAGTTTATTACGGGCTATGCCGACTACAGTGCGACGTGGGCCGCGTCGAGCAATGTGGATGTGACCGTCTCTAATGTCGGCAGCGTCGGTGAAAACGCGCAGGCGAACTCGCTGCGGTTCAATGATTCCGACAGCGCCGGTCAGCCGGTGACGCTGACGTTGACCGGCACCAACCTCCTGACCAGCGGCGGCATCCTCGTGACGCCGGCCATGGGCGTAAGCGCGGTGACCATCGCGGGCGGCACGCTGACCAGCAAGAACGCGCAGAACGATCTCGTCATTATCCAGAACAACACCAACGCGCCGCTGGTCATCACCTCGTGCATCACGAACAACGGTGCGACCGCCACCACGCTGACCAAGTCGGGACCGGGCACGCTGTCGCTCTCCAATTCCGCGAGCCTGTTCAACGGCAACATCTACGTCAACGGCGGCGCGCTGGAGGCTTACAGCGCCATGGATCTGGGCACGACCAACGTGCAGCAGCGGAACATCTATCTCAACGGCGGCAGCACGCTGCGGCTCTACGGAAGCTATAATCTCGGCTTCAGCAGTGCGGCTAATTTCCAAAGTCTGGTGGTGGGCGAGGGCGGCGGCACGGTCGACGTTCCGAACGCCTCGGATCGGGTAGTTCTGACCGGCAATCTGTATCTGAACGGGATTCTCACGAAGACCGGCGCGGGAACGCTGTTTCCCCAAAAAGATGCTACGATCACATTCGCGTATCCGCTCGCCACAGTTGTCGAAGGCGGCACCCTTGAGATCGGGAGCGCAGACACGGCGTCGCGGGTCCTCGGCACTTCGGGAACGCTCACGCTCCGGAACGGCGCGACGCTCAAGGGCGGCGGTTTCCTGAATACGTCCAACGGAAGAAATGACGAAATGGCTTTTGGCGTCCTGCGGGTGGAGGGCGTGGGTGGCACAGTGGACCTGAACGGCGTGAGTAAGACGATGAATGTCAATAACTCCGGCAACGATTTCCTGGAGGGCAACGGTCGGCTGGTGATCACGAATACGAGCGGAACGGTCGCAAACTTCGGCTTCGGAGTATCCGTCCACAACAAATTCACCGGCATTATTGAAGTGACGGGTGATTACTTAGGTGGCATATCCCCCCAAGGCGCGCTGCCCAACGGCGAACTGCGGTTGGGGCCGGGCGCGGTCGCCAACTTCGGGTATCTTACGATTCCCGGGCGGACCCTCGGCGCCCTGACGGGCTCCGGACGTTTCGGAGGAAACGGCGACCCCCAGTCACAGCTTTTCTGTATCGGCGACGACCGGACGACGCCATTCGAGTTCTCTGGGTCCATGTGGACCTATTACAGCGGCGGGCTTCCCGGACAACGGTTCGCCAAAACAGGCAGCAGCACGTGGCGCATCTCCTGTCCGACCAACGACATCACGACGGACTTCATCGTACGCTGCGGCACGCTGTTGGCGGGAGCGAATTCGCCGGGCAACGGCAACACCAGCCTGCTGGGCAACAGGTCGGTTCTGCTGGGAGACTCTGGCACGGGGGCGAACGACAGCCTAGCGCTGCTGACCGACGGTCCGTACCTGATCGGCAACACGATGGTGATTTCCACCGCCAATCCCGGCGGGACGGTGACGCTGGGTGGAAACCAGACTGCAGGCGCGTCAACCTTCACCAACGCCTTGGTGCTGACGCGAGACGTGACGCTGACCTCGGCCAACACGGATGCGCCGAACGGGGTGACCTTCTCGGGCAAGATCACCGGGCCGGGCGGGATCACCAAGACGGGCGTCGGCACGGTCTACCTGACGGGTGCGGTCAGCAACGCCGGACCGACCGTGGTTCAGGCCGGTCAGCTTGTGGTACAGAGCAACGTGGCGATCACCAACGCTCTGACGGTGGCGGCGGATGGGACGGGCTCGGGAACGCTGGTGGTGAACGGGAACCTGACGCTGGGCGAGGGCGCCGCCCTGACGGTCCAGCCGGGCACGCTGGTCCGCGGCCAGACCTACACGCTGATGACGTGGACGGGATCGCGGACGGGAAGTTTTGCATCGGTCACGGAGCTTCCAGACGGTTGGCATGTGGGCTACTTGTCCGACAGCGTGGTGTTGTACTACGCGCCGCCGGGAACGCTGATCAAACTGCTGTGAGTTGGAATACCTGTTACACGTTACTCGTTGTGGGGTTACGGATTGACCGTTTCAGGTTGTTCAATCTTTAGGTGGAGCGTTTTGCAGAAAAGGTGATTTGCACACACCGAAAAGTGCTTCAATGGAATTGGGTAGAACTCATGACGGATAGGAAACAGGCCGCGCGGTACAGCGCGCCGAGTCTGGAGCGTGGGCTGGCCATTCTCGACTATTTGGCGCACCATCCCGGCGGCAAGGGGCAGGTCGAGATTGCGCAGGCACTGATGTGCCCCGTCACCAGCGTTTTCAGAATCACGCTGACGCTGGAAAAGTTCGGCTATCTGGAACGCGATGCCGAAACAAAGGTTTTCCGGCACACGCAAAAGATGCTGATGCTGGGCCAGCAGGCGCTCTCGGAGACGGATCTCATCGGCTGTTCAATGTCGGTGATGCGCGAGCTGCGCGATGTGCTGGAGGACACGATTCTGATCGGGGTGCTGAACGGGTTGGAAGTCATCGTGCTGGAGCAGGCGCTCGGGTCGCACCTTTTCCGCTTTTCGGTCAACGCCGGCCACCGCATCCGGGCGTATTGCTCCGCGCCTGGCAAAGCGATCATCGCTTACCTGCCTGAAACGCAACGCGAACGGGTGATCGGGCAGACCGATTTCGTGCGGTTCAACGCGAACACGATCGCCTCGCCGCAGGCTTTCCGAAAAGAGCTGCAAAAGGTGTCCGAGCTCGGCTATGCCGAGGACAAGGGCGAGGAGTACGCGGGCATCTATTGCGTGGGCGCGCCCGTTTTTGACCGCAGCGGTTACCCGATCGCTTCGGTCTGGGTGACGGGACCTGATACGCGCGTCCGGCCGGGGTTGATTCCAGGCATCGGGGAGAAGGTGAAAGCCGGGGCGGCACAAATCTCGCAGAGGATGGGGTATGCGGGATGAGGGGGGACGGAGGGCGGAGGACAGAAGTCGGAGGACATTAAATGAACGTGTTGGAGCAGTTTAAATTGGACGGCAAGGTGGCGGTGGTCACCGGGGCCTCAAGCGGCATCGGCAAACGCGTGGCGCTGGGGTATGCGCAGGCTGGGGCCAAGGTCGCCTTGGTCGCGCGCGATGCGGCGAAGTTGGAGGCCGTCGCACAGGAACTGATCGCGGCCACCGGTGCGGCGGTCACTGTTTTCCCGTGTGATGTGACGCTGCCGGAATCTGTTGCGCGCATGATCGGCGCCGTATGCGCGGAATGCGGCGGCGTGGATATCGCGGTGTGCAACGCGGGAATCGTCACGCTCAACGCGCTGGAAGAGATGCCGCTTGCCGAGTTCGAGTCGGTGCAGAAGACCAATGTGAGCGGCGTGTTCCTGACGGCGCAGGCGTGCGCGAAAGCGATGATCCGCCAAGGCCGGGGAGGAAGCATCATTGTCACCGCATCGATGTCGGGGCATGTGATCAACACGCCGCAGAAGATCGGGCACTACTGCGCGTCGAAAGCCGCGGTGATCCAGTTGGCCAAGGCGATGGCCGTGGAATTCGCGCCGCACGGCATCCGCGTGAACAGCGTGAGCCCGGGCTACATCATGACCGAACTGGTGGAGCCGTTGACCGATTATCACGCGGCCTGGACGCCGCGTATCCCGTTGGGCCGGCTGGGCCGACCCGAGGAATTGATGGGGCTGTATGTCTATCTGGCGAGCGACGCTTCGGGGTATATGACGGGGTCGGACGTCACCATCGACGGCGGCTACATGTGTTTGTAGCGATTGGCCGGTGGGTGAGACGGATTTAAGGGCGATCCTGAAACGTGCGACGCGCGAGCGAAAGGGTCGGCAACCTCGCTGGGCTTAAGGCGGGTGGCAAAGACTGGCGCGCGCTCACTCTTTATGGACATCCACGCGGGTGGCTCCTCCTCGCGCGTAGGGGGGCGGGCTTACAACGGCCTGTCCGTCATCCGGAGGCGGCGTGTTGCGGGTCGTGCCGCCGAAGACAGAAAAGCCCGCGAAGGGATTGTTTCTCGCCGTGCCCTCCTCCGTCAGCACCATGCGGTACTCCTGGCCCGCAGTCGTATAAATCATCCAGCCGATCAGAAGCTTGAAAAACCCTCCTTCGCAGAGAAAAATCCACAGCAACTGACCCACGATTCCGGGAAGGCGCGGCGTGGGGATGGGTATCCCGATCATGTTGCAGACCGCGAAAAACATCATGATCATCGCCAGACCGCGCCCGATGCGCGAGGCAATCCAAGTGGCGCGCACCCTGCTCATCTGGACTTGCAGAGCCGAGCGCAGGATGCGCCCCCCGTCCATGGGGAAAGCGGGCAGCAAGTTGAAACCAAAGAGCATCAGGTTGGTCCATCCCACCGCGCGGACCAGAAAAAAGGCCATCGGGTCGCTGATGGCACGGAGACTCAACAAGAGTCCGGGGCCGATCAGGCCGAGCAGTCCGATCACCAGGCTGACGGCTGGTCCGGCAACAGCCACGAGAAACTCCTGCCAGTATTTACGGGGCATGTTATCCAACGAGGCCCGCCCGCCGATGACCATCAGCGTGATGTCATGTACACGGCAGCCGAAGGCCATGGAGACCAGGCTGTGTCCAAGTTCGTGCAGCGTGATGGCGACCAGCAGCAGCACACCTGCCGCAAGGCCGAAAACCGGGTTGGCGTAGCTTGACGCGACCCAGATCATCAGCACAATCAGCGAGAGGTCGAGATAGATGGGGATGCCGAAAACACGGCAACATTGGTATTTGGTTTTGATCATAAAGTTTTCGTAGTGCGGATATCCGCGTCCGCCCCCTTTTACAGCGTTGTGACCAGCACGGTGGCGATCGCGTCAGGCGTGAGCGCGTAGCCTGCCGCAGCGGCGGGAATCAGGGCGCTGGCGCCGGAGCGAAGGACAACGGACTCGCCGCCCGCCGTGACGGTCACCCGGCCGTCGGTGACGAACAGCGCGTGGAAGGTCGTGCCGTCCAAAGCGACCTGTTGCGGTGACGCCAACTCGAGCTTGCGCAGCGTGAAGAACGCGCAGGCGACCACCTCTGACCAGCGGTTAGGACCGGCCTGGCTGTCGGGCACGGGTGTGATCAACTGGGGGGCAGGCAATGACCAGTCGATGGTTCGGAAGCTCTCCTCGATGTGCAGCGGGCGCGGCTCGCCATCCGCGCCGGTGCGGCCCCAGTCGAAAAGCCGGTAGGTGGTGTTCGAGTTCTGCTGGACTTCGTAGATCAGGCAGCCGCCGCCGATGGCATGGACAAGCCCGCCGGGAATGAAAAGCGCAAGGCCGGCTGCGACAGGCAAACGGACGAGTTGCGATTCGGCCGTGTGAGCCGCAAGCGCGGCACGCAGGGAGTCCGGCGTGACACCCTTCTCCAGCCCCGCGTAGAGGCTTGCGCCTGGAGCGCACCCGAGCACGTACCACATCTCCGTTTTTGGTTCTCCGCCCGTACGTGCGGCGTTGACGTTGTTCGGGTGGACCTGTACGCTGAGGCGGCTGCGGGCATCGATCACCTTGAAAAGAAGGGGGAACCGCTGTGGGTCTGGGGCATGCGTTCCGGTCAGTGACGGGCCGAACGCGGTCGACAGTTCGCCGAGCGTTCTGCCGCTGAAAGGCCCTTGCGCCACCGCACTCATTCCATCGTGACGGGCTGAGATTTCCCACGACTCGGCGCAGACGGCGGGGGTCCCGAGGCGGCCATATTTTCGGGCAAGGCCATCACCGCCCCAAAGATAATCCTTGTACACAGGGGTGAAGACGAGCGGGGTATGAAGTGCATCCATTCGCTCTCAGTTTACCACGGGGGATGCGGAATGCAAGCGTGACGGGCGCAGGGGCGGCAAAATTACGACAAAACGTTGATTGGCGCTTGAAAGCTCTCCGACGAAACACTAAACTTTCGATCAATACGGCAAATTTTACAGGATAGGTTGGGTGATGGGACTTGTGTCCGAACTCCGAACGATCTTCACGTGGTGCTGTTGGGGATCTGGGGATGTGAAGTGATGGTGGTGCCGTTGGAAAGGTGCAAAATATGACAATGTTCAATGTGATCGTTAAACGCGTCGGGCCGGCGGAGGGGTGTTTGGGTGTGTCGCGTCGGATCGTCGGAGGGATGGTCGGTATCTTCGTTCTGTTGGGCGTGGCCCAGGCGGCTGACGGCGTCTGGAACGCCGCAGGTGACGGCGATTGGAGCGTGCCCGCCAACTGGGAGGGCGGGACGGCATACGCGTCGGGCGCGGGTGCCACGGCCTATTTCACCAACGGCATGCCCGGGACGGTCTGGCAGGACGTGTCCGGCCTGACGCTCGGCGCCCTGTATGTGGCCGGAGCGGATTACACGTTTACTAACGACACCGTTACACTCAACAATAACGGTAGCCCTGCGGTGGTCACGGTCGATGGCAACGCCGTTACAGCGACTGTCGCGCTGACTCTTTCTCCGTCGTCTGGCACCGCAATCACAAAAGCGGGGTCGGGTACGTTGCGGCTCGAAAAATACCTTTCGGCACCTGCCGGACTCTCGGTTTCTGGAGGCCTGTTCGACCTCAAGTTTGTCGGGAACAGTGACGGGTTGAATGTCGGCACCGGTACGGTCACTCTACACGATGGCGCGACGATGCGGTATGGCGCTGACAATCAGATCAACAACAGAGCGGTCATCGACCTCAGGGCGGGCAGCCTGTTCGATGCGAACGGCCGGACCGACAACATCGGCGCCCTGACGGGGTCGGGTACGCTCACTAACCAAAACGCCACATTCCATTTCTGGATGAACGGCGCCACCCGCCTGTTTTCCGGTACCTGTTACGGCGGGGGAATGTTCTCTTTCAACGAGCCCGGCACCTTTGTGGTGGGCGGGTCGAACAGCCTCGAGAACGTGACCTTTAACATGACCTATCCGGGAATTTCTTTGGCGTTCGCGCCGGGAGTCGGAACCTATCTGCTCGGCGGCTTGATCAGCACGAACGGCCTGGCGCTGCAGGATACCTTGGGCGGAGCCATCACCCTCGGGCTGGGAGGACGGAACGATTCGGTCACTTACGCGATGCCGTTCAGCGGCCCCGGCGGGCTGGCGAAAAATGGGACAGGCACCCTGACGCTGACCAACGCGCAAGCCTACGCCGGCGGCACGGCCGTAAACGGCGGCACCCTGAGGCTCGGCGACGGCGTGAACGACGGTTCTCTTCCCAACACCGCACATATTACGGTCGTCAAGCCGGGCACGCTCGCGTACAACACGCTGGCAAGCCTGACCAACGGCACTCCTCTTTACGGCTCAGGAGCGCTCACCAAGGCGCAGCCCTCGACGCTCGCCCTGACCGCGTTCGACATGACCAACGCCGCCGTCACGGTGAACGGCGGGACCCTGGCCCTGAACGGCGGCAGCAGCACGGGTTCCACGGTCACGGTCAATAATGGGGCGGTCGCGGAGGTCAACGGCGGGACTCTCCGCGGCGGCGGTTTCACGATGAACGCCGGGGCTCGGCTGGTGGTCAACGGCGGCAGCAGCACGGGCTCCACGTTCACGGTCAATGATGGGGCGGTGGCGGAGGTCAACGGCGGCACCAGCACCGGTTCCACGTTCACGGTCAACTCAGGAGCGGTTACAGAGATCAACGGCGGAACTTTAGCAGGCGGCGGCTTCACGATGAAGACAGGAGCCCTGTTCGTGTTCAACGGCGGCAGCAGCACAGGGGCGACTTTGACGGTTGAACCTGGTCATCCGGTCGAGATCCGCGGCGGGACCCACCTCTTCGACAGCGCGCTGGGCGGCACGGGACGGTATCTGCAGACCGGCGGAACATCCTTCTTCAAAAACACGCTGGGAAATCTCAACACCAACGACATCTTCGTCACGGTCAGCGGCGGGACCATGAACATCGGCTATATCCAGCACTGCCAGGGGCTCGGCCTTCTGGCGAGCGGCACGGCGGTCGTGAACATCGCGAACGCCAACACGCGCATCGCCAGCGACGGCAAGACGCACTCGCTGGTGGTGACGAATGACGCGCAGGTCACCACCGACGGGCTGGTCGTGATGTCAAACGGAGCCGTGGGCACCACCAGCACCGGCACGGTCACGCTGGCCGGCGGCACGCTGATCATGCAGGGCGGCTTCGGGACGCTGGGCTCACAGGCCGCCCACCCGACGTTCGTGAATTTCGACGGAGGCCTGCTGCGTTTCATCGGCTCCCGGACCTCCGCGGCGGGCGCGTACCACCGTTACCAGATCCGGGAGGGCGGCGCGCGCATCGAGGCGGCGACCGTGAGCAGCACAACGACCTTCAACCAGGGCTTCACCAACGCGACCGGGGGCACGGTTGACGGCGGCCTGATCAAGAGCGGCCCCGGACTGCTCCGGTTCCTCGCGGACAACGGGTACACCGGCGCCTCGATCCTCAACGCGGGCACCCTGACCTCGTTGTCAACCGGCGGCACGCCGTTCGGGTACGGTCCGGTGACGATCAACGGCGGCACGCTGGAGATCACCCCTTCGGGGAGCGGGGCGAACCTTTCGCTGTCGGTGGCCCACGGCGATGCGGCGAACACCGTGACGGTCGGTCCCGGCGTCTCGATGCTGCGGCCCGTGCGCGGCAGCCAGACCAGCCTGAGCGTGACGTTCGGCCCTGCCGGCGCGGCGGCGGACAGTGTGCTGACGCGCGACGCGTACGGGGTGCTGGCAATCTGGCCGGGAGCCGGCACGGCCACGCTGGGCGTTACGGAGAAAGTGTTGGTCAATGGCGGTGTGGCGACGGTCAACGGTGCGGTGCCGACGGTGTTCGGCATCCACAATGACGACCGCCGGTCGTGCGATTTCCTCACCTATGACGCCACAGACGGTTTCAAGGTGGCGGCGTACACGGCCGGGCTCGGCGGCGGCGACACCTCGATCGCCAATGTGACGGCCAATGCGTCCACGGACAGCGCCCACGTCCACGCGCTGCGCGTGCACAACGGCGCGGTGCTGACCGTCAACAGCGGTCAGACGCTGACCGTCGGCGACGGCGTGAATCCGGCCGGGGTGATCCTCAACAACTCCAGCGGCGTCACGGCCGGGCTGAACGGCGGCACGCTTGATTTCGGGACATCGGAAGGCGTCATCATCTACAACTTGCGGCGGTCGAATCAGTTCGGCCCCACGCTCGGGAGTGTGATCACGGGTTCGAACGGACTGACGCTGGTGGGCAGCGGGCAGGACGAGGATCTGCAGCTTACCGCGGCCGCCAATACCTACACCGGGCCGACGCGTATCATGGCGGGCCGCGTGTCGCTCGCGAACAGCCGCGGTTTCAGCGACGGGGACGTGTACATCTACGGCAACGAGGCGTGGGGCGGTCAGTTCCGCGTCACGTTCGCCGGAAACGTAACCAACGCCCTGCATCTCGCGGGTGTGGGCGCCGGCACATCCCAGCCGCTGGGCGCGGTCGTGTTCGAGCGCGACAGCGAGATTTCGGGTCCGATTGAACTGATGCGGGACGCGCGGGTGGGCGTGTCGCTTCTGGGTGGCGCGATCGGGACGCTCAGCGGTCCGATCACCGGTCCGGGCGGCCTGGAGATCGGGTGTCCCGACGTGGCGATTGCGGGAATCGTCCGGTTGGCCGGCGCCAACACCTATGCGGGGGGAACGCGCGTCAGCCGCGGTACGCTGGAGATCGCCGCGCAGGAGTCCTTGGCTCCCGGACCGGTGACGGTCAACAACGGCGTGCTGGCGTTCGCTCTCAATGGCGACGCCACGATCACCAATTCGATCCGCGGTGTCGGACGTGTGGTGCAGAAGGGATCGGGCACCCTGACCCTCACCGACGCGGAACAGTTTGCGGGAACCTTCGAGATCCAGTCGGGCGCGCTGGTTGTGGAGGGTGCGGATGTGGCGATGCGAACGGCCTTTGTCAACGGCGTGCTCGACCTCGACGGCCAGACCCTGGCGACCGGCGTGCTGGAAGGCGGGGGAGTGGTGAGCAACTCGGCGGCGTCCGGCGCCTTGCTGACGGTCGGGACGGACGGTACGAGCAGCCGTTTCTGGGGATCGATCTTGGATGGCGAAGGCGCCGTCTCGCTTGTGAAGACGGGGAGCGGCACGCTGACGCTGAGCAGCCTCAATACGTACAGCGGGGCCACGACCATCGAGGCGGGAACCCTCCGGCTGCAGGGCACACAGACGGTGTTGCCGACCAACGGGCTCGCGTACCGGCTTGACGCTTCACGCGCCGACCTGCTGACGCTCGACGGGTCGAATGTCACCATGTGGGCGGACGCTTCCGGGGCCGGCGTCCATTTCACGCAGGACGTGTCGGTGCTGCAGCCGGTGCTGGTGACGAACGCGGCGAGCGGTTTGCCCGCAGTCCGCTTCGGGGGGCGGACCAACTGCCTGATCGCCGCCAAGAGTGTGTTGTCGCGTTCGGTTTTCATGGTCAACGAGGTGCGCGGGTACAGGGACAACGGCGGCCTCTGGGGCGGCTACGGGCAGGATATCGGAATCCGGCAGTCCAGTCTGACGTCGTGGATCCATCCGGGCAACGCCAATGACTTCTCGTGCGGCGGACGGATGTTCGTCAACGGCACCGAGGACAGGGTGTTCTCATCTGGCGCGCCGCACGTGCTGGCCGCTCTGGCCGAAACGCCGCGGACCTGGGTCGCCGCGATCGGAGATTACCGGCCGTATAGCGGACAGTATTTTCGTTCGTATCAGGGCGACATCAACGAGGTGGCGGTCTATAACACCGCGCTCGGCATGTCGGACGCGCATTCAGTCTCTGAGTATTTGCGGTACAAGTGGCTCGGGCTGGAAAGCGTCTTCCCCACCAATGTGTTGCCCGAGGCCACGGCCTTGACCGTTGTCGCAGGCGGCACGCTGGATCTGAACGGGTTGGGTCAGGCGGTCGGCTCGCTGGACGGCGCGGGTGAGGTGGCCAACAGCAGCGGACGTTGGTCCCTGTTCACCGTCGGCAACGACAACAGCAGTACGCTTTTCACTGGCGTTATCTCAGGCTCCAACGCACTGGTCAAGGTCGGTAGCGGCACGTTGTCGCTGGGTGGCGCGAACACTTATTTGGGCGATACGCGTGTGAGCGGCGGAACCTTGAAGCTGGATGGCGGTTCCCTGGCTTCCGGCGGGACGGTCACGGTTGACGCGGGCGCGGCTTTTGACGTGAACGGGCAGCCGCAGACGCTGGCCGGAATCGGCGGCGGCGGCACGATCACCGGCTGTGACAGCCTGACCGTGACGGAAACCGTCGCGCCGGGCGGTGCGGGCGAGGTGGGCACGCTGACACTCGACGGGTCACCCGTGTTCGACGGTTGCTCGTTGCTGATTGACACGCGAGAGAACGGCCAGGCGGACACCCTTTCCGTCACGGGTGATTTGGATTTGTCGACGCTCACGCTGGTGATCGGCGACGTCGCGCGGATGGCGGGCTTTTCGTACGAGATCGTCTCCTGTGCAGGCGACCTGACCGGAACCTTCGCCGCCACGCCCAATCTTCCCGGCACGTGGGTGGTGCGCTACGACTACACGCCGGGCGCAGGTAAAGTGACGCTGGTCCACGACCTCGGCACCATCCTCTTGTTCAAGTAGAGACGGTTCGTCCCGTTATTCGGGCTCTTGGGCGGTTGTGTTAACGTGTCGCCGTTTCTGGCAGGGATGCCTCCCCGAACCGTCCGCCCTTGGGCCTGCTCAGGGTAGACGGACAGTTCGGGGAGGCATCCCTGCCCGACTTCGTCCAGCGGCTGTGTGTGCTCACTGGGGTTGGAGTTTCCACTCGAGGACGCCGCCGGAGACGTTGGGCTGGAGTTGGACGTTGAGGCGGAGGACGCGCGTGGTGACCGGCGTCGCGAAGGCGATCTCGCAGAGGGTGTCCTTGGCGACCGGATAGGCGCCTGAAACGGGAACGTCAGCCCAGTTGCCGGACGCATCCGGTGTTTGGAGCTTCCATGAGGCCGGGAGTCGGCAGGAGCCCTTGCCTGTGTCGTCGAACCAGTAGACCGCGCAGCCCTTGAGCGTCTCAGGCGCCGCGAACTCGTACTGGATCCATTCGGCGGAGCCGCGGCGGGGCCACCAGGTCATGCGTTTGACGCTGTGATCGCCGGAGTTTTTCGGCAGCGTGCCGTCACAGGCCGCATGGACTGAGTCAAGCTCCCAGCAGTGCGAGGCCGAAGCTTTGATGTTCGAGCGGGGAACGGCGCTCTCGGGTGAGGCCGGGAACCAGACCTGCATCTCACCCGCGCCACGGTGGCACCAGGCGAAGTAGGGGATGAGTGTGGCCGTGACCGGCTGTGCGGTGCGCGTGCCACGCAGGTCGGCGACGACCGATTGCGCCGTCGCCTGAAGGGAAACGAGGCTGTGGCCGAGCACCGCGACCGTGCCTTCGGCGAAGGCGGCGTCGGCCGGAAGCATGAGGCTGAGCGCATGGCCCGCGTTGTCGGCCGCCTCGGCGCAATAGACGAGCGGGCCGCGCTCCACGGCGAGGCGGCCGGCATTGTCTTTCACTTCGGGGTGTGCCTGGATGCGGCGGACAGGCATGGCGAACGCGAGCGTCACAGCATCGCCGCCGCGCCAAGCGCGGTTGATCGTGACATAGCCTTTTTCAAGCGTGAGCGGCACGGGCGCGCCGTTGACGGCGATGGCGACATCCTTCAGCGAGCCGGGCCGGGCCTGCGTGTAGAGGTCAGACGGCACGGGCTTGCCGATGGCCCAGCCGGGTATGCGGAGCTTGAGCGAGAACGGGGTGCCGTCTTTGGCTGGGGCGACCGCGATGCGCACGTTCCCGCTCCAGGGGTAGTCTGTCTTCTGCGTGACCGTCACATCGCCTGCGGACGTTTTGAGCTTGGCCGAACTGGCGACATAGAGGTTCACGTAGACGGCCGCGTCTCGCTGCGCGTAGGTGAACTCGGCGAGCTGAGGAATAAAGCGCACGATGTTCACGGGGCAGCAGGAACAGCCGAACCACTTCGAACGCTTGTAGCCGCCGCTGCTGGCGAGCGGGTTGGGGTAGAAGAACTCGTCGCCCGTGATCGCGATGCCGGAGAGGAAACCGTTGTAGACGATGCGCTCCAGCACGTCGATATATTTCGCGTCGCCGTGGAGGAGGAACATGCGCTGGTTCCAGAGCGCGTTGGCGATGGCGGCACAGGTTTCGAGGTAGGCGCTTTCATTGGGCAGCTCATAGTTTTCGCCGAAGGCCTCGCCCTGATGGCGCGCGCCGATGCCGCCGTTGAGGTGGAGTTTCTTCGAAACCACATTTTCCCAAAGCCTGTCGATGGCGGCGATATAGGACGTGTCGCCTGTCAGCGCGGCGACGTCGGCCATGCCCGCGTAAAGGTATCCCGCGCGGACCGCGTGGCCCACGGCTTCGGTCTGCTCGACCACGGGGAGGTGGTCTTGATTGTAGGAGCCGTAGAGCTTTCGCAGGTCTTTGCGGCCGCGCATATCGATGAAGAACTTGGCGAGGTCGAGGTAGCGCTTTTCGCCGGTCGCGCGGTAAAGTTTGCAGAGTCCGATCTCGATCTCCTCGTGTCCGGACGTGCCCTTGCGCTGGGACTCGCCGGGGCCGAAGGTCCTGTCGATGAGGTCGGCGCTTTTGCAGGCGACATCGAGCAACGTGCGTTTGCCGGTGACCGCGTGGTGGGCGGCGGCGGCTTCATAGAGATGGCCGATGTTGTAGAGCTCGTGGCTGCTGCCCATGTTGCTCCAGCGCTCCTTGCCGGTCATGCCGTTGATGAAGCCCAAGGTTCGGGCGGTGTAGAGATAACCGTCCGGTTCCTGCGCGGCCGCCATCTTTGCAATCACTCCGTCGAGATAGGCGTCCAGCGTCGGGTCCGGGTGGGTGGCGAGGGTGTAGGCCGCGCCCTCGACGATTTTAAAGACATCGGAGTCGTCGAAGGGAATACCTTTGAACGGGCCGTCTTCAAGCTTGCCGGCGCGGGCGAAGTTCGAGATGCGTCCGGTCTCTTCGCTTTTTTTGAAATCGGCCCAGACCGTGACGAGCCGGTTGGTCTCGAAGCGCGGCAGCCAGAAACCTTCGAGGACAGAGACCTGGTTGAGCGGCACGGGCCGGTAGGGATAGTCGGATGCGGCGGATGCGAGCCCGACGGTTGCGGCAAGCGCGAGCGTGAGGGAACGTGTGAGGAGCGTTGATTTCACGAGGTTGACCTTTCTTGATGAGCGCTATGAGGATGCTTAAAGGGCAGGCCGGATGAGCCAATCGCGCACGCCGGCGAGAATCGCCGCCGCCACACGGCGCTGCCGGTCGGCTTGCTGGAGGGCCTCCTCGCCTTCGGGACAGGTGATGAAGTCGAGTTCCAGGAGGCACGAGGGGATGACGGGGTTGCGGCAGACCGCGAAACTGGCGGCGCGCACCCCGCCGTCCGGGACGGGCGTGGCGGCGGCGAGGTGGGGGTGGAGCGCCCTCGCGAGGTTGAGTCCGATCTCGTTCCAGGCATACGAGGCGATGTGGCGGCTGGCGCTGGGATTTCCGGACGCGCCGCAGGAGTTGTAGTGGAGGGAGATGAACGCGTCGGCCTTGTTGCTGTAGGCGAAGCGGACGCGTTCATAGAGGTCAAGGTCGAGGTCGGCTTCGCGTGTCAGAAGGACACGGAATCCGGCCTGTTCCAGGACGGCCTTCACGACGCCGGCCTGTTTCAGGTTGGCCTGTTTCTCGGTGAGCCCGGTGGGGCCGACAGCGCCGGTTGCGCTGCCGCCGTGGCCGGGGTCGAGCACAATCAGGATGTCCCGCGGCGCGCGGTTTGTCAATGGCGGGTGGAGACTGGCACCGGCGGCAAGGTCGGGGATCGGCAGATCGCGCGGCGGCAGAGGCACGCCCGCGACAGCCGCCAGGTGGCGGGTATCGACAAAGCGTCGGGTGCCGGCGAGCCAAAAGCGCGTGTGGGGACCGTTGAAGCCCGCACTCTGCACGAGGAAGCCGGTGGGCAGGAAGGCAACGGTCTCGCCGTCGCCGGGGGCGCTGCGGGCGCGGGTCTCAAAGAGCGGCCCCGTGACCTGACAGGTTGGCCATTCGGAGCGCGCGGTGATCGGGGCGGCGGGTGCGTCGGGGAGCCCTTCGGCATAGAAGACAACGGGGACTTGTTCTGCGGGTGCGAAAAACGCGACGTGTCCCGTGAAGCGCGTGGGGTTGTCTGGTGCGGGCGCGAGGGTTATCGTGCGCTCTCCGACTGCGGCGCAGACGGTGAGCCCCGCAGGAGCGCTGCAGGCGAGGCGCACGGTTTCGCCCGTATGTACGCCGAGGGCTTGGAGAGGCTGGCTGGCGCGGAGGCTCTTGCCGTCCCATTCTCGGGGCGGGAAGGCGACGCTGAACGTGTGCCGGCGTTCGGTCGGGCCGGCTCGGAAAATAAGCGTGTTGGTTCCGGGCGTGACCGATGCCATATAAAGAAATCCGCCGGTACGCCACGCCGTGACGGGGTGCCCGTTGGCCGTGAGGGGAGTCCCTGCGGGGGTGACCGAGCCAATGACGAAGAGCTGTTTTTCAGCAGCCACGTAGCTGTCGGCGGCGGGGGAAACGAGTCTGATCTCCGGTGTTGCGGCGTTCAGGATGGAGTGTGCGAATACTAGGGTGAAGAGTGGAACCCAACGTTTCATAGACAAAAGTATACCTGCCCGGCAGTGTTCTTGCCATAAAAACGAAATGCGGGTATCTTATGAACTTTTCTGGCGGACATAAAGGGAAGTCATATGCGTCAACAAGTCATCGGCACGCTGTGGATGGCGTTTGCGGTTCTCGGCGCGGCCGGGGTCTCTGCTGCGCCGCGAGACGTGCTGGCCTCGTGGGAGTTTTCGGATGAGGCGTCAAAAGCGTGGACGCGAAACGCGAACTTTTGCAAGGACGTGCGGATCGAGGAGGGCTTGCTGAAGGGGACGATGACGGGGAACGATCCTTTTCTGAGCAGTCCGGCCTTTTCGGTCGATACGACGGCCGGCCAGGTGGTTGAACTGCGCATGAAAACAACGGCGGGAGGCAGGGGGGAGCTTTTCTGGATACCCGCAGGCACGGATGGAGCGAAGCAGAAGTGGTCGGTCGGCTTCGACTGGATTGGCGACAACCAATGGCACGAATACCGCATAACCCCCTATTGGCAGGGAGAGAAGCGGATCAAGCAGATCCGGCTCGATTTTGCCGTGCCGCGCGACACCGCCGCGACGTTTGAAGTGGATTGGATACGGGTCGTTGATGAGGCTGCGGCTGTGACAGCCGAGCGGTCCTGGCGTGGGGCTGGGCTGGCTGCTTGGCGAGGTGTCGAAGGCGCAACCTTGGTCGCGAACGGTGACGCGTGGCGGTTTGCGTCTGACAAAGGGCTGCTGGGGGTGTTGGCGAGTCCCAATCTGAAGGTCGCAGCGGACGAAGCGTATGTGGTGGCGGTCGAAATGGCGGCGACCGAAGGTGATGCGGGCAGCTTGGCTTGGGCGTCGGATGCGGTGAGCGGCCTGCACAGCACGCGGTTCCGGATCAAGGCGGACGGACGGTTCCACACGTACAATATCGACCTGGGCGGGCAGAAGGGTTGGGACGGCAACATTGTCTTGCTCAAGCTCAAGCCTGTGCTGCAGAAAGGCGCGAGGGCGATCATCCGTTCTGTCATGTTGACCAGCGAGCCGCAGGGAGCGGCCGATGTGCAGGTGGTGCAGGCGCGGCTGACCGAAGCCATCAACCGCGCGGGACGGGTTGCGCCGCTGCTCATCCAACTCAGCAACATGGGCGGCCAAGACGCAAAGAACGTGACGCTGGAGGTGAAAAAGTTGCCGCGCGGTGTGCGCGTTTCTTCGGCGGCGGGATGGGAGAAAGTGCCGGAGATTCCCGCGTCCGGGATGGTGACGCACCGGTTGGAGCTGGAGGCATCCACGGCGGTGTCCGGCGAGGTTGAACTCGCGCTGGCGGGCGACGGCACGGACGGCCAACGCGTGCAGACCCGGATCGACATTCTGCCCGACCTGAAACTCGTGAAAGCGTCCTATGTGCCTGTTCCCCAACCGGTCAAAAGCGATTACGAGCTCGGTGCGCTCTACTTTCCGGGGTGGTCAAAGGTCGAGGCGTGGGCCCGCATCTGGCCGGTTGCGCCGGAGCGCAAGCCGGTCTTGGGCTGGTATGACGAGTCCAATCCCGAGGTGGTGGATTGGCAGATCAAGTGGGCGGTGGAAAACGGGCTTTCCTATTTTCTCGTGGACTGGTACTGGCATCAGGGAAGTCAGCATCACGACCACTGGGTGAAAGCGTTCCAGCGGGCGCGTTACAAGTCCTATCTCAAGTGGGCCGTGATGTGGGCAAACCATAATCCCGCCGGGAGCCATTCTGAAGAGGATCAGCGCAGCGTCGTCAAGTTCTGGATCGACACCTATTTCAACACGCCGGAATATTACCGGATCGATGGCAAGCCGGTGGTGATGATCTGGAGCCCGCAAAACATCAATCGTGATCTGGGCGGGGGCGACGGGTGCAAGCGGATGCTGGAGCTCTCGCGGCAGATGGCCCGCGAGGCGGGCTATCCGGGCATCACCTTCATCGCAATGAAGTGGCCGGAGGCGTCGTGGGCCCCTGACGTGGTTCAGGGACTCAAGGACATGGGCTTCGACATGACTTCGATCTACCACTATATGGACCACGGCGGCAAAGCGGAGAACCCGCGGCGTTTCTCGTTTGACCTCGTCGCCGACTCCAACGCTGCACAGTGGAAAGGGCTGCACGAGACCGGCATCCTGCCTTTTCTGCCGAATCTTTCGACCGGGTGGGATGACCGGCCGTGGCATGGCGACAAAGGCATTGAGATCTACGGGCGCACCGTCAAACACTTTCAGCGCATCTGCAAGGACGCCAAGCGGTTTGCCGACGACACGGGCGTGAAGCGCCTGACGCTCGCGCCGCTGAACGAATGGGGCGAGGGCTCCTATGCGGAGCCCTGCGCGCAGTTCGGGTTCGGCATGTATGAGGCGGTGCGCGACACCTTCTGCCAAAAACCGGCGGAAGGGTGGCCGCTGAATTTCGGGCCGCAGGATGTGGGCCTGGGGCCGTATGATTTGCCTCCGCCCGTGAAAGACGATTCCCGCGAGTGGCACTTTGCCAAGGGGATCCAAGGCTGGTCTGGCCTGATGGGCGTGGAGACGCTCAAAACAGATGAGTCCGGCCTGAGCTTCAGGACGGTGTCGCCTGATCCTGCCATTGAGCGCGCGCTGGATGCGGTGCCCGCAAAACAGGTCGCGAAGGTCTGTGTGCGGATGAAGGTGACGGCGGAACAGACGCGCGACACCTGCCAGCTCTTCTGGCAGGTCGGCTCAACGCCCGCGAATGAGGTCACCTCAATCGGATTGCCCGTTGCGTCTGACAACCAGTTTCATGACTATGTGTTTGACGTGGGAAGCCATCGGGCGTGGCGCGGCCGGATCAACAAAGTGCGCTTCGATCCGGTTAACCGTCCGGGAGCGACGGTGACGATCGAGAGTGTCCGCATGGTGCCTGCCGCCAAATGACAGTTTAACGGAGAAAAGGATGAGTCAGAAAATACTGCTATCAGCAAATGAGGCGGTCGCGTGGGCGGCCTGCAAGGCGGGATGCTCGGTGGCTTCGGCCTATCCGGGCACACCGAGCACGGAGATTCTCGAGAACGTCGCCAAATTCAAGGAGACGATCAACTGCGAGTGGGCGGTGAACGAGAAGGTCGCCATGGAGGTCGCGATCGGCGCGTCGATCGCGGGCGCGCGCGCCCTGACGGCGATGAAGCACGTCGGGTTGAACGTGGCGATGGACCCTCTGATGACGTACACCTATGTGGGCGCGAACGGCGGACTTGTCGTGGTCACCGCAGATGATCCCGGCATGCATAGTTCGCAGAACGAACAGGACTCGCGCAACCTCGTCAAGTTTGCGCGCGCGGCGCTTTTCGAGCCTGCCGACAGCCAAGAGACGTTCGACATGGTGGTCGCGGCCTTCGAGCTGTCCGAGAAGTATCAGGTGCCCGCCTTTATTCGCCTGACCA
>Ga0209066_10002775_pt1 | contig 20795 bp, 14 predicted proteins | sample All_14_2_FD_187198 | JGI IMG/M metagenome (GOLD analysis project Ga0209066, IMG submission 187198) | Freshwater microbial communities in response to fracking from Pennsylvania, USA - Allegheny Zone_MetaG_DW_15 (SPAdes) (version 2) ... | reverse complement strand
CGCATCGACCCCGGCCGCAGACCTGAAACCTGTGCTGGATACCAAAGGTCGTGCCTATGGCACAGGCCGCCGCAAAGATGCCGTTGCCCGTGTTTGGGTATCCCGCGGCAGCGGTAAAATCACTGTGAATGGTAAAGATATCGTGCAGTACTTCGCGCGCGGTACCCAGCGCCTGATCATCAGCCAGGCATTTGAAATGTCCAACCGCGTTGGCCAGTTTGATGTTGTTTGCTTCGTAGCAGGCGGCGGCCTTTCCGGTCAGGCTGGTGCTGTACGCCACGGTATTTCACGTGCGCTCGTCAATTTTGAACCTGCTCTGCGCGGCGCGCTGAAAAAAGCGGGCTTCCTGACGCGCGACAGCCGTGTTGTTGAACGTAAAAAATACGGTAAGCACAAAGCTCGTAAATCGACACAGTGGGTTAAGCGTTAAGCTTTTTCCCGTCTTTGTACGGATACAAAAAAACACCCCGAATTTTTCGGGGTGTTTTTTTATGTCTGGCATTGCGCTGGACGCGTGTCGGGCTATCATAGAGCGATGGAGGAAGGGAGATGCATCAGCTACTGCCGTATAAGAATATCCTGCCGCGTATCGGCCAAAACGTCTGGCTGGCACCAGGCGCGTGGGTTGTGGGGGATGTGGAGGTCGGGGATCAAGCGAACATATGGTTCAATTGTGTCTTGCGGGGGGATGTGAATAACATCACCATCGGTGCGCGCACAAATATTCAAGATGGCACGGTCATCCATGTATCTTCTACCTTGCAAGGGACGTATATCGGCGCGGATGTGACCGTGGGCCATGCGGCCCTGCTTCATGCCTGCACGATTGAAGATGCAGCCTTTATCGGGATGCAGGCCTGTGTGATGGACGGTGCCCATGTGGAAACAGGGGCCATGGTAGCAGCGGGGGCCTTGGTCACACCTGGCAAGCGGGTCTTATCAGGCCAGCTTTGGGCCGGCTCTCCTGCCAGATATATGCGGGACCTGAGCGAGGCGGAAAAAGAGTACATTCCATATTCTGCAAAACATTACGTTGATTTGGCGGCGCGCTATCTGTAACACTGGTGCTATGAACAAACCTGCTCTCGACTATTTTAATGACCGCGCGGCCGAACTGGCGGCACAATACAATGCGCTGGACCGTGAAAAGGTCCACGCGGATTTGCTGTCTTTATTGCCGGAGGGCAAAGTTTTGCGTGTGCTGGATGTGGGCGCAGGCTCTGGCGCGGATGCGGCCATGTTTGCGGGCAAGGGGCATCAGGTGGTGGCAAGCGAGCCTGCGGATAATTTGCGCAATGAAGCCATAAAAACATTTCAAAACAAAAATATAAACTGGAATGCTGAAGCGTTACCTGATTTTGGTTCAGGCGTTCAGTCGGCCGCACCTTACGATGTTGTTACCTCTGTAGGTGTTTTTCAGTATTTAGATCAGAAAGACAGGGTAAATGCTTTAAAAAAAATGTTTTCTTTGGTGGCGGACCGGGGATTTTTAGAAGTGCAGTACCCAACGCCAGCCTCGCGCGAGCATCAGTTCACTGTTGGCCATAATGAAATTGCAGATGCGGCAAAAGCCTTTAATCAAGAAGCTGGTGCAAGTGCCGGATTTAAAGTTATTATGGACAAATCTGTGCCGGATTTTACAGGCCGCAAAGCCCTGGACGGCACGCCTTTGTCCTTTCGTACGCTGATTTTGCAGCGTGGGGGTTAGGGCTTAAAAATCTTAAAAAAATCATACAAATGCTTGCTGAAATCTTTTGTTTCGGCCACACTGTCTTGGCAGCTATCAAGCTGATTCAGAATACAAATATCCTTATGTCCACTTTGGGGTTTCAGTCCATGCGTATTACCCGTTTCGTTTTTTCTTTTGTTGCTGTGATGGCTTTGGCTTCTTGTGCGGCGCGTCCGGACGGCAAGGTAGATGGCTGGGAATGGCTGAACGGCCGCCCGTCGGCTATGGAAAAAACAACGGATATTCGGATGCCGACAGGCTATACCGGTTTTAACGCAGAGCGTCCCCCGATTATTAAACCGGTGGGCTCTCCCGCTTCAAAATCTGCAAACTGGAATGAACTTGATAGCTATGAAATGCCCAACGGCACGGATGCAAATGCTGTAACCGTTTATCCGATTGATCCCGCACCACAAGATACAATGCTTCTGCCTGTGGATGCCTATGGCCAGCTGGTGCAGCAAGTATACTTCCTGCACGGTTCTGCCCATCTGACCGGTGGGGAGAAGGGTGAACTGCGCAGTCTTGCCAATAGCTTGATGAACACGCAATCACAAGCGCTGGCTGTTACGGTTGTAGGCCATGCCAGCTCCCGTGTGGATGGTGTGAGCGATCCGGTACGCCGTAAAATGATTAATTTTGAAATGGCCCAAAAGCGCGCCAATGTTGTCACGCAAGAGCTGAACCGTGCAGGCCTTAATCCGGCTTGGGTGCAGTCTGTCTCCAAGGGGGATGAAGAGCCGAATTTGAATCCGGCTGGCAAGTCGCAAGAAGCGGCAGACCGTCGGGTTGATGTATTCGTTTCCGGCCAATAAGGCCTGAGTATTTACTGTGTGCGCGCCCGCTGTGATGAACAGCGGGCTTGCCGCACCAGAATGACAGAATAAGTTTTTAAGCTATGATCTGTCCTTATCGTGCTTGTTGCGCGCCATGGATAGAAAACACAAATAAAGCAGAAAGAGGCTGTGGATGACCATGCCGCTCAAAATCGGTATTGCAGGTCTTGGCAACGTCGGGGCGAGCGTGTTTCGCTTGCTGGCCGATAATGCGGCTGTTGTGTCGGGTCGTGCCGGACGCGATGTTGTGGTCACGGCGGTTTCTGCGCGCGATAAATCACGTGATCGGGGCATCGATGTTTCGGGCGTGACGTGGCATGACAATCCGCAAGCTTTGGCGATAGATGCCAATGTCGATGTTGTGGTGGAGCTGATGGGTGGTGCTGAAGGTGCAGCCTTTGACCTCGTCTCCGCCGCGCTTGCCGCAGGTAAGCCGGTGGTGACGGCCAACAAGGCTTTGCTGGCCAGCCGTGGTGCGGAAGTATTGGCCTTGCTCAAAAACAGCAAAAGCACCATTGCCTACGAAGCAGCTGTGGCGGGTGGCATCCCCGTGATCAAGGGGCTGCGTGAAGGTCTTGCGGGTAACAACGTGCGCGCCATTTACGGTATCTTGAACGGCACCTGCAATTTTATCCTGTCCGAAATGACATCAACAGGACGTGACTTTGCCGATGTACTGGCAGAAGCGCAGGCGCTTGGTTATGCTGAAGCCGATCCGACTTTTGATGTAGACGGCATTGATGCAGGGCATAAGCTTTCTATTTTGTCTGGCCTTGCTTTCGGTTGCGTGCCGGATGTGAAGCATATCGAAATGAAGGGCATCCGCCACATCACCGCGCTGGATATTGCCTTTGCAGATGAACTTGGCTACCGCATCAAACTTTTGGGGACCGCGCGCGAGACAGAGCGCGGGATTGAACAGTCCGTCGAGCCGTGCCTGGTGCCCAAAGAAAGTCCCATTGCCGCTGTTGATGGCGCACTGAATGCAGTTTATATCGATGGCGATTATGTCGGCAAAGTCTTGCTGATGGGCGCCGGCGCTGGTGGCAATGCCACGGCATCTGCTGTGGTTGCTGACATTGTCGATGTGGCGCGGGGGCATGTGCTGCCGTTGATGGGCGTACGCGGTGAAGCTGTGACGGCGTTAACGCCTGCCGATATCCGCCGACGTGTAGAATCTTTTTATCTGCGCTTCAAGGTTTTGGACAAACCCGGTGTGGTGGCGGATATTTCCGCGATTTTGCGTGATTGCCATGTTTCGCTGGAATCTGTTTTGCAGCGTGGCCGTGACCCGGGCCAGCCGGTGCAGTTGATTATGACGACGCATGAAACACTGGAACAAGATATGCAGAACGCGATTGAAAAAATTGCTGATCTGGATGCTGTCATGGAAAAGCCGCACATGATGCGCATCGAAGAATTTGACGCTTGATATATTCAGGAGATTTTTATGACGCAGGCAAATCTTAAAACTGTTTCCTCAGGGAGCGAGATGATGAGCGAAGGCCGTTTGAACGAAAAACTGACACTCGACCGCAATCTTGCCATGGAACTGGCACGTGTGACGGAAGCTGCCGCTTTGTCTGCGTCTTTGCTGATGGGGCGTGGCGATGAAAAAGCCGCTGACCAGGCAGCCGTTGATGCCATGCGCACCGCGCTGAACGCCTTGCACATTGATGGTACCGTTGTGATTGGCGAGGGCGAGCGTGATGAAGCGCCCATGCTTTACATCGGCGAAAAGGTCGGTGCCGGCGATGGCCCTGCATTGGATATCGCGCTGGACCCGCTGGAAGGCACAACCATTACCGCGAAGGGTGGCCCGAACGCGCTGGCGGTTGTGGCAATGGCAGAAAAGGGCGGTTTTTTGAACGCGCCTGATGTGTACATGGACAAAATCGCCATTGGTGGCGGTCTGCCCGAAGGTATCGTGGACCTTGACGCAACGCCTGCAGAAAACCTGAAGGCATTGGCCAAGCTGCGCGGTGTGAATGTATCTGACTTGGTCGCTTGTATTCTTGACCGCCCGCGCCATGAAGAATTGATTGCGAATGTACGTGCTGCAGGTGCGCGCATCATGCTGATTTCCGATGGTGACGTCAGCGGTGTAATTGCAACAGCAGAACCCAATAGCGGCGTTGATATCTACATGGGCTCCGGTGGCGCACCCGAAGGTGTACTTGCAGCTGCAGCTCTGCGCTGCGTCGGCGGATTCATGCAAGGTCGCCTGTTGTTTCGCAATGATGACGAGAAATCCCGCGCGGCCAAATGGGGCGTAACAGATTTATCCCGTAAATACAGCATGTTGGACATGGCAAAAGGCGATGTGATGTTTGCTGCCACAGGTGTGACAGATGGTGCTATGCTCAAGGGCGTGCGTCGCTTTGCGGGCGGCGCCTATACGCACTCGGTTGTCATGCGCTCCAAAACAGGAACCGTGCGCCGCATTGAAGCCACACATAACTTTACCCGTAAAAGCGGATATAAATAAGCATGAGCAAATTTGCACATCTACAAATGGAGGAATTGCAACGTATCATTCAAGATACGGATGCGCCTGCTGTTTTGGATGTTGCGCAATCTGTCATGGGCAAGGCTTGGAAATTCACACCAACCGATGAACGTATGGCCGCCGCAATTGCACAGGCGCATGATCTTCCCTTGATTGTGGCGCGGTTGATTGTGGCGCGTGGTATCAGCTTTGATGATGTGAAATCATTTCTGAACCCGACAATTCGTGATCATCTGCCTGACCCCTATACATTGAAAGATATGGACAAGGCAGCCCTGCGTATCGCCGATGCCATTCGCAACCGTGAACAAGTTGCTGTTTTTGGTGATTATGATGTGGACGGTGCGACATCTTCCGCTTTGATGAAAAGATTTTTTGATAGCCTTGGTCTTGATTTGCAGGTCTATATTCCCGACCGCATTGCAGAAGGTTACGGGCCCAATGCCACGGCCCTGCGCAAGTTAAAAAGCGAAGGGGCAGAGCTTCTGATCACCGTGGATTGCGGTATCACCGCTTTTGAAGCGATTGCAGCAGGCACCAAGGCAGGCCTTGATATTGTTATTCTGGATCACCACAGGGCGGAGCCACAAATGCCGGATGCCGTGGCCGTGGTGAACCCCAACCGTTTGGATGATGACAGTGGGCAGGGCCATATGGCGGCTGTCGGGGTTACCTTCCTGACCATTGTGGCCGTGAACCGTCTTTTGCGAGAAGACGGATATTACACCGAAGACCGTCCGGAGCCGCGTATTTTACAGTGGCTGGATATTGTGGCCCTTGGCACTGTTTGCGATGTTGTGCCGTTAACGGGGGTCAACCGTGCCTTTGTGGCACAGGGGCTGCGTGTGATGGCCATGCGCCAGAACCCCGGCCTGGTCGCGCTGGCCGATATTGCGGGCGTGTCGTATGAACCGACAGCCTTTCATGCCGGTTTTGTTTTCGGCCCGCGCGTGAATGCAGGCGGGCGTGTAGGGGAAGCGGCCCTTGGCTGGCGTTTGCTGTCGACCAACAACACGCTCGAAGCCCGTGTACTGGCCAGCAAACTGCACGAATACAATTCGGAACGTAAAACCATTGAAGACGGCGTGCTGGAACAAGCGCTCGATATGGTCGAAGAAACCGGTGCGGATAAAAACAGCGCGATTTTGATTGCAGGCGAGGGGTGGCACCCAGGCGTTATCGGCATTGTCGCATCCCGCTTGAAAGACAAATACAATCGCCCTGCTTGTGTGATTGCCTATGATGATCATGGCATTGGTAAAGCATCGGGCCGCTCCATGGCGCATCTGGATTTGGGCGCGGCCATTATTGCCGCAAAACAGCAAGGTATTTTGCTTGCAGGCGGCGGCCATAAAATGGCGGCGGGCTTTACCGTGACGCGCGATAATTTTGATGCCTTGCATACCTTTGTAAATGATCACATCAACAAGCAAATGGCTGGGCAATCGTACCAGCCTGAATTGCGGCTGGACAATGTGCTCTCCGCCCATGCTCTGACAATTGAACTTGCCGAAACGGTCTCGGCCCTCGGCCCTTATGGTACAGGCCATCCGGAGCCACGCTTTGCGCTTTCGGGCATTAAAATCATTAAAGCCACCGTTGTGGGCGAAAAGCATGTCAGCTGCTTTATTCAGGACACGGCAGGCGGCACCAGCGTGAAGGCGATTGCTTTCCGTGCGGTCGATACGGAACTGGGCCGCGCTTTGCTGAACGCAGGCGGTGCGCCGCTGCATCTTGCAGGTCATGTCACCATCAATACATGGCAGGGCCGCAAGAGCGTAAACTTCCAGATTGTGGACGCTGCCCGCGTTTATGGTTGATTTGATAGGGTTTCCTTAAGGGGGCAAAAAACTGTCTAAAAAGGCCTGTCTGGCCTTAAATCATCCTATTTTGCGGGTAGGGACCTGTTGCTTTAAAAGTCTAACAAATTCAAACATTTGCCAAAGAATAAAGCACAGCAGGCATTTCAGTCTGCTGCCAAAAGCCAGTCTTTACCGCTGTGGCACAAAAACGGACCCACCCGGTAAAAATAACGCTTGATTTTCCCGATCAGGGCATATAAAACTGCAACACCTCAAAAGACATTGCGTCCCCATCGTCTAGAGGCCTAGGACACGTCCCTTTCACGGATGTAACAGGGGTTCGAATCCCCTTGGGGACGCCAATCTTTTCAGAGACATAGCCCGCTTTTTAGCGGGCTTTTTGTTTGCTGGATTGATTAAGCTATATTTACGGCCTTTTGCAGGTCAAGCTCGCCTTCCTTATATTTGCGTATTCAGCTAGTTTAAATTTGAAACGTGAATTTCAACAGCGGGAAGAGGGACGGGTGTCCAAAAATCATCATAAAAAGAGTCTGGTTTTCTTTTTGCCTTTATCTGCGTTCGTGCTGTGTTTGTTGCTGCAAAGCTTGAACGGTTTTGCGGAAAGCCCCTTGTTCGACAAGAAAAAGCCTGCGGTGCCTGAATTTTATTTTTGGGATCGGAAACTTGATTCTGTGGACATTGCGTCCTGGTTTGTCGGCGCGACTATTGGACGCATTGGGTCTGAAACATATGTCGGTGGCTGGGCGCCTGTTGGTACAGGTCGCAATTTGACGTCGACATTAGACATACCAGCTGGATATCGGGAAAAATATCCGTGGCTTTATGAGTTTATGTATCGTGAGAAAGGAACGCCCCGTTTTTATGCCATCAATAAGTGGGCGCAACCTGTGCGGATTTCTTTTGGTTTTCCAAATGATTTACAGCCGTATGTGTCCAGCACGGTCGAGAAAAATAGCCATGATTTGAAATCTAAATTGCCAGAAGTGAATTTAGTAAAAGGATTAAATGAAACAAACAAGCGTGAAGTTTTCGACTGGGCAGAAGAAGAAATATTGTCTTCAATTCCCGAGATGCAAGAAGTAACGGGGCTGGATATTTCTTTCGTTAAAAGTGAAACAACAGATAGCGTAGATAATCTTGGTAATATGCGTATCGTTTTATATAGTGGACGGCCTGAAAAAAATGGCATCAGTCCCATCCAATTTAGAGGCGCTATGCGTAATGCTTATTTCCGGCAATATTTGGATGTTCTTTATTTACAGACAGCCGTCCGATTTACGCCTGAAACAGTAAAACAGGTGGATGGATATATACTGCCAAATGCAGACAATACAATTGGTATGACGTTTTGTTATGTATGGGATGGTCACCCTAAAGACGTTTTGCAAAAATTTATCAGAGAGTGTTTGTTCAGATCTTTGGGAATGCCGGGAGAGGTGTATTTGAATGATGCATCCATATTGAGTTTTTGGAATGATGCTGGCAAATATAAGAAAATGAAAAAGATATTTGAAGAGATAAAAGAAAAAGAACATTTGAAGGCTACCGAGCCAGAGGGGTTTCCTTTTGCTCAAAATCCTACTTTTTTTGAACGAGAGGAAAAAGAAACAAGAGATATTACAGATGCAAAGTCAAAATTATTATCAGATAAAGTGCCCGTGCCAATAAAAGAAAGTCAGAAGAGAAAACTATCTGATTTTGAAACCTATTTAATGCGGCTGCTTTATTCAGAGTATATCAAGGCAGGCATGAGTGAGATGGATGTTTATTGGCGCATTGTGGAAAACGTTCCATGATGTAGCATGGATAAAATAGATAAAGACGCTTTTGCGATATGTTTATAAGGCTATATGTTTTGATTAAATCACAAAAAGTTTTTGTCTGGGTTTTATTGGCTTTTAGTACGCTGTTTTTTGGCGGAGTGGTTGCTGGCTTTGCGCAATCGACAGAGATAGATGCTTCATCTGTCTCTGATTCGGATAATATCGTTCTGGACGGAATGTCTTATACGCGGGCTAACTTGGTATATAACTTTCTTGAAGTTGCCTTTTCCGAGACACCTTGGAACTGGTATTTATCAGAAAAAGGTTCCATCAATGTTTTGCAGGAGCGTTTGTATGGGTTGCGTTTACCGCCGATAAAATTTTCGGTACATAATTTGCAGACGCATTTTTTTCAATATGGGCGTTGGTTTGGAAAAGAGCCGCGTTTTGGAAGTATCAACAAATTTAGTGGGAGTGTTGATATCGCTCTAGGTGCGCAAATGGTTTCTGAGGATTTGAAAATACAGTACCGAGAGATGCGTAGTAAAAATCCGCCACTGCCTTTTGCCGGCAGTCAGCCTATTTTAAGCAAGTATAGGCTCGTTAAAGCGCGTCTAAATATACTGATACCTGAATTGGAACGTTTGACGGGGCTGAGTATAGGTTTTGTAGATCCTGTAGATGATCTAAGCGATGGAAAGTCATTTGCGCGCATGAGAATTTTTAGTGGTGGAAAGATTGTTAATGGCGGTTATCAAAAGGCCTTAAACCCGAAAAAAATAGATGATATAAGAGAATTGTACCATGAGTCTTTTAATATCGAGTTGCATGATTATAGATTTTTTGGCGGCGTTCCTTATACACCGCAGGATATTTTCCGTGTAGAGGGTTATTTTTTGCCGGATGAAGAAAATAATATCACGCTCTCGATGTGTAAATTGACGCCTGAGCTGTCGGATGATGTTTTTGCGGCACTTCTGACGGAATGCATCGTGCGGTCTTTAGGGCTGCCGGATACCTTTCCGCCTTATTTGAAGGGGACCGTATTATCTGGCAGCGGTTCGTCAGCAAGCGTAGGTATGCAACTTACGGATTATGATAGGTTCATGCTCAAGCTCAAGCTCAAGCTCAAGCTCAAGCTCAAGCTCAAGCTATTATACTGCCCCGCAATTAAACCGGGAATGGGCAGATATGAAGTTATGGCCGTGTTGGCAAAACATGATGAATGCTTTGCGCGTTTGGAAAGTAATCAGAGACAGTAGTTTTGAGTTAGCTTCAGGGGGCTGCCAAAATCCTATCCAAATGATTTGCAAAGGCGTTGCGGGATTGGGGGTCGAGGGCGGCGGGGCCGCCGGTTTCTATGCCGCTGCCGCGCAATGAATCCATGAAGTCGCGCATGGAGAGGATTTGTTTAATATTGTCTGGCGTATAAAGTTTGCCGCGCGGGTCCAGCACATGGGCACCTTTGTCCACGGCACGTGCGGCGAGGGGGATGTCGGCGGTGACGACGATATCGCCGCTCTGGCAGCGGTTGGCGATCTCATCGTCTGCAATATCCGGCCCCATATCTACTTGTACCAGTGATATATGCGGCGATGAAGGGGTATGTATCCAGCGGTTGGCAACCAGAATAACGGGCGTTTCCGTGCGCTCCGCCACGCGGAACAGAATTTCCTTGATGGCCTTCGGGCAGGCATCGGCATCCACCCATATGGTGCGTGCTTGCTTTGTCATGTGTTTTTACTTCCGGCTGATGGAACCCAGCAGCCCTCGCAAAATCTGTTGCCCGATCTGCCTGCCAACAGTGGTGGAGAGGGAGCGCACTGTGCTTTTGACAACGGTATCAAACAGGCTGTCTTTCGGGCGGCCCGGCTTGCCCGCGGGCTTTTCTGCTTTGGGGGTTTTGCTGCGTGTATTTTGTGTCTGCGTTTGCGTTTCTGCTTCGGCGGCTCGCTTTTGTGCGGCGGTGGCTTGTTCTTGCAGGTCTTCATAGGCGGATTTACGGTCAATGGTGGTGTCGTATTTCCCGGCCACCATACTGGTCATCATCAGCTGTTGACGCTCGAATGCCTGCAAAGGACCCAGACGGCTTTCGGGCAGGCGGACTTTTACCCGCTCGACAATTGTGGGCGCACCTTTTTCATCCAGTACAGATACCAAAGCTTCCCCAACGGTGAGCGTGCCGATCACGGTAAAGGTATCAAAAGCCGGGTTGGGGCGCAGGCTTTCGGCGGCGGCTTTGACTTTCTTTTGTTCCTGCGGTGTAAAGGCGCGCAGGGCATGTTGCACACGGTTGCCAAGCTGGCCTTGAATGTCTGCCGGAATATCGGCGGGGTTTTGCGTGACGTAATAAACGCCAATCCCCTTGGAGCGGATCAGACGCATGACTTGCTCCACTTTATCCAGCAGGGCTTTGGGGGCTGTTTCAAACATCAAATGCGCTTCGTCAAAAAACAACGCAAGCTTTGGCACGGGCAAATCACCAGCTTCCGGCATTTGTTCATAAAGCTCTGCCAGTAACCAGAGCAAGAAGCAGCCGTATAGTTTGGGCTTCTGGATCAAGTCTGCGGCGTGCAGCACATTGATCTGCCCTTTGCCATCCGCTGTAATGCGCATGAGGTCATGCAGTTGCAGGGCAGGTTCGCCAAAGAATTTATCGGCCCCTTCATTTTCGAGCGATAATAATCCGCGCTGAATGGCTGAAACAGATGCGGTTGAGACAAGCCCGTATTCTGCACTGATTTCTTTGGCGTGGTCTGCAATAAATTGCAGCATGGCGCGCAGGTCTTTGAAGTCGATCAGCAACAGGCCGTCATCATCCGCGACTTTGAAGGCCAGTTCCAGCACACCGCGCTGCGCGGGGCTGAGGTCGAGCAATTCGCCCAGCAAAATGGGGCCGAATTCTGAAATGGTGACGCGGATCGGGTGACCGCTTTTGCCCTCCAGATCCCAAAAAACGGTGGGTGGGCAAACCGTGCCCGCTGTCTTGGGCAGTGCAATGCCGGACAAGTCGCCTTTCACATCCGTTACAAAAACGGGGATGCCGGCTTTGGCCATGTTCTCGGCCAGATTTTGCAGGGTAACGGTTTTGCCGGTACCCGTTGCACCTGTAATCAGGCCGTGGCGATTGATGCGCTTCATAACAAGCGAGGCCGCAGCCTCCGGTCCATCGGCAAAAACAAGGGCGGCGGCTGTGGTCATGGCAATGAACTCTCTGTCTTATGGGGGCTGTGTGTCGATAAGCAAGATTAATCCCTCGCGCGTGTCAGGGCAAGCATAAGGGGATACTGACGGGGAGGGTTTTTATCTGTTGAAGGGGGTATTTTACCGCCAAATACTCTTAAAAAAGCTGAAAAAGGTCCACTGTTCTGCTAAGGTACAGGGATTATGAGATTGCCTTGTTTTTTGATGGATACATTTGAAATTAAACGTCTGAAGCCCGTTTTTCTGATTTTTGTAATTCATACCGGATTGGCCCTATATCCGGTTGAGACTTCCTACGCCGAAGAGGCTAAAAAACTCAAACCCCGGGTCGAGGCCAATGTCCGTGCAGGCACGGAGCGCTCTATTTTAATGACAGAAGCTTGGCTGCCGCTGGCGCAAGACCAAGACCGTGTGCTCTATGGCGATCTGCGTTTAATGGGGGATGACGACAATAACCGGGAGTGGAATTTTGGGCTGGGTTATCGCGCCTTGACGCAAGACAGCGATGCCATCATGGGTGTGCATGGCTGGCTGGACCGCCGCCGTTCCGAGCGGGGTTCTATCTTTTATCAGGTAACGGGCGGATATGAATATTTTTCCGATAGCCTTGATGTCAGGTTGAACGCCTATATCCCATTTAATCAGGAAGAGCGCTATGTCATCCCGGGCGGTTCAACCACGCCCTACCTTGCCGATACGGGCATTTTTTACGATAGCAATGGACTGCTGGTAGAAAAGCCCATGCATGGTGTTGATCTGGAATTTTCAATCCCCATAAATGCCTTGAAGGGAGATATGGATTCCTTCCGTGTCTCTGCCGGCGGATTTGCCTTCAAGGGGCGGAACGTAGAGGGCCTGCAAGGCGGCCGCTTGCGTGTGACAGCGGATATCAATTCAGATGTACAAATTGGTGCGCGTCTTGAATCGGACAATCAGCGTGGCACACAAGGTTTTCTGGAAGCAACGCTGCGTTTCCCGTTCGGCGCGAAGGCTTCAGCCCGTACATTGGGTTTGAAAAGCCGTCTGGATGAAAGCCCTGAGCGTGATATTGACATTATTACATCTGCGCGCACAGCGGTCGAACCTGAAAAAATGCTGCCGGTCCTGAATGTAACAGATGGCAATGCCCAGCGCGTGTTTCATGTGGACAACAGCCGCGCTGTCAATGGCGATGGGTCGGTCAATAATCCCTATAACAATCTGACCGATGCAAATGCTGCCGCTAATAGCACAGGTGATGTGATTTATATCAATTACGGCACCGGTACATCCTTGCGGATGGATCAGGGGGTGTCTTTGTCTTTGGCGCAACAATCGTTGATTGGTGAAGGGTCTGCTTTTGTCTACGACGGTGGCCGCTTTACAACGGCAACAGGCCAGAACTTTTCAGGCACCGTATTAAAAGCCGCTGGTTCAGCGCCCGTGATGACCAATATAACGGGTGATGGTATTACGGTCACGGGGGCAGATGCTTGTATTTCCGGCGTGCAGGTGGACGCTGCGCAAGGCAATGGTATTTTTGCGCAGGCAACAGGTGGACAAGACCTTGGTACCTTGATGATACAAAATATAACCGTGCGCAACAGTTTGGCTGATGGCCTGCGCGTGGAAAGCAGCGGGGCGGGCAGTACAGTAGATGTCAAAATTGAATCCCTGCGTACATCCGGCAACAATAATGGCGTGCGTCTTTATGCCAGCAGCGATGCGGCACTGTCCGGCATGATGACCACAAGCGTGGCCACAGGCAATGCGCAGCATGGGGTGATTTTATATGATGACAGCACCGCAGGCGATGTGAATGTAGACCTGGGGGGCGGTGCGCGCTCCCTTGGGCGTAACAGTTTCTATGGCAACGGCCTGGAAGAACTGGCCGTGGATATTGACGGCGGCACGTTGATGGCGCGCAACAACTGGTGGGGCCAGTCTTCCGGCCTGTATCAGGATAATCCGGCGGCAGGCTTAAAGCCGCAAATTTATTTCGGCGCGCCGTTGTACGATGGTTTGGTCGGCCACTGGACACTTGACCGCGAATGGACATCCAATACCACCGCTTATGATCGCTCCGGCAACGGATATAACGGTACGCTCACCGGCGGGCTGGATTTAACTGATCTTGTGGCGGGGCAGCACCGGGATGGCTTAAACCTGAACGGCACATCGGATTATATTCGTATCACGGGTATTGCTGAAACTTTCTCTCAATACTCGGTATTGTCATGGGCCGCGCCCGATAAAACCAACAGCGGCAATGCGGATCAGAATCTATATGGCTTCACAGTTCTGTCTGACGGCAGGCCCTTGGTGGGCACGGGGCCTTATCCTTTGTGGGTGACTGTTAAGAACAGTGATGTGCTTGCGCGCACTTTCAATACCAGCAATGCCGGCGTTGCCAGCAGCGGCGCAGGTATTACCAGTACAGAGTGGACGGCCATCGATGTAACCTCTGTGCGTGGCGGGGGGAGTGTCATTTATATTGATGGCGCACCTAATCGCAGCTTCACAAATCCGGGCAATTCATCTGTCTGGAACAGTGGCGAGTTATACATCGGTGAATTGCGCGCAGGCCGCGGCATCTGGTTTGACGGCGTTGTCGATGACGTCCGTCTCTATAACCGTGTCTTGACCGCAGCCGAAATGGCCGAACTTTACCGCATGGACACCTCCAACACCATCAACAGCAGCGCAGGCTTGTTGTCAGACCCCAACTAACTTAAAAAAATGACCATATGTAACGTCCTCATGCGCCTGCATATGGCGGGTGATGGTAATTGTACACGGCAAAAATGAGGCGCAGGTTACGCCGCATGAGCAGGATATGAATGTCAATACCCACGATCGTGGGGGATGGTTTTTATTTGATGGAAGTGGGATAAGATGCTTGAATGATCGTCAAGTGTTTATGGAGGGTTGCTTTGATGAAATCCAGAAAATTATGTGCGGTGTTTTTTGTTGCTTTTTCTCTTTTGAGCTTTGTGGGAGGAGCTTATAGTGATGATGTCAGTATACCCTCAAAGGTGTCAGCACAAGAGGTTGCGCATCCACTTTCTTTCCCCTCTTTAACTTTTAATGGCAGGGCCGTTCATAAAGATATTTTGTTTAATTTCTTTTACAGATCTGCCTTTAGCAATGCATTGCCTGAGACTATAAATTACCTAGCTTCGCGCGGATATACTGAAGAAGAAATACTACAAAAAGTTTATCCGGATCTATATCCCGTCTCATTTTATGAGAAAAAAGTCCCCGCGTTTTTTGCGATCAATAGATGGGCTATGCCGGTCCGGGTGTCTTTTGGATCTGATAAGGACGTATTTTCTGCCTTTGCCGTCAAAGGCCCCGGGGTACAACAAGAAAAACCACTTGATTTTTTTAGTGCTGAACCTCAGTTAGCGGCACATCTTGCGAATACTCTGGCGAAGATTAAAAGTAGGACGGGTATAGATATTTCATTGCTTGAGGCTTTGAATTCAGCGCCATCGACAAAATCACGCTTTGGCCGAATTCATATTGTCTTATCGGATGATATTCCCCGCAAAGAGGGCGATGCTTTGGTATGGAAGCAGCCCCCCCATAAAGAAGTGCATTATCATTATCCGATTAAAGACCCAACAAAATCTGTTGAAGAGCCCAAACGTGTCGTATCAAAAGCAACTTTCCCGCATCCTGTTATTTTTACGCCTAATAGTGACAAACAGGTTGATGGATTTTTTGTTACTAATGAGCGTAATGAGATACAATTTTCTATTTGTTATTTACCGTCAAGGATTTTAGAGGGTTCTCTAAAAATGAATTTACTCGATGAATGCCTTGTCCGGTCTATGGGGCTGCCAGACCCAATCAGCAATATGGCGACTGAACTAGATCCTCCGTCTATTCTGTCATATTGGCAAGATAAAGATAAATGGCACGCGCGGATTGTTGCGTATCATCGAGGGCGAGATAGTCTTGATATTCAGGGCCTTTCAGCTTTAGATATGCTCTTGCTTGAAGTGCTCTATAATCCGTCTATTCATCCGGGCATGGGTGTGAAAGATGTATACAAATTGTTTTTTAATTAACGTTTTTAGGGAAGTTTTATAGATATCAGTTAGGATTGGTGGGGTAGACTTTGGACTAGGCCCGACGAAGGCCACGCCACAATATCGTGCAGACACTGAAAAACTACTGCAATTAATTAGTCTAATGCCCGAGTTCAAAGGCGGACTTACAGATATTCTGCATTCTATCCCAGAGAGTACGGTTAGAGTTGTCGTAGGAAAAAATCGACCCCGACAGCCGTGAACGGTTTGTGGATGCGCGGGAGCTTGCGTTTTTGGAAGCAATGACAGGTCAGCCGTTTTTGCAGAACGGCATCTATCCCGATCCGGCGCAACATGCGGGGTCGGACCTGACGGTCGCGTTCCAGATGGCGCTCAACCATGTTTTTGCAACGCTCGCCACGCAGACGGAAGCTGGCGCGCTGTTCACGGGTGATTTTTATTACAACATCGCAACGGACAGCTTCGATGGCATCACGGGTATTGATACTGCTGTGCTGGATGGTTTGGAAACCACCGCCACGGGCCTTGTCAATACCGCCGCGCGGGAAACCTTCTGGCAGAACGCCATCCGCCTGATCGAAAACGTGATCGGCATCGAGAACCTCGACGGCACCACGCAAACCGCCATCGATGACGCAATCACCGGCAGCGATGTGACGCTGGATCTTGAAGGCATCCAGGAAAGCCTGTTCACCGAAGTTGTCTCCTTTCCGCTCGCCGGCACGGCGGGCGATGATGTGCTGACAGGCAGCAGCCAGAATGATGTGATTCAAGGCAACGGCGGAAACGATACGTTCTACGGCGGTTCCGGCAATGATGATTTTTACGGCTCCTACGGAGACGATGTATTCCACGGCGGCGCGGATGCGGACCTGCTCATCGGGCATTACGGCGATGACACTTATTATTATAACAGCGGCGACGGCTGGGACACCCTCATCGATGCCAACGGCGCGGATGACAAGATCATCTTTGGTGCCGGGATTGATATATCCGATATCAGCTTCACCCGTATGGGTGTCTATGATCTGGTGATCGATATCGACAACGGAACGCACACGGGCCGCATCACGCTGCCGGATCATTTCAGCTCTGGCAGAGGGATTGAAACACTGGTGTTCGATGACACCTCTACCTTCGACCTCACCACCCACAACTTCACCATGAACGGCACGGCAGGGAATGACACGCTCTACGGCATCGTCTATCAGGGCGGCAAGGACGATACCATCCATGCCGGGGCTGCGGCGAATGACAACTGGACACGGACAAACAATTGGCGTGCAGCGCGTGCTGCGTGAACGGGGCGTGAATGTCAATACCCACGATCGTGGGGGATGGTTTTTGGTTGATGGAAGTGGGATAAGATGCTTGAATGATCGTCAAGTGTTTATGGAGGGTTGTCTTGATGGAATCCAGAAAATTATGTGCGGTGTTTTTTGTAGGTGTATTTGAAGATGTCAGATAAAAAGAAGCTCGATCCTAACTTGCGATATGTACACCCGCCCGGTGAAAGGTTTTTTTCAGCGGGGATTCTTTCTTTTTGTGGGCTTATAGGAATAATACAAGCATTTCTTATTCCTGCTTTTGCAAAACAGGGGTTGGGTTATCAGTATGTTTTTGCCTGCGTGATCTTGGCTCATATTTATGTTTATCGGCGTGCTTGGTATTTGACGCGCAAGGACAGGAAGGAGCCAACTGACTTTTATAGCCTTGTGAGCGGGTATCTATCCTTTAGTGGTCTGCTCTATGCGCTTCCTCTCTGGCTTGCCGCATGTTGGGCACTGTCAGGCGCGGATAGTGTAACAACCGATACTTTCGTTACCAACAACCGTGCACTTCTTGAGTGGGCTGTTAATTTGGATTTACCCGCCAAACGTCCGATGCTCGACTGGGCGCAGCACAAGAATGCGGTGAATATCTATTACCTGACGCTAGCCATGCTGATGACCACGCTTTGTATCGTTTTGAGTGCGCCGTTGATTTGGCTCAAGGCACGCGGGTGGTCGGATTATTTTGATGTGAATCCGCTGCTGTTCTCAAGGTGGAGGAAAATATACTGCATGGTCGCCGCTGCCGCTTTGAGCCTTTACTTTATATATTGTTACATCAGCCGTTTTTCTTATGGCCATGATATTTTAGCGGATGGAAGTTTCGCCGCGTTCAAGGGTTCGTATTGGCAGCGGCAGGTGGGCGGCTGGTGTGTGGCTGCTCTTTGTTATTCCGGTGTAACAGCTCTTTCTCTCGGCTCGGCTCTCAATTTAATTAAAGGAAAGTGAGTTTTTTGCGATGTCTGATATTTCGGATAAAGCAATCTTAGCATTGCAAGCGGTGCATGACTACGCAAGTCTAGTTGTAGAAGACCTAGCAAAGCAAGCGAACACAGCCGCCAAGGGCGCCAAGTTTTTGGGGAACTTTGGAACTGTTGCACTTACGGCAGTAGGTGGTGCGATTACTTACGCTGAATCTACGGCAGCAACGGCACATGAAAAGTTTAATGAAGCACTGGCCAACATCAATGGCTCACTGTATGGCGCTGCAATCGGCGCTATAGCCGGTACACCCGGTGGGCCGGTGGGTATGTTCTTTGGCGCCACTGTTGGGGCGTTTTATTTATCTAGCGACATAGAAACAATCCTCAACAGTGCAACTACATCAAATCCAGACGGATCAATCACAAAGGGCGGAGTTACTTATGCTGCTCCAAGTGACGGCGTTGCGTCCATTGCAGGAGCTTCTGGTTACAGTCTTGAGGTATCAGGCCTTGATAGTGATGGTAAAAATCCAACCAAGATCGTAATCACGACGCCGAACGATGGTACTCTTGAGCTGAACTCTAATGGTACAGCTGTCTTAAAGGATGCCAGCGGCCAGACGGTTTATACTGGCGCAACGTCTGGATTGGCAAGTAATCCGCAAGCCGCAGATCACTTGGCAGACATGACGGGCGGCGTTGATCAGTACTTGGCTGATAATAACATCCCTGTATCTTCGTCCGATCTTCAGGCGGCAACTACACATCATGGTGATGGTGTGGTCAGCACGGATACTGGCCTTACGCAGGGGATTCATGTAGGAGAGAATGTTGTCCAGAGAGGTGAGGGATATACTCACCTTAGTAACGACAGGTTTTCTATTTCGTTTTTGGGAAGCGGCGAGATAGTGGCTTCGTACATTGATCCAAACACAGGGCAGAACATTATTCTGCGGCAGAACCCAGACGGTTCTTTTGAGTTATTCTATAGCAATCCTGACGGCTCTTATACCAGCGTTGAAGCTAATTCTGTTGGTGAATTGACACCTGAGCAGTTGGTGAAGTATCAAGAGCTCCAAAAAGCGATAGGTAAGGAACTCGAAGGTTTCCGTCAAAGTACAAAAGAGGCTATTGATGAAGTGGAGGATTTACCTGCTGATGCAGGAAAAGCGTTTAATGAAATAGATAATCGATTGGATCGTGATGGCGAAGACGGGGATGTGGATGATATTCCGCAGTCAGTCCAGTCTTTATTTGATAAAATACTGACGGCAATTACCAGAGCGTCACCCCTTGTTCTTGACATGGATGAATCGGATACGATTGACCTTGTGAATGTATCGAGTGTGGATGCAGTATATTTTGATGTTGATAATAATGGTTTCGCTGAAGTGACGGGCTGGACCACTGGCGGGGACGGGTTCCTCGCGATTGATCTGAATGAAGATGGAACCATCAACAATGGTGGAGAATTGTTTGGCAACCAAACGGGATATGATAACGGGTTTTTAGCACTGTCATCATACGACATCAACGGTGATGGTAAGATAAGTTCGGAAGATCAAGTCTGGGGTGCTTTGCGCGTCTGGATTGATATTAACCAAAATGGATATTCCGAAGAGATGGAGTTGTACACACTGGAAAATCTGAATATTACAGATATTAGTAGTGTGTATACAGATGTGAGCTATGATATTGCTGGAAACAGTATTCTTCAAGAAGGCATGTTTACCATGAATGGCAATGCTTATGAAATTGCCGATGTTCATTTTGCAACCAAACCTGCCAATAGTGTGTATGATCAAGAGTTTTTACTAGACATCCGTGTATTGTTTATGCCGACACTTCGCGGCTACGGCCTTCTCCCCGATCTTCACATCGCGATCTCTCTGGATAATGACGATGGAGACGCAGTCAGCCTGATCTCCCGCGTAACAGAATTCTCCGAACTCACCGCCGCCGACATCTTCGCCGCCAATACCGATGCGCTTGATCTCACGCGGACGATCATGTTCCGCTGGGCGGGTGTTGAGAACATCGACCCCGACAGCCGTGAACGGTTTGTGGATGCGCGGGAATTGGCTTTCCTAGAAGCAATGACGGGCCAGCCGTTTTTGCAGAACGGCATTTACCCAGACCCTGCGCAACATGCGGGGTCTGACCTGACGGTTGCGTTCCAGATGGCGCTGAACCATGTTTTTGCAACACTGGCCGCGCAGACGGAAGCTGGCGAGCTTTTCACCGGAGATTTTTATTATAACATCGCAACCGACAGCTTCGATGGCATCACGGGAATCGACACGGCTGTGCTGGATGGTTTGGAAACCACCGCCACGGGCCTTGCCAATACCGCTGCCCGTGAAACCTTCTGGCAGAACGCCATCCGCCTGATCGAAAACGTGATCGGCATCGAGAACCTGGACGGCACCACGCAAACCGCCATCGATGACGCGATCACCAGCAGCGATGTGACGCTGGATCTTGAAGGCATCCAGGAAAGCCTGTTCACCGAAGTTGTCTCCTTTCCGCTCGCAGGCACGGCGGGCGATGATGTGCTGACAGGCAGCAGCCAGAATGATGTGATTCAAGGCAACGGCGGAAACGATACGTTCTACGGCGGTTCCGGCAATGATGATTTTT
>Ga0209066_10002773_pt1 | contig 20821 bp, 14 predicted proteins | sample All_14_2_FD_187198 | JGI IMG/M metagenome (GOLD analysis project Ga0209066, IMG submission 187198) | Freshwater microbial communities in response to fracking from Pennsylvania, USA - Allegheny Zone_MetaG_DW_15 (SPAdes) (version 2) ... | reverse complement strand
CATGGGGTGTCTGGACATCCCGGCCTTGTTGTGGGTAACTATACGGGTAGCCTGTCTACGCGAAAACCTGTTACCCGCAACGAAGGGGGCCAGCCATGAGCGCGAAGAATGCAACCAACAAGTTGACCGACCCGGCAATCCGAAACGCCAAGCCACGCGATGCCGTCTACAACCTGCCCGATGGCGGCGGGCTGGGGCTGGAGGTGCAGCCCAGCGGCGCCAAGTGGTGGCGCCTGCGCTACCGGTTCGGCGGCAAGGAAAAGATGTTGTCGCTGGGTACGCACCCAGAGGTCAGCCTCAAAGACGCCCGCGAACGGCGCGACAACGCCCGCAAGGACATTGCGGCAGGCATCGACCCCGGCGCCAAGCGCAAGGCCGAAAAGGAAACGCGCACCGCCCTGGCGGCCAACACGTTTGAAGCCGTGGCGCGAGAGTGGCACAAGACCGTGCACATCGCGAAGGTGTCGGAAGGCCATGCCGAACGCACCTTGATCCGCCTGGAGCAAGACGCCTTCCCATGGGTCGGCGCCACGCCCATTGCCAAGATCACCGCGCCCAAGCTGCTGGAAGCCTTGCGCAAGATCGAAGCGCGCGGGGCCATCGAAACGGCACACCGCGTGCGCCATGCCTGCGGCCAAGTGTTCCGGTATGGCATCGCCACGGGCCGATGTGAGCGTGATCCCGCCGCCGACCTGCGCGATGCGCTCAAGCCCGTCATCGTGAAGCACCACGCCGCCATCACCGACCCCAAGCTGGTGGGCGGCATGCTTCGCGCCTTCGATGACTACCAGGGCATGCCGACCACGCGTGCCGCCCTCAAGCTGGCGCCGCTGGTGTTCCTGCGGCCAGGCGAACTGCGGCAAGCCGAATGGGCCGAGTTCGACCTGGATGCTGCCATGTGGACCATCCCAGCGCCGAAGATGAAGCGCAGCAAGCAGCAGAAGCTGAGTGGTGCGCCGCATGTGGTGCCGCTGTCAATGCAGGCTGTCGCCGTGCTGCGCGACTTGGCACCGCTGACTGGCCACGGTCGGTATGTGTTCCCCAGTCCACGCGGTGGTGACAGGCCCATGAGCGAGAACGGTGTGCTGTCGGCCCTGCGTCGCATGGGCTTCGCCAAAGATGAGATGACCGGCCACGGCTTTCGGGCGATGGCGCGCACGCTGATGGTGGAGCGACTGGACGTGCCTGAAGCGGTGGTGGAAGCCCAGCTTGCCCACTCGGTGAAGGACAGCCTGGGGCGCGCCTACAACCGCACCGAGTTCATGGCGCAACGGCGGGCCATGATGCAGACGTGGGCGAACTATCTGGACACCTTGCGGCGCGGGGCCGAGGTCATTCCGTTCGCCCCAAAACAATCTTGAATTGCCCCGTGGCCTGGCGTTCATCACCGTCCAAGGTACACCGCCGTTATTTGCTCCCTCTCGTGGCCAAGCTCGCGTGAGATGGTGAGCCTGGCTTGCCGGTCGATGGCCTTTTGTTCGGGGCTCAATTGCTTGGATGTTGGCCCGCCAGCAGCCGGTGCCTTCCAGCCGGTCAACTCTGCATAGCGAGCCTGTGCATACGCATGGCGGAAGCCATGAACACGGTCGATGCCCGCAAAGGCCGTCTGGGCCTTGAAACGGTTGAGCTGGTCTATGTAGGACATCTCGACCGGGATCAAGCTGCCCTTGTCTGCCAGCACCTTGGCCTGGTTCAGTAGTTCCCGCTGCGTCTCTTTGATGATCGGAATTTCCCGCTCCTTGCCGCCCTTGGTCCATGTGGACTTGAGCACCAGCACGTCGCCACGGTCGGCCCATCCTGGCTGGACCTTGATGCTTTCCTCGCGGCGCAGGCCAAAGGCTTCTTGAAGCCGCAATGACATGGCCGTGTATGGATCGGACACCTTGTCCAGCTTGCCCTGGTCCAGCTCTTTCGCCTTGGACTCATTCGTCACGAAACGCCGATCAGCAATGCCATAGGCCGCGTTGTCGCGGGCCACGATGTTTTCCTTGCCGATCTTCTCGGCCATCCAGCGCAGTGCCGACATGCGGTTCTTCATCGTGCCGGTGCTCGCGCCTTCGGCTTGCCAACGGCTCACCAAATGCTCGATGTGCTTGGTGCGGATGCCCTGCGCTCGCAGATTCTTGAAGCCATCCTCATGGAGTTGATTCGCGACCATGGTCAGCAGCCGTTCGCGGTCATGCTGGGTGGCAAAAGAGCCATCGCGGTTGCGCTGGCACATGAGCTTGAAATCGCGGTTCAGGGTGCGCATGGCCGAGGCCTTTCAAAGACTGTTCATCGATCCGCTTGCCGGGCTTCGCTGTCAGTGAAAGCACGGACTTGTGTGTGGTGTGGAGAGGTCAGGTAAGTGTTTCTGTCCGCCCCTCACGCCGCAGCGCGATGGGGACTACAAGGGACGCGGGACACCACTCCCGGTTTGTGCAAGGTTGTTGACTGCTTGCCTGCGTTGCACGTCGCTGTGGCACTGCGCTGGCTTGCCTGTTGGCATAGCGCGATGCGCAGGGACCATTGACCCAGGGTCCAAGGGGTGTGTGTCTCGCACACGTCCGGGGTGGCCATCTGACGGGTGGCCTGACGGTGCCTTGCGGTCGGGCCGCAAAGGCACGGCACAGTTGAATGTCAATGGGCTTGGAGCCCAGTAGATTCATGCTGTCAGTACGAATAGGCTCAAGGCCCATTGCATGCAGCAACTGACACTAGGCTTGCAGCCCAATGTCGGCATGCTGTGCCTGATGAATGGGCTCGGGGCCCATCGGATCACTGAAGGTGGTCTGGCCATCCTTCGATCCACTTCGATCAACGCCTTGACGTTGGTCGTTTTGCTGGCATCACTGCGCAGCATCACTGGCGCACGTCACGGTGGTTGACAAGGCGCTCGGTCGTGCTACTGGCGTCGTCACTGTCAGCAAGCTGCCAGTAACGACGCTTGGCGTTTTAACGCCGCTCTCGTGATGGCCCGGCCCCATGCGCGCAGGCATAGGATCGGCTTCGTGATGATCGTGGTCGGCGTCGGGCGCCAGTACGCGATCTGCTCAGGTGGGGACAACGATGGAGGCGGGTAACGACCGCAACGCCTTTTATCCGCGATGGAGGGGACAAGGAGCCCGCGATGTGCCCTCTCAGTTGACACCCACGGGCAACATGGGTCAACAGCCCATCGAGCCGCGCCTACGCAATGCCCCGGCATCCGCCGCCATTGCCGATAGCGCTTGACGGGCATCAAACACGTGGGAGCCTGATTGCTCACAACCGGAGAGCAAACATGTGGCGATTCACCACCTATACCGGCACCGTCATCGAGGTGCAACGGTACATCAACAAACCGATGTGCTGGCATGAGCGCCCGGTCTGCAATGAACGCCGAGAGCTGTGGGTCAGCAACGGCACTGGCGACCAACGCAAGTGGGTCATTCACAGCAAACTGATGCCAGCAAGACGAGATCACCAGGTGACCTTGCTGTTGGTCGGACCGTGGGTCATCGGGCTGTTTAATGCCACGGCGCACACGAGCGTCAACTACGTTCGCGAAGACCCTCAGTTTCTGCTGCGTGGCATGGATGCGTTAGTTGTCTTGGCCTTGATGGCTGCGGCTTGCGCGCTGCTGGGCTGGCTGGGCTTGATCCTGGCATTGCCTTGTTCCTCGGCATACCTGGTGGCCGTCGCCATGTTCCGCGCCATGCATCGCTGGCGAATGGCGCGGGTCGTGGACGAAGCCTTGAACGAGTTGGAGCTGATGTTGGTGGTGCGGCCTATGCGACAGGCTGGTCGCCAATAGCTATGGCGCTTTTTGTGCCTCATTTCGCTGCAGCATCAAGAAACGAGGCGGTCGCCCAATCAAGCTCGGCCAAAGTACGATAATTCTTCTGATCTTATTGAAAATCTTCTAGTCCATGGAAATTCTGCTGGCTTGGCTGGGCAATACCGACCTGCGCGCATCAGAGTCCAACGACTCCGACGAGCAGGGGCCCATCCTTGGCGGGGCGAAGGCATTCACCTTCGATGCTGTGCACCTTCTGTCAGATCACAGTGCACAGAAGACCCGAGCCTATGCCCATTGGCTGGGGCAGCAGGTTCCTGCATCCGTTACATCACACAACTGCAAGCTCACCAGCCCCACCAGCTTCGAAGAGATCTTCCGTGCGGCCACCGGGGTGGTCGATGAAATCAAACGCTCCTCACCCTCGGCGACGCTCTCGTTCCACCTCAGCCCCGGCACGCCAGCCATGGCAGCTATCTGGCTCTTGCTGGCCAAAACACGTTACCCAGCCAGGCTGATCGAGTCGTCACGCGAACAAGGCGTCAAAGAGGTCACTATTCCATTTGAGCTCTCGGCGGAGTTCGCTCCGGTGGCCGACAAGCAAGCGGACGAAGCACTGACTCGCCTGATGCTGGGCATGCCGCCCGACAGCCCGGCGTTCACTTCCATCGTTCACCGATGCGCCGCCATGAAGCGCACCGTCGCAATGGCACATCGCTTAGCCCTACGCGAGGTGCCCGTGCTCATTCAGGGTGAATCAGGTACCGGCAAGGAGCTGTTTGCCCGCGCGATCCATCAGGCCAGCACACGCAACAGCAAACCTTTCGTCGCCGTCAATTGCGGCGCGATTCCACTGGAGTTGGTCGACGCTGAGCTGTTCGGTCATGAAAAGGGTGCGTTCACGGGCGCAACGGCCGCTCGTGCAGGGTATTTCGAGGCTGCCGATGGCGGCACCCTGTTCCTTGATGAGATTGGCGAACTCCCATTGGCCTCCCAAGTCCGCCTGTTGCGAGTCTTGCAGGAGCGCGAGGTCACCCGTGTTGGCGCCACCCGCGCCAAAGCCATCAACATCAGGGTCATCGCCGCCACCAATCGAGTTCTGCCCGATGAAATCAGGACGGGTCGATTCAGAGAAGACCTTTTCCATCGCCTGGCGGTGGGCGTATTGCTCCTGCCCCCGCTGCGCGAGCGAGAGGGCGACCTCAATCTCCTGATCGACTCGATGCTGGTGTCCATCAATGCCGAGGCCGCTTCTCAGCCGGGTTACAAACACAAGAAAATAGATGCATCCGCAAGAAATCTTCTGATTCAGTATTCTTGGCCAGGCAACGTGCGCGAACTCCACAACACGCTGCTGCGCGCCAGCATATGGGCTGTTGGCGACAAGATCACGGCGCAAGACGTGGCTGAGTCCTTGGCGGTAACGGTTGCCTCCAAGACGGAAACCGTTCTAGGGCGCGCGCTGGATCAGGCGATTTCCCTCCCAGACATAATCGGTGACGTCGCACGACACTACCTGGAGCGGGCCATGGCTCAGACACATGGCAATAAGTCCGAGGCCGCCCGCCTGCTCGGCATCGGCAGCTATCAAACCTTGAGCAACTGGCTGCAAAAATACGGCATCGACTAGTTGGCATGCCTTCTGCTTATTGACACCTGAGCGCAATTTTTTTTATGGATCCGGCTAACACCAGGAACAGGACAACAAGGTAACTTCAATGGCACGCAACGAACGACTGACCTGCAAAGAACTCATCGAGCCCCGCTTGGCGGCGCTCGGCTGGGCGTGGCAGGAGCAACTGCGTATCGGGCCGGGCCGAGTTAACTTGACCGGCGACGCAATGTACGACGAGACCCAGTCGATCATTGCCGATTACCTCCTGCGCTACCGGGGGGTGCCTCTGGCGATTCTGGAAGCCAAGTCAGAGGTAGATAGTGCTGCAGACGGGATGCAGCAAGCATCCCGTTATGCACGCCGACTTTCGCTGCGGTTCTCGATTGCCTCCAATGGCAACGACTGGATCCTGACGGACAACGACACTGGTGACTTCGAATCACTGAGCGGGCCTCCGACACCCAACGAGTTGGTCGCCCGCATGGGTGTGTCGGTAGACTGGTCACGCTGGGAGGGCGCGTTCGCCGCTGGCTACCACATGGACCAGGTGTCACGCAAAGGCGTGCGCCCGTATCAAGACATCGCCATCAACAAAGCGCTGTGGCAATTCGCCCAGGGCGATGACCGCGTGCTGTTGCTGATGGCCACGGGCACCGGCAAGACCTTCACCATCTTCCAGCTCATTTGGAAGATGCTTAACGGCAAGGCCCTCAAGCGCGAACATGTTCTGTTCTTGACCGATCGCAACAGCCTCAAAGACCAGGCCTATCGCGCCTTTTCGGCTTTCTCGGCTTCAGAGCGCGTACAGATCGACAAAGCCACCGTGGCGCAAGGCCAGCATCTGGTCGGCAAGGTCTTCTTTGCCAACTACCAGAGCCTTGATGAAGATCTGGACGGCAAGAAAGTGTATGAACACTATGACCCGGACTTCTTCGACCTGGTGGTCATCGACGAATGCCACCGCTCGGGTTTTGGCGACTGGTTCGGCGTGCTCAAACATTTTGGCAGCGCGCTGCAGCTGGGCCTGACGGCGACCCCGCGCGAACTCGAAGAGGGCGACCGCTCGCTGACAGCAGACGAAAAGCGCCGAGACACGCAGCATTACTTCGGTGACCCGGTCTTCACTTACAGCCTCAAGCAGGCCATCGAAGACGGCTTTCTGGTTCCCTATCTGCTGGAAGAGCGCATCACCAACGTTGATGAGGACGGCTACACCGCCCCAGATGGCAAGCGCTACACCACAGCCAACTTCGAGCGGGACATCCGCATGCCGGACCGCACCAAGGCCATTGCCGAGGACCTGTGGGAGGTGCTGGGCAAGTACGAGTTGCGCGACGAGAAGACCATCATCTTCTGTGTGGACGACACCCATGCCGCCTTCATGGCCCAAGAGCTGCGTCGGCTTTCGGGCAATGCAGACTATGCCGCCCGCATCACCCGGGCTGAACGCAACAGCCACCAGCTCGAACGCAACTTCGCCGTGGTGGGGCCCAGCAACCCTCGCGTAGCCGTCACGGTGGATCTGCTCACTACAGGCTTTGACGCGCCCGACGTCAAGAACGTTGTGTTCGTTCGGCCACTGCGCAGCGCCATCCTCTACAAGCAGATGAAGGGGCGCGGCACTCGGCTGTGCGAGGACATCAACAAGCGCTACTTCACCATCTTCGACTACTCCGGCGCCAGTCAGCTTGAGGACGCGGAGTTCGATGGTCACCCTGCCAACCGGCAAAAGGGATACGAGCAAAAGCGGGCAAAGCCCACCAAGGCGGCAGAGCCCAGTGCCAAATACCTGGCGCAAGGCGTGCAGGTCGTCATCTCCGCCGAGAACCGCTACGTTTGCTTGGCAGACGGGCGCAAAGTGCCGTTCGAGGAATACACCCAGCAATCGCGCGAGTTCATCCTCGACGTCAGCCACAAGGGCTTGGATGAGTTGCTGCGCATCTGGATCGACAAGGGCAGCCGTCAGGAGCTTCGCGAAGCCCTGCGCGACCGCGACATCTACCCTGCGGCCTTCCGGCATTACCTCGACCTGCCGGATGTCGACGACGTCGACATCCTGGCCAAGATCGGCTTCCAGCTGCCCCGCGTGCCCAACCGCGCCGACCGGGCCAACCGGCTGTGGGACCAAGACCAAATCTGGCTGCTGGACCAGCTTGGCGAAACCACGCTGCCAGAGAGCCAGCGTTTCAAGACCCACGTGTGGCAAACCGCACTGGATCACTACCGGCTGTTCGGCATTGATGACCTCGAACAGGCTCGCACTTACGGCGCCCCGCAATTCGCTGAGCAGTTCGGTAGCTTCACCACGTTGACGCAGCGCTACGGTGGCCCGGCCCTGCTCAAGGCCGACCTCGAACTGGTCAAGCAGCACCTCTACGTGCCCATGGCCCATTGATGCGGCCAAGCCAACAAAAACAACAGGATCCCACATGACCCAAAACAACACCGATCACCGCCGCCAGGAAGTACAGCAGATCGTCAAGAATGCCTGCGACCAGCTCAATGCCGAGGGCGTGGATGCCCGCAACTATGTGGAGCAATTGGCCTGGCTCTTCTTCCTCAAGGCGTTTGACGAAACCGAAACGCGCAAAGAGCAAGAGGCTGCCTTCGACGACACGCCCTACGAGCGCCGCCTGACGGGCGACTATGCATGGGGCCAATGGGCCAAAGACACCGATCACCCCGACGAGATGCTTGAATTCGTCGACGGCAAGCTGTGGATCAAGCTCACCAGCCCGGACCCAGCCAAGGGCCTGGGCAACGATGCGCTGGCCCAGCGCTTTCGCCGCGTCTTCGACAACGTGCGCAACTACAGCCGCCGGGGCGTGAGCTTTGCCAAGGTGGTGCAGCAGGTGGACAAGCTCCACTTCTCCAGCGAGACTGACGTCATCGTGCTGTCGGAAATCTACGAAGACCTGCTCAAGCGCGTGGCGGCCGACTCGGCTGGCTACGCAGGCGAGTTCTACACGCAGCGCCACATCATCCGCACCATGGTGCAGGTGGTGCAACCGCAACCCGGCGAGCATGTATACGACCCCTGCTTTGGCACCGCCGGCTTCTTGGGCGAAGCCGCCGACTACCTGCGTCACCACAGCACCCTCAGCGGCAGGCAGCTTGATGACCTTCAGCACAAGGCCTTCTTTGGACTGGAACTCAAGCCGCTGACCTACCTGCTGGGCTCGATGAACATGATCCTGCACGGCATCGAGGGCGCCAATCTGGAGCTGGCCAATACTCTGGAAGTACACAGCCAGAACGTGGCCGAGAAGGACAAGTACCAGGTCATCCTCGCCAACCCGCCTTATGGCGGCAAGATGGCGCAAGAGCTGCAAACCAACTTCCGTGTTCGCTCCAGCGCCACCGAGTGCCTGTTCCTGCAGCACATCATGGCCAACCTGGCCAAGGGCGGCCGCGCAGCGGTGGTCATTCCCGAGGGCGTGCTATTCCGTAGCGGCCCGGATCAGAAGGTGCGCAAGGAACTGCTGGAACAGTTCAAGGTGAACACCATCTTGTCGCTGCCAGCAGGCTGCTTCCTGCCTTACACCGGCGTCAAAACTAATGTGATCTTCTTTGACCGTGCGCAAGACGGCTCAGGCACGGAGTCTGTCTGGTATTACGACCTGACCAACGACGGCTTCGAGCTTAAGCAGACGCGTAGGCCGATATCAGGCAACCAATTGCCAGACTTTCTGGACAAGTGGCAGAGCCGCGTGGAAGGCGACAACTCATGGATAGTGCCACTGGGGGACATCGTGGCCAAGGGCTATGACCTCTCGGCCAAGAACCCGAACAAGGTGGATGACTATGAGCATCGACCCGCACTTGAACTGGTGCAGTCAATCAAAACCAAGGGGTCTCGAATCTCTGAGTTGTTGGACGAACTCGAAAACCTGCTTGAAGGTGGCAAGTGATGCCTGCAGGTTGGAAGTGTCGCAAGCTCGGTGAGCTGTTGAATGTTCAGAATGGGTTCGCCTTCGACTCCGATCACTTTTCCGAGTCAGAGGGGACGCCGCTAATCCGTATTCGTGATCTAAAGGACGGGACAGCAACCGTAGTTCGATACAACGGAGGCTACGACAGGCGGTTTGTCGTCAATGCGGGCGACCTTCTAATTGGTATGGACGGCGAGTTCCGGTGCTATGCCTGGCGTGGAAACGCAGCGCTATTAAACCAACGAGTCTGCAGGCTTATTGATTTTTCAGATGAACTCAACCCCGAGTTCGTCGGATTTGGAATTAACTCTCACCTCAAACAAATTGAGGATACGACGCCCTACGTAACCGTTAAACACCTATCGGCCAAGTCGATTTGCGGGATTGATTTTTCATACCCAGACCTTGCAGAACAAAATCGCATCGTTGCCCGCATTAAGGATTGCATGGTGCGGGTAGAGGAGATCGACGGGCTGCGGCGGGAAATATTTCAAGAAGCATGTGCAGTTCTTCCTTCAGTGCTGAATGAGGTCTTCGCATCGCAAGCCAGCATTGCCGCGATGATGACCATCGGCGAGATTGCGATAGAGACACGATATGGCACCTCACAGAAATGCCATACCGAACCAATAGGCATGCCGATATTGCGCATCCCGAACGTAGCACGGGGTGCGGTGAATTTCGACGCCCTGAAGTATTGCGATCTCAGTGATGCTGATGCTGAACGTGTTCGCCTCTCGACTGGCGACCTCCTGTTTGTCCGAACCAACGGCAGCCGTGACTTGGTCGGGCGCTGTGCAGTGTTTGATGGAGAGGATCAAGGACACTCCTACGGCTTTGCGTCGTACCTGATCCGCGTTCGCGTCGACCAGGCAAAGGTGCTACCACGTTACCTCGCCTATTTCTTAAACAGCACAAACGGGCGATCTGAAATCGATAGCCGTCGGCGCACTTCCGCTGGACAGTTCAACATCAATTCGGAGAATTTACGCACGATTTCATTTCCGGTGCCGACTATTGCCGAGCAAGAGCGTTTGCTTGAGCAGATGGAACAGCGCGAAGTGCAGGCCAACCAGCTTGTATCCGAACTGATATCGGCAAGGTCTGAAAGCGAGGGGATGCGCGAAGCTATCCTCCGCAAAGCCTTCGCCGGGGAGCTGTGAACATCGTGCAAGACAAGCTATTGCGCGAAGCCACCTCTCAGTGGGTTGCCGCCTTGGACGTGCTGCGCGGCGAGATGCCTGCCAGCGAGTCCAAGTCGCTGATCCGCGAGGTGATCGCCGCTTTTTTGCTGTTGCGTTGGGCCGACCTGCAGGACGCCGAGCAGGAGGCCATGGCGGTCTTTGAGGATCGCACATACCAGCCGCTGTTGCCTGCGCCGTTGCAGTGGCGGTGCTGGGTACGGCTGGATCAGCCCTACGCAATTGCCGAGCGCCTGCAGGACTTGGTGCAGTACGTTGAGGTACTGCGTGGCGACGCGGCACATCCCGTATCAGCCTATCTGCATGCGCTGGCCGAGCCGCTGCGGCGCGTGCTGAATGTGAACTTTGTATACCTGCACAACTTCGTGCGCTGGGTGGCCGATCTGCCGTTCGAAACCCCTAGCGAGCGCCGTGCGCTGCTGGATGTGTTCGATCAGGCTATCGCTGAAACCGGCGACCCCTACGACGGCCAGTACGCCACACCCGTCAACATCGCCCGCCTCGTTGCTGCGCTGGCCAACCCACAACCGGGCGAGCGCGTGTACGACCCGTGCTTTGGTTCTGGCAATTTCTTGGTGGCGGCGTGGCAGCAGGCCGAGCACAGCCGCAATGAACTGCGCCGCCCCGGTGCTCTGCTGGACGTGGCTGGCATCGAGATCAATGCAAGCGCCTTCCTCATCGGCCTGACGCGCATGTTGCTGGCAGGTATCGAATCGCCACGGCTGGAACTTGGCAATAGCCTGGAGCGCGAGTCGCTGAGCAGCCCCAGCCGCCAAGGTTTTGATGTGGTGCTGGCCAACCCGCCCATCGGTGTCAAGACCAGCCGTGAACCGTGGCGTTACCAGCATTTCGCCATTGCCACCAGCGACAGCACGGGCCTGTTCATTCAGCATGCCCTGGCGCAACTCAGGCCCCATGGCCGTGCCGTGATTGCCGTGCCCGAGGGATTCCTGTTTCGTGGTGGGGCAGAACGAGAGCTGCGCCGCTACTTGCTTGAGCAGGGGCAGGTGGAAGCTGTGATCGGCCTGCCGGCAGGGGCTTTTACACCCTACGCCGGCGTCAAAGGCAGCCTGCTGGTGCTGAGCAAGCAGGGCGGCACGAGCCGGGTGCGCATGGTGGATGCAACCCACTTATTTGAACAGCGGTCGGGCCGCAAGGCACCGGTGATCCGCACTGTCATTGCGCAGCAATTGGCGGATGAAATTCGTCGCCCAGAACTGCGCAAACCCCGCGACCTTCCCCCTGGTGTCCCGGAAGGGATGCCTGGCACCGGCGTGATGGCACGATCGATATGGGAAGTTGGGATGGACGAGTTGGCCTCGGCCGAATGGGACTTGTCGCCACGTCGTCGCGAAAAGGGCGGCCTGGATGAGCTGCTGTCCAGCCTCCGCGAGGCGCTGGGCGATTCCGGATTTGTGACGCCGCTTTCGAGCGTGGCCCAGGTCACCGCGGGCCGTTCCATCAAGTCGGCCGATCTGCTGGACGAACCACCGTTCGAACGCAGCGTGGGCTATGTGCGCATCAAGGACCTGAACCAAGGCAAGGTTGGGCGCACCTCCAGTTGGTTGCGGCCGGAGCTGGCCAGTATTGAACAACGCTGGGCCCTGCTGCCGGGGGATGTGCTGGTGTCCAAGTCGGGCACCATCGGCAAGGCTGCATTGGTGCGCAACGGCGCGGTGGGCGCCATTGCGGCAAATGGGCTGTACGTGTTGCGCGCCAACCAAGAGCGGTTGGACGCGGGCTTCTTGCTGGCCTATCTGGCCAGTCCAGTTTGCCAGAACTGGTTCTCGGCGCAGTCACGCGGGTCGGTGATTCAGCATCTCAACCGGGCCGTTCTTGATGAGTTGCCTATCCCATTGCCGCCCCTGGCGATGCAGGCCAGGGCTGCAGCCCAGTTCCGCGAGTTCGGTACCGATGCACTGACCTTTCTGGCTCAGTCCACGGGTAGCAATGAGTCAGACAGGCTCATCAGTTGGCTGGCCGAGTTGGATGGCAAGGTGCCCAAGTTTGCGAGCGGCCTGGACGACACGCCAGCGCTGAGCCAATTCGAGCCAGTCGTGGCCCTGGCCAGCACGGCGCAGCGGTGGCTGGATCAGGATCAAGTGAGCAGCCAGTCTGCCCGCTGGTTGACGCCGCTCACACTGGCCCTGTTGCCGATGGCGGGCGTGGCCCAGATTCCACCGGGCCCCGGGCTGCTCAACGTTCTGCAGGATGCTGAGCGGGGTATGCAGGCCGCACTGGAACAGACCACAAGCCATCTGCCCGCTGAGTCGCAGGCCCGTGCCGTGGGCGAACGCCTGAGGGATTGGCTGCGCGCTGCGACGGCGGACCTGATCGACGCGAATGAGCTGCAAGTCCGCACGTCGCCCGCATCTTTGGTGGCGGGTAGCTTCGCCGAGTTCTCCGTGGAGTTGGAGAACCCGGGCGCCTTGCCGCTGCGCAATGTGCGTGTGGAAACGCAGCCTGACTGGGGCATCGTCGAGCTTCCCTATCTTGCCGAGCGGGGCTCGTTCGCAATCAACCTGCGGGGAGACGTTCCCAAGCAAGGCGGCGACCTTTCATTACGACTGCTTTGGAACGCACGTTCCCTGTCTGGGCAGGCAGTCAAGGGAGACATCGAATTGGTCGTTCGCGTATCCGAGCCAGAACTGGCGGTCGGCGCCTTGCCAGCTGAACTGGGCGGCAGCCCCTATGTGACCGGCAGCCCGTTGGAACCTCAACATGGGCACAGCGTTTTTTATGGCCGTGATGAGTTGATCAGCAAGATCAGCCGTCAGATCGCGACCCACGGCAATGTGGTGCTGTTGGAAGGCAATCGTCGTGCTGGCAAGACCTCGATCCTGAAGCATCTGGAAGGTCGTTCGGCAATTCCTGGCTGGCTGGCGGTGTATGCCAGCCTGCAAGGGGCCGAAGGTGCCGCGCAAGTTGTGGGTGTGCCGACGGCTGAGGTGTTCCGTGAGATCGCCCGCAGCATCGCCACGGCGTTGACCAAACTGGGCATCGATGTGCCTTTGCCCAATGGACAAACGCTTTCCGCCGGCAAATCGGCGTTGGGCGTGGCACGGGCCTGCCGTGAGGGCATCGGCGCCGAATCACCGTTCACCGATTTCCGCGAATATCTTGAACTGGTGCTGGCCGTTCTAGAGCCCTTGGGGCTTGGCTTGGTGTTGATGCTCGACGAGTTCGACAAGCTGCAGGAGGGCATCGACAACGGCGTGACCTCACCCCAGGTGCCTGAGAACATCCGTTTCCTGATCCAGACCTACCCGAAGTTCTCGGCAATCCTGACCGGATCACGCCGGTTGAAGAGGCTGCGCGAGGAATACTGGTCTGCGCTGTATGGCTTGGGAACGAATATTCCGGTGACAGCACTGGATACAGAGAGCGCGCGCAAGGTGGTCACTGAGCCTGTGCGTGATCAGCTGGCCTTCTCGCAGGAGGCGATTGAGCGGGTGATCGAGGTCACGGCACGGCACCCGTATTTGATGCAGTGCTTGTGCAACCGCGTGTTCGATTACGCAGTACAGACCAAGAGCAGGTCGATCACCGCGAGCGTGGTCAATGACGCAGCCCATGGGCTGGTTCGGGACAACGAGCACTTTGCAAGCTTGTGGGACTACGCGGCCTTAGGCCCTGAGACTGGCCGTCATCGTCGGCAGTTGATCTTGCTGCTGTGCGCGCTGAGCCTCAAGCAAGGAACACACATCGGCTTTGGCACCTTGCACGAACAATTGGCTCAGGTGGGCGTTGACGTCAATGACGACGCGCTAGATGCCGATCTGAGCTACCTGCGCGAGCTGGAACTGATCGAGTTCTCGGGGGAAATCGGCGATGGTGAGTACCGTCTGGCCATCCCGCTGATGGCGGACTGGATCGAACAACAACAGGATGCCGACGTGGTGGCCAGCCGCGCGCGCACAGAAGCGGAGGAAGAAAATGTCTGACAGCCGATTTCCCATACTGGGCGCCGCCGTACCACCTATGCTCGGCCGAGCTGCCATTCTTCAGAGGATGACGGGGGCCCTGACCAAAGCGATTCCGGACCATTTGCAGGTGGTTGGCCCCCGGTTCGCCGGCAAGACTGTGATCCTGCATGAATTGGCAGCCTGCTTGCGACAGGATGGCTCAACTTATTCAGCCGTCCTGGTATGGGATCTTGGTCATCAGACGCCAGGGACTGACGCTCTGTTCATGCAGCGCTTAGCGCGCGAGCTATCTGCCGCATTGACCGCAAACCACCCCGACTACGCCGAGCATCTCAAGAACACTCAGGACAACCATTACCAAGACATCGCCGAAGTGCTTGACGCATTGAAGGACGACGGTGCCAAGGTACTGGCGATAATGGATGGCTTTGACAGGCCTCTATCCAACGGTCAGCTAACACGCAACCTGTGGGATCAGTTGCGGGAACTGGCGCTCAAGCCCAGTCTGCGGCTGGTCACTGCGAGTCGGCGCACCTTGCGCGACTTGATTCGCAATCCAGACGCTCAGACCAGTGATTTTTGGAACATCTTTGAACCGACGCCTGTACGCGTGGGGTGCTTCGACGAGAACGACCTGACTGCTGCGCTGGCCGCAATGCCAGAACGACCGCTAGCACCCGGAGCCCAAACCGAGTTGTGGAATGCTAGCAATGGCTTCCCGGTACTCATGCTTGGTGTCCTCAACGCTGTGTGCGAGACATGTCTAACCGGTACGGTGAGCCCCGAAAGCATGAAAGCGGCGTGCGACACCGCATTCCCGACGGTGCGTGATCAGTTGGGGACACTCTGGGACGACTGCCCTCCGTCTTGCCACGATCTCATGCGGCGTGTTTTAGACGAAGGCTCTGTCGCAAGGACAGGCATTGCGGCCATCGACGCAGAGACACTGATTGAGCGTGGGTTCGTGCAGGGAGCGGCAAACAAGCTGCAGAGACCTGGCCGACTGGTAGGCCGATATCTTGAGGACCAACCACACGAGGGCAATGCACTGCTGCGCTTGTTTGGCACGACCGATGCCTATCAGAAGAACTACAAGGGAGTACTGGATAGGCGAATTGACCAGCTGGCAGGCATCGACCCGATGCTGAAGCGCTACTTGGGACTTGGAGCGGAGCTGCTACCAGAACATCCCAGCATATTCTTGAGCAACATACGTGGCATCGTAGATCAATCCTTTGATCTGATCTGGAAAGCTGAGATTCCAGGCAAGCGGATTCCCTCCGATTGGATGGCGATTTGGAAGTACAACGATGAGCGCGGTGTCGACAAGTGGGAAACAACCTTCCCCCAGGGCGTTCACCGTGTGCGCCTGCTCAATCTGATGACAGGTACAGACAGGAGCGCGCCGTGCTCGAAGCACGTTACGAAGGGAACCTATGTCCTGATGAATGCCGTGCACGGATTTGGCGACTTCGGACAACACCAAGAAGGGGCGCCAATCGACCCCGGCACAGCGTACGCAGCCCTGCATCTTTGTGTTGAACTGGCAGCTGCACTCACGCGCGAATTGCCATCTGGGTAGATGCCAGTACCCGAGCCAGCACGATCGACGTCCTTGGCGATCGCTTTGCGTGTCCACCTTCATGAGGACTACCTGATTTCGTATTCGTTGGCTGAACTGGTGGTTTACCTCCTGTCCATCCGGAACCACAAGCAACTGTCATTCGACTTTTCAGGGTGGCGGCCAACGTAGTATTCGCGGCAACACGTTGCTCGAACACAGAAGATGAACCATGGCCATAACTGAAGAGAGTTGAGCGCCCAAGATGCCTGATCAATCACCGCCACGCATCCTGCAAATCGTTGAGGTTCTAGGCCCAAGCGCTCAAGGCATGCAGCGTCCCTACAAGTGCCGCGCAGAGGATGGTCACCTGTACTACGTCAAGGGCCAACAGACCAACCGCGCCAGCCTTTGGAGCGAGTGGATTGCAGCCCACTTGGGCCGCGCGCTGGGGCTACCCCTGCCGCCATTCAGCCTTGTGCAGCTTGACGAAGCCTTGGTCAATGAGCTTGAACCGGCCTGGCGTGAGATTGGCTGCAGCCCGGCTTTCGGCTCGCGTCAACACCGGTCTGCTGCATGGTTTGAAGCCAGCTTGGTCAAGCAAGTGCCAGTGGCAACGCAGCAGGCCGTCTTGGCCTTTGACTGGTGGGTGCACAACATGGACCGACTCACCGGCAACACCAATCTCCTCTGGGATGCCGACCGCAAGAACCTTGTCGTCATTGACCACAACATGGCTTTTGATCCAGATTTCAGCGCCCGTGACTTCTGCCAGGATCACATTTTTGCGGCTCAATGGCCAGTCTTGTGCTCAGACTTGGTGACCCAAGATGAACATGTGCGGCGATTTATGGCTGCCTTGCCGCAAGCCCAATTGGCTTGCGATAATGCCCCTCCGGAGTGGCATTGGGCCAACCCGGAAATGGACATCCCCGCCAATTTCAGTGTAGAAGAGGCTCTGGCCACCCTGTCACGCTGTGCAACCCCTGAACTATGGAGGACGGTATGAAAAAACTTGCTTGCCGCTACGCCGTGGTGCAGTTCGTTCCGTATAGCGAAACTGGCGAGTTCGCCAATGTGGGCGTGGTGTTGATGTGCCCAGAAACGGGGTACTTTGGCTTTCAACTCCAAACCCGCAAGTACGCCCGGGTGACCGCGTTCTTCGACGAGCTGAAGTCGCCGGTCTACCTGACCGCGATCAAGATCATCCAGGGTGAGTTGACAAGAATTGGTGAGGCAGTGGCCAACGCCACAAGTACTGGGCGAGTGGACCACCTCCGCGAGATGTTCACCGCACTCGTGCACCCGCGCGAGGCCATTGTTCGCTTCGGGACAGCCCGTGCGGTTCTGACAGATTCGCCCAAGCAGGAACTCAAGCGCCTTTTTGATCACTACGTTGACCGTTCGTTCGCGACGCCAGAGTACGTTGAGATGGCAATTGAGAAGCGGTTGAAGGCACTGCTGGGCAATTTGCAGCTCAGCCAGCCTTTCCGCGCGGAAAAGATCGGCGACGATGAGGTTCACGCCCGCTTCCCCTTGGTGCAGCGGCGTGGCGAGCTGTTTCGCAAAGTCATCAAACCGTTCAACCTGACTCAAAGCGAGCCCAACGGTATCTTTGACCATGGGGATGCGTGGGTGCAAAAAATCCGCCGCCTGCGCAAGAAGAATTTGCTACCGGATGACGTGATGTTTGCTGTCGAAGGGCCATCCGCCGATGATGCCAAGCGTTATGCGGCATTCATGGAAATCTGCACCGAGCTTGAGCAGGTTGAGGTACAGGCGGTGAATGCTGCTGAGGAAGAGCGAATCGTCGAATTCGCGGCTACCTGACGCCGCAAGCTTGTGGGTAACTTTACGGGTAACTCTCAACCCGCAAATCACCAAACCCAGCATCCATGCGCCTTCCCAGCCAGAGTTCAAGTGACCCCGGCTCCACCATTCAAACGTCTCAAGAAGTCTCTTGAGACCTAAAAATCCCTAAGTTTTCAATGACTTAGGGATTTTTTTCGTCTGGGTAAAACACGCCGTGCATCCGAATCCATCAGTCCCAAATGAAAAACCCGCCCCGGTGCGGTTTGCGCACGGGCGGGTTCTTGTTGTCGGCTCAGCCCCAAGCGGGGCCAGGCCAGGTCACATCACTTGAAAGACAGGGTCTGCGCGCCGTTGGTCAGGGTCACCGATTGGCCCAGCACCGCGCCGGTGGCGTCGATCTTGTAGCAGTCGGTTTCGCTGTAAGTCGGCTCGGCCAGCGGCGTGGTCTCTGTCTTGAAGCACAGCCACGCAGTCAGGGCTGTGTCTGCACGCAGTTCCCACGATGCGGTTTCGCTGCCCCACACAATGGGTTCGCTCGCATTGGCTTCTTCGTACAGCGTGGCGCTGCTGAGTGCGCCAGACTGCCCGACCGTGGCGTTCAGCGGCATGTAAATCGGGCTGCTCGGGTTCGTCACGGTCAGCAGGCCTGAGGTCATGCCCACCTTGCCAACCTGGAGGTAGTTGCCCGTCTTGAAGTAAACCTCGCTCCGGGCCAGCTTGAAGTCCACGCCGTTTTTCTTGATGTTCGCGTTGATCATGGTGGTGGACACCGACTCGGCTCCGCCATTGAACGGCTTGGATTCGCCCGGGGTTTGGGTGACGTCCAGCGTGTAGGTGTCCGCCCCGACCACGGCCGACAAGGTGAACAGTTGCGCGTTCTGCTGAAACACCGTGATCGCCTGGTCTACAGGGAACACCAGCGTGGATGCCACGGTGGCGTCCGGCGTGGATGCGGGCGTGGCGGCCACGTCATCATCATTGCCACCACCGCAAGCGGCGACCAAGGCAGTAGCGAACAAACATGCAAGTTGACTTCTGAATTTCATGGGTGTTCCCAACTGGTGGGCGGGTAAGGGTGTGCAAATGCGGATACATCGTGATTCTTTCACGCATCCTGCAAATTGCGCTCCCCTACCTGAGGGTCGTTTTTCCCCTAAGTGAGCGTACCGCAGAGCCGCTCAGGGCTCGATGCGCGGCTGGCCGTTGAGCTGGTGGCGCAGCTTGGAGATGGTCAGGTACACATCCTTGCGCACCCGCGAGACGCCACCCAGCGGCCGGTGCTCGGCGATGCTGTGCCAAGGCGTGAAAGAACGCGCCTCGCACACCTCGGCCGCCTCCTGGGTCTGCACAGGTATCTCTATGCGCGCGACAGGCACAAAGGGCGACTTGGCCTCTTTCCACTCCACGGTCGGGTCCTCGATGGGCATGTCGGCCGGGACCGTGCGCGTCTGCACGGCAAAGTCAAAGCAGGCACCAGTCGTGGCCAGTTGCGCGTCAAGGTTCTCGCGCAAGCGGTCCTTGCTGCCGGACTTTTCGTAAAAGCTGCTGCCGGCACAGGGCTTGGCCGAGAACTTCATCTGCTCGGAGCCCAGCTTCGAAGGCGTGGTGCTCCAGTAACGCGAGTTCAGGGGGTTGATCAGCTTGTGGCCCGTGAAGCCCAGGATGATCGGGGTCTCGTAAAACAGGTGGCTGGCCAGCCAGCCGACCAGGCCCAGCGTGCTGCCCGAGGCTCGCATGAACTGCGCGTAGTCCGGCGCGTTACGGATGAAGAACACCGGGTGGTTGGTCATCAAAAAGTCCTGCGTGGTGGCGGAGGGCTCGTCCTCCAGCAGCTTGGGCCCACCCACACCAAATACCTTCACAGCCATGCCGCGCGCGTCGTTGCTGTGGTCGTCTTGAGACGAGCCTGATCCGTTCGAAAAACGCACCACGGCCTTGTAGGCGTGCGGCTGGGCAAACAGGCCCTGCGCCAGCTTGGGTGGCAACTGGTCCAGCACAGTGAACGTGGCGGCCACACAGCCATGGGACTTGCGGTGCGCGTCGCGGAAAGCGCGCCCGGTCTGGTCAAAGCCTTTTTGCACAGAGGCACGGATGGATTCGACGATGGCGGCGGTGGCCGCATCCTCTCCAGCGGGAATGAGCTCGCCGTCGGCATTGGGCAGCACTGCGCCAGCCCAGGACGTGCAGGTGGCAGCCAACAAGCTGGCCGCACAAATCAGAATCTTCATAACACGCCTCGTTTATCGTAATTAATGCGACTGTGCCCCGACTGGCCCAATGCCCCATCGGGACATTCCCGCGCAGCCCGGGTCTGCCACGCGCCCCGGATAATGTCACCGATGCGCACTTTGAGAGCCGACATCCAGGTTCTGCGGGCCATCGCGGTCCTGTCTGTCCTGATCTTCCATTTCGACCTGCCTGGCCTGAGCAAGGGCTTTCTGGGCGTCGACATCTTCTTCGTGATCTCAGGCTACCTGATGTCACGCGTGATCATCCACGAACTGGATGAAGGCCGCTTCACCGCCGCCCGCTTTTACCTGCGGCGTGCGCGCCGCCTGTTGCCTGCTGCGCTGGCCATGCTGCTGGTGGTCACCGCTGTGGTGCCGCATGTGCTGCCCCACAGCATGCTGCGCGACTACGCCTGGCAATGGTTGGGCACGCTCACCTTCAGCGCCAACATCGTGCTGTGGCAGCAGAGCGGCTACTTTGATGGCGCCGCCGCGCTCAAGCCTTTGCTGCACACCTGGTCGCTGGCGCTGGAAGAGCAGTACTACTTTGCCCTGCCCCTCATTCTGTACCTGGCGGGCCGCCGCTGGCGCCTCGCGACCCTGGTGCTGCTGACCCTGGCCAGTTTCGCCGCGTGCCAGTGGTCGCTGGGCCGCGACCCGTCCGCCGCCTTCTACCTGCTGCCCACACGCGCCTGGGAATTGCTGATCGGCTCCTTGTGCGCGCTGCCGGCCCGGCAAGGCGAACGCACCGGCCGTGCGGACTCGGCCTGGCTGTGCCTGCCCCTGAT
>Ga0209066_10002772_pt1 | contig 20823 bp, 23 predicted proteins | sample All_14_2_FD_187198 | JGI IMG/M metagenome (GOLD analysis project Ga0209066, IMG submission 187198) | Freshwater microbial communities in response to fracking from Pennsylvania, USA - Allegheny Zone_MetaG_DW_15 (SPAdes) (version 2) ... | reverse complement strand
AAACTCGGGTTACCTGACGCGTCGTCTGGTCGATGTCACGCAGGATCTGGTGGTCATCGAGGACGATTGTGGCACGCGCGACGGTTTCGCGATGAAGGCGCTGATCGAGGGCGGTGAAGTCGTCGAACCGCTGCGTGAGCGCATCCTGGGCCGTGTTACGGCGGAGGACGTCGTGAATCCCGATACGCAGGAAACCGCGATCGAGGCGGGCAGCCTGCTCGATGCGCACCCTGGTCTCGGTGACGCTCAGCGTGTGTTGCATGAAGACCGTGGATGGTTCGAAGGTGTGACGTCGCCGCGTCTCGGTGCCACGACGCAGCACTCGATCGCCCGCCACGTCGAGCGCCCAGACCGTCGAGCTGGAGCCGCCTCCGACCCCGCCGACCGGTCGGGCCAGGCGTCGGACGAGCCGGTGCTCTTCGAGCCGGGCCAGGATGCGGGTGCAGGCTCGAATGCCGGAGGCGTAGGACGCGTGACTCCAGAAATGCAGTTCGTAGACCTGCCGAGTGGTGACCAGGCGGTGGGCTTCGATGGTGGTCAGGACCGCCATGTCGCGGTCAGTGAGCAGCCGCGATAAGCGGCGCACGCCCATCGTCCCGCGTCTGTTGTTGGCTCGCGGCTCGGTCATGCAGTTGGCCTTTCACGCTCGCCGATAGGCCGTGCAGGAAGGCAGGGAGTCGTCTCCCGTAGCGAGCGAAGTGGGCCGGATTGTCGGGGTCTGCGATCAGTCGTAAGCAGAGCGACCGGGTGGGCGATCGGCGGGTCTGGGCTCTTCGAGTTCGCTGTCATTTTGCGCGCGGCTTTCTGCCGAACGGCTGCTGCGCGTCGTCCATCGGGCTCGAGGGCGCCGGGGTGACCTTGCCTCCGTAACGACGACGGCTATGTGCGATCAGCTCGGCCGGGTCGGTCGTCGCGGGAGGAGCTGGCAGGGTCTTGCCGCTCACCCACCCGGTCGACTCACCACGGTGCATGAGGTTGGCGTAGACGTGGAACCTTGGTAGTGCGATGAAGTCCTCGGGAGCCAGCTCGGCGCTCATGGTGGCCAGGTCGCGGGCGTCCTTGATGCCGAGGGTGAAGGTGATCTTGTTCCTCGCGTTGGTGTCGACGGCGGCGCGCACCTCGGGAGTGAACTGGTCCCGGTATTGGTGAGCGAGGTGCCAGCCCACGCCGAGTGATCGGCTCCTGGCGAGAACGTCGGGCAGTTCTCCGCCGAGCCGGAGGAACTCCTGGGCTTCGTCGATGTAGATGCTGACCGGCGTTCGCTGACTCGCGGGTGTGGTCGCTCGTGCAAGGCTGAGCCCCCATAGCTGGCCGACCAGAAGTGAACCGACCAGGCGTGCCGCCTCTCCACCGAGGAGACCTGTGTTGAGCGGGACGAGCAGCAGCCGCCGCTGCTGGAACAGATCCACCAGGTTGAAACGCGGTTCCGCTTGGTCGAGGATGCGTCGTAGCTGGGGGCGCAGAAGGAACTGGCGTAGCCGCGAGAGCACCGGGCCGACGAACTGTGCCTGTTGGGCCGGCGACAGCCGATCGAACTCCTGCCAGAACGAGAGCAGTGTTTCGTCTTCGATTCGTGGCGTGAGCGACTGCCGGAAGCCGGTGTCGGTGAGGAGTCGCGGGAGCCACGTCAACGTCGCGCCCTGGACGCCCGCGATTGTGAGCAGCGCGGAGTGCAGCACATCACTCGTGCGGGGGCCGAAGAGGTTCGGGAAGAGATCGCGGATGACCGTCAGGATGCTGTCGGCAATGAGCTCAGGGGAGCGGCCCGGTTGAACGAGTGGATTCAGGCCGACCGGTCGCTCCTGAGCCGGATCGAGCACGACGACGTCGTCGCGTCGGTTGGCGGGGACTCGGGCGAGGGTGTCCATCACGAGATCGGTCTTGGGATCGATGACCACGACAGAACGACCAGCGTTCATATCAGCGGAGATGAGCGAGAGCATCACATTGGACTTCCCTGCTCCGGTCGGGCCGGTGATGATCGTGTGCTGGAGCGCGTCCTCGATGGCGATGCCGAGAGGGAGCTCCTGCCCCGGTGCAGTCGTGATCGCGAAGGTTCGCTCGCGCTCCGGCCGGGCGACGTTCAGGCGCAGTTGTCGCGGATGGGCGCTGGGCAGTCCAGGCAAGGTGTCGCTTCCGAGCGGCCAGCCTGCGAGGGCAAGCACTTCGGCCGCGGAGAGGCGGGTGAAGCCACGTCGCGGCAGCCGCTCGTTGCGGTAAAGCCGGGCAGGCAGGAAGGACAGTTGGGTGCCCGCCGTCTGGGCAACGCGTAGCGCCGCGACCAGCCCCTCGAGGAGCCGTCGGACTCTGGTCGGAGTCGATGAGGCGGCAAGACGGACGACGACCTGCAGTCCTGGTTCGGCCGCTTTGTCCCGTAGTCGCTTGGCGACCTCGCTGGAGGCAGGACGCGAGCCGAAGGTCAGTTGGGAGAGCACGCCTTGGGTCGGATCGGACGGACGGTCGCGGGTGAGGCGTCCTGGAAGGCCAGCACCAATCACCAGTTGCAGCAGCAGACGCTCACCTGCGCGCGTTGCAGAGAGCGCGGTGAGGACCGCCCGACTCGACTCGACCAGACGATCGGAGCGGAGCCCCAGCGAACCACCCGCGACACGCAGCCGCAGCGCCTGTTCCCAGCTGAGGATCTCCTCTGGCGATGGCTCGAGGATGCTCCCAGGGGCGAGGGCACCGAGCAGGTGCTGAACCTTCTCGACCGCTGGTGACGGAATGGCCAGCCGATAGCGGACGTGCCCGCTCTCTCCGAGCGCCTCAACGATGATCGGGTCGCGGGTCGGTTCAGCCGCTAAGCGACGCAGCATCTCAAGGGCGTGTTCGATGGGGAGTGGTGTCGGCCAGTGAAGCTGGTGCCAGGTCGGGTCGGTCATTGATCGGCCTCGCCTGCCCGCTTCTGGGCCACGTGTGCGGCCTGAGCCTCGGCTTCGGCTTTCGCTTGGGCGAGTGCGATGAGCGCTCGTCCGAGCTTGCGGACGTCGACCTGTTCGCGGCGAACGGCATGGGCGACGACGCGCCATCGGCGCGTTCGCTTTGGTTGTCTTTTCCTCCCACCCGTCATGTTGTGCCTCCAGGCATCGGAAGCAGTTCCCGTCTTCCCGGCCTGGTGAATCTCCCCTTACCTTCCCTGTGTATGAACGAGGCGAAGCGATTCGTCAAGAGGGCAAGTGACGTGACCGGGGCCGACCGGTGGACTCCGGCCTCTGCTAATCGGGAGACGAAGAAAGTTGCGGCGTGTTCTACCAGCGGTCTTGGCGACGACGCCAGAAGACGAAGCCGACGGCCGCCGCGACGAGCGCAAGTACCAGGAGCCAGACCCAGATGTGAGCCAGCAACTCCAGCGCGAGCCAGAGCATGATCACCGTGCCGAGGATGAGGAGTGCGCCGTGCAAGACGCGATCCAAAAGCGGCGGAGGGGATTGGGACATAGCGGATTCCTTTCATTCAGACTGCTCCTCGTCCCGGACGAAGTCCGACGGGACGGGATAACCGGGAATGGTGATGTCGGAGTCGATCTCGTTCCCCCACACCGACCACTCCTTGTCGCTGGGTGGCCGGCGGCGAGCGAAGAGCTCAAGGTACGGTCCAGGCGAGACCCGCTCGATGATTGCGAACTGCTCCTCGGGCTTATGGCTGTGCTCTTGCAACGGCATGAAGGCCCAGGTGGGTTGTGATTTGTAGAGCACTGGGGCCCGACCTCGGGTCGCGAACAGAAGTTGCTCGCTCGCATTGCGGAGGTAGTTGCCGAGCATGAGGCGCGGCTTCACCCACGTCAGGATCGACCGAGGGATGAATCCCCAGGCCCGAACGACGTCGAAGGCGTCCTCAAGCGCGGCGTTGGTCGACCACATCCACAGGTGAGCGTCGGCCGTCACGAGATCCGCAACGGGCATGGCCTTGATGGCATCGAGCGAGAGCAGGTCGTAGTGGACGTTGGCTCCGCGATGGCCGCTCGCCTGCTGGACATCCCACGGGGGATCGGCCAGGACCGTGCGGACCTTTTGTTGCTGTGTCATTGAGAGAGACCTCCTTCCTTCCCTGGACTTAGAGGGGAGCCGAACTGGTGGGCAGGGCTCCGGGAAGCCCCCGTAGTGAAGCCGAGCTCGCTACGCCCGCCAATCCGCCGGTCGCCCTGTGGGGCGAGCGACCGGCGGAGCGACCGGACAGGCGGCTGAGGGGCTCTACGGGCCGCTACGAGCGGCGAGAACGGCCCCGGTGCCGGGTGTTGTAGTTCGGTCAACGGGCAGGCGGCGTCGGGCGGTCCTGCGCCCGTTGCCCGGCCAGGAAGGACTCGCGGATCATGGCCTTGCGGGTCTCGTGCGCATCGGCGTTCAGCTCGGAGGCGAGCTGCAGGATCGTGGCTCGGAGCTGCTGCTGCGCCTCGTCGAGTTCGCGTTCGATGCGGCGGCGCTTCTGCTGCCGACGCTCGTCCCACCAGCTCACGAGAGCCGCCGCAACGACAATGACGAACAGGAGACCCAGGAGCGTCGTGAAGATCCAATCGGTGACATTCATACTCACCACCGCTGGATGGCCATGGCGGCGCCCATGGTGTACGAGTCTGCGAGGTGCTTGTAGCGCGGCTCACCGAGGGGTGCGACTTCGATGAGGTGAGCTTCGAGCGCCGAGAGACTGCTGGCGTTCAACATGGCGGCGTTGGCGAGCAGCGCCCGTCCCTGCTCGTGAGCCTCGGCAACGACTGAGCGGGCGATGACTTGCTCGATTTCCCTACGGGTCTGACGCTGCGCGCCGGAACTGAGCCGGTCGAGCGAACTCAGGGCGCTGGTGCCCTGAGCGGGCAAAATGCTGTTGTTCATGTCTTCTCTCTTTCTGTTTCTTGATCGGGATGGATGAGGCGGGTTTGAACGGTGGGGGCCGACTCGGTTGTCGCCGAGCCGGCCCCTTTGCCAAGGGTCAGATGACCTCGGCGTCGCGGGGATCGGCATCACCTCCTTCGGTCCAGCGGCGGATGATCGCGGCGACTTGCGCCGCGAAGAACGCGTCACGCTCGGAGTCGAGCGGCCCAGGATCGCGAGCGATTGGGACTCGTTGGTTAGGCATAAGGACTGCTCCTCCTCGGCGGGCGTGGCCGGAATTCCGGCCGCAATTCGACGCTAGGAACGCCGAGCTCGCGGCGATAGACGCCGCCGTGGAGGGTTCCGTGGAAGCCGTGGAATCTTTCGTGGAACTCGGTGGAAATCAGAGCTTGCGGGTCATTAAGAAGGGGAAAGCCCCTCTCGGAAGTCCCGAGAGGGGCGGTGGGGATTGACTGTGATGCATGATGCGACTCTCAGTGACCCCAAACACCGGGATCACGCGTCCAACCCGTTGCTGGGCTGAAGTAGCGCTCGATCTCCGGGTGGTAGATCAGGCGGCTCAACTGTCTCTGGCGCTGCTCCTTGTCGAGCCGCAAGCAGGCCGCATAGAACTCCGGCGTGATGGCGATCGGCACCAGGGAGAACGTCGCGGAATGGAACTGGTCGGGATCGACCAACCCGTTCCGATGCGCAGACAAATTCGCTTTCGGAAAGACACTCGTTGCCAGCTTCTTGAAGACAGCACGATGCGCGTCCGCCAGCACCATAGTCACCGCTTGCATGTACTCGACGTACTCGCCGCGGGTGACGTCGATACCTCTCCCCGTCAGGCACCAAGCTTGGAGCCAGTCGGTGAGACAGGTGAACGCCCCCGGTATCGCCTGCCACTCCTCATCGGAGAAGAGCACCGTCGGTTTGATCCAGGCGGGCTCGGCGGAAGGGCTTTCCCTGATGGCACTCGCCATGTTCGAAAGGAACTCGCGGAACTGCTCAGCGGATTCTTGCGCGATGAATACTTTCATGATTGACCTCCTAAGTAGTCGGCCAATCCCCGCCTTCTTATACAATGAAACTGACGAATAGTCAATATCTCTCGAGGTCGTCATCTTCGACCAACAGGGGTCGGCGTCGTGTTGTGCTTTGGTCAACGATTCAGCGCCCCGCAGCTCGCTCGACCATCGCGCGCTCGTGCCATCAATAGGCTTTGTTCATGTCCAAGCCCAGCGATGTCGAGAGTGAGATCGCCGCGTGGACAACCGAACTGAGCCGCATCTTCGCTCCACGCGAGAACGCCGAACAGACTGTCCCTGGGCTTGTAGGCGTGGGAACGCCGGAGATCGCTCGGCTTGTTGCCCGCGCACTCGAAAAGGAGTCGGTCGGCGAGGAGGAGGTCGCGATGTTCCTGATCGCGGCGGCCACGAGCGAAAACAAGTCGATCACTGACCCAGACGAGGGCCGGAAGGATCGAGCATTGGCGCTCGCGGCTTCCGCATGGCTCTATGCACCAGCCCCAAGCTTCAGACCAAAGAATGATCCGGACGCATTGGACGGCGACTTTGAGCGGCTCTTGGAGCGCAATCCGAAGAAGAGCGGTATCCAACACGGCTACAACGATGTCGCGATACGGCATGGCTGGGCACATCGCCACTACCGGCTTGCCCTGGCTGGTGTCGCCGAGCCGGCCTATCAGGCAAGAGCAGGCGAAGAGTTTCGGCCTCAGTACTGCGATGTCCTGCTCGATGCCGTCAGCCGTTACCTGCGTGAGAAGCAATCACCCTCCTCCGCGGCGCACGCTGAAGTAAGTCGGCAGGGGCAAGCTCGCCCCCGGTGGAAACGCATCCGTCAGAACATCGACAGGCTCCCGAAGCCGCGCATTCTGATCCCCGTGATTCTCTTGGCGGCCATTGCGACTCCTATCATCGCGACGGCGATGCAATCGCAGACTCCGAGTGAGCCAGGCGGCAACACGGCAGTCGAGGTTGACGAGCCCACCGTGAGCGTGGCCGAGCAGTCCTCGGGGCCGGTGCGAGACGAGATCGCAATGACGGCACGCAACTCGCAGGTCGTTCTCAATTCGATCCTCGACAACCCCGACTATGGCGACGAGCGCAACTTCGTTCAGATCAAGGTCGCGGATGATCCCGAGACGGCCTTCACAGACACGATCGCCCTTGAACCTGGCCAGGTCTACACGGTGCGCATCTACGTCCATAACGGTGCAGCGCCGTCGAGCACTTCCTCTGTCGCGACCGGCACGCGTCTGCAAGTCCAGGCGCCAGGCGTCGTGCGTGGGTCGACGGCGATCACCGCGCTCCTCTCCGCCGACAACGCGTCCCCGACGTCCGTATGGGACAGCGTTGTCGCTGCGGCGCCCTCGCCCGACGACGTCGTCGCGCTGCGGTATCTCTCCGGCTCCGCTACGCTCCGCCTCGGTGACTCGGGCGACAGCGTTTCGCTCGGCGACGAACTCTTCCTCGACGGGGTCTTGATCGGCTGCAGAGAGCTCGACGGCGAACTGCCGCCCGCTGATGAGTGCGCCGGATACGTGACCTTTGAGTTCCGAGTTGATCAACCGAACTTCACGGTCGAGACGGCTGCTCGAATCGCGGGTTCAAGCAGCGAGTACTCAAGCAATCTCGCCGTGCACCCCGGTGATGTGGTCGAGGTGCGGATCGTGTACACAAACACCGGGACGACCCAGCAAGACAACGTGAGCGTGAGGGTGGTGGATCTGCCCGAGGAGCTGCGCTACGTCAGCGAGTCCACGGTGCTCGCGAACTCTAAGACGGGCGGGGCTTACAAGTCCGTGTCCAACGGGGTGACTACTGTCGGCTACAACGCGGGCAGCTACCAGCCGGAAGGCAATTTCTACTTCAAGGTCCTACTTCAAGTCGATGACGAAGCGGTGGTCGCGGACGACCCTCGTTGGCTCACCTTGAGTCCATTCGTTCGCGTCACGACGTCCGGTGGGTACAAAGAAGCAGGTCTCACGCTCACGCTCCTCCCTTGATGCCTGACAAGCGGAACGCCCTCGACCGGGATCTCGCTAGTCCTCGAGGCGACGGACGACGTCGGCGAGCGTGGTCCCGAGCGCTTTCGCGATGGCTGCGGTCTCAATGACGTCGAGGCGCCTCTCGCCGCTTTCGTACTTGCTGACGAAGGACTGAGGGGCGTTGAGGCGCTCCGCCAGGTCGACTTGCCGGATGCCGGCGTCTTCACGGATCTGTCGAAGCAGCTCGCAGAGACGTTTGTACTCGGCGCTGTAAATCGACTTCTCCATATCCCCATGGGGGGCTAGGAAAAGCTCGTATCCCAAAATAGGATATGAGCCGCCCATGCCGCTGTCCATCAAGAACCGGAGTCGCTCGTGCCCCACCACCCGTACGCCCTTGGAGGCAGGATGCCCCGTCTCGGAGCGATGTCGAGCCGACCAAGGCCTGGGCGCAGGCTGGCCGCGCTTGCCAGCATGTTGGCCTTGCTAACGGTGCTGGCCGCTTGCGCGCCGAACCCCGCTCCCGAACCGGTTCAGCCCGAAGTGGTCGAGACAGCAGCTCCCGCGGCCCCTGAGATTAGTCCTGAGGAGATCACCGCGTCCTTTGAAATTCCGATTGGGCTAAGTGACCAGGAGCTCGCTGAAACATACATCGAACGTATCAACGCGTGGTGGAACTATGCCGCCGCTAAAGGTCTCTCCGAAGATGAAAGACTCCGTGAACTCGGCCTAGGCCCGTTTGCGCTGGATATTGCGGAAGGGAATGCAAGACCCATATCGGAAGGTCTACTTGCAGACAGCAACACCGAAGGCGAAGAAACCAATACCGCTATCAATGCCAACTCGCTTGAACTATTCATTCAGTCTGAGCTCAAGGGTGAAGCACCGTATGAACACACGCTTACTCTCGTAAGTCTTGATGCGGCTGGGTCGCCCGGAGTAGGTATTCGAGTCCTTCGCTTGACCGTCGATGAATCAAGCAATCGGCCAGAAGACACATTCAACTCGAAACCGCCATTCAAGATCGAGGTGAGATTCGTGGTTGAAGGCGAGGCCGAGAAGGTTGAAAGCCAACAGTACATGTAAGTTTTGTCTCGAACGGTTGCCGTCGAGGCAGTGATTCGAGCCCTTCAGACATGAAGAACCCCGGCTTCCCTCGACCGCTGATGCGGGAGGGAAACCGGGGGATGGGCTACTCGTCCGCACCCCGGGGCGTACGAGTAGTGGGCTTGCCGCTGTCCTTCGGACCACCGCTGAAGATCGACTCGACGGCCTCACGCTTGGCGGTGGCCTCCTGTTCGATCTGTGCACGGATGATCTCGGCGCGCTTGAGCACTTCAGGATCGGTCTTGGACCGTTCGATCCAATGCTCGAGGGCGGCGCGGGTCTCCTTGGTGACGGTGCGGTTGTTCAACTGGGCAAGGATGTCCAGTTGACCTCGCATGTCGTCAGTCATGGGGACAGACAGCGGACGGATGGTGCCGCCGATGGGATGGTCGTCCCGCGGCGGTAGTTCGAGATCACTCATCGTGATCTACCTCCTCACTTGCGTGCGACCGGCGAACCGAGTGGTTCCCCTTGGAAGTCGCAGAGCAGCGAGGAGGCACGCCGAGCCCACATGGAGCTACGAGGCATCGTCCTACTTATCGCGCAGGTGTGGAAGCGAATCAATCCGCCGGTCGGTACACAATGCTGGCAAAGTCGTAACGTGGCAGAGTCCGAGGCATTCATGGGAGTGGAACCGGCCGCTCTCGCTGCGCTCGGCAAGATCGTGGTCGCCGCAGGTCGAGTCGAGATGGTGCTTGCATACGTCGCTAACGAGATCGGTGTGATCGATCCGACGGGGCCGGCGAGCACTGTCATAAGAGACGTCAAGAAGGCTATTCGCGCGTCGCTCCCCGCCCCGCTGGAAAAGCTGTGCCCCGAGGTCCTGGACTGGATGGCCCGATTGCAGAAGCCACTAGAGATTCGGCATCAAGCGATCCACGGAGTTCACATGAGATCACTGGATGCGGCGGGCGGAGGAGATGCGGTGGCGTTCCTCATGCGCAAGGGCGAGCAGAAGCCCGTCGCCGTCGAAGACCTGGAAGCAGTGGCCGAGCAGCTCGCAGTGCTCTACACAGAAGGAATGAACCTTTTCGGGTCATTGAGAATGGCGGCTGAATCGCTCAGACGAAATATCGCCCTTGACTGAATAACGCTCATGCTTCATAGTCATGTGCAGATATGTGGGCCAAGCTTCAACCACACCATTTTCCCCGCTCAAGTTCCTTCGTCAATGGCGGCTCTTTCAGAGGCTTGATACCGAAGCGGATATCGTCAAATAACGCTACCGGGGCGCGTCAAGCGTCCAGGCGGCGATATCCGCCTCGACATCAATCAGGTTTCACGATCGTCGAACTACTCATTGTCATCGTCGTGATCGGCATCCTGGCGGCGATCGTCATCGTCGCCTACAGCGGCATTCAGGACCGAGCAAAGGCAGCTGCAGCGCAGAGTGCAGTGAGCCAAGTCGCCAAGAAGCTATCCGCCCACGCCGTGCAGAACAGCGATACCTACCCGGAGACGCTCGCTGACGCGGGGATCTCGAACTCCGGTGATACCAGCTACCAGTACAGCGTCAACAATTCGGTCTTGCCGAGAACCTTCTGCGTGACTGCGACGACGCAGGACGCGAGCTACTTCGCGTCGAGCACGAACAGTACGCCGACGAGCGGCGGCTGCCCGGGGCACGGCGTAGGTGGCGTGGCGGCGGTGACGAATCAATTCCAGAACCCCAACTTTCTCGGGCCGAACGGACCAACGAATTATGCCGGCACAGTTGATCTCGCCATCGTTGACGTAAACGGCACCCAATATGCGCAGGCAGAGGCGACTACGGCAAGTACCGCGAGCATGCGACTAAGCTCGCTGTCGCCTCGATGGAGCATTTCATCGGGCCAGGACGTCTTTGCTAGAGCCATCGTGCGAAATCCGAATGCCAGCACTCGCAACTATTCGCTAGTTCTTAGGTTCTACGATGCGGCTGGTGCTACCGCCGGAAATGTCCTGAGCCCCTCACCTCAAAGTACGATTACTCCTATCGCTTCGGGCGGCACAACGACCCTTAGCGTGGCTGGAACGGCTCCGCCCAATACCGCTTCGGTGGCTGTCACAGTTTCTCGCAACACCGGCAACGGACCGGCCATTGGGGATCTGATCCAAGCAACCACTGTCTGGCTGAGTGACGTCGACGCACCGTTTGCCACCGGAGACTCACCGGGCTGGATCTGGAACGGTACGCCGAACGCGTCCACCTCGACGGGGCCGCCGCAATGAGCGGTCGAGCCCTCAGGCGCACGGATGTTGGCTTCACCATCGTGGAGTTGTTGATCGTCATCGTCGTGATCGGCATCCTGGCGGCGATCACGATAGCTGCTTACAGCGGCATCCAGAATCGGGCGAGGGCCGCGTCTGCACAAAGCGGAGCCAGTCAGGCGGCCAAGAAGGTCGCGGCGTTCGCAGTCCAGAACTCCGACATCTACCCAAGCACCCTTGCGGACGCCGACATCTCGAGCTCGGGCGATACGACCTTCCAATACAGCGTCAACAACACCGGGAGCCCCCGGACGTTTTGCGTGACTGCGACGACGCAGGATGTGAGCTTTTGGGCGTCGAACGCAAGCTCCACGCCGACGAGCGGCGGCTGCCCAGGGCACGGCGTAGGTGGCGTAGCGGCTGTGACCAACCTTGCTACGATGCCGAGCCTAGAGGACGGTGTCGCAACTGGCTTCTCAGGCACAAGCTGGGTAGCTGGTTCCGGAATATCTCCGATAACGGCGAGTGTTCCGAGCGACGGCGGCTACTCGGGTTCGCACTACCGACGGTGGACTCTCAGCGGAACGAATACAAGCATTGCCTACACGGTCGTGGGCGACTACGTGAATGTTGTCCCTGGTGAGACCGTGTGGATTTCGTTTTACTTTCGATCCTCAACACCAGTAAATGCCGCTGCTGCTCTGTATCCAAGGAATGGAGCAGACGGAACTGGTACAACCGGCCCCGTTGTCCCGGGAACCGTCGGCCCGGTCTCTGCCGGAATTTGGCAACGTCTAAGCATGAGTTATGCCGTTCCAGGAGATAGTTCGGTGCTCTCCCTGCGGCCCGCTCTTCGCCTTGGAACAGGTAACACGAGCGCAGGACAGAACGTCGATGTCGACGCTGTAATGATCACTAGAGGGTCCACCCTGTACGAGTTCGGCGATGGGAACTCTCCGAACTGGGTTTGGAACGGTGCGATGAACGGCTCAACTTCAACTGGGCCGCCGCTCTAGTCTCTTGTTGCGTGAGAATGGGTGCGGAAGGAGCGACTGATGGCCAAGGGCGACATCGAGACGTATTTCGAAGATGGGGTGTGGAAAAACCGACCGCAGGGAAACTTGCGGGCGTCGAACACCGCCCCCAAGAAGGCCGAAGCTCAAGCGACGGGTCGAGAGATGGCGAGGGACCGCAAGGTCGAACACGTCATCAAGAAGAAGGACGGCACGATCGGCGAGCGCAACACCTACAAGAAGCCGGACCCTCACCCGCCTAAGGGGTAGGTCAGGTTAGTAGCCCCATCGTCGACGGACCGGCACTTCCCTCACCGGGATCTCGTGGGGGCTCAGCGGTCGGTCAACAACGGGGCGCACCTTCTCCGGAGTGATCCGCTCCTTGTCGTGCTCTTCCTCCATGATGTCGGCGAAGAACCCATCTCCCTTTGCTCGGGCGTCATCGATGAGTCTCGCCACAATGATGTCGAGGCGGCGTACTTCGGCTTCCGCGGCGGTAAGCCTTTCGTGGAAGGTGACGGCCCTGTGACCGCACCATTGCCGCAAGAGTTCGTGGCGTGGCTTGTCAGACTTCAGATACCACTCGTACTCCCACTCGGGAGAGGTGGTCGTCGCATGGCCTGTCGACGTTTGCGTCGGTCTACCCCGCTTGCACTTCTCCCGGATGTCCCTTTCCTCGGTCATGACCCAGGCAAGGACTTCCGCTGGACGACGTGCACAGACGACCTCCGCGATTCGGAGGGTGCCCTCGGGCGAAACCATGAGGACGCCGTCATGGTCGAACGAAGCCACGCCGTCGAGGAGATCGTCCAGGCCGAGTTCTATGAGCTGCTCAAGACCGGCCTCGTCGTGGATGGCGGTCGCGTATCGAACCGGCGACCACTCACAGGTGGCGATGTTCTCCGGAACGAGGGCTTCGAAGACTTCGGATGCCGCGGACTCTTCTGGTTCGGTGAGGTCGAACTCGATTCGCTGCCAGTTCGCCATGAGCTCGTCGTAGGCGACGACTTCGCCCCAGGGCCGGCGGAGCCGAGCACCGGGCACGTTCTCGGTGCGCCCGCCGTCATCCAGAAACTCGATGTCGACGCGGGAGCTTGTCTTCTTCGGCTGGATGGCCAGTATCCGGACGCGCTCGGAGTTCGAGTTGTCCTTGAGCCGATAAATCCACTCTTCGCCTTGTTCCACACCGCTATTGTCCGGGTGCGTACCGACGCGGCCCCTGTTGGCACTGCGCGCTAGAGCGGCCCGTCCCGGACGTCCACGGGCGCAGGAACGTCCGATCCGTGGACGTCCGGGATGGCCGACGTGCGGACCACGCGTGGCGATGCGGACGATTGTCCCTGGCTGGACGGACAATGGACTTCGTGGAGGAATACGCACTTGTCGACGTCGCCGACACCTCCGCCCTTAGAAAGGCGCGAGGCGCCTTCTTCACTCCCGATCTGATCGCCAAGTTCATCACGGATTGGGCCCTTCGGGACTCGGGTGATCGTGTCCTTGAGCCTTCGTGTGGTGACGCTGAGTTCCTCGTCCACGCTGTCGAACGTTTGAGTGCGTTGCCAGGGTCTGATGGCATGCTCGCAGTCGCACCCCACGTGGACGGCGTGGAGATCCACGACGGCAGCGCGCGCGAGGCTCGGGCACGGGTTGTGGCCGCAGGTGGCGTTCCGGAGATCAAGGTCAGTGACTTCTTCCTAGTCGAGCCGACCGGCGACTACACCGCGGTCATTGGGAACCCTCCCTACATCCGGTACCAGGACTTCTCCGGCGAAGCACGAGTCAGGTCGCGCGCGGCCGCGCTTCGAGCAGGCGTTCCTCTCAGCGGGCTGGCATCGAGCTGGGCCGCATTTACAGTTCACTCTGCGCTCTTCCTGCGCAAGGGGGGACGGATGGGGCTCGTTCTTCCGGCAGAACTTCTGAGCGTCAACTATGCGGCCGTGGTGCGGAAGTTCCTTTTCGACCGGTTCCGCCGCGTCGACTTGGTTCTCTTCACTGAGCGCGTGTTTCCCGAAGCGGAGACCGACGTCGTCTTGCTGTTGGCAGATGGATTTGATGAGGGGCCGACTGACCATGCGCGGGTTGTGCAGGCACAGAATGCCGCTGCGCTGACCTCGCTGGCCGTTTCCCAGAAGTGGACGCCGGTCGACCCTTCGGACAAGTGGACCCCATCACTGCTTGGGCCGGAGGTTTTGACCGCCTACTCGAGCCTTCTCACCTCGGGGGACTTCGTTGGGCTCGAAGCGTGGGGCGACACGACCCTCGGCATGGTGACCGGCAACAATCGCTATTTCGCGCTATCGGCGGAGCGTGTCAAGGAGCTCGGCTTGGCTCCCAGCGACCTCGTCAGCCTCTCGCCCCCTGGGAGCGCCCACCTCCGAGGTCTGACGTTCGGAACGCGTGCCCTCAACGAGATGGCACGGCGGGGGTCGCCTGTCTGGCTGTTCCGTCCGTCGGGTGAACCTTCGGCTGCAGCGGTTGCCTATATCGCTGCCGGTGAGATCGCCGGTGTCGATCAGGCGTACAAGTGTCGAGTGCGCAAGCCCTGGTGGCGTGTACCGCTCGTGAAGCCCGCCGATCTTCTCCTGACTTACATGAACGCCGACACCCCGCGGCTGACCACCAACGACGCGAAGGCGCACCATCTCAACTCCGTACACGGTGTTTATCTTCGGACAGAGCACCGGACGGTCGGTCGCAAATACCTGCCGCTGGCATCGCTGAGCTCGATGACTCTTCTCGGTGCAGAAACCGTAGGCCGCTCCTACGGCGGTGGCATCCTGAAGCTTGAGCCGCGCGAGGCAGATGTATTGCCTGTTCCGTCGCCGGAGGTCGTGAAAGCCTGCGCCGATAAGCTGGCTGCACTTCGTCCACAGGTTGGTTCGCTGCTCCGTAGTGCTCGTCTAACCGACGCCGCGAAGCTCGTCGATGAAGTGCTGCTGGTTGGAGAGTTGGGAATGAAGCGCGGGGACGTGAGACTGCTGCGCGAGGCGCACGCCGAGTACACCGCGCGTCGCACCGCGAGGTCGCAGCATGTCAAGGATTAACGATCTGCTCGTCACGGCGGTGAAGTCAGTCGGTGCCAAGCCCGCTGACACCGACACTCGGGAGAACAAGCGCAACTGGAACCAGAAGCTTTCCAACGCCTTCGCGCTTGCGATTGCTGAAGAGTTGCGGCTGCGCGGTATGAAGGAGGCGCGGCCAGCCGGGCCCGGAGAATTGGGCCTGTCAGGCGCCGAGCGACGCCTCGCGGGAGGCATCGGCGCGAAGAAGGTCGACGTTTCGTGGGCCACGGAGGAGTCGGGGCTGCTGCTCGCCTGTTCCGTCAAGACCATCATGTTTCGCGACGGCGGCTCCGGAGCATTTCAAAAGAACCTGACCAACCGTCGGGGCGACCTCCTCGTCGAAGCCGTCACCCTGCACCGGCGATTTCCCTACGCCGTCCTGGCTGGGTTCCTGTTCCTTGATCACGAAGCAGAGCACGATCACACCGCGCGTCGTCGATCGACCTTTCAGAACGCGTTTCCGCGCCTTCGTCTCTTCACTCGTCGCCCTGATCCCTCCGGGCGCGAGGAGCAATACGAGCGGCTCTATCTGCTGCTCGTGGACAGCAATCCGTTCCAACCCGGCGTTCGGGCCTTCGAGGTCAACGACGAGAGCCAAGAGGTAGACCTCGAGGCAGCTTTCGATGACCTGGTCGAGCTTCTCGGGGAGCGCAACTTCGATCTCTATGACGGGACCGACGGCAAAATCACCAAGGCTTAGAACTCTCTCGTGGCTCATTATGTTCGATGGCGCTGACCGTAGTTGGGATGGAGTCTTCGGCGGGCTGGACGCCCGGACGCTCGACCACGACGAGCGGCTCGACTTCATTAACACGAGGATCGAGCGAGCTCTGGCTGGAAAGACATGGGCGATCCTTAGTGGCGGAGAGGAGACCCAGCTGGTCTGGGACGCAGCGATTCGGGCGTTTCTTGAGGGGAACTGGCTCGCGTCGCTGCTCTGCTGTCATGCGGTGTGCGAGCGGGAGATTGCTGGCATCCTGTCCGTGTCGAGAACCAAGCTGAATGACTACTTGCCGAAGAACTGGGAGCGGCTCGGCATGGGAGGGCTAGTGGCGTTGGTCAAGAAGCACGGCATGCTGCCTGACGTGATCATCACCGACCTCCTGGAGCTTGCGGAGAGTCGCAAGCCTTATGGCCATTGGCGTTCAACAATTCACGATGACTCCCTGCTTGCACGCGCTCAGCGCGAGTACGAGATCAGTGGCAACCCTGATCGCGATGAGCTGGTGCAGCGTCTGATTGTGCGTGACGCGACGAATGCGATGACGACGACCATCTCGCTCTACTTCGGAAGCTACGGTCTTGGCGGTTACCGAGATGATCCGACTGGACGAACCACACCCAAGCAGCCAAGCTGACACCGCGTCCCGCTTGCATCCCTGATCCGCCGGCGGGGCGTTTCCTTGCCCTATCCGAATCTTGCGGACACAGCTCTAGGTATCACTGACCATCGATGTCTTGTCCGATGCTGCCCATTCGGCGGACGATAGCGATTTGGTGGCGTTAGTCCAGGAGCTGCTTCCGACTGCCGGGAAACTATCGGGCGGGGTCGCACCGTCGTATTGCCACTGGTCATTCAGGTCTTTGGTGCCGCCCACGCCGAAGTACCAGCCTCCCGGAGTCTGCCGCCACCCCATCCACGACTGTTTGTCTTTCTGCACACGAAGTTCGATGCCGTGGTCGGCAGGCAGCCCCTTCTTGGTGACGCTCCCCAAGACGTTGAGCATGTCGTCCTTGAAGTGCCCGAGCCGGTTCCGGTGCCAGCCCATCTGCATATAGAAGAGGTCTGTCAGGACGGACTTTGTCTCCGCGAACTCGCGTCGATCCAATATCAGGCCTGCCTCGTCGATGCCCTCAACACCTGCGAACTCACGTAGGTGCGCTCGGCGCTGTTGTTCCGCTTGAACTTCGTCGCGGAGTGACCGGCGGAAGGCACGCATGATGCGAATACCCTCACGGAAGCTGGCAGCTCGCGCGATCTTCCGCAACCACAACCCATTGAAGGACGACGCGAGCCGGGTGCTGAACCGGAGCCCCACGAGCAGCGCCAATCGTGCTCGGATCTTCGGCTTCTTCTTGTCATTGAAGAATGGCAACCTCGAATAGATCGACTCGCAGTGCATGACGAAGGCGAACACATAGATGAGCGGAACAAGGAGGACGGGCAACCAGATGGAGAGCGCGAGCGAACCGACCAGCTGCGGTAAGTCGTATGTTCTCCAGTTCTGGAGGATCTGCACGGTCGTGTAAATGAGAAGTCCGATGCCGATCAGAGCGGTCAGGACGTTGAAGAACGTTCCGACCTTCTTGGTCCTCTCCTCACGCTGCCCGACGAAGGCAAGAAGCGCGAAGAAGGTAATTATCGGCTGGACGACCAGCTCGCCCCAGAGCGGGAGGGGTTCGATGTTGAGGTAGAACGCGAGCAGCACTGAGATGCCGACCGTCTCGCGGACGACCTTGCTCACGAGCGCCTTGCCGGTGCGTATCTTGTACGCGTTCATGGCGATCGGGAACCCAACGAAGAAGGTGATGATCAGGGTGTCTTTGACGAGATCCACGTTCCAGACGCCGATCCGATAAGCCAGGAACACCACGGCCGCCGTATAGGCGAGGTTCGCGAAGACGACCGCCAGAATCTTGGGAACAAAGAACGCCTTTGCCACGCCACCGAGGCTCGGTAAGACATCGCGGCGAACTTTCGGGATCGCGAGCAAGACGCCCACGAAGACGGCAAGGAGGATGACGGACGCTAGTTCACGGGATGTCAGTTCCATAGGCGGGTTCCGACGTCAGCGTAGGACGTGCAGCTGACACTCCGCTCGGCGGGATGCCGTGTGCGACAACCAAGTACAAGCACCCTAGTGCGACTCGCGAAAGGCGTGGATGGCACCCACTGCCTTGTCGAGACTGTCCGGGAGATCAGCAAGGTCCGCTTCGATGACGGCGGTTCGATAGGCCAGTAAGTCCTTGTCTCGCAGCGAGTGGCCGTTGGCGGCCAGCGCCGTGACGAACGACGGCCAGTTTGCTAGTTCCGCCTCAATGTCGTCATTCCAGATCGTGTAATGAGCACAGACAATCGTGCTGTCGCCGAAGGCGAAAGGCAACGTACCGAGCACTGCGGCAGAGGTGGGCAGCCAGGTTAGAAGTTCGTTGGTCGCACGCTGATGCGAGGCGTGGGCCTCAGCCTCCTTGATTGCGTCAGCAGCGTGTTTGCGGTGTGCTCCAAGCGCATCCGCATCAGCTATGACGTAGGTCGGGATATCTAGCTTGGTAAGCATCGCATTCGGAATTGCTAGACCGCCCTTGCCTGCCATGTCCTGAACAGAGATACCCGCCGCATCGAATGGACGGTTCTGTTTCTCGGAAAGCGCATCGAGGACGGCCCTATCGGTGTCCCCCTCGACGAGTACCACGACATCGGCGAAGAATCCCTCTGAGAAGGTCGTAGGCAGCCGCTTTTGAACGATCTTCTCGACGTGATCGCTGGCTGTGGAGGCGGCGACGGCGACCTCGTCCACGGTCGTGTTCGTGACTCTGGATTCGCCGGAGTCGAGAGTGAAGCGCCTAATGCCCGCGAACTGGGACGGTCGCGCAAAGTACGGGCTGTGAGTTGCGATGAGGACTTGGGCATTGTCCTGTTCCGCAAGCTCCGATAGCACTCGAGCGAAGGCCCTCGCGCGCACGGGGTGCTGGTATATCTCGGGCTCTTCGATGCAGATCAATAGATTCGGCAGATCCAAGAGAGCTTCGTCGAGTCGGAGTTGAGCGTCTTCATCACTCTCGCCGTCAAGCCGCTCGTGGTCGCCCTCAGCCAGTTTGGCGTCAGGCACAAGCGACTGAAACATGGCGATCATCACGGCACGCTGGATCCCGTGACCTTGGCGTGATACGTCATTCACGGCCCCGTCAATGGAAACATCTGTTTGCACGGTTGCGACCGGCGACGGAACCCACGACGGTACATCAGCTTTGAAGGCAATCTGTGCGTTTGGGATTAGGTGAGCCAGCCGTTCGTTGATCCGTTGCGACTGGAGGCCAGTAGAGGCTTCGACGCTGGTAAGCATCGACTCGGTTAGTTCGCTAATGACCGTCTCATTCCGGGCGATCCAAGCCTGTTTCGCTTCGACTCCTGCGTTCGACATCAGCGTGCCGATCAGTTCACCTAGTGCGGACCCCTTCTTGATGCCACCCACTTCCCCCGAGATGTCGGTTGCGGCAGGAACGAGCACCATGCGGACACACTGCTTGATGATGTGGCTGCCACCGATTCCGAACATGTGGCTGGCATCATCTGATGCGATGACCTCAAGCTGCGCCGCGTTCTCTGCCCTTGATTCCCAATCCACGAATGCAGCGATGACCTGATCTTTCGTGGGATTCGTCAGCACAGGTAGATCGGTCACGGACTCACGCAAGACGTTGTAAGCCGGTCGAAACTCGCCCACGAGCTTCATGCCACGAATCGCTGCAAAACCTGGCCCCTGTAGAGCGTTGCCGACAACCTTGTCTTTGTCTGCGCCGACCTCCCAAGCCCGCTTGAAGCTCGCCGTGTCACCGCGTCCGTATTGCTCAAGACGCTCTCGGTCGCGGTTGGTTAGTCCGGAAAACGTAACGGTGACTTCGACGACGGCTGCGGGCATTGTGTCATCGGTGATCTCGGTCAATGTGTGGCCGTGAACATCGCTGAGTTCGAGTGGACCGCCTGTGAAGAACCAGTCGAGCGCGTACAGCACAGATGACTTGCCAGAACCGTTCGCCCCGACGAGCGCGGTGTAGCTGTCGACAGGCAAGTCGAGTGACTTAATGCTGCGGAAGTTCTGGATCTGTACTCGGGAGATTTTCATGCGGGGTCCTCAGTTCTGCCCCGTAGTATGACAGCTTTGTAATTTGTGTAAAGGGGCTCCGCTGAGTGGCTCGCGACTCGACTCCTCTGCCTTGGTCAAGAGCGAGCTGAATCGGTCGAGGGTCGGTGCGCTGAACCGCCTCGACTCCGCATCTGAACTCCCGCATCGATCAACGCCCGACGAATGCTCTCTCGAGGCAAGTCGAGCCGCTCCGTGATCGCCGTGAGTGAGAGGTGCTCGTGCTCGTAGAGGTGCTTGATCTCGGTTACCTGTTGCTCGCCGAGTCCCTGTCGGCGGAGTACGACACCGTTAGCTTCGAGCAAGTGGATCACGCTGGTCTTGCTCAGTTCGTACTTGTTCATGAGGGTGATCGTGGTCATCTGCGCGTCCCCTTGATAGTCGGCCACGAGCTCATCGATTCGTGCTTGGCCCAGTCGTCGGGTGATGTTGCGAACTTTCGTCTGTGTCGGCTTGGAGTGAGTGGTCGCATTGCGCAAGGCCCGCTGTAGCAGGTGCTGTAGTTGGTCAAGATCCTTCTCGAGACCGCGGGGTTTTGAGTAACGTCCTACAACGTCAACGAAGGGTCTCCTCGAGGAGATCACGAAGGCCCTGTCTCGGTCGAGGCGGGGCCTTCGGCATTCTTGGGCCGACCGTTCGACGCGGTGCGGAAACCTCCGCTCACATCGCCGTCACCCTCACCGCGCCCGCTCCCGGAACACCGACGACCGTCGGTGGATCCGTCGCCGGTCCCGCCGATCGTGGGGCATCGTCGGCGGCGCACCCACGCGC
>Ga0209066_10002771_pt1 | contig 20828 bp, 16 predicted proteins | sample All_14_2_FD_187198 | JGI IMG/M metagenome (GOLD analysis project Ga0209066, IMG submission 187198) | Freshwater microbial communities in response to fracking from Pennsylvania, USA - Allegheny Zone_MetaG_DW_15 (SPAdes) (version 2) ... | reverse complement strand
CTGTGCGACTGGAAAACCAGCCTGCGCCGGGGGACGTGCTGACCAGCGCCCCTGATCTGGCGGACCCCCAGGTGGACCGGGTTGCACTGAACCTGCCGGGGGTGGACCTGTTTTTGCAGGTGGCGCTGACGCAGGCACAGCCCGCCACGGTGCCGCGTATCTTTTTCCTGGTAGCGGTCCTTTTTTTACTCGGCATGCTGGTGGCGCTGTATGTCTTGCGACGCGACTTCGTCAAGCGCCAGCGGGTGCAGACACTGCTGCAGGCGCAGGTCGCGCTGCGCACCGCCATGGAAAACTCGGTGACGATTGGCCTGCGCGCCTGGGACTTGCAGGGCCACATCCTGTATGTCAACGACGCCTTCACGCGCCTGGTGGGCTTCAGCGCGGACGAGTTGATGGGTTTGAAGATGCCGTTTCCGTACTGGCCGCCCGACCAGCACGACCTGCTGGTGCAGGTGCATGAGGGCATCATTGCGCACGGTACCTCGGGTAACGGCGTCGAGGTGCAGTTTGCCCATCGCGACGGCCACCTGATCGACGTGCTGATCCATGAGGCGCCACTCAACACCGCCAGTGGTCAGCAGATTGGCTGGATGAGTTCGGTGATGGACATCAGCGAGCGCAAACGCGCGCAACGTATGGCCGCGCAGCAGCAGGAAAAGCTCGAAGCCTCAGGCCGGCTGATCGCCGTGGGTGAGGTGGCGTCCACCCTGGCGCATGAGCTGAACCAGCCGCTAGGCGCCTTGAGCAGCTTTGCCAATGGCCTGCTCAACCGCCTGGGTGACAACACCATCACTCTGCCCGAACTGTTGCCGGTGGTGCAGCGCATGGCACGCCTGGCCGACCGCGCCGGCGGCATCATCCGCCGGGTGAATGACTTTGCCCGCAGGCGTGAGCTGTCGCGCCATCGGCTGGATCTGGTGGCGTTTTTGACACGGGTGCTGGCCGTGCGCGGCGACGACGACGGCCCGAGCGCCCAGTGGTCGGCGCCTACCCAGCCGGTGTGGGTGGATGCGGACGAATTGCTGCTGGAGCACCTGGTGAACAACCTGGTGGCCAACGCGCAGGACTGGGCGGCCAGCGGCAGCGCCCAGCCGCAGGTGTGGATCGACCTGCGCCAGGACAGCGCCCAAGGGGTGGCCGCCCTGTCGGTGGCCGACACCGGCCCGGGTGTCAGCGACGAAGCGCGTGAGAGCATCTTCAACGCCTTTGTCAGCCGCAAGGAAGGTGGCATGGGCATGGGGCTGGCGATTTGCCGCTCCATCGTCGAAGCGCACCACGGCCAGCTGGAAGTCGGCCGTGACCCGGTGCTGGGTGGTGCGCGTTTTACCGTTGTTTTGCCGTTGGCCCAGGTGGCGGCGGCCTTGTCTGAAGGAGCCCCATGAAGCGCCCTGAACTCCACATCGTCGACGACGACCCGGACATCCGCGACGGCCTGGCCTGGCTGTTTGACTCGCGTGGTTATGCGCCTGCCACCTGGGCCGGTGGCGAGCCTTTTTTGCAAGCCGCACGGGCCCTGGTGGGTGCTTGGGGCGCGTCGGTGGTGCTGATGGACCTGCGCATGGCACCGCTGTCAGGGCTGGCCACTTTTGAGCAACTCAAGGCGCTGGGCTGCCCCTGGCCGGTGCTGTTTCTGACCGGGCATGGCGATGTCAGCATGGCGGTGGCAGCGGTCAAGAATGGCGCCTGGGATTTTCTGGAGAAGCCGTTTCAGGACAACGAGCTGGTCGATCGCGTGGCGCAAGCACTGGCTGCGGCCAGCGCGATGCAGGTCGGCGACGCTGAGGCGCAGCGCCTGCGCCAAGCCTTGACCTCGTTGAGCCCGCGCGAGCGCGAGGTGCTGGACGAACTGATCCGCGGCCACTACAACAAGAACATCGCCGACCACCTGGGCATCACCGCCCGCACGGTGGAGTTTCACCGCGCCAATATTTTCGAGAAGATGGGCGTGAGTTCGGCCATTGAGCTGGCCCACAAACTGGGTCGCTTGCAGCCGATGGGGTCTGCGTGACAGGTGACGTGTTTGGGGTGCGCTGTTTGGGTGCGTGCTGTTTGGGTGTGCCCGGACTCAGGACGACGCGGCATTCAGCTCCGCGGCTGTCCCCCGGCCTTTGGCCTCCTCCTTGATGCCGCTACGCTGAATGCCACGCCGTCCTGAGCCAGCCAACAAGGTGCGAGCCGTGAGGACTGCATTTTTTGCCTACCCACAGCGCTGGCGACCGATGAGACTGGGGTGAATGGTGCAGCGGCATCAAGGAGGAGCCCGTAGGGCGGGGGACAGCCGCGGAAGCATTCGCCCCAGTCTCATCGGTCATCACCTACCAGTCCCCCCACGATGCAAGCGGTGCGCAAACACGATACAACCCGCGCCGCCCGCCAGGTCCGACCCGAACCCACGGGTCAAATAACTACACAAGTTATAGCTAGCCATCCGCATGACAACATGAATTGGAGCCTATTTCTCCCTGAGAAAACTTGTTTCGACAATGTAACTGTCGGCGAGCTGACGTCCAAGGGCTTGCGGCACAATTCGTGCATCTGTCCAAAGATCCCGTTTAACTGAGGCCCTCCCATGAAAAAACCTATCAAACGCATTGCAGTCTGCACCGGCGGCGGTGACGCCCCCGGCCTGAACGCCGTGATCCAGTCGGTGGTCATCGCTGCCGACAACCTGGGCTGGCAGTGCTACGGCATTCGCGATGGGTTCAACGGCATCATGTTCCCGGAGCGTTATGCCGAAGGCGGCGTGTACCGCCTCACCCGCGACAAGGTGCGCGGCATCGGTCACCTGGGCGGCACCATTCTGGGCACCACCAACAAGGGCAACCCGCTGCATTTCCCGGTGAACATGCCCGATGGCACGGTGCGCGAGATCGACCGCTCGGATGAATTGCTGACCTACTTTGCCACCCACGAGATCGATGCCCTGGTATCCATTGGTGGCGACGGCTCGCTGACCATTGCCGACGCCCTGCACCGCAAGGGCTTGCGGGTGGTGGGTGTGCCCAAAACCATTGACAACGACCTCGACAAAACCCTCACCACCTTCGGTTTCGACACCGCCGTGGGCTTTGCCACCGAGTGCATTGACCGCCTGCATTCCACCGCCGAGAGCCACCAGCGCGTGATGGTGGTCGAGGTGATGGGCCGCTACGCTGGCTGGATTGCCCTGCACGCCGGAATTGCCAGTAACGCCCATGCCATCCTGATCCCGGAAATTGGTTTTGACATCGACAAGGTGACCGCCAAGCTGCGCGAACGCGAGGCCGATGGCCATCTGTACTCCATCGTGGTGGTGGCCGAGGGTGCGCAAGCCAAAGACGGCCACCGCGCACTGGTGGCCGCCGCTGAAGTGGGCCACGCCGAACGTCTGGGCGGCATCGGCGAGAACGTGGCCCACGCGCTGGGCCAAGCCACGGGCAAGGACACCCGCGTGGTGGTGCTGGGGCACTTGCTGCGCGGCGGCAGCCCCACATCGTTTGACCGTCTGGCGGCCCTGCGTTTTGGCGCCGCTGCCGTGCGCGGGCTCGACGCCGGCCAAAGTGGTGTGATGGTGTCGCTGGGCGTGAACGGTGTGGACTATGTCGGCCTGGAAGAAGTGGCAGGCCACATCCGCAATGTGCCGATGGATTGCGACACCCTGCAAACCGGGCGTGACCTCGGTATCTCGTTCGGCGACTGAACCAGCACGACACGAAGCCCCAGCCATCATTTGCCAAGTGCCGGGTTGGTGGCTTGTCCGTCGTAGCCTGAAAAGGCCTATGCGGGGCTTGTGGACAGGCCATTTTGCTGACCGGGTGTGCCGCAAGTTGGCTACACTCTTTTGGCCGTCTCAACGCCAATTTTGTATCGGCGTCGGCGCCGGGAGTGGGTCAACCAGCATGTTTATCACACATAAAAATTGCCCAATGGTTCGGGGGAGGTTGTGGCATCGGGCCATCATCGGCGCGATCGTGTGCCTGGGCCTTGGTACCCCCGCCTTGTCCGCGGCGCAAGGCCTCACCGCCCTGAACGACCCGCCTGATCTGCCAAGCGTCAGTCTGCATGGTTTTGGCACGCTGGGCCTGACCCGTTCCAACGATGACAACGCCGAGTTTGTGCGCGATCTGTCGCAACCCAACGGTGCGGGCACGCGCTGGACGCCCAAGGTGGACAGCCTGGTGGGCCTGCAGGCCAACGTTCATTTCAGCCACAGCACCGAGGCTGTGGTGCAGGTGGTCTCCCGCTACCACGCCGATTCAAGCTACCGGCCCGAGTTGACCTGGGCCTTTGTGCGGCACGATTTTTCACCCGACTTCTCGCTGCGGGCGGGCCGCCTGGGCACCGAGTTCTACATGCTGGGTGATTCCCGGCTGGTGGGGTATTCCAACCTCAGCCTGCGCCCGCCGCCCGACTTTTATGGCTCGCTGGTGTTTTCGTACATCGATGGCCTGGACGTCACCCTGACCCGGCCCGTGGCCTCGGGCTTGCTCAAAGCCAAACTGTTTGCGGGGCGCTCGCCTGAAAAGACGCCTTATGCGCCTGGACTGACCTGGGATCTGTCGGGTTCGACCCTGGTCGGTGGTTACCTGGACTACCAACATGGCCCGTGGCAGTTGCGAGCGAGTCACGCCCAGGTGCAGTTCCATCATGAGATGCCGGTCAATGCGTTGACCGGCCAACCTTATCTGTCTGCGGTGCCTGCGATGGCCATGGCGGGTCAGTCTGTGCGTTTCAATTCCCTGGGGCTTGTGTATGACCAGGGGCCGCTCAATGTTCAGCTTATGCTCAATCAGATCAAGCATGACGGCTTGGCCTATGCTGACTCCAAGGCGGGCTACGTGATGGCTGCGTATCGATTGGGGGCGATCACTCCCTACTTGGGTGTGTCTCGCAGCTCGTCTGATGTGGAGCAACTCCCGGTGATCGGCGACGTCTTTATTGACAAGGTGTTAACCCCTTCACTGGTTGCACAAAGTGTCTCAGACCAGCATACCTATACCGTCGGTGCGCGCTGGGACTTCCAGAAAAATCTGGCGGTGAAAGCTCAGGTCGACCGGATCAACGGCACACCTTCTTCTGTTTTCCTGCTGAAGGGCACCGAGTCCGGTGGCTGGGACGGCAAGATGACCGTCTTCAGCCTGGCGCTGGACTTTGTCTTTTAAACCGCCATGAAAGTGTTGCTGTCGACCTTGTTTCTGGTGCTGTCCGGCCTGGGCAGTACGGCACGCGCTGAGCCGGTGGTGGTGGTCAGCGCGGCAAGTAGCCTGCGTCAGCTCAGTCAGGACGAAGTGGTCAATATCTTTCTGGGTCGTTACCGCCGCTTGCCCAATGGTGACACCGCGTTGCCCATTGACCAACCCGAGTCCAGCCCGGTGCGCGCCGATTTTTATCGGCGCCTGGTCAACAAGGACCTCAATGAAATCAACGCCTACTGGTCACGGCTGATCTTTTCCGGCCGCACCTCGCCGCCGCTTCAGGCGTCCAGCGCGGCCGACGTGATGGTGTGGCTGCTCGGGCAGCCGGGCGGTGTGGCTTATGTGGATCGCACGCAGGTGGACAAGCGGCTTCGCATCGTCATGGAGTTTGCGCGATGAAGCCGCCGCACCAGGCCTTGTCGGCGTCCTGGCGACCCACGGGGCTGCTGCTGCGCTCGACACTGGCGGTCATTCTGGCGTCGCTGCTGGCCGCTGTGGTGGCCGTGGCTTACACGGCACAGGCCACCAGTGAACGCGCGCACCAGACCTCACAGACGCGTTTGAACGAGTTGCTCGACACCATCGAGAGCACACTCGCGGTGGCCTGTTTTGCCAACGACCAGACGCTGGCGGTTGAAGTCACGCAGGGGCTGCTGAGCAACTCCGATGTGCTGGCGGTCAACATCACCACAGACCAGGCGGTGCTGGCCGACGGTCGGCGCGAAGGCGCCAACGTGGCCCAGACTTCCGGGCTACTCAAGCGGCTGATTTATTCGCCGTTTGATGCCTCGAAGCAGGTGGGCCAGATTCTGCTGACCCCCGACCCGCAAGTGATTGAAGGGCGCATCCGCGAAGAAGTCTGGCTGGCCGCGGTGCAGCTGAGCTGGCAACTGGGCATGGTCACCTTTGCCGTGGTGGTGATGATGCTGCTGTTCATTGTGCGTCCCATCAAGGCGATGTCCGACCGGCTGCACCGGATGGACCCGACCCGCGGCGAGCGGCTGGCCACACCCAAACGGCATGCGCGCACGGAGATTGGCCAGCTGGTGGCGGACATCAACGCCCTGTCTGACCGCCTCACCGACACCTTGGCCACCGAGCGCGAGTTGCGCCTGCAGGGCGACATTGACGAAAAAAAATACCACACCATTTTTGACAATGCCGAGTCCGGGCTGTTCCTGATCGACCATCGCGGGGTGCTGATGTCCTGGAACCCGGCCTTTGCCCAGCTGTTTGACATCGACCGGCAGCCGCCCGGCCAGACGCTCACCGCGCTCAACATCAACCAGTTGCCGTGGCAAAACCCGACCCAGATGGACAAGCTGGTGCAAAACGCCTTGCGCCAGAGCGCCGCTGTGACCAAAGACCTGCAGATTCTGATTCCCGGCGTTGAGCGCAGCTGGACCAATGTGGTGTTGCGCTCAGTGGGCAACAACCTGCTGCAAGGCGTGGTGCACGATGTCAGCCACCTCAAGGAGTCGGAGGCCAATGCCCGGCAGCTGGCCATCACCGACCCGCTCACCGGCCTGGCCAACCGCCTCGGGCTGGAGCAGCGCCTGCACGCCCATGTGCAGGAATACGCGGCGACCAAAACGGGTGGTTTTGCCCTGTTGATGGTGGACATGGACGAGTTTCGTCGCATCAACGAAGGCATGGGTTTGCCCGCGGGTGACAGCATCCTGCAGATCACCACGCGTCGCCTGTCGGCCTGCCTGGGCAGCGAAGACACCCTGGCGCGGCTGGCGGCAGACCGGTTCTGCATCATCCTGAACCATATCACCCAGGGCGACGTGGTGGACCGGGTGGCGGGCCGCATCACGCTGGCCATCCGCCAGCCTTACTTTGTGGATGGCTCACCGGTCAACCTGCACGCCAGCATCGGCATTGCGTTATTCCCGAGCGACGGGTTCGATGTGCCCTCGCTGCTGCGCCAGGCCGAGCTGGCGATGGACAACGCCAAGTCCAGCGGCGGTGACGGCCACGTCTTTTTCAACCCGGTGCTGACCGAGGCGGCCGAGCAGCGGCGCCACCTGGAAAGTGACCTGCGCAGCGCCATCCGCAACCACGAATTTGTGCTGTTTTACCAGCCGGTCATCGACCTGCGCACCCTGCGCCTGTCCGGGGCCGAAGCGCTGATCCGCTGGCGCCACCCCACCCGCGGGCTGGTGCCGCCCGACAGTTTCATTCCGCTGGCGGAGAAGACCGGGCTGGTGGTGGAGATCAGCCTGCTCATGCTCGATACCGCCTGTGCGCAACTGCAGACCTGGCAAAACCAGGGCCTGGACTACACCTTGTCGTTGAATGTCTCGGGCCGCCAGATTCCCGACGGGCTGTCGCCGGCCACCTTGCATGAGGTGGTGTCGCGCTACGGCATTTCTCCGGACAAACTGGCGCTGGAGATCACCGAGGGCGTGATGCTGCGCGACATCGACAAGTCCCTGGCCTGGGTCAACGCGGTGCACGCGCTGGGTTTTAGGGTCTATCTGGATGACTTTGGCACCGGTTATTCATCGCTGTCGTACCTCAAGATGTTCCCGGTGGACACGCTCAAGGTCGACAAGTCGTTTGTCAAGGACATGAAGGACGACGGCAACGAATTCACGCTGGTGGGCGCCATCATTGCCATGGGCCGCAGCCTGGGCCTGGACATCGTGGCCGAAGGCGTCGAGCTGGAAAGCCACCTGCTGGCGCTGCAGCGCATGGGTTGCCACTATGCGCAGGGTTATTATTTTTCGCCGCCCGTGCCTGCGCAGGAGTTTGAGGCCGTGGCCGCCCGTGTGACGACATTGCTGGCCCTGCCAGCACCCTGATATTTTTTTGTGATGTTGACCCCATGCCGACTTCTTCTGACCTGACACCGGATGCCCTGTGGGTGGTTTGCCTGTGCGCCCAGTGGTGCAATGTGTGTGAGCAGTACCGCCATACTTTCACGCAGGTGCAGGCCAGTGTGCAGGCCGACCACGCCAACGTGCAGTTTCTCTGGTTGGACATCGAAGACGAAGCCGAGGTGTTGGACCCGCTGGACGTGGAGAACTTCCCCACCGTGCTGCTGGCCGTGGGGGACACCCCGCGGTTTTTTGGCACCATCACCCCACAATCACAAACGCTGGAGCGTCTGGTGCGCATGACCCTGCAAGACCCGGCTGCCAGCGGGCTGGCTGAACAAGGCGTGAAAGAGCTGGTCGCCCGGGTGCAGGCCTGGCGCGCCCGCACGGCTCAGCCTGCGCGCCTGGCCTGATCAAGCTGCAGCGGTCTCAGATGCCTTCACCCTCCGCCACAAACACCCGCGCGCGGCGCGGCGTCAGCAGCACGGTGTCACCTTCCTTGAAGCCTTGCTCGCGGTAATGCTGGGCGGGAATGTGGGCTTCGATCAGGGTGCCCTGGCCCGCGGCAGAGGCGTCCAGCGGCAACAGTTCGAGCCGGGCGATCGGCCCCACCACCATGGCGCGCGTCAGCTTGGCCACCAGGCCTTGTGACGGTGCAGCCAGGCTGGCACCGGTGACGTAACGCGTGACTTCCAGATCGTGCGGGCGCACATAGGCGAAGGCCTTGGCATCCTGCACCTCACTGTGCTCTGGTGTGGTCAGACGCAGGCCCTGCTGGTCTTCGCCGATCAGCATCTCGCCCTCGTGCGCGCGGCCATGGAACAGGTTCACATCACCCAAAAAGCCGTACACAAACGGGCTGGCCGGGTGGTCCCACACCTCTTGCGGCGAGCCGATCTGCTCGACCTGGCCGCTGTTCATCAACACCACCCGGTCGGCCACTTCCAGCGCTTCTTCCTGGTCGTGGGTGACAAAGATGCTGGTCACGTGCAGGTCGTCGTGCAGGCGGCGCAGCCAGCGGCGCAGTTCCTTGCGCACCTTGGCATCCAGCGCGCCAAAGGGTTCGTCGAGCAGCAGCACCTGCGGCTCCACGGCCAGCGCGCGGGCCAGGGCAATCCGCTGCCGCTGCCCGCCCGAAAGCTGCGACGGGTAGCGGTCGGCCAGCCAATCCAGCTGCACTAGGCCCAGCAGCTCATGCACTTTCTGCTTGATGACGGCCTCGGACGGGCGCGTGGCCTTGGGTTTCATGCGCAGGCCAAAGGCGACGTTGTCGAACACACTCATGTGGCGAAACAGCGCGTAATGCTGGAAAACGAAGCCGACATTGCGCTCACGCACGTGGGTGTCGGTGGTATCGGCGCCGTTGAACAGGATGTGACCGCGGTCCGCTGTTTCCAGCCCGGCGATGATGCGCAGCAGCGTGGTTTTGCCGCAGCCCGACGGGCCCAGCAGCGCGACGAGTTCGCCGGATTCAATGTCCAGCGACACGTCACGCAGGGCGTGAAAGTTGCCGAAGTCTTTGCTGACGTTGCGAATTTCAATGCTCATGGGGATTCTCTAAAAAAGGCAATGTTGATATCAGCTGCGGCCAGGCCAGAAACACCGATGGAGTCGGCTTTGCCGGGCCACGGGTGTTGCCCCTGCAACGGGGTGGCGTAGCGACACGGCGTGCGCGAAGCCTGGGGTGTGTGTCATGTTGTTGGCCGCTCCGGCGGCAGGGCAGCCGCGGCCTTCTGGTCGCGCTCAAACTGCCACTCGACCACGGACTTGATCAACAAGGTGAGCAGGGCCAGCAAGGCCAGCAGGGACGCCACGGCAAAAGCTGCGACTGACTGGTACTCGTTGTACAAAATTTCCACATGCAAGGGCAGCGTGTTGGTCTGGCCACGGATGTGGCCCGAGACCACCGACACCGCGCCAAACTCACCCATGGCGCGTGCGTTACACAAAATCACGCCATAGACCAGACCCCATTTGATGTTGGGCAGGGTCACGTGCCAAAAGGTTTGCCAGCCAGTGGCGCCCAGCACAATGGCCGCTTGTTCCTCATCAGTGCCCTGCGCCTGCATCAGCGGGATCAGCTCACGCGCGATGAACGGGAAGGTGACAAACACCGTGGCCAGGATGATGCCGGGCACGGCAAACACGATTTTGATGTCGTGCTCGGCCAGCCAGGGGCCGATCCAGCCCTGCGCGCCAAACATCAGCACGTAAATCAGGCCAGCGACGACGGGCGACACCGAGAACGGCAGGTCAATCAGCGTGGTCAAAAACGCTTTGCCCTTGAACTCGTACTTGGCCACCGCCCAAGCCGCGGCCACGCCAAACACCAGGTTCAGCGGCACCGCCACGGCGGCGGTGATCAGGGTCAGGCGGATCGCGCTCCAGGCATCGGGCTCGTGCAGGGCCTCCAGCGCGGCCGGCAGGCCTTTGCGCAGCGCCTCGGTGAACACCGCCGCCAGCGGCAGCAGCAAAAACAGGAACACAAAACCCAGCGCCAGGCCGATCAGGGTCCAGCGCACCCAAGTCGGCTCGGTGGTGCCCGCGCGGGCGTTACGAACGATGGTGGTACTCATGATTTGCCTCCAGCGCGGCGGCGCTGCCAGCTTTGCAGCGCGTTGATGACCAGCAGCAGCATAAACGAGATGCCCAGCATCACCGTGGCCACGGCGGTGGCACCGGCGTAGTCGTATTGCTCCAGCTTGCCGATGATGATCAGCGGCGTGATCTCGGACACCATGGGCATGTTGCCGGCAATGAAGATGACCGAGCCGTATTCACCGACCGCGCGGGCAAAGGCCATGGCAAAGCCGGTCAGCAGCGCTGGCGCGATGCTCGGGAATATCACATAGCGGAAGGTCTGAAAACGTGAGGCGCCCAGGCAGGTGGCGGCTTCTTCAAGCTCTTTCTCGGCGTCTTCGAGCACGGGTTGCACGGTGCGCACCACAAACGGCAGGCTGATGAAGATGAGCGCAATCACGATGCCGTTGCGGTTGAACGCCAGCTGGATGCCCATCGGCTCCAGGTATTGGCCGAGCCAGCCATTGCCCGCCAGCAGCGCGGTGAGTGAGATGCCAGCCACCGCGGTGGGCAAGGCAAAGGGCAAATCCACCAGCGCGTCGATGATTTTTTTTCCGGGGAATTCGTAACGCACCAGCACCCAGGCCAGCAGCAGCCCGGCAAACACGTTGAACAGCGCCGCCAGGAACGAGGCGCCAAAGGTCAGCCGGTACGAGGCCAGCACGCGTGGGCTGGCCACGGCGGTCCAGAACTCGGCCCATGTGAGCGTGAAGGTTTTGAACAGCAGGGCTGAGAGCGGGATCAGCACGATCAGGCTGAGGTAAAACAGCGTGTAACCCAGCGTCAGGTTGAAGCCGGGCAAGACGCGCCGGGTGGCACGTTTGGGGCTTGTCATTGGGCTGCCTGGCGAGGCAGAGAGAACGGCAGCGGTCATGGTTTTTTGTCTAAGGTTGATCGTTGCTGAAGGTGTGTTGGTCATGGCGGGGTTGATCCGCCATCCAGGGGTAGGCGTCATTCCATTGGCTTAACCCGCAGCGCACGTCGGGTATCCGACTTCGCCAATGTCCCCCGGCTCGGGCTACGCCCGAGCCTCCTCCTTGATTTGGCTGCGTCAGACACCCAACGCACGCTGCTCGCGTGTCACACCGGGCTTGGCGCTCTCATGAAAGAGTCATCCGTGCGTGGCTGGCTCACTTCACGGTATATATCTTGTCAAACTGGCCACCATCGTTGAAGTGCACCTTTTGCGCTTCGGTCAGCGAGCCAAAGTAGTCACTCACGGCGAACAACTGCAGCGGTTTGAAGGTGTTGCTGTACTTGGCCAGGATTTTTGGGTTGCTCGGGCGGATGCCGTGTTTGGCGGCAATCTCCTGGGCTTCGTCGGAGTACAGGTAGTTCAGATACGCTTTGGCGACTTCACCCGTGCCTTTTTTGGCCACCGTGCGCTCCACCACGGCCACCGGGTTCTCGGCAATGATGCTGACCGACGGGTGGATGGCATCCACCTTGCCGGCGCCGAATTCGCGGTCCACCGACACCACTTCTGACTCAAACGTGATCAGCACATCCCCGATGTTGCGTTGCAAAAAGATGGTGGTGGCATCGCGCCCGCCCTTGGCCAGCACGGGTACGTTTTTGAACAGCTTGCCAACAAAGTCCGCCGCTTGGGCGTCGGTGCCGCCGGTTTTGCGCACATAACCCCAGGCCGCCAGGTAGGCCATGCGGCCGTTGCCGCCGGTTTTGGGGTTGACCACGATGACCTTGATGTCGGGCTTGATCAGGTCGTTCCAGTCCTTGATGCCTTTGGGGTTGCCGTTGCGGGTCAAAAACAGCATGGTGGAGCTGGTGGGCGCGGCGTTGCTCGGGAAACGTTTGGCCCAGTCCTTGGCCACGATGCCGGTGCTGGCCAGAAAGTCGACGTCGGTGGTGGTGTTCATGGTGACCACATCGGCATCCAGGCCGTCGTTCACGGCGCGGGCCTGGGCGCTGGAGCCGCCGTGGGATTGGTCGATCTTGACGTCTTTGCCGGTGGTCTTTTTGTAGTTGGCCACAAAGGCGGCGTTGTAGTCTTTGTAGAACTCGCGCGCCACATCGTAGGAGGCGTTCAACAAGGTGGTTTGTGCTGACACAACGGTTGTGGCGGCCAGTCCGAAGGTGGCCAGGGCCAGGGTCACGGTTTGTTTGAATTTCATGAGAGCTTCCTTGAGGCAATGAAGGTGATAAGAGGGGTCGGTGGTCGGGGTCAGGTCGTGGCCATCTCGGGCTGTGCCAGGTTTTGTGCCTGGCCCATCAGCGACTGCAGCAGGGCCAGGCCCAGCGGCCAGGGGCCAAAACCTGCCTCCAGGTTGATGTGGCCAGCGTCTTGCAGCCGCACAAACTCGCTGCCCCAGGCGCGCGCATAGGCGCCCGCGGTGCGCACCGGGCAAAACGGGTCGGTGTTGCTGGCCACCACGATGTTGGGGTAGGGCAGCTTGTGATATGGCACCGGCGCAAAGTCAGCCAGCACGCCGCGGCGCTCCGGGTCGGCCGGGGCCACCAGCAGGGCGCCATGAATGCGTGCTGCCACCTCGGGTGGCAGATGCGCGGTGGCAATACAACCCAGGCTGTGCGCGGCAACCACCACGGGCTGGCGTTGTGCCAGGATCGTGCGGCTGATGGACGCCACCCAGGCGCTGCGCGAGGGCACCATCCAGTCGTCCTGCTGCACCCGCACCGCGCCCGGCAACTCGGCCGCCCAGAGGCTTTGCCAGTGGCCGGGCGGCGAGTCTTGCCAGCCTGGAATGATGATGGGAACCATGGTGGGGTTTGCCAGAAGGTGAAAAAAGGATCGGAGGTGGATTGTTCAGCAAGCTTGTTAAAACACAAACGACTATATTTTCATTTGCTTATTTGAATATAGACATATCAAACGAGGCGGACCAGCGGCCGCCAGCGCTCACCGCCCCAGCTGGGGCAGACCGTGTGTCAGAGGAGAGGGTGCGCCGCCTGGTTTGGCGCACGCGGGACCTGCCTGGCGCTACTCGGCCAGAGTGTTCAAGGATGGGGGAGGCAGTGTGCAGGCAGCGGATGCGATCGCGGTGGCCGTGGGTGTGGCTGGCGTCCATGCCACACGCCATCCGGGGCTTGGCATGAAGCCCCGGGGCTGGTTACCCCAGCGCGTCGTTCACCTGTTCGTGGAACTCCGCCAGATTCACGGCGGCGTTGACTTCACGCGGCAGGGCGTCGCGCACGCTGAACACGCCCAGAATCTTGTGGCTGTCAGCCATGACCACCGGCAGGTGCCGAAAGCCGCGCTCGATCATCATCAGCACCGCGTCAGCCACCTTCATCTCGGGGTTGACGCAGTGGGGGCTGCGCGTCATCACTGTGGCGATTGGGGTCTGTTGCGGGTCCAGCGCCTTGGCCAGCACCCGGGTGATCATGTCGCGCTCGGTGACGATGCCCAGCATGGTGTTGCCGGCGTCGATCACCAGCACACTGCTGCTGTTGGTGCGCGTCATCACACACGCGGCGGCGTACACGGTGGCCGTTGGCAGCACACTGATGACATGGCGCTGCGCCATCGATTGAGAAACCGTGCGTTCGGACATGGAAGGCTCCTATAACAGCGTAAGCGGTGGATTTTGAGAAGGTTGAATGCGGGTTGTGGGTTCTCAGCGTAAGGCCGCGTTGATTTTGTCCAGCGCCTTCTGGCCCGGGTTGAGCTGGCGGGCGTTCAGCGTGTTGAGCGGCGCGGCCGTGGTGTTGAGGGCGGTGTGCAGGTCGGTGGCCAGCGGGTCGATGTAGAGCAGGCCGGTCAAAATTTCACCTAAGGCCGCGTGGGTCTGCATGTAGCTCATGGCCGCATAACGGTCGGTGGGGTCGTAGTCGGTGTGCAACTTGCGCAGGCGCAGCATCGTGCCGTCGTGCTGCTCCACTTCCACCAGTGAACCGGCAGGGTAGTCGGCGGTGATTTCCTTGCCGGGCACCATGAAGTCGATGCGGCTCACCGCCTCGTTGTGCTGGCGCACGTAGTCGTAACTCTTGGTGCTGCCGCTGTGGTTGTTGAAGGTGACGCACGGGCTGATCACGTCAATGAACGCGGCGCCACCGTGCTCCATGGCGCCCTTGATCAGCGGCACCAGCTGCGCCTTGTCGCCCGAGAAACTGCGTGCGACATACGTGGCACCGAGTTGCAGCGCAATGCCGACCAGGTCCACCGGGCTGTCGTTGTTGACCACGCCTTTTTTGCTCTTGGAGCCGCGGTCGGCGGTGGCAGAGAACTGGCCCTTGGTCAGGCCGTAGACACCGTTGTTTTCGACGATGTAAGCCATGCGCACACCGCGGCGCATGGCATTGGCGAACTGGCCCAGACCGATGGAGGCCGAGTCACCGTCACCCGAGACGCCCAGGTACAACAACTCGCGGTTGGCCAGGTTGGCGCCGGTCAACACGCTGGGCATGCGCCCATGCACGGTGTTGAAGCCGTGGCTGGCGCCCAGAAAGTAGTCTGGCGTTTTACTGCTGCAGCCAATGCCGGATAGTTTGGCAACGCGGTGCGGCTCAATGTCCAGGTCCCAGCAGGCCTGGATGATGGCGGCCGAAATCGAGTCATGCCCGCAACCCGCGCACAGGGTCGAAATCCGCCCCTCGTAGTCGCGCCGGGTGTAGCCGACCTTGTTGGTGTGCAGCGTGGGGTGATGCAGCCGGGGTTTGGCGATAAAAGTCATACAAGCTCCTTGGCCACGCTGTTGTGGATGGTGCGGATGATGAAACGCGCAGTGATCGGCGTGCCGTCGTAATGCAGCACCCGGACCAGCTTGGCCGGGTTGATTTCCAGCTCGTTGATGAGCAGGGTGCGCATCTGGCCGTCGCGGTTCTGCTCGGCCACAAACACCTTGTCGTGTTCTGCGATGAATTGGGACACCGACTCGGGGAACGGAAAAGCACACAGCCGCATGGCGTCCACATGCACCCCGTTGCGGTCCAGCACGTCCAGCGCCTCGCGCATGGCCGGGCTGGTGGAGCCGTAATAAATCACCCCCAATTTGGTCGGCTCGGCGGCTTTGCGGAACACTGGTTGCGGCACCAGCGTGGTGGCGGTGATGAACTTGCGCAGCAGGCGCTCCATGTTGTAGATGTAGTCGGCCCCGGCCTCGGAGTACATGGCCTGCGGGTTGCGCGAGGTGCCGCGGGTGAAAAACGCGCCCTTGGTCGGGTGGGTGCCGGGCAAGGTGCGCCACGGAATGCCGTCGCCGTCCACATCGCGGTAGCGGCCAAAGGGTTTGCCAGCCTCCAACTCTTCGGCGGTCATGATCTTGCCGCGGTCGTACTCTTTGGCGTCGTCCCAGACAAAGGGTTTGCACAGCCGCTGGTTCATGCCGATGTCCAGATCGGTCATGACAAAAATCGGTGTCTGCAGGCGCTCGGCCAGGTCCAGCGCCGCCGCGCTGTGGGTGAAACACTCGTGCGGGTCTTGCGGGAACAACAGCACGTGTTTGGTGTCGCCATGCGACGCGTAGGCGCAACTGAGCAGGTCAGACTGCTGGGTGCGGGTCGGCATGCCGGTACTCGGCCCGCCGCGCTGCACGTTGATGATGGTCACCGGAATCTCGGCAAAGTAGGCCAGGCCGATGAACTCGGTCATCAGCGACACGCCGGGGCCGGAGGTGGCGGTAAACGCCCGGGCGCCGTTCCAGCCGGCGCCAATCGCCATGCCAATCGAGGCCAGTTCGTCTTCGGCCTGCACGATGGCGTATTTGTGCTGGCCGGTGGCCGGGTCCACCCGGAACTTGTCGCAATACTTCTGGAACGCCTCGGGAATCGAGGTGGACGGGGTGATCGGGTACCAGGCGGCCACGGTGGCACCGCCATACACCAGCCCCAGACCGGCGGCGCTGTTGCCGTCGGTGAAGATCTGGTCACCCACGTTGTCGGCGCGCTGCACCCGGATGCCCAGCGGGTACGCCATGTGTTCCTTGACGTAGTTGCGTCCCAGGTGCAGCGCCTGCACGTTGGACTCCAGCAGCCGCTCCTTGCCTTTGTACTGCTCGGCAAACAGCTTTTCAAACACCTCGGCTTCCACGTCCAGCAGCACCGAGAGTGCGCCCACATAAATGATGTTCTTGAACAGCTGGCGCTGGCGTGGCTCGCTGTAGGCGGCGTTGGCGATGTCGGTCAGCGGGATACCCATGGTCAACACGTCGTCGCGGAACTTGGCTGCAGGCATGGGCCGGGTGCTGTCGTAAAACAAATAGCCGCCGGTCTCGATCTCGGCCACGTCGGCGTCCCAGGTCTGCGGGTTCATGGCGACCATCATGTCGACCCCGCCACGGCGGCCGTGGTAGCCCTTTTCACACACGCGGGCTTCGTACCAGGTGGGCATGCCCTGGATGTTGCTCGGGAAGATGTTGCGCGGGCTCACCGGCACACCCATGCGCATGATGGCCTTGGCAAACAGCTCGTTGGCGCTGGCAGAGCCTGAGCCGTTGACGTTGGCAAACTTGATGACGAAATCGTTGACGGCTTCGATGCGTTTCATGATGTGTGGACCCCCACGCTTGTCGTTTCACGTACTGCGCTGCCCCCCGAGTGGGCCCTCGCGCCTTGGGGCGGCCCGGCGGCGCTCAAGTCCTGTGTGGCCACTTGATCTCGGCAGCGTGGCCCGGCCTGCGTGGTGTTCAACAAAAACTTCTGCATGTCCCAGGCGCCGGTGGGGCAGCGTTCGGCGCACAGGCCGCAGTGCAGGCAGACGTCTTCGTCCTTGACCATGATGCGCCCGGTTTTCAGTTCGGCCGACACGTACAGGTCTTGCGACGTGTTGGTGGCCGGCGCTTTGAGCCGGGTGCGCAGGTCGGCCTCGTCACCATTGGCGGTGAAGGTGATGCAATCCATCGGGCAGATGTCCACACAGGCGTCACATTCGATGCAGGTGCCGCGGTTGAACACCGTCTGCACATCGCAATTGAGGCAGCGGCTGGCTTCCTTGAAGGCGGTGGCAGCATCAAAGCCCAGCTCCACTTCCACGCGGATGCTGGCCAGCGCCTTTTCGGCGGGTGCCCAGGGCACGGCAAAACGCATGTCGTTGGAGACATCGTTGCGGTAGCTCCACTCGTGGATGCCCATCTTTTGCGACATCAGGTGGGTCATCGGCGGCGGTCGGCGGTTGACATCCTCGCCGTTGAGCAGCCGGTCAATCGACACTGCCGCTTCATGGCCGTGCGCCACGGCGGTGATGATGTTTTTCGGGCCGTAAGCCGCATCACCGCCAAAAAACACGTGGGGCACGGTGGACTGGAAGGTACCCTCACCCAGCACCGGCAGGCCCCATTTGTCAAAGGCGATGCCGCAGTCACGCTCGATCCACGGGAAAGCGTTTTCCTGGCCGATGGCCACCAGCACCGTGTCGCATGCCAGAAACACATCGGGCTCGCCGGTCGGGATCAGGCTGCGCCGACCCTTGGCGTCGTATTCGGCGCGGACGATCTCGAACGTCATGCCGGTGAGTTTGCCGTTCACATGCTCCACCGATTTGGGCACGTGAAAGTTGAGGATCGGAATGCCTTCGTGCTGGGCGTCTTCCTTTTCCCAGGGCGAGGCTTTCATTTCTTCAAAGCCGCTGCGCACCACCACTTTCACATCTTTGCCGCCCAGGCGCCGTGCCGAGCGGCAGCAGTCCATGGCGGTGTTGCCGCCGCCGAGCACAATCACCCGCTCAGCCACCGTCTTGATGTGGCCAAACGACACGTTGGCCAACCAGTCGATGCCGATGTGGATGTGTGCCGCGGCTTCCAGGCGGCCGGGCACGTCCAACTCGCGCCCGCGCGGGGCACCGCAGCCCACAAACACCGCGTCATAGTTGTCGGCCAGCAGCGCCTGCATGGAGTCCACCCGCTGGTTGCTTTTGAACTTGACGCCCATGTCCAGGATGTAGCCAGTTTCCTCGTCAATCACTTCCTCGGGCAGGCGAAAGCGCGGAATCTGCGAGCGGATGAAGCCGCCGGCCTTGGCTTCGCCTTCAAAAATGGTGATCTCGTAGCCCAGCGGCGCCAGGTCACGCGCTACCGTGAGAGACGCTGGCCCGGCGCCCACGCAGGCAATCCGTTTGCCGTTGGCCGGTGCGATGGTGGGCATACGCGATGCCACATCGTCCTTGTAGTCAGCGGCCACGCGTTTGAGGCGGCAAATGGCCACCGCTTCGGGTCGGGTGCCATTGTTTTCCTCGACGCGGCTGCGCCTGCAGGCGGGCTCGCAGGGGCGGTCGCAGACGCGGCCCAAAATGCCCGGAAACACGTTGGACACCCAGTTGACCATGTAGGCGTCGCTGTAGCGGCCTTGTCCGATCAGGCGGATGTATTCGGGCACGGGGGTGTGGGCCGGGCAGGCCCATTGGCAGTCCACGACCTTGTGAAAATAGGCCGGGTTGGCGGTGTGGGTGGCTTGCAAAGTTGTCTCCTTGCCCCGCTTGAAGGCGGTGGGTGCCACTGCGGGTGAGGATGATGGTACGCCAAGCACTGTGGGCCGGGTTGGGCCTGTGATCGCGAATTACAGAAAACATGACGCAAATCAAATGACAGCCTGACGCCAAATCAGCGAAACTAGCTTGTCGTTGCCGCTACAGTCGCGTTAAACGTCTCAATCTTGATATCTCAAAGGAGTAAGTGATGAAGCCAGTGTCCCAACCTGATCGTTTTCAAGCCCTGGACGAGTGCCACCAGCAAATCCATGACCACCTGGCGGCGCTGACAGACGTGCTGGAGAAGCTGCAGTCGGGTGCTGACGAGAGCCAGTACCGTGACCAGATGCGGGTGATCGAGGCTTTTTTCACGGGCAACGCGCTGCAGCACCACCTGGACGAAGAGAAAAATGTGTTCCCCAAACTGCTGGCCAGCGACAACGCCGAGCTGGTGCAGGCGGTGCGCACCCTGCAGCAAGACCACGGCTGGATCGAGCAGAACTGGCGCGAACTCTCGCCCATGCTGCGGGCCATTTCCGAGGGGGAATCCGGGGTTGATCTGACCGAGTTGCAGCACAACGTGGAGGTGTTCCTGGCGCTGCTGCACGACCACATCGTGCTCGAAGAAACGCTGATCTACCCTGAAGCCAAGGGCCAATTTGCCGTTGAGCTGGCGGCCCGCAAGCAGCGTCTGGCCAGCTGATCCGAGAAAAACCGTGTCTTTGGCCCTGGTGGATCAAGGGCCGGCAGCCAGCCACGGCTGAGCCATCCCCAAGGCTGCCAAAGAGCGGCCAGCGCCCCTCACCGCAGGCGGACGATTCGCCTGTCGGCCATGACAGATGCATCCATCAATCCCCGAGGACGACACCCATGAAGATCCACCCCCACACCCTCCCGCATGGCATGGCCCTGCTGCAAAACCCGCTGCTGAACAAAGGCACGGCGTTCACCGAGATGGAGCGCGATGTGTTGGGGCTGCGTGGCCTGTTACCTCCGCATGTGCAGACCCAGGACGAGCAAGTGGCGCGTTTTCTGGAAAACATGCGTCGCCTGCCGGACCCGATCGACAAATTCATGGCGCTCAGCGGTTTGCACGACCGCAACGAGGCGCTGTTTTTCCGGGTGGTGTGTGACAACCTCGACGAGATCATGCCGCTGATCTACACCCCCACCGTGGGTCTGGCCTGCCAGCGCTTCGGGCACATCTTTCAGCGCCACCGGGGCATGTTCATCAGCATCCATGACCGGGGCCGCGTGGCCGACATCCTGAAAAACTGGCCCAACAAGGCCGGCATCATCGTGGTCACCGATGGCGAACGCATTCTGGGTCTGGGTGACCTGGGTGCCAACGGCATGGGCATCCCGGTGGGCAAACTGTCGCTGTACACCGCCTGCGCCGGCATTGACCCGGCCATCTGCCTGCCGGTCACACTCGATGTGGGCACCAACAACGAAACCCTGCTGGCCGATCCGTATTACGTGGGCCTGCGGCGGCGCCGTGTCACCGGCGAGGCTTATGACGAACTGGTGGACGAGTTCATCACCGCCGCACGGGATGTGTTCCCCAATGTGATCATCCAGTTTGAGGACTTTGCCAACCACAACGCCTTCCGGCTGCTGGAAAAATACCGCGACAAGATTTGCACCTTCAACGACGACATCCAGGGCACCGCCGCGGTGGCCCTGGCCGCGGTGCTGTCGGCGCTGCGCGTCAAGGGCACCCAGCTGGCGGACGAAAAATTCCTGTTTCTGGGCGCGGGTGAGGCGGCCACCGGCATTGCCGACCTGCTGGTGGCGGCCATGGTGGCGCAAGGCGTGGCGCCCGAGCTGGCGCGCCAGCGCTGCTGGCTGGTGGACTCCAAAGGCCTGGTG
>Ga0209066_10002770_pt1 | contig 20835 bp, 22 predicted proteins | sample All_14_2_FD_187198 | JGI IMG/M metagenome (GOLD analysis project Ga0209066, IMG submission 187198) | Freshwater microbial communities in response to fracking from Pennsylvania, USA - Allegheny Zone_MetaG_DW_15 (SPAdes) (version 2) ... | reverse complement strand
GGCTGAGGGCGGCCATCAGGACGATGGCCAGTGTGAGCGGGCGCAGCTTCATGGCGCTTCCTTCACGGTGATCGAGCCGGGAGGCTCATTCCCACTCAAGCTCCTTGTAAGCCTGGGTGACGTTGCGGCCGTGGCCTTCGTCGAACAAGGCCCAGTGGTCACGTTCGGATCGGGCCACCGTGGCCACGGCTTCGCTGAGGGCCGTGTTGCGCACGATGGCACGGCGGGTGTCGTCGCGCAATCGGGTGAGGTACCGCTCCAGCGTGGTCATGGCCGGCGCGAAATCAACCACCGCGGGGCCGTGGCCGGGCACGGCCCGCGCCGCGCCGAGCGCGCGCAGTTGCTGGGCTTCCTGCAGCCAGCCGCGCAGGCTGCCGTCGAGCGACGGCAAGCGGCCCACGAACAGCAGGTCTGACGGGAACAGCAGGCCGCTGGCTGAGTCGAGCAGCGACAGGTCGCAATCGGTGTGGGCCACGGCGTGGGCGATGCAGCGCACGCTGCGGTCGCCCAGGTCGATGCGGGCGCCGGCCGGGCCGATCTCGCGGGTGGGCAGCACCACCTGGCCGACGGCGTCTTCGCCCAGCATGGCCACCAGGCGCTGGCGGTAGTAGGCGCCGCGGGTCTGCAGCGCGGCGGCAAGCCGCTGGTGGCCGATCACCTCGGGCTGGTCGGCCGCAAAGGCGCTGACGCCGAAGCAGTGGTCGGGGTGCACATGCGAAATCACCACGTGGCGGATGGGCCGTTCGGTACGCTGGCGGATCTGGGCGCGCAGCCAGCGGCCATCGTCGAGGCTGCCGCCGGCGTCGAACACCAGCACGGCGTCGCGGCCGATGATGAAGCCGATGTTGGCGATGCCGTTGCGGTTGTCAGCGCTGGCTTCGGCATCGGGGCCGCGGCGCACGAATACACCGGGCGCTACCTCCTGCAGCGTGGCCGCATCGGCCGCGAAGCTGAAGCGTGGCCAGCAGCACAGGCACAGGCTGCCCCGGATCAGTTGGCGACGTGATGCCTTGAACAGCATGGCCAAGCCTCCTGCGATGAGCGTTGGGCGGGGCGGTGATTGTGGGGCCGCTGGCTGATGGGGTCATCCAGCGGCGGGGCTGCGGCCTGCCTTGCGGTAGCTGCCGGGGGGCTGCCCCGTCCACTGCAGGAAGGCGCGCTGGAAGGTGGCCTGATCGGCAAAGCCCAGGTCGGCCGCAATCTGCTTCAGCGGGGCCTGGGTGCGCTTGAGTGCGTACACCGCCAGATCGCGGCGCAGCTGGTCTTTCAGTGACTGGAAGGTCTCGCCTTCAACGGCCAGCTTGCGGTGCAGCGTGCGGGGCGAGACGGCCAGGCGTTGCGCCACCTCATCCAGGCCGGGCAAGGCGGGCAGGGCATCGCGTAGCAGGTCGCGTACCTGCACGCTCAGCCGGCCGCGTTGCATCAGCGCCTCGATGAAGCTGCCGGGGGCCTGGCACATGAACTTGGGCACGTCGGTGGCGTGGCGCATCACGCGGGCCTCGTTGGCGATGGCCGCAAATTGCAGCCGCGCTTCGGGCTGGCCGTGGCGGATCGGGCAGGCGAAGACGCTGCCCAGCTCGGCAGTGTCGTGGGGGGGCAGGTCATACGGCAGGTCCACCCCCAGCAGCGGCAGGCGCTGGCGGGTCAGCCAGCACAGCATGGCGTAGGTGGTGATCAGCATCACCTGGCAGGCAAACACCGGGTCGCCCTGCAGCGCGCCTTCGGCGGCCGGGGCGAAGCCCAGCACCGGCCCGGCGGGCGTGCTCTCAGCGTGCAGCCGCAGGGCGCCGTGGCCCACGTGGAAGATGCGGGTGAACAGCTCCAGCGCTTGGGGCAGCGTCTCCACGCCCAGGCAGGCGCGGCACAGCACCTCGGTGAAGCCCAGGCGCACCGGCACGGTCTGCAGGCCCAGCATCTCGTCGTCCAAGGCCTGGGCGACCTGGGTGTAGAGGCGCGAGAACAGCTTCACCGGCACGCGGCGGGTGCGCGAGGCCAGCAGATCCGGCCGCAGGCCCAGCGATGCCAGCAGAACGGTTGTGTTCACCCCGCGCTGCCCCGCGGCGTCCACCACGCCGCGCACGTACTGCATCGGCACGGTGATCGGCAGGTCGTTGCGCAGGCTCATGGGTGGCGGGACAAGGGTGGTGAACGGGGGTGTGGATGGCGAATCTTGCAACAAGTCTGGCGACCGGCGGCATCGCCAACGGCGAGGTGGCTCGGAAGAATGCGGCTGGCCGGCGGTGCTTGTGCCCGGCCCAGACCAGGAGACACCATGTACGACTTGCGCCCCCGCCGCGTGTGGGAAGACGATGACGCCACCCAGTTCCGCGATGCCGTGCGCCGCTTTCTGGCGGCCGAGGCCATCCCGCACGACGAACGCTGGCGCGAGCAGAAGCTGGTGGACCGCGCCTTCTGGCGCCAGGCCGGCGAACTGGGCTTCCTGTGCCCCAGCCTGCCCGAGGCCTACGGCGGCAGCGGCACCAGCTTTGCCTTCGAGGCCATCATTGCCGAAGAGCTGAGCTACGCCGGCATCACCAGCGTGGGCCATGGCGTGCACAGCCCCATCGCGGCGCACTACCTCCTGCGCTACGGCACGCCCGAACAATGCCTGACCTGGCTGCCGCGCATGGCCAGCGGCGAGATGATCGGCGCCATCGGCATGACCGAGCCCGGCGGCGGCTCTGACCTGCAGGCCATCCGCACCTCGGCCCGGCGCGATGGGGATCATTACGTGATCAACGGCGCCAAGACCTTCATCACCAACGGACACAACGCCGATCTCATCGTGCTGGCCGTCAAGACTGATCCGGCCCAGGGTGCCAAGGGCGTGAGCATGATCGTGGTGGAGACGGCCGGGCTGGCAGGCTTCCGCCGCGGCCGCAATCTCAAGAAGATCGGCATGCATGGCAGCGACACGGCCGAGCTGTTCTTCGATGACGTGCGTGTGCCGGTGGCCAACCTGCTGGGCCACGAAGGCCAAGGCTTCGTGCAGATGATGGAATCGCTGCCGCAGGAGCGCATCGACATCGCCATCGGCGCGGTGGCGATGATGGAGCGGGCGGTGGAGATCACGGTCGAGTATGTGCACGACCGCAAGGCCTTCAAGCAGTCGCTGATGGACTTCCAGAACACCCGCTTCCAGCTGGCCGAATGCCTGAGCGCGGTGCGGGTGACGCGCGCCTTTGTCGACCAATGCATCGTGCAGCATGTGCGCGGCGAGCTGACCACGGTGGATGCTTCAATGGCCAAGGCCTGGGCCACCGACCGCCAGTGCGAGGTGCTCGACAAGTGCCTTCAACTGCACGGCGGCTACGGCTTCATGGATGAATACCTGATCGCCCGCATGTATGCCGATGCCCGCGTGCAGCGCATCTACGGAGGCACCAACGAAATCATGAAAGAGCTCATCGCGCGTTCGCTGCGCTGAGCCCCCCACGAAAGCAATCCATGACCTACGCTCACAAGAATGTCTTCGTTGCCGGCGGCTCCAGCGGCATCAACCTGGCCATCGCCGAAGCCTTTGCCAAGGCCGGCGCCCGCGTGGCCATCCTCAGCCGCCAGCAGGCCAAGATCGACGCCGCGCTGGCCCACCTGCGCAGCTTCGGCGGCGAGGTATTGGGCTTTGCCGCCGATGTGCGCGACGCCGCCGCCGTGCAGCAGGCCTTCACCCACACGGCGCATGCCTGGGGGCCGATCGACGTGGTGGTGTCGGGGGCGGCAGGCAACTTCGTGTCGCCGGCCGCGCAGCTGTCGCCCAACGGCTTCAAGTCGGTGATGGACATTGACTTGCTCGGCACCTTCCACGTGATGCGCGCCGCCTGGGAACACCTGCGCAAGCCGGGGGCTGCACTGCTCAACATCACTGCCGCGCAGAGCTGGATGCCCACGCCCACGCAGGTGCATGTGTGTGCCGCCAAGGCCGGCATCGACCAGATCACCCGCACGCTGGCGATGGAATGGGGCCCCTCCGGTGTGCGGGTCAACTCCATCGCCCCCGGCCCGGTGGAAGACACCGAAGGCATGGCCCGCCTCGCGCCCACGCCTGAATCGGTGCAAGCCTGGACGCAGACCGTGCCACTGCGCCGCTTTGCCCAGAAGGCTGACATCGCCCGCGCCGCGCTGTGGCTGTGCTCACCCGAGGCGGCCTACATCACCGGCGTGGTGCTGTCGGTGGATGGCGGGCTGGCGCTGGGGGGATCAAGCGCAGTGGCTCACGCCATGAGCCTGTGAAACGGCTGATACGCTGCACCCCATGAATGTTTATGAAGCCCTGGACAGCCGCCTGAGCGTGCGCGATTTCCTGCCCACGCCGGTGCCGGCCGAGGTGATCCGCCGTGTGCTGGCGGCGGCCGTGCGCGCGCCCTCCGGCGGCAACCTGCAGCCCTGGCAGCTGCATGTGCTGGCGGGTGAGCCGCTGGCCGCGCTGAAGGCCACGATGCAGCAGCGCGTGGTCGACGCCCCGCGCGGCGAGGATCCCGAGGCCGAGATCTATCCCCCCGGCTTGGTCTCGCCGTACAACGAGCGCCGCCTGCAATGCGGTGAAGACATGTACGGCACGCTGGGCATCCCGCGCGACGACAAGGCCGCGCGGCGCCAATGGTTTGCGCGCAACTTCGCCTTCTTCGGCGCGCCGATGGCCATGTTCTGCACCATCGACCGCAGCATGGGCCGGCCGCAGTGGGCCGATCTGGGCCTGTTGCTGCAAAGCGTGATGCTGCTGCTGCGCGCCGAAGGGCTGGACAGCTGCCCGCAGGCCTGCTGGACGCTCTACCCCGACACCATCGCCCGCACGCTGGGCCTGGCGCCCGAGCAGCGGCTGTACTGCGGCCTGGCCATCGGTTGGCGCCACCCCGAGCATCCGGTGAACCAGCTGCGCACCCAACGCGCCGGGCTCGACGAGGCGGTGCGGTTCATCGGCGTGTGAGGCTACAACCGGGGCCACCATGCCAGGCGCCTTGATCCCGAGCGCCATCCTCAGCGGCGCCGCCCATCTCATCACCCAACTGGGTGCGCAGGCCACGTCCGTCGCCGAGCGGGCCGGCCTGCCGCCTGAAGCCCTGGTACATGCCGATCTGATGGTGCCCGCCGCGGCGGTGATGGCCTTCTTCGAGCAGGCCGCCGAAGACACCCGCTGCCCCACCTTCGGCCTGCGCCTGGGCGAGCGCGGCCGGCTGGCCGCGGTGGTGGGCCCGCTGTGGGTGCTGCTGCGCCAGGCCCGCACCGTGGGCCAGCTGTGCGAAGACTTTGCGCGCGACTTCGACCTGTACACCCAGGTGGCCACCCTGCGCTACGAGCCGCAGCCCGAGGGCGCGCGCCTCAATTGGTCGGTGGCGGTGGGGCAGGCGCTGCGCGAGGTGCAGACCACCGAGTTTGCGCTGGCGCTGTGCTGCACCGAGATCCGCCATCGCAGCCCGTCGGGCTGGCAGCCGCGCGGCGTGCAGTTCCGCCACGCCGCGCCGGCAGACCTGAGCACGCACCGCCGCGTCTTCGGTCCGCATCTCCACTTCAACCAGGACAGCGACGCGCTGCTGTTCGATGCCGCCACGCTGGCCCGCCCGCTGGAAGGCGGCCTGTACCAGAGCCGTCAACTCATGCGCGCCATGCTGCGGCTGGACGATGCCCGCGTGCCCCTGACGCTGGCCGCCCAGGTGGAAAGCGTGGTGCGCGCCTCGCTGCCCTTCGGCCCCTGCGGGCTCAAGGACGTGAGCCAGGCCCTGGGCCTGGCCGAGCGCACGCTGCAGGAGCACCTGCAAGCCCAGGGCCGCAGCTTCAAGGACATCAAGGACGCCGTGCGTGCCGATCTGGCGTTGAAGTACCTGCGGCACTCCGAACTGAGCCTGGCTGAGATCGCCGAGATCCTGGGCTACTCGGAGCTCAGTGCGCTCAGCCGGGCGTTTCGGCGTTGGCATGGGCAGTCGGCGCGGGGGCTTCGGGTTGGGGCGAACGAGGCCGGGCGTGGCAAGGGTTAGTCCTCCTGGCGGCCGCGCCTGAAGTCAAGTTTTCCGCGCCTGAAGTCAACTGATGGGCGTCTCCCAAACGCAAGATGCGGTACGCCTGCGCACTGGCTTGCCAGCCGCAGGGGCCCCGTCCCGCCCTTGCAGAACAGCCGTCTCGGTGACGGCATGGAGACCCACCCATGAGTGCCCCCCTGATCCCTGTGGAGCTGATCGCTCCGGCTTTCAACCCCGCCACCTTCGGCCAGCGCGGCGTGGTGCATGACCTGTTCACCCGCCTGCGCCGCGACTACCCCTTGGCCAAGGCCGAGGTGCCGGGGTTCGACCCGCACTGGATCGTCACCAAGTACAACGACCTGCGCGAGATCACCCGGCAGGACAACCTCTTCCACAACGCCGATCGATCGAAGACCCTGGCCTCGCAGATTGCCGAGCAGATGATGCGGCAGTACAGCGGCATGCCCACGATCTTCAAGACCCTGGTGCACATGGACGAGCCCGAGCACATGGACCACCGGGCTGTCACGCAGCCGCTGTTTTATCCGCAGAACGTGGTCAAGCTGCAGGACGACATCCGCGCCACCGCGCGCCGCTACATCGCGCAGATGTTCGACAAGGGGCCCGAAGTCGACTTCGCGGGCGACGTGGCCTTCCCCTACCCCGCCGAGGTGGTGCTCACGCTGCTGGGTGTGCCCAAGGAAGACCACGGCCTGATGCTCGACCTGACGCACTGGCTGTTCACCTACGCCGACCCTGACCTGGGCCGCCCGGGCTCTGACCCGACCAACCCGGAAGAGATCATCAAGACCTGGGACATCGTCTACAGCAAGTTCCGCGAGTACTACCTGCCCATGGTGGCCGAACGCCGCGCGCGGCCCACGGGCGATGTCACCTCGGTGATTGCCAACGGCCTGATCAATGGCCAGCCGATGGACGAGCGCAACATGATTTCGTATCTGGTGATCGCCTCCACCGCCGGGCACGACACCACCTCGGCCACCACCGCCACGGGCATGTGGGTGCTGGCCGAGCGGCCCGAGCTGCTCAAGCAGCTGCAAGAGAACCCCAAGCTGATTCCCGGCTTCGTCGAAGAGACCATCCGCTGGGCCACCCCCGTGCAGCAATTCGTGCGCTCAGCGGTAGAGGACTACACCCTCAGCGGCCAGCAGATCAAGAAGGGCGACCTGCTGTACCTGTCGTATATCTCGGCCAACCGCGATGAAGACATGTTCAAGGACCCGTTCACCTTCGACCCCACCCGCAGCCCCAACCGCCACATCGGCTTTGGCTACGGCAACCACAACTGCCTGGGCCAGCATCTGGCGCGGCTGGAGATGAAGATCCTGTGGGAAGAGTTGTTGCCCAAGCTGGCCTCGGTGGGGATGAACGGCGAGGGCAAGATGGCCGAATCAGAGTTTGTCTGTGGTCCCAAATACGTGCCCATTCGCTACCGTCTGCAGTGAGCACCACCAGAACAATCAGTCGACCAGGAGACACGATGAGCGACCAACCTCTGCGGCAGTGGCAATGCACCGTCTGCGGCGAGATCTATGACGAGGCGCTGGGCCTGCCGGAAAGCGGCATTGCCCCGGGCACCCGCTTTGAAGACATTCCGGATGACTGGATCTGCATCTCCTGTGGTGCCGTGAAGTCGTCTTACATGTTGATGGAGGTCTAAGCCGATGGGGCGCCTCACCAAGACGATGCAGCTCTGGCATTGCCTGAGCGCGGGGCTGTGCCTGCTGGCCAGCAGTTGGCCGGTGCTGGCGGCCACGCCGGCCGCCCGGGTGGATGCCCAGCGCATCATCCAGGCCGACCGTGAGCCCGGCAACTGGATGAGCACCGGCCGCACCTACAGCGAGCAGCGCTTCAGCCCGCTGGCCAAGATCAACGCCGACAACGTCAAGCAGCTCGGCCTGGCCTGGAGCGTGAAGCTCGATGTCGACCGCGGCGTGGAGGCCACGCCCATCGTGGTCGACGGTGTGATGTACACGACGGGCGCCTACAGCATGGTCTATGCGCTGGATGCGCGCACCGGTCGCCAGTTGTGGAAGTACGACCCGCAGGTCTCGCGGGATGTCAGCCGCAAGGGCTGCTGCGATGTGGTCAATCGCGGCGTCGCGGTGTGGCGGGGCTTGGTCTACGTGGGCGCCTATGACGGCCGCCTGGTGGCGCTGGACGCGGCCACCGGCAAGGTGCACTGGTCGGTGAACACGGTGGACGATGCGCGCCGCAGCTACACCATCACCGGCGCGCCGCGCATCGTCAAAGGCCAGGTGCTGATCGGCAACGGTGGGGCCGAGCTGGGCGTGCGCGGTTATGTGTCGGCCTACGACGCCGCCAGCGGCAAGCTGCGCTGGCGCTTCTACACCGTGCCGGGCGACCCTAAGAAGCCGGCGGAGAACGCCGCCATGGCCAAGGCCCGCGCCACCTGGAACGGCACCCAATGGTGGACCGAAGGCGGCGGCGGTGGCGGCACCGTGTGGGATTCAATGGCCTACGACCCCGAGCTCGACCTGCTCTACATCGGCACCGGCAACGGCTCGATGTGGAACCGCCAGGTGCGCAGCCAGGGCCAGGGTGACAACCTCTACCTGTCGTCCATCGTCGCGCTGCGGCCCAGCACCGGTGAGTACGTCTGGCACTACCAGACCACCCCCGGCGACACCTGGGACTACACCGCCACCCAGCACATCGTGCTGGCCGAGCTGCCGATCAAGGGCCAACCCAACAGCCAACCGCGCAAGGTGCTGATGCAGGCGCCGAAGAACTCGTTTTTCTACGTGCTGGACCGGGCCACCGGCGAGTTGCTGTCGGCCGAGAAGTTTGTGCCCAGCACCTGGGCCACGCATGTGGACATGAAGACCGGCCGGCCGGTGGAAACCAAAGAGGCCGACTGGCCCAAGAACGGCCCGGTGATGCTCAGCCCCAGCCCGCTGGGGGCGCACAACTGGCAGCCCATGTCGTACAGCCCCGTCACCGGGCTGGTGTACTTGCCGGCTCAGCACACGCTGGGCCTGTACGAGCCCGACAACCAGGCCCGATGGAAGGCCGGCCAATGGAACACCGGCACCACACCGCTGACCCTGCCTGAAGACCAGGCCCAGATCGACGGCCTGGCCTCGCTCTACAAGGGCGAGCTCATCGCCTGGGATCCGGTGGCCGGTAAGCCGCGCTGGTCACAGACCTACCCCGACATCTGGAACGGCGGCACCCTCAGCACCGCCGGCAACCTGGTGTTCCAGGGCACCGCACGCGGCAAGGTGGTGGCCTACCGGGCTGATACCGGTGAGCGACTGTGGGAATCTGAAGCCAACACCGGCGTGATGGCCGGCCCGGTGAGCTACGAGGTGGACGGTGAGCAGTACGTCACCTTCATGGCCGGCTGGGGCGGCTCGTTCCCGGTCACGTTGGGCGGGGTGGCGCAGAAGGCCCGTGTGCAAAGCGATGCGCGCGTGCTCACCTTCAAGCTGGGCGGCACGGCCACGCTGCCGCCACGCAAGCCGCTGCCGGTGATGCCTGCGGATGACCTGCCGCCGCTCACCGCCGACGCGGCGCGGCTGGATCACGGCCGCACGCTCTTTGCCAACGTCTGCGCCTTCTGCCATGGGCTCAGCGCCATCGGCGGTGGTGTGGTGCCGGACCTGCGCTACCTGGATGCCGACAAGCACCGCACCTTCGCGTCCACCGTGGCGGGGGCGCGGGCCAACCGCGGCATGCCGGGGTTCATGGACCGGTTGTCGCTCGATGATGTGTTGGCCCTCCAGCAGTACGTGATCCATCGCACCCTGCAGCTGCGTGCGGACATCACCCGCGATGCCAAGACCGCCAGCCAGGCCGCGGCGCCCTGACCGGCCGGCGCCCCGCCCGCGCTTGAACCACAACAGGAGATGAGCATGCAATCGACCATGATGCAGGTGCCGCTGAGCCTGACCACGCTGCTTGACCGCGCGGGCCGCTACTTCGGCGAGGTGGAGGTGCTGGGTCGCCTGCCGGACAAAAGCCTGTACCGCCGCAGCTATGCCGACATCTATCGCCGCACCCGCCAGCTGGCCCAGGCGCTGCGCGACAAGGCCGGCCTGCAGCCCGGCCAGGCCGTGGCCACGCTGTGCTGGAACCACGCCTGGCACCTGGAGTGCTACTTCGGCATCCCGGCCGCGGGCGGCGTGCTGCACACGCTGAACCTGCGCCTGTCGCCCGAAGACCTGGCCTTCATCATCGGCGATGCCGATGACCAGGTGCTCATCGTCGACGACATCCTGCTGCCGCTGTGGGAGCGGGTGAAGCCGCTGCTCAAGCAGGTGCCACGCGTGGTGGTGATCCCCTACAGCGGCGCGCCGCTGCCCGAGGGGCTTGAAAGCTACGAGGCCTTCATCGATGGCGATGCCTCGCAGTACCGCTACCCCGAGCTCGACGAAAACGCGCCCTCGGGCATGTGCTACACCTCGGGCACCACCGGCCATCCCAAGGGCGTGGTGTATTCGCACCGCTCCACGGTGCTGCATGCCATCACCGGCTGCATGCCTGATCTCTTCAACCTCTCGGCCCGTGAGCGGGTGCTGGTGGTCACGCCGATGTTCCATGCCATGGCCTGGGGGGTGCCCTATTCGGCCGTGATGGTGGGTGCGCAGCTCATCCTGCCCGGCCCGCACCTGGGCGGTGAAGACCTGCTGGACCTGGCCGAGGCCGGCCAGGCCACCATGTCGCTGGGCGTGCCCACGATCTGGATGATGGTGCTGCAAGCACTGGAACAACCCACCCGCCAGCGAAAGCTGGTGCCCGGCATGCGCATGCTGGTGGGGGGTGCGGCGTTGCCGGTGTCGATGGTGGAGCGCTTCGCGCGCCAGGGCATGAGCTGCATGCAGGGCTGGGGCATGACGGAAACGTCGCCGCTGGGCTGCTTCTCGCTGCTCAAGCCGGCGCATGACGCGCTGCCTGTTGCCGAACAGCATGCCATCGTCTCGCTGCAGGGCGTGGCCGTGCCGTTGGTCGACTTGCGCATTGCCGATGAAGCCGGCCAGGCGCAGCCCTGGGACGGCGTGGCCGTGGGCGAGGTGCAGGTGCGTGGCAACTGGGTCACTGGCAGCTACCACGGCCTGCCCAACGATCCCGGCAAGTTCACCGCCGATGGCTGGCTGCGCACCGGCGACATGGGCAACATCAACCCCGAGGGCTACCTGCACCTGGTCGACCGCAGCAAGGACTTGATCAAGTCTGGCGGCGAATGGATCAGCTCGGTCGACCTGGAGAACCTGGTGATGGGCCACCCCGGCGTGGCCGAGGCCGCGGTGGTGGCCATCAGCCACCCGAAGTGGGAGGAGCGGCCGCTGGTGGTGGCCGTGAAGCGCCCTGGGGCCGAGGTGGATGCGGCCAGCCTGCGCGCCTACCTGGCACCCAAGCTGGCGCGTTTTCAGGTGCCGGATGACTTTGAGTGGGTGGATGTCATCCCCAAGACATCGACCGGCAAGTTCCTGAAGACCAAGCTGCGCGAGATGTTCAAGGGCCGCGTGTCGGTCACGCCTTGAGCTTTGGCCGCGCCGGAGATCCGGCCGCAGCCTGCGGGTTCATTCAACGCTTCTTGAAGCCTGCGCGCAGCAACTCAATCTGCGCCGGGCTGCCCAGCAGGGCTTGCTGAGCCGCCGCTTCGGCCCTCAGCACGCTGGCCACATCAGCCGTGTGCGTCAGGTTCAGCAACTGCTTGGCGGCCTGCAGGGCCTCCGGCAGGCGGGCGGCCATCTGGCGCGCCATCGCCCGCGCCTCGGCCAGCGGGTCATCGCACACCCGCGTGGCCAAGCCCAGTCGAGCGGCCTCCTCACCCAGCACGATCCGGCCGGTGAAGGTGAGGTCACGGGCCACGTCGTCGCGCACCAGGCGCGGCAGCAGGGCGCAGCCGGCCATGTCGGGGATCAGGCCCCACTGGATCTCCATCACCGACAGCTTGGTGTCGGCCTGCACCAGGCGGATGTCGGCGCCCAAGGCGATCTGCAGGCCGCCGCCGAAGGCCGCGCCGTGCAGCGCCGCGATCACCGGCACCTTCAGTTCCTGCCAGCCCCAGGCCACGTACTGGAACAGGTTGCACTGGCCGTGCGTGCGCGCGGCCAGATCGCGCAGGTGCGGCGGCAGCTCGCCGCGCTCCACCAGGCCACCGAGGCTGGCCAGGTCGATGCCGGCGCAGAACAGGCGGCCTTCGCCGCGCAGCACCACGGCATGCACGCCAGGGTCGGTCTTGAGCTGGTCGATGGCGCGGCCGAGGGCTTCGAACATGGCGCTGTCGAGCGCGTTCATTTTGTCCGGGCGGGCCAGGGCCACTTCGGCCACGCCGTCGTCGATGGTCACGCGCACGCGGTCCAGGTGGTGGATCTCGATCGTCATGGGGGGCTGGGGACAGTACAAGAGGGAGTCAGTATCGGCGAGCTGGCGCTGGCCGGGCCCCGTCTTTCGTCGTGCGGTGATGCGGCGGTCCACGATCACCGCATTACGATGAGGCCATGTTCGATGACTGCCTTTACTTCAACACGGCGGCGCTGGCGCGATGCCTGGAGCGTGAGTGGGCGTTGGCGGTGGCGCCTCTGGGGTTGACTGCGCCGCAGGCCTTCACGTTGCGGGCGGTACTGAGCCAGCCCGGGCTGCTGCAGAGCGAGCTGGCGCAGGTGCTGTTGATCGCCCGCCCAACGGCCACCCGGGCACTGGACGCCCTGGTGGCCAAAGGCCTGGTGGTGCGCCGTGCCACGGCGCGCGATGGCCGCGAGGTGGCCATCCATCCGACACCCGAAGCCCATGGCCTCAAGGCGGCGCTCCTCGCAGCCGTCAGCTCAGTGACGTCAGGCCTTCAATGCCGTCTCGGTGACGAGGGCCTGGCCCAGGCCACCCAGCGGGTGCGTGCGCTGCGATCGGCACTGGCCTGAATCAGTAGCGGCCGTGGCCGTGACCGCGGTGCTCCCAGCGATCGTGGTCATGGTGATGATGGTGCCGATCATGGCGCCAGTGGTGACGGGGCGGGTACCACTCGCGGCGCTCTTCGCGCCAGTAGCCCGCGGGCGGGGCGCCGTAGACCGGCCGCGGCGCGTAAACCACCGCCGGGGCGTCGCGGTACACCACCATGGGCGGCGGAGGCAGGTAGATGCCGACCGACCAGTTCACGCCGCCAGCGTGCGCTGCGCCTGCACCGGTGGCGCCCACGAGGGCAAGGCACAACGGCAGGGCATGGCGAAGGGATGTGGACTTGAACAACATGATCAGCGCTCCTTGCGCAACAGCGGCGACGCCGCAGTGCCTGTCCTAACGGACGGCAGGCGCCGGCGGTGGACAGCCGGCCTGTGACTGGCGGTAAATGAGCCGTGCCGCGCGGCGGGCGACGCCCGACGGGCGCGGGGTGATCGCCCGCGATGGTAGGCTTCCCGCCCGCCAGGGCGATGGCCTTGGGGTTCCAGGACTTTCCACCGCATGCCCGCCCCTGTCCACCTCTCGCCCTCGCTCGCCAGCCGCCTCTCGGGCTGCGCCTTTCTCCTGACGTCGGTGCTGCTGGCGGGCTGCGGCCCGCAGGGGGCGGGTGACGCCGCCCGGCCGGGCGCCGCGGCCGCCTCGGCGGCGCCGGTGGCCGTCACCACCCTGCCGGCGCGCAAGCGCGACATGGCCGTGCTGCTCACCGCCACCGGCACGGTGACGCCGCTGTCCAGCGTGGAGGTTCGGCCCCAGGTCACCAGCGTGATCCGCCAGGTGCATGTGCGCGAAGGCCAGGTGGTGCGCCAGGGCGAGCTGCTCTTCACGCTGGACAGCCGCGCAGACGAGGCCAACCTGGCCAAGGCGCAGGCCCAGCTGGCGCGCGACCAGGCGGCGCTGGCCGATGCGCAGCGCCAACTGGCGCGCAGCCGCGAGCTGTTGGCGCAGAACTTCGTCTCGCAAAGCGCGGTGGATACCGCGCAGGCGGCCACCGAGGCCCAGCAGGCCGCCGTGGCGGCCGACCGCGCCGCCATCGACGCGGCCCGCGTGCCGGTGGCCTATGCCCGCATCCAGGCGCCCAGCGCCGGCCGCATGGGCGCCATCGGCGTCTACCCGGGCAGCTCGGTGCAGGCCAATGTCACCACGCTGGTCACGCTCACCCAGCTGGCGCCCATCGCCGTGGCCTTCAACCTGCCGCAGCGCCACCTGGCCGATGCGCTGGCCGCGTTGCCCGGTGGCGGCGCGGTGGTGCAGGCCACGCTGCCCGACCGGGGCGATGCGCTCACCGGCCGGCTGCAGTTTGTGGACAACGCGGTCGATGCGGCTTCTGGCACCGTCAAGGTCAAGGCGCTGTTCGACAACCGCCAGGGCCAGCTGTGGCCCGGTGCCTTCGTCAATGTGGCCCTGCAGGCCAGCACGCTGGTGGGGGCGGTGATCGTGCCGCAGGCCAGCATCATCCAGAGCGCACGCGGCCCGGTCGTCTACGTGGTGCAGGACGGCAAAGCCGCGTTGCGGCCCGTGACGGTGCTGCATGCGCAGGGGGAAGACGCGGCAGTGCAGGGCGTGCAGGCCGGTGAGGCCGTGGTGCTGGATGGCCGGCAGAACCTGCGCCCCGGCTCGCCCGTGGTGCAGCGTGACCCGGCCGATGCCACCCCGCGCGGTGGCCAGCGGCCCCGGGCCGCGGGGTCTGCTGCAACAGCTGCAACGGCTGCTTCAGCCCCATGAACCTCTCCGAACTCTTCATCCGCCGTCCGGTGATGACGGTGCTGCTCAACGCCGCCATCGTGGTGGCCGGCATCATCGGCTACCGCAGCATCCCGGTGGCGGCACTGCCCAGCTACGACACGCCGGTGATCAACGTCACCGCCACGCTGCCCGGCGCCAGCCCCGAGACGATGGCCAGCTCGGTGGCGCTGCCGCTGGAAAAGCAGTTCCAGACGATCCCCGGGCTCAAGCTGATCAGCTCGTCCAGCACCCTGGGCAACACCTCGGTGACGCTGGAATTTGCCGACGACCGCAACATCGACGCCGCCGCGGTGGATGTGCAGGCCGCGCTGTTGAACGCCCAGCGCCAGCTGCCCACCGACATGACCTCACCGCCGGCCTACCGCAAGGTGAACCCGGCCGATGCGCCGGTGCTGCTGGTGTCGATGACGTCACCGTCGCTGGTGCCGTCAGATCTGCAGGACTTTGCTGACCACCTGATCTCGCCCACGCTGTCCACCATCGACGGCGTGGCGCAGGTCAATGTGTTCGGGGCCAAGCGCTACGCGGTGCGGGTGCAGGTGATGCCGCAGGCCCTGTCGGCCCGCAACATCGGGCTGGATGAACTGAGTGCCGCCCTGCGCGCGGCCAATGTCAACACGCCCGTGGGCACGCTGGAAGGCCCGCGCCAGACGCTCACGCTGCAGGCCAATCGGCAGCTTCGCAATGCGGCCGACTTTGCCGACCTCATCGTCGGCGGGCGCGGCGGCCAGGTGGTGCGGCTCAAGGACGTGGCGCGGGTTGAAGACAGCGTGGAAAGCTCGAAGACCTGGGCCACCATCAACGGTGAAAACACCATCACCCTGTCCATCGTGCGCCAGCCCGGCGCCAACACCGTGAAGGTGGTGGATGCGGTGCGCGCCGCCCTGCCGCGGCTGCAGGCGCAGATGCCGCAGTCGATCCGCCTCACCCCGATCAATGACCGCTCGGTGTCGGTGCGCGAGGCGTTGCATGACGTGATGCTCACGCTGCTGGGCACCGTCGCGCTGGTGGTGCTGGTGATCTTCCTGTTCCTGCGCCGTTTCGTGGCCACGGTGATTCCCACACTGTCGCTGCCGGTGTCGCTGGTGGGCGCGGTGGCGCTGCTGTGGGGCTTCAGCTACAGCCTGGACAACATCTCGCTGCTGGGCCTCACGCTGGCCGTGGGCCTGGTGGTGGACGATGCCATCGTGATGCTGGAGAACATCATGCGCCACGTGGAAGCCGGCGTGCCGCCCTTCCAGGCTGCGCTGCGCGGCTCGCGCGAGGTGGGCTTCACCATCCTGTCGATCTCGACGTCGCTGGTGGCGGTGTTCATCCCGATCTTCTTCATGCCGGGGGTGATCGGGCTGCTGTTCCATGAATTTGCGGTGGTGGTGGGGCTGGCCATCGTGGTGTCGGCGTTTGTGTCGCTGACGCTGGTGCCGATGCTGGCCAGCCGTTTCCTGACGGATGCGGCGCATCACAAGCGCCCCGGCGCCTTGGTGCGCGGTTTCGAGCGTGGCTTCGAGGCGCTGCTGCGCGGCTATACCCGCTCGCTCGATGCGGCGTTGCGCCACCGCGGCCTGGTGCTGGGGGTGGCGTTGGCCACCATCGTGGCCACCGTGTGGCTGTTCATGGTGATCCCGAAGGGCTTCTTTCCGGCTGAAGACATCGGCCAGATCCGCGTCTCCACCGAGGCCAGCGAAGACACCTCGTTCCCCGAAATGATCCGGCTGCAGGAACAGGCCGTGGCGATCTTCCGCGCCGATCCCAACGTGGCCACGGTGAACTCATTCAACGGGGGCAGTGGCGCGCAGAACACCGGGCGCATGTTCATCAACCTCAAGCCGCGGGCGCAACGCCAGCCGATGAAGCAGGTGGTGGAGGGCCTGCGCCGCAAGCTGCGCGCGCTGCCTGGCATCGCGGTCTACATGCAGCCGGTGCAGAACCTGCAGCTGGGCGGGCGCCAGAGCAAGGCGCAGTACCAATACATCCTGCAAAGCGTGCAGGCTGATGAGTTGTACGAGTGGGCCGCGCGCTTGCAGGAACAGTTGCGCGGCGACCCGCTGTTCCGCGATGTCAACAGCGATGCGCAGATGCGCGGTCTGCAGGCCCAGTTGCACATCGACCGCGACCGGGCCAACACGCTGGGCGTGTCGATCGACGCCGTCCGCTTGGCGCTCTTCAACGCCTTCGGCGAGCGGCAGATCTCCAACCTCTACCTGCCCACCGATCGCTACCCGGTGATCCTGGAAGTGACACCCGAGGCCAAGCAGGATGAGCGGGCGCTGGAAGCCATCTACGTGCGTGCCACCACCGGCGCGCTGGTGCCGCTGTCGGCCTTTGCCACGGTGGAGCGCACGGTGGGGCCCACGTCGGTCAACCACGTAGGCCAACTGCAGGCGGTGACGATCTCGTTCAACCTCGCGCCCGGTGCCGCGCTGGGCGATGCCACGGCGCGGCTGGAGAAGGCGCGCGAAGCCCTGCGCCTGCCGCCCTCCATCATCACCAGCTACGGCGGTGATGCGGCGGTGTTTGCCAGCTCGCAGGGCAGCCAGATGGTGCTGATCATCGCCGCGCTGGTGGTGATCTACGTGCTGCTGGGCGTGCTGTACGAAAGCTACATCCACCCGCTCACCATCCTGGCCGGGCTGCCCTCGGCGGCGGTGGGGGCGCTGCTCACGCTGTTGCTGTTCGGGCAGGACCTGACGCTGATCGCCACCATCGGCATCCTGCTGCTGATCGGCATCGTCAAGAAGAACGCCATCATGATGATCGACTTCGCGCTCGATGCGCAACGCCTCCACGGCAAGTTGCCAGCCGAGGCCATCCGCGAGGCCTGCATCCTGCGCTTTCGCCCGATCATGATGACCACGCTGGCCGCGCTGATGGGCGCGTTGCCCATTGCGCTGGGGCTGGGTGCCGGTGCCGAGCTGCGCCAGCCGCTGGGCCTGGCGGTGGTGGGCGGGCTGGTGTTCTCGCAGGCGGTGACGCTGTACATCACGCCGGTGATCTACCTGGCGCTCGATCGCTTCAGCGGCCAGGGCCCGGTGACAACCCCTGAGGTGTCGGGGGCCTGAGCGCGTTCAGCCTGCGGGGGGTGCGGGCAGGCACTGCACCAGCAGCTGGGCCTGGTCTTGTTCGCCGGGCGCGAGCTTGTCGCTCACCCAGGCCCAGCCTTTGGCGGGCAGGCCGGCTTGCGGATCCAGCGGTTGATCGTGCTGCCATTGGCGCAACACCACATGGCCCTTCGGGCACAGGGCTTGTGCATGGGATTGCAGGCCTGCCATCTGGTGGCCGCGCAGTTCATACATCGCCGAGCCATCGGTGGTGCCGATCGATTGCACGTCGATGCGCGTGGCACAACCGCTCTGGCTGGCCAGCAGCAAGGCCAGTGCGGCAAGTCGTGAAGCGGAGCGGTGCGGTGGCAGCATGGCCACGGATTGTCCGGCGCCCTGCAAGACCGTCAGCCGGCAAACAGGCCGGCCATCGCCGCCTAGCTGCGGCTTTGCGGTCGCCAGGCCGCTTGCTGGGCGACGAAGCCATCAAAGCCCTGCAGCAGCGGCGTGTAGCGCTCGCTCGCCGCCTCCAGCGTGTGCAGCGCCAGGCAGGTGGCTTCCAGGGTGGACCGTTGCGCGGCGCTCTCCGCCCGGCGGATGCCGTAGCGCGAGGGCGGCGGTGCCTGCAGGCTCAGCCGTGGCAGGCCTTGCAGCCAGGGGTGCGTGAACAGCAGCCTGCGGCTCTTGCGCCAGGTGGCGTCCAGCACCACCAGCAACAGCTGCTGCGGCGCCAGGCCCGGAGGCAGCGGCGCGGGCGCCAGCAAGGGCACGGCGCTGCCGGGCGGATCAGGCGGGTACAGCAGCACCGGGGTGCGCGGCGGTGCGCCCGCCTCGGTGAGCACGCTGGGGTCGAACACCTCGCCCACCTGCAGCCGGCTGCGCGCCAGGCTCAGGTGCAGCAGGCGCGCGCTGCCCTTGGCCTGATGCACCTCCAGCGTATGCTGCAGGATCAGCACTGCCACCTCGTTGGCCACCGGCGTGATCCAGCGGCACAGGCAGTCGCGCAGCGGCCGCTCGCAGCGCGGGCAGCGTGGCCGCGCGGGCGCTTCAACCGGCATCGGCCAGCGCCTTCATCTGCAGGCGCAGTTGGCGGCGCCCGTCGCTGTTGGTGCTGCGCCAGGCTTTCAGTGCCAAGGCCAGGAACTGTTGCTCGGCCTTGCTCAGGCCGGCCGGCTCGCGCGGCGCATCGAGCCAGCCCGAAGGTTGGCCGCACAGCTGCTCGATCTGGCGCGCCAGCTTGTCGCCAATGGGCCGGGCTGATTTGATCTGGCTCCACATGCTGGGCGAGATCTGCAGCTTGGTGGCGAAGCTCTGCTCCAACCCCTTGGGCGCGCTGCCCGTGGCCACGGCCCCTTCGGCAAAGGTTTGAAACAGCGCCAGCACGTTGAGCCGGCGGATGACGGTGATGTTGTTCAAGCGGGACAGCGGGCCAAACGCGGGCCTTCATTCTCGCCGGGGGTTGACGGTGGGGTAAAGACTATTTACATTGCGGCTCAACGCAGCCGGTCAATGGCTGCTGTCAAGAACACCCATCAACCTTTTCTCACTCTTCGAAGCGAGCCCTTCATGACCCTGCACCTGCCCACCACCCGACGCTGGCCTGCAATGGCTTGCCGCGGGCAGGGTGCGCGCGTGCTGGCGGTATCGGCGGCCTCGCTATCGATGAAATCCCTGTCGCTGATGGGCGCCTTCGCGGTGGCTCATCTGATCGTCAACATTCCCCACTCACCGGGTGAGTCCAGCGCCTAGCGCACGGTCTCTTCACTGTTTCCCAACAGGCCCGGTCTCCGCAAGGAACCGGGCCTGTTGCGTTGTTGTTCCTGTTCTCGCATCGCTCTTTCGCATCACTCCGAATGTGTTCGGGCACGTCGTGCTGTCATGGCCTGGTGAGGCCGGCACGGCGCATGTGCGCGGCGTGGCCACAAGCCAGGCCCCGTGCAGCGGGCACCGCCCGCGGTCTTATCTGGCCGAGGGTCCGCGTTCGTGCACACCCGAAGTGATGTGAGTCAGTGATGTGCCTTGTTTGCATCGACCGCAATGATCAGGCGGCGCCGGAACCCGTCACCGGCAGTTTTTCCCACGTGCTTTCGAAAGGAGGGCCACCATGAAGAAGATGACTCTGGCTGCACGCCTGGCTGCGCTGAAGCCACGCAACCCGTTCGCCGTGCTGGCCCGCCGCCGCTCGGCCGGTGCCCATGGCGCACCCGGCCTGCGGCGCCGGCAGGATCAGAAAGACCTGCTGCAGCGCTTGCGCGAAGCGGGGTTGTAGCGCACCCACGCCACCGGCCCGTGGGTGCGTTTGTCGAGGAGGCGACAAACGCACCCACAACGCCTCAATCGGGCGTCATGTCCGGCTGCAGCAGCACCTCGTCGGGCAGCGTGCCGCCGTTGTGCACCACCGCCACGCCGCCCAGGGGCGAGTAGCCGGCATCGCCTTCGAGCAGCACGGTGGCGCTGGCGGGCAGCCCGTTCAGGGCCTGGATCAGTTGTTGCACAGTCATCGCGCGCCTTTGCACATCGTTCCCCGTTCCCACAGCAATATGAAGACCAGCCCTGATGCGCCCACGCTGCGCTACTTCCTCACCTACCGCAGCATGGCCCTGCCGCTGTGCCTGCCGGAGGAGCTGGAGGTCTCGGCCCTGCGGCACCGCAACACCTACTTCCGCGCGAGCTATGACGAGGCGGGGCGCATGCTGTGGGTAGAGAAGCTGGTCTATGACGAGGTAGAGATGCGCCATGACTACGACTACGGTGCCGACGGTGTGCTGATGCGGGCCACGGTGCATACGGTTGATGAAGAGCCCCAGGTGTTGCTGCTGGGGGCGGGGTCGGGCGGGGGCTGACCACGACAGGCTCATCCGGTGAGCCTGTCCGGTATTGAAAGATTCGTCGCGCTTCGTTGAGCCTCGTCGAGACGAGGCGGCGCCGACTTTCCACAATATCCATCGTATATAGCCTGACATCAGGCTGAATCCGTCAGTCGCTTTTTCATTCCCGGGCTCGGTGAATCCACGGACAGAAATAGTGGCCCCGGAGGCTTAACCCCGCGGCTATGGGGTCGATACCCAGACAGGTGGTGGATGCTCGCTCGGTGAGCCCCCACCCACCGGTGCAGCGCACTGAAGCGCAGCACCAGGACGATCCGAAGTACCTGTCCC
>Ga0209066_10002769_pt1 | contig 20843 bp, 20 predicted proteins | sample All_14_2_FD_187198 | JGI IMG/M metagenome (GOLD analysis project Ga0209066, IMG submission 187198) | Freshwater microbial communities in response to fracking from Pennsylvania, USA - Allegheny Zone_MetaG_DW_15 (SPAdes) (version 2) ... | reverse complement strand
CCATCGTCCCCTTAGCCTTCGTCGGAGCCGTAGGACGTGCTGCGCGGAGCCGCGCGCACCCCGGAGGACGCGGGTTTGGCGGTCGGCGTGGCGGCAATCGCCGGGGCCGCCAGCACAGCTCCCGTGCCGAGGCGGTGCAGGACGTTGCCGCCCCTGGCCTGCTCGTCCAGGCGCTTCCGCAGATCCTCCATTGCGAGCGCTGCGGCCCGCTCGCCGAACATGTCCGACAGCAGCTCGTTGCGCTGCGCCAGCGACAGGTCATCCCTGCCCAGGAGGTCCAGCTTGGCCGCGAAGTCCTCCAGATCGTCGATGAATTGGCGCTGGTCCCGCCCGGCGGCGGGCCAGCGGTCGGTCAGCACCTCATCGCCGGGACAGGCCGGATTGGTGCGGTGGATAAGCCGCCCCACCCGCTCCGCCGCCTCGAACTGCGCGAGGATGTAAATCACGAGGTCGAGGAGGGTCGCGTGCAAGGACCGCTGGACCTTGCCGGCCGCGAGCAGGTGGCCCGACCGCTCCCCGATCAGGCAGGAGAGCAGCACGGACGGCGGGCAGCGCCCCTCGCGCCCATCGTACTTCTTGTTGCGCCAGCGCTTGACCAGCTGCGTGGCGATGACGGGGAGACTGCGCTCGTGCAACTCGGGCTGCTCCTCCACGGGCACGGCCTCGGACGCCTTCGCCAGCGTGGACATGCGCGCCCCCTCCGAAAGGGGTAGCGGCATCTGGTCCTTGAACCATTCGCCGAACCCCCATGGGTTCGCCACGGGCCGGTGGTCCTCCGCGCGGGGCTTTTCGCGCTTGCTGTGGCAGATGTGGCTGACGCGCGCCACGCGGCCCGCGATCAGGGTCGCGGGGGTCACGTCGATATGCATCCCCTCGTACTGCACCTGAACGCACCGCGTCATCCGCTCCACCTTGCCGTGGTAGCGTGAACCTTCCTCGCCGTTGATCGCGTCGAAGAGCGTGTCGAGGATGTCCCGAGGGTGCCACCCGCGAAACTCGTCGGCCAACTCGGCCATCAGGTCGATGTCGAACTCGTCGTGCTCCAGGCGAGAGGACACGGTGGTACCGGTCGCCATCGAACCCTGGGGATACATCAGGCGGACCTTGCCCCGGAGGACGCTGCCTTCGCGGTCCAGCCACTCATTGATGATGCGGTAACGCTCGATCGCAAGCCGGTAGTTCGTCGGCGAGAGCTGCACCTTTCGCGCCACGTCCGCGAGGAGCGCGTCGGTGATGCTGGGCTGGAAACCCCCCATATAGGTCAAGGCCATCTCCTGATTGCGAGTCGCACCCGAACTGTCTCACGCTGAGGAGCACCGAGCAAGGACAGCGGTCTTGTTTGTATAACAAACACGTTGGCCAGATAATGATGTGTTTATGTTTCCCTGGTTGACGCAATGCGAGCGGTGCGGCACCGTTCATGCGGAGAGGGAGATTGGCTAATGGCGGTCGCGCGCGTTGGAAGGGCCGGGCTGCTCTACGCGGCGGTCGGCAGGGAGCTGAAGGAACGGCGGCGCAAGTCCGGCCTTCAGCAGGGCGAACTGGCGGAGGCCGTGTCCCTGTCCCGGTCGTCCATCGCCAACGCTGAGGCGGGGAGGCAGGCCCTGCCCATCCATCACCTCGTGGAGATCGCGGAGGCGCTGGGGACCACTGCGGCGGAAGTGCTTTCCGCGGCGGAAGCGAAGCTGTCGTCGGCCCCGCCGGCTCCCACACGCGAGCTGCCGAAGGCCGTTGTGGCGTTCCTTGAGCGGGCGGCGGGGGCACGGCGATGACCGACCGCCGGCCCCGCTTCGCCTACATCCAGAGGCTGGCCGATGGCCTCCTCGACGAGGGCGGGGTAGCCAAGGCCCCGGTCCCGGTCGAGCGGCTCGCCCGGCTGAAGGGGTGCCGGGTCGTGAAGTACGACATCAAGGACATCTCGGGGGTCCTGTTCCGGTCATCCGACGACGTGTTGATCGGCGTGAACTCTAAGCATCCCCCTCAGCGCCAAAGATTCACGATCGCGCACGAGCTCGGACACTTCCTCCTGCACGACGGCGAGGCCGTCCACTACGACAAGGACTACCGGGTGAGCCTACGCTCGGACCTGTCGTCGGCGGGGACGGACATCGAAGAGATCGAGGCCAACTTCTTCGCTGCTTCCCTCCTGATGCCCGACCGCTTCCTGCGTGGCGACCCCCGGGCCGCGGAGATGGACGTGGAGGACGGGAAGGCCATCAAGACGCTCGCGGGTGCCTATGGGGTCAGCGCCCAGGCCATGACACACCGTCTCCTTCGGGTCGTTGCCCGCCGATCCACTTGAAACGCCGTGACTAATTCCCGAGCGCCGTCACGGCCGTACCCACGGTTTACCGACGATCCTCAGAACTGATCAGCAAATCCGCGTCAGACCTCCACTGCCTAAGCGGAAGCGACGTCCGCTTCCGTGCGATGCGCGACCCGGCCCCGCCGACCGGGATGGGCGCAAGGCGGACGATACGGCTTTGACGCTGTTCACAGGCCTTGGCGGCTAAGGTCATGCAGAGCCAATCTTCGGAGGTGCGCTACATCCTCCGGTGCAAGCTGGACGCGCATGCATGCTGCAAACTCGGCAAGGCCGAACTGCCGCAGTTCGTCGTTGAAGTCATCCGCGCGTGCTACCAGTCCGATGGCGTCAATACCCGCTCGCCCCGCGCACTCGGTTAGTACGGCGGCAGCGCGGGTGCCTGCGCAGTCGCCGTCTTGGGCGACATAGAGTCGGCGCAGATTAGGCGGCAGGTTCAGCGCCGCGAGATGACCCGCCGATAGCGCGGCGATCATCGGCAGGGTGGGCAGGACGCACCGCAAGGAAAGCATCGTCTCGGTGCCCTCGCCGACGGCGACGACATCGTTCACCACGCCGAACCGCACACCATTACCCAGGAGCCGCCCCATCGCCCGCCGCGGCGTCGCGACCGGCGCCTTGCCGCTGCCGTCGCGCGCGAGCCAGGTGCGGTGCACGCCGGTGATGGTCCCGTCGAGGTCCGTCACCGCTGCGAGCATCGCGGGCCATGTCTCGACCGGCGCGTTCTCGTCCGCCCGGTAGTAGCAGCGCGGGTGGAAACGCAGCGCGGACAGGTCGTCGAGGTAGGTGATGCCGCGCGCGCGCAGATAGGTTTCGGCCAGCGTGCCCTTGATCGGCTGCCCGGCGTGGAATAGCCGACGCGCCGCATCCGGCGAGCCGGCCGCGACAGGCACGCGTGGCTCCGGCCGCTGTGGCTTCGGCAGGCTCAGGAACCGTCGGGCCTCGTCCAGTACGTCGCGCAGGCGGTCGAGGCCCCGCGCGCGGGCGATCAGGTCCAGCAGGTCGCCATGCTCGCCCGTCGCGGCGTCGGTCCACTTTCCCGCGGCGCCGCGGCCCGCCTCGGGTCCGTGCAGCCGCACGAACAGGCTGCGCCCCGGCGTGTTCGCGACATCGCCCACGGTCCACCATCGCCCCTCGCGCCGACCGTTGGAGAGGTAGTGGCGGCAGACCGCCTCGGCGTTGCGGGCCAGGCGGCGCGCGAGCGCCGCGGCATCCTCGCGCATCGGTTCCTCCATGAAGATGCGGGCCCGCCTTGCGACGGGCCCGCGAGGTGCAGGGAGGCCGGTTACTCGGCGGCGATCGCGGCGGTGGGGATCGCCGCGACCTCAGTGTCCTCGGCCGGCGGCGCCGAGGCGATGGCCGGTTCGCCGCCGTCGGCCGCCGATTTCGCTTCGCCCTCCGGCGTCGCCTCGGTCTCCGGCTCCACCACCGCGAACACCTGGCCCGGCGTGCACAGCGGCTCGGGCAGCCATCCGGTGCCGGCGAGCAGCTCTTCCGCCGCCGTCGCCATCTCCGCCTTCTTCAGGCCGGCGAGGCGCTCCGCTGCCCGCGCGCCGCGCGCCTCCCGCACGGCGGCGAGGATGCGACCCTTGGTGACGCGGCCGAGATAGGCCTCCGCCGTCGGCCGCCAGCCGACCGCCGCCATGTCCAGGCTGACCGCCCCGGCGATGCGGTCGGCATGCGCGATCGCCTTGGGCCGGCGGTTGTAGGCCTCGTGCACCGCGTTGACGGTCAGCCCGACGCAGTGCGCGAACAGCGCCTCGCGGCTGTCGGCGTCGAAGCCGGCGAGGACCGGCCAGAGCTCGCCAGGCTCCGCCGGCATCTGCGCCTGCCAGCGTGCGTGGCGGGCCTCGATGGCGCGCGCCGAGGCGGTGTCGGCGAGGCCTGGCGCCTGGGCGGAGAACAGCGCGCTCTTCGGCTCGATCTCCAGGCAGGAGTCGAGGCTATAGCGGTAGAACAGCCGCAGGCAGAGCGCATGCAGCGCGGCCAGGAAGGCCGTCTGCGGATCGGCGGCGAGCGCATCGCGCAGCGCGAGGGTGCGGTGCGCGGTGAGTTCCGTCAGCAGCCGGTCGGGCAGCGGGCGGATGCCCTCGTCCTCCTCCGGCGGCTCGGCGGGCGGAGCGGCCGTGCCGGTGTCGGGCTCGGCCGTGGTTTCGCCTTCCGTCTCCGGCTCGGCCGGGGGCTGGTCAGTCTCGGCCTGCTCCTGCTCCGGCTCGGCTGCGACCGGCGGCTCGTCCTCCGGCCGGACATAGCCGCGGTCGCTGCGCAGCGCGCCCGAGCCATCGATGCTGACGAAGACGCCGGCGCGCGCCATCTCGTCGGGGTCGTAGGCGACGGGCCGGTCCTCGAAGGCGGCCAGCGCCTCCTCGATCTCGGCCAGGCGTCGGTCGGTCTCCTCCGGCACCTCGTCGGCCTCGGCGCAGTCCTGCTCCAGCCGGTCGAACTCGGCCTGGAGCGCATCGCGCCGTGCCGTCTCTTCCTCGCTCAGCGGCTGCGCCTCGCCGGCCAGGCGGCGTAGGCCGTAGCTGTGGCCGTAGGGGAAGTCGGGCGCGGCCTCGACCCAGCGCCAGCCCTCGGCGCGGATCGCCTCGGCCTCGCGCTCCAGCCGCTCGCGCGCAAGCCGGTCGAGCAGCCCGGCATCCTGCCACCAGCCGCCATCGTCGGGCTGGAACAGGTCACGCAGGATCAGCCCGCCCGCCGCCTCGTAGGCCTCGGCACCGACGAAGCGGGCGCGCTTGTCGGAGGCGCGGACGGCGCCCTCGGTCAGCAGGCGGCGGATCTGATAGGGCTCCTTGGTGTACGAGCGCTGCAGCGCCTCCCACACCTGCTCCTGCCGCTCATGGTCGGGGCTGACGGCGAAGGCCATCAGGTGATCGAGCGTCATGCCGTCCTCGGCGTAGAGGTCGAGGAGGCGGGGCGACACGGCGGCGAGGCGCAGCCGCTGCCGGACGACGCCGACCGAGACGAAGAAGGCCGCGGCGATCTCCTCCTCCGAGCGGCCGCGCTCGCGCAGCGCCTGGAAGGCGCGGAACTGGTCGAGCGGGTGCAGGGGGGCGCGCTGCACGTTCTCGGCCAGGCTGTCTTCCTCGGCGATGCCCTCGGTGCGGATGATGCAGGGGATGGGCGCGGTGCGGGTGAGGCGCTTCTGCTTCACCAGCAGTTCGAGCGCGCGGAAGCGCCGGCCGCCTGAGGGCACCTCGAAGGTGCCGGTTTCATTGCCGTCGTCGTCCAGCACAGGGCGGACGGTGAGGCTCTGGAGCAGGGTGCGCCGGGCGATGTCCTCGGCCAGTTCCTCGACGGCGATGCCGGCCTTGATGCGGCGGACATTCGCCTGGCTGAGCACGAGGCGGTTGAAGGGGATGTCGCGCGAGGTGGAGAGCGCGACCTTGGGGGCGGACTTCGACATGGGGGTTCTCCGTGACGGGTCGGCGGGGAGCCTCTCTCCCGACCCTCAACCCGTCACGAAGACCGCCTCGGCCCTCTCACTCTCTCGCCGCCGCTGGTGCGGCAACGGGGAGATTCCACACCTCCGCACCGGCCGCGCGATAGGCATCCGCGACAGCCGCGAGCGGCGCGTAGGAGAAGGCACCCCAGGGCGCGGGGCTGGCGGGTTCACCGACCGCCACCATCGGGCCGCGCACCGCGAGATCGCAGACGACCTCGAACTCCAGGCCGCGGCTGTCGATTACCGGCAGCCCGGCGGCGATGCTGGCCGTCTTGATCGTCTCGCAGTCGTGCCCGCTGAGATATGCGCCACGGGCGAAGTACAGGGTGAAGCCGCCGCGGCCGATGGCGAGGTGACCGCCCTCCGTAGCCAATGCTTCGCGGATGTAGTGGCCGTAGCGCTCCTCCGCCTCTGGTGCGATGAGCGGGGCAGCGGATTTGCGGCCGCGGGTCACGACACCACCTCCGGCATGTCCGCATCATCGCTGACCGCTTCGGCCACCGGCGCGAAGGCGAGCAGAAATTCGGCTGCCTTCGACGCGGCGCTCGCCGCGCGGACGATCGCGCGATTATCCTCGCGCAGCACTTCCAGCCAGGAGCCGATGTAGTCGGCGTGGCGCACCGTCGGCACGATGCCGAGCGCGGCGCAGGTGAAGGCCGCGGTCATCTCGGCGACCAGCTCCTCCTGCGCATACTTCTTCGAGCCGAAGCTGTTGGCGATCTCGCGGCTGAGGCGCGACGCGTGCCCCGTCCAGTGGCCGAGCTCATGCAGCGCGGTCCGGTGCCAGTCGATTGGCTGGAAATAGGCCTGCGGCGGCGGCACGCGGATGAAGTCGCCGAGCATGTCGTAGTAGGCGCGCTCCCCGCCGATGCGGAGGTCGGCGCCGGAGGTTGCGATCAGCGCCTGGACCCGCGGCTCGATCAGCGAGGTGTCCGCGGGCGGCGCCGTCGCGGCCAGTTCGGGCGGCAGGCCGTCGCATTGCTCGACGTTGAAGACGGTGAAGCGCTTGAGGAAGTGGATCGCGCGGGCGTCCTTGCCCGTCTCCTGCGCGCGTTGGCGTTCCTCGTCGGGGATGAACCGGTCGGCGTAGACGACGGTCGTGCCACGCTCCCCCTTGCGCACATTGCCGCCGAGGGCGAGCGCCTGGCGGAAGGTGAGCCAGCTCTGGCCCGCATAGCCGCGCTCGACGACGGCACCCCAGAGGATCAGCACGTTGATCCCGGAATAGCGCCGGCCGGTCGCCGCGTTCTTCGGCAGCGCGATCGGTGCGGCCACGCCGGAGGTACCCCAGGGCTGCACCCAGGGCAGGCGCCCGCCCTCGAGTTCGGCGATAATCCTGTCGGTAATTTCGTCGTAGAGGTTCGCGCGGTCAGCCGAGGCTCGGCCGCCCGGGGCCGGCCGCGTCGCGGAGCGGGTCATGGCGGTTCTCCATGACGGGCCGGCCGCGAGCCTCTCTCTCGGCCCCGAAACCCGTCACGGCGACAGCCGCCGAACTCTCACTCTTGCTGGGTCGTCGCCACGCCCCGCAAAGACCTTGGCACGCCCGGCATCTGAACCCACTGCAACGCGGAGGGAGGTAGCGTCAGTATCGCCGCGATCCGTCGCCCCTTGTTCGCTCGTAGCGATGCTCGGCCGCCCAGGCATCGAGATCCCGCACCGCGTATCGGACATGCCGCCCGAATTTGTAGAAGGCCGGCCCGCCACCGACGGAGCGGTAGCATTCGAGCGTGTGGGGGGTGAGCGCCAGGTGGCGCGCTGCGGCCTCTGTATCGACAAACGGGATCGGGCCAGCGTCCTTCTCCAGCACAGCGCGACGCATGATCTCGGCAGGCGGCCAGCGTCCGCCGGCATTGCGGCAGTCAGACATGGTCCGCATCCTCCGCTGCCGACTTCGTGTTCGGCGGAGCCGACCGATTTGGACCGGTGCGCTTTCGGAAGGGCCGGTAGTTCCGTAGCCCGGTGCGCACGTCGCTCGAACGTTCCTCCAAGCCTTGTGGATTATCGGCCGGCGCGTGCGCCTCTAGTTCAGGCGCGGGTGCGGCGGGTGCATCGACGTCCGCCGGCGGCTGCACAACGGCAGTCCCGGAAACCACACTGCGGCGATGCGCCGATACGACCTCTGCCGCGGCGCGGATCGGATCGTCCTCCGCGTGGACGTAACGCATGAACATCGTCACCGTCTTGTGGGCCGTCAGCGCCATGCCGACCTTGAGCGGAACGCCGGAGTTCGCGATGTCCGTCGCCGCGCGGTGACGGATGGCGTGGGTGCCGCAATGCGGCAGCCGGGCGCGTTCGAGGATGCGCGTCCAGCCATGCGTGTAGGTGTGGCCGGACATCGGCCGGGCCGGATCGAAGATCGACGGCACCACGTAGGGCGAGCCTTGGAGGCGTGGGGCGCTGTGCAGCAGATTGATGGCTTCTGCGCTCAACGGCTTCGACATGCCGCCTGTCTTGCTGTCCGGCCAAACGACGCGCCGGTTCGCGAAGTCCACCCATTCCCATTGCAGGTCGAGGATCTCGGACCGCCGGGCCGCGAAGGTGAACTGCAGGCGGATGGCCAGGGTGATGAACGGATGCTCGAGCCCCTCGGCGTCGGCACGATCGAGATACGCGAACAGCATCCGCAACTCGTCATCGGTGATCAGCCGTGTGCGCCCCTTCTGCGGATACTTCGGGATGTGCCGCGTCGGGTTGGTTCCATCCGGCCGGTATCCCCAGACCTCGGCCATGCCGAACATCCTGCGCAGGCAGGCGAGGGTGTGGTTCGCGGCGGTGGGCGTGCGCTCCATGCCGGCGATCAGTCGTGCAACGTCGCTGCGTGTGACGTCCGGCACCTTGAGATGGCCCAGCTTCGGGATGATGTGGGCGTTGATGTTGACGCGGTTGCCGCGGACGGTGCTGGGCTTGTTGCGTGGCAGCGAGTAGTCGCTGAGGAAACGCTGGCAGAGCTCCTTCACCGTCGGTGCGGCGCGGGCCGCGGCGCGATCGGCGCTGGGGTCGCTGCCGCGGCGGACATCGGCAAGCCAGTCCTGCGCGATGCCGCGCGCCTGCTCCACGGTCAGTTCGCCGTAACGGCCGATCGCAGGCTTTCGCCGCTGGCCGTTCGCGGCGGTGTAGGCCAGCATGAAGATCCGGCGACCTGACGGCGTGACCTTCAGCAGGAACCCCGGCGTGACGGTGTCTCGGATTTCGTAGTCCTTGGCTTCTGGCTTGGCGCCGTCGACGACGGTCTTGGTAAGCTTGATCTTGGGCATCGGACCTCCTTCGGAGGGCCCGATCCCGGGTGCGACATAGGTGCCGCGGGAGATCGGGCCCTGGCGTATGGCCGGAGGCCCGACTTTCGCTCCACGCCCCGAAAAGCCCAGTGTTTTCATGGCGTAGTAGCGCAGAGGCAGGCAACCGGATACGACAGGGTTAGCCCATTCCCGGCGCCTTAAAATCCGCAGTCCGCAAGGACATGCCGGTTCGAGTCCGGCGGCGGGCATGCTCCCCGCGTGGCGTTACGATGCCGCGGCGGGCGCTGCGTCTTCGGCCTGCGGTATCCGCTCGCGCGGCAGTTCAAACCACAGGCAGGCTTCCTCTCGCCCCCGTGCCGGGCACCAGATGCGCCCTTCGCCCATCGGCTCCATGCCGAGCAGCCGGACCACGGCCAGAGAAGGCTTGTTGTCCGGCTGGACGGCCGCGCGCAGGCGCCTGACATCCATGCGGGCGAAGGCTTCGCGCACCGCGGCAGGCGCAGCCTCCCGCATGTAGCCCTGCCCCTGGAACGCCTCGCCGAGCCAATAGGTGATCAACGCCGTCTCCTGATCCCCGGGCGCGCGCGAGATACTCATCCAACCCAGCACCGCGCCGTCCGATCGGCGTTCGACGATCAGCGGCACGGAACGCTGTTCGGCCGCCGCCATCCGGACCCCGGATATGCGGTCCGCCGCCATGACGGGCGTGTAGGGCACGGGCCAGGAGGCCAAGCGCTGGCTGATTCCCTCGCTCATCATCGCCGCGAGCGTGTCGGCATCGTCGGGTTCGGCGTAACGAAGGCGCAACCGGGCAGTATTCACGCGCGGAAGTGTTGGCAGAGAAGCAACCATGATTTGAGAATGCCCCGGCGATGGTTAATGCACCAGCATGTTCGAAACGGAGGCGGGATGGCCGGCGGCGTCACATGGCGCTCCCCGGCCCAGGCATCGACCTGTAGCGCCCGGAAGACCGTGCGTCGGGCCGCCGCCCCCGGTGGTTGGGCACCGCGGATCGCGGTGGTCAAGATCGCGTGTGTTGCAGCGCCGGATTGGAAATGCGGCGGGCTCGTTTCGAGCCGGCAGCGCCTTCATGGCTGCCTCGTTGGATGGGGCCATGCTGCCTGGGTCGCCGCGGGTGCCTTTCGCCGTCGGGCGCGTTCGATGCGCGGATATGTCTTTCGACATTCATTCTGCCCGTGGGGCGCTGTGCCAGGTATCGGCTTCCAAAGGCCTTTTGGCCTTTGGTGGGGAGAGTCCGAGAGGGGCAAAGCCCCTCTCGGTTCCACGCGCCAGCAAGCGGAAAACTTTCAGCGAGAGGCGCGCCTCACGCCGCCAGCGCGCCCTCGATCTCCGCCACGCGTCCGCCGCTGCGCGGCAGCAGGCGCCGCAGGTAGAACTCCGCGATCTCGCCATAGGCCGCCGCGTCCTCGGCTGCCGCGCGGGCCAGCATCCAGCCGCCGAGCAGCCAGCCCGCCGCTTCGAGGTAGGCGACCGCCACCGACTGCGCGGCATCTGCGTCGCGCCCCTGAGTGTCCAGGACCATCGTGGTGGCGGCCTCCAAGCGTTCGGCGGCGGCGCGCAGCCGGGCGTCGGGGTTGCGCTTCACCTCGGCGAGCAGGGTGCGCATCTCGGCGCCATCATCCTTCGCCACCTTGCGCACCAGCAGGTCGATGGCCTGGATGCCATTGGTGCCCTCGTAGATCGGCGCGATGCGGGCGTCGCGCAGCATGCGGGCGGCGCCGGTCTCCTCGATGAAGCCCATGCCGCCATGCACCTGCACGCCGGTCGAGGCGGTCTCGACGCCGCGATCGGTCGCCCAGGCCTTGAGGATCGGCGTCAGCAGGGCGAGGCGCGCCTGGGCGTGCTCGTCGCCGAGCATCGCGTGGCGATCGACGCAGGCGGCCGTCTCCAGCGCCATCAGGCGGCCGGCGAGGGTGATGGCCCGCATTTCCATCAGCATGCGCTGCACATCCGGGTGCTCGGCGATCGGCCTACCGCCGCCCTGGATGCGTTCGGCGGCATAGGTCTCGGCCAGGCGCAGCGCGGCCGCACCATGCGCGACGCCCTGGGTGCCGACGCCGAGGCGGGCATTGTTCATCATGGCGAACATGGCGTGCAGGCCGCGATGCGGCTCGCCGACCAGCTCGGCCTCGGCGCCTTCGAACAGCATGACACAGGTGGGGGAGCCGTGGATGCCGAGCTTGTGCTCGATGCCGCCGCAGCGGAGGTCGTTGCGGTTGCCGTCCTCCTTCAGCTTGGTCGCGACGAAGAGGCTGATGCCACGCGAACCGGGCGGCGCGCCGGGCAGGCGCGCGAGCACCAGATAGACGATGTTGTCGGTACAGTCGTGCTCGCCCCAGGTGATGAAGATCTTCTGGCCGTGCAGGGCATATTTGCCATTGGGCAGGGGTTCCGCGCGGGTGCGCAGCACGCCGAGGTCACTGCCGGCATTGGGCTCGGTCAGGCACATCGCGCCGGTCCATTCGCCGCTGACCATCTTCGGCAACCAGCGCTCGGCCTGGTCGGGCTTCGCGTAGTGGACGAGGCACTCGATTGCACCCGCGGTCAGCAGCGGGCCGAGCATGAAGGACGTATCCGCCGCCATGCCGAGCTCGACCATTGCAGTCCACAGCGCGGCGGGCAGGCCCTGGCCGCCATGTGCCTCAGGCGCCGAGAGCGACTGCCAGCCGCCCTCGATCCATTTGGCATAGGCCGTCGGGTAGGTCGGCGGCGTCTTCACGACGCCATTGGCATAGGTCGCGCCGGCGCGGTCGGCCGCGAGCGCGTCGGGTTGCAGCACTTCGGTGCAGAAGCGGTCGGCTTCGGTGATGATCTGGGCGATGTCCTCAGCGGCCAGGGGCGTACCGGCCTTCTCGGTCAGCGCGGGCAGGCCGACCACGCGGGTCAGGCCGAAGATGAGGTCAGTGGCAGCCGTGGAGGTCATGCGGGAACGCCTTGCAGGGCAGGGAGAAGGTTGGTGGCGAGTGGGGCTTCGCCGGCGGCCCAGGAGGTGAGCGCCGGCAGCAGCGCCGGGTCGGCTGCGGCGGCCGCCACGGCGAGGCCGAGGACCGGCCCGAACTTGAACCCGTGGCCGGAGAAGCCCGACATCACCAGGCAGCGCGGCGACAGCGGTTCAACGACGAAGCGCTCGGCATCCTCGACATCGTAGTAGCAGGCACGTGCGGCCAGGATGCGGTAGCCGGCCATGTCGCGCAGGCGGGGGCGGGCGAAGGAAAGGATCTCCTCGGCCTCGGCGGGCGTCGCGTCGCGCGGGTCGATCTCGGCGTCGCCGGTCCGCGAGAAGCGGTGATCGCCGATCTTGAGTGGGGTGCCGGCAACGGGCGGCACGGCGTAGAAGCCGCCCTCCTCGGCGAGGTCGAGGAGCATCGGGGCACGCGTCCAGGCCTCGCGATGCTGCGGCGGCGGCTCCAGCAGGACGAGGATCTGACGCGATGCGACGACGCGCGGGGCTAGCGCGGCAGGCAGCAGCCGCGGCGCCCAGGGGCCGGCTGAGACGACCAGCAGGTCGGCACTGCGCAGGGCGCCATCCGCCAGACGCATCGTGGCGCGTTCGACATCCACCGCGTCGACGCGGGCGCGTTCGATCGTCACGCCGCGCGTCGCGATATGGCGGGCGAGGCCGGCGACGATCCGTTCGGCCAGCAGCACGCCGCCAGGGTCCATGTGGAACGCCGCGCCGATGCCCGATCCGGTGAAGATCGGGAAGCGCGAAGCGACCTCGGCCGCCGTCAGGTCGGTGAAGGGTAGGCCGTCGGCCGCCAGCGTCGCGCGGCTCTCGCCGAGCCACCCCGCGGGGCTGCGGGACACGGCGAGCACGCCGGTCGGGATGTGCAGCACCTCGCCCAGGTCGCGCCAGACCATGTCCCAGGCGGCATAGGCAGGGTCGACCATGCGCATATAGCCGGCCTGGCGCCCATAGGCGTGGCGGATCAGCCGGTGGTGATCGACCGAGGCGCCGCGGGGGTTGGGGATTGGATCCTGCTCGAGGATCCGCACGGCGAAGCCCTGCCGGGACAGGGCCCAGGCGGCGGACAGCCCCATGATGCCGGCGCCGAGGACGAGGGCGGTAGGGGAGGAGGCCATGCGCCCATCCTATGCCGTGCGCCCGCCCTGGTGTGAACCTTCCACCGTCAGTGTGATGATGCCGGTCAAGGATTCGCCCGGCGCGAGCACCCGCATCGGGCCCAGTTCGGACAGTTCCGGCCGGTCCGGCGCATCCGGCAGGTGGGAGGAGGGCTCGACGCAGAGCACCGCCCGGTCGCGCGGGGCATAGACTTGAAGGTTCGTCGCCAGCGCGCCGGTGGCGGTCATGGTCAGGGTCAGCTCCGGCCAAGCGATCGTCGCGGTCCCGTCCCAGCCCGGGAAATGCGTGTCGAGGCCGAGGAAGACATCCTCGCCCCCATCCAGGCCGGGCGTGGGTTCCGCGGAAACCGGCAGGCAGCGCGCGTCATGAGTGCAGCGATGCGTCGCCCGGAAGGCGAGACGCGTTCCCGCGGGTCGCACGAACCAGGGATGCCAGCCGACGCCGAAGGCCAGGGGCTCGGCACCGCGGTTGGTGACGGTGAGGTCGAGGGTCAGCCTGTCGGTCGTCAGCGTCGTCGCCAGCCGCGCCTCGTAGCGATAGGGCGCGGCATTGACGGAGTGCACCAGCACTGCATGGTCGGGCGCGGCCTCGGCGACATCCCAGGCGCGGTCGCGCGACAGGCCGTGGATCGCCGTACCCTCGGCGACGCGGTTGATCGGCAGGCGATGCGGCCCCAGCCGGCCGCCATCCAGCCGGTTCGCCCAGGGGATCATCCAGAAGGCGCCGAAGGGGCCGCCGAGGCGTGCCCCCTCTGGCGCGGGCACCAGGATGGCGTGGTCGCCGTACCGCAGCAGCGTCATGCCGCCCCCATCCTCGGGCGCGAGGTCCGCTACCCAGGGCCCGGCATGCAGCCGCAGCATCGGGGTCAGCCTTCCAGATCGAAGGCGTCGCGCGGGGAGGGCGTCTTCCGCGAATATTCCGAGGTCGTGTAGCCGCCGCCCTGATACCGCTCGGAAACGGGGTCGGCCGTGATGGCTTCGACTTCCGAGCGCCAGGGCTCGGCGGAATCGAGCGGTGTCCAGTCGATGCGGTCGCGGTGGTCCTTGCCCCAATAGGAGGCCGGGTTGTTCGAGCAGGCCCAGATCACCGCATGGCCGGCATGGATCGCGACAATGCAGCGTTCAACCAGCCGGGTAAGGTCGGCATAGGACAGCCAGGTGGACAGCATCCGGCGATCCACCGGCTTCGGGAAGCAGGACCCGATGCGCAGGTTGACGTTCTCGACGCCGTGCTTGTCCCAGTAGAGGCGGCCCATGAGCTCGCCATAGGCCTTGGACAGGCCGTAGTAGCTGTCGGGGCGGAAGGCGCAGTCGAAGTCCAGCTTCGCCTCATTGCCCTTCGGCCGTTCGTGGAAGCCGATGGAATGGTTGGAACTCGCGAAGACGACGCGGGCGCCCTCGCGCCGCGCGGCCTCATAGACGTGATAGAGGCCGCGGAGGTTCGGGCCGATCACCGTCTCGAAGGGCTGGTCGGTGGACACGCCGCCGAAATGCAGGATGGCGGCGCAGCCCTCGGCTTGGCGCAGCAGGGCGACGCCGTCATTGATGTCGGCCTTCACGAAGGTCGCGCCGGCCGGCAGCGGGTCGGGGAAGGGGGCGATATCGGTCAGGCGCAGCGTCCAGCCCTTCTCCGCCAGCGTCTTCGCGAGGTGCCGGCCGAGATTGCCTGAGGCGCCCGTCAGCAGGACGGGCTTCGATGGTGCGGTCATGGTCAGCCTCCGTAGCCGAGCAGCAGGCGCGGCAGGGTCAGGGATATGGCGGGCCAATATGTGGTCAGCGCGAGGGCGACAAGGATCGCGCCCCAGAAAGGCCAGATCGAGCCCATCACCTGTTCGATGCGGATCTTGCCGATGGCGCAGCCGACGAACAGGACGGCACCCACCGGCGGCGTGGTTAGCCCCAGGCCGAGATTCATCATCATCACCATGCCGAACTGCACGGGGTCCATGCCGATCGCGACGACGACCGGCAGGAAGATCGGCGTGGTGATCAGGATCAGCGCCGCCATGTCCATCACGCAGCCGAGGAGCAGCAGGCAGAGGTTGATCATCAGCAGGATGACGACGGGGTTGTCGCTGATCGCAAGCATGCCCTCGGTCAGCAGGTCCGGCAGGCGGTACATCGCAAGCAGCCAGGCAAAGGCAGTCGCCGTGCCGACCAGCAGGAAGACCACCGCCGTGGTGCGCACCGAGGCCTTCACCGAAGTCACGAAGGCCTCCCAGCTCAACGCGCGATAGACCAGCACGGTGACCAGGATCGCCCAGATCGTGCCGAAGGCGGCTGACTCCGTGACGGTGAAGACGCCCGACAGCACACCACCCAGAATGATCACCGCTGTCATCAGCCCCGGCAGCGCATCGAGGAAGGTCCAGAGCAGGTTGCGGAAGCCCTTCCAGGGCTCCGCGGGATAGCCGCGTCGCACCGCCATGACATAGGCGGCGAGGGCGAGGCAGAGGCACATCACCACGCCCGGTACGATGCCCGCGATGAACAGCGCCGAGACCGAGATGCCGCCGCCCGCCGCCAGCGAGTAGAGGATCATGTTGTGGCTGGGCGGGATCAGGATGCCGGCAATCGAGGCCGTGACGGTCAACCCCACCGCATAGTCGCTGTCGTAGCCCTTCTGCGTCATGGCCGGGATCAGCATGGTGCCGATCGCCGAGGTGTCGGCGACCGCCGAGCCCGAGATGCCGCCGAACAGCATCGAGGAGCCGACATTGACCTGCGCGAGGCCGCCGCGCATGCGGCCCACCGCGGCGGAAGCGACGGCGATCAGCCGCCGCGCGATGCCGCCATGCAGCATCAGTTCGCCGGCGAAGATGAAGAAGGGGATCGCGAGCAGGGAGAAGATGCTCATGCCCGATGCCATCTGCTGGAAGGCAACGGCGGGGTTCAGGCCTTCATAGATGAAGCCCACCACCGCGGCGATGCCGAGGCAGAAGGCCACCGGCACGCCGGCGATGATGCCCACGCCGAAAACGGCGAAGATCAGCAGCAGACCAGGTTCCACGGGGCTACTCCAGGAAGGCCGCAGTGACGCCGCGCTGCTCGGGTCCTTCGGACGAGAGCAGGTCGAGCAGCACCTGCTCGATGGCGAAGAGGACCATCAGCGCGCCGCCGACGACCATGGGCACATAGGTCCAGCCCTGGCTGATGCCGAGCAGCGGGATCTTGAAGGCGGCGACCATGTCCACCAGCTCCCACGACCACCAGGCCATGCCGGCGCCGAAGACGCCCATCAGAGTATCGCAGGCGAGCGCGATCCAACGCTGCGTGCTGCGCGGCAGCATCTCCCGGATGCCGAGCACCGAAAGATGGAAGCGTTCCCGCACCCCCACCGCCGCCACGGGCATGGCGATGGCGAGGATGGCGAGGGTCGCGGCACGCTCGATCCAGGTCGGCGTGTCGTTCAGGACGTAGCGGCCGAAGACCAGCCAGCCCATCATGGCGACCAGGCCGACGAGCGCGATGCCCGCCAGCCCGATCGTCAGCGCCGACAGCCAGTCGAGCGCGCGCGAGAAGGCCTTCACGGCATCTCGCGGATCTGGCGCACCAGCGCGGCCAGGCGCGGGTCGGAAGCATACTTCGCGTAGACCGGTTCCATAAGGGACGCCCAGGGGGTGCGGTCAGTAATCTCGATGACCGTCACGCCGGCGGCCACCACGCGCTCGCGCGAGACGCGCTCGCGTTCCGCCCAGGCGGCGCGCTGGATGCGGGAGGATTCCTGCGCGGCATCGCGCAGGATCGCGCGGTCGGCCTCCGACAGACGACGCCAGCGCTGCACCGAGACAGCGAGCACTTCCGGCACGTTGGAATGCTCGGTCGTCGTGTAATAGCGCGCGACCTCGAAATGGCGCGTGCTCTCATAGGACGGCCAGTTGTTCTCCGCACCGTCAATTACGCCGGACTGCAGCGAGGTGAAGACCTCGCCGAAGGGCAGCGGCGTCGGGTTCGCGCCCAGCGCGCGCATCAGATCGATCCAGAGATCGGAGGTCTGCACGCGGATCTTCATGCCGCGCAGGTCTGCTGGGGTGCGCACCGGGCGCGTGGTGTAGAGGCTGCGCGCGCCGGCATCATACCAGGACAGGGCGATGATGCCGATTTTCTCCAGATCCTCGGCGATCGCGGCGCCGGCCGGCCCGTCGATCGCCGCCTGCATATGGGCGACGTTGCGAAAAAGGAATGGAAGCGTCACGACATTGGTGGACGGTGCCAGGTTGTTGAAAGGCGAAAGGTTGAAGTTCGCGAAGTCGATGGTCCCGAGGCGCATCTGCTGGATCGCTTCGTCCTGCTGACCGAGCTGCGCGGAATGGAAGGTGCGCATGCGGATGCGGTTGTTGGTCCGTTCGCCCACCAGGCGGGTGAAGGCATCCATGCCGATGCCGTTCGGATAGTCCGCGGCATGGATGTTCCAGCCGCGCCATTCCTGTGCCGCGGCGGGGGCGGCGGTGACGCCGAACATGCCGAGCGCGACGGCCGCGACGGCAGCGAACAGGGCGCGGCGGGGCCGCGTGGTGCTGGGGGTCATGGATGTCTCCTCGAACGGGAGCGGTGGTCCGCTCCTCAGGCGCTTAACTGCAATAGCAGATGGCAGTGTGAGACCCGATCTTGCCCGGCGTCAACGGCGACGGTGTTACGGCCGGCGCAGCTTCCGTTCCGGTGCCGGCAGGACGCCGTTGGTGACCAGGGAGCGCAGGATGTGATGGCGCATCCTGGCCTCGGCGAGCGCCGGATCGCGTTTCTTCAGCGCGGCGATGATGCCGCGATGTTCGGTCAGCGCCTTGGGCAGGTCACGCGGCGTGCTGCCCACTGCGCGGTGCCGGCCGAGCGTGTCATAGGCGCGCAGGGAGGCGAGGGAGCGGATCAGGAAAAGATTGCCCGTCGCGCGATGGATCAGGGCGTGGAATTCCTCGTTCGCCTCGTCCAGCGCGTCGCGGTCGGCGGCGTCGGTGCCGGATTTCATGCGCTTCAGGATCGCCGTGAGGGCGGTGAGCGATTCGGTATCCATGCGTTCGGCGGCCAGCGCGCAGGCAACGCCTTCCAGCGCGGCGCGGATGCGGCCGAGTTCGCCAAGCTGCGCCGGGCCCATTTCCGCGACCACCGTGCCGCGGCGCGGTAGGGTGACGACCATGCCGTCCTGCTCGAGACGCCGCAGCGCCTCCCGCACCGGCTGGGCGGAGATGCCAAGTTCACCGGCGATGCTGCGTTCGGAGATCTTCCGCCCGGCGGGCAACCGCCCCTGCACGATTGATTCGCGCAGGCGGCGATAGGCGCGCTCGCCGAGGGAGAGCGTGTCCTCCTCGGCCAGCGGTGCGAGCCTCCCCGGGGCTGTCCTGCCAGCGGCCATGGACAACTGCCATAGCAGTTGGCAGCCTTGGCGGGAAGCGATTGGAGGAGGAGCCGCCGCCATGCCCCGCAAGCGTCCCGAGGATCTGCGCAGCCACCGCTGGTTCGGCGTCGAGGATCTGCGCGCCTTCGGCCATCGCAGCCGGATGCTGCAGGCAGGCTTTGCCGAGAGCGATTTCCGCGGCAAGCCGGTGATCGGCATCATCAACACCTGGTCGGAACTCAGCCCCTGCCATTTCCACTTCCGCACGCGGGCGGAGGAAGTGAAGCGCGGCGTCTGGCAGGCTGGCGGGTTTCCCGTGGAACTGCCCGCGCATCCGGTGACGGAGCAGTACCAGAAGCCGACGAGCATGCTCTATCGCAACCTGCTGGCGATGGAGACCGAGGAATTGGCGCGCAGCCATCCCTGCGATGGGCTGGTGCTGCTGGGCGGCTGCGACAAGACGCCGCCGGGGCTGATGATGGGGGCGATCTCGTCTGGCCTTCCGTCGATCTTCGTGCCGGCGGGGCCGATGTTGCGCGGTAACTGGCGCGGCAAGACGCTAGGTTCCGGATCCGATGTGTGGAAGTACCACGCCGAACTCCGCGCGGGGAACATCACGCCCGAGCAGTGGAAGGACATGGAAGGCGGCATCGCTCGGTCGTTCGGCACCTGCATGACCGCCGGCACCGCCGCGACGATGATGCTGGCGGTCGAGGCGCTGGGCTTCACCCTGCCGGGCGCGTCTTCGATCCCCGCGGCGGATTCCGCGCATCCGCGCATGGCGACCGAAGCCGGCAAGCGCATCGTCGAGATGGTGTGGGAGGACCTGACGCCCCAGGCCATCATCACCGAAGGCAGCGTGGACAATGCCGTCACCACGACCATGGCCTTCGGTGGATCGACCAACGCCATCCCGCACCTGATCGCCATGGCGCGACGCGCCGGCGTGATGCTGGACCTCGAACGCTTCGACCGACTCTCGGCGCGCGTGCCGCTGCTCGCGAACCTGCGCCCCAATGCGGGCGAGAAGCTGATGGAGGACTTCTTCTACGCTGGCGGCGCGCGCGCCTTCATGCAGCGCATCGCGGACTATCTCGACCTGTCCGCGAAGACCGTCACCGGGAAGACGGTCGGCGAGAATATCGCCAGCGCCGAGGTCTTCGACGAGACGGTGATCCTGCCGCTCGACAAGCCCTTGCAGGAAGAAGGCGGGCTGGCCGTGCTGAAGGGCTCCCTGGCGCCGAACGGGGCGGTGATCAAGACCAGCGCGTCGGAGCAACGCCTGTTGCAGCACACCGGCCCGGCCGTGGTGTTCGAGAACTACGCCGATCTGAAGAAGCGGCTGGACGACCCCGACCTCGACGTGACGGCCGATTCCGTCCTGGTGCTGAAGCAGGCCGGGCCGCAGGGCGGTCCAGGCATGCCCGAATGGGGCATGCTGCCCCTGCCGCAGAAGCTGCTGAAGCAGGGCGTACGCGACATGGTGCGGATTTCCGATGCGCGCATGTCCGGCACGTCCTACGGCACCTGCGTGCTGCATGTTGCGCCGGAAAGCCACGTCGGCGGGCCGCTCGCCTTCGTGAAGGATGGCGACATGATCAGCCTGGACGTGGCCAACCGGCGGCTCGACCTGCTGGTGGATGATGCGGAGATGGAGCGTCGCCGCGCCGCCTGGACGCCGCCTCCGCGGCGCTACGGGCGCGGCTGGACATCGCTCTATCTCGACAACGTCACTCAGGCGGATGAGGGCTGCGACCTGCGCTTCCTGGAAGGGACGCTGCCCACACCGGAACCGGATATCTACTGACGGTTGCGGGAGGGACGTTGTCCCTGCGGGTCACCGGCGTATCCGGGTGATTGGCGGAAGCAATTCCGGTATCCCATGGCCATGATGCGACCCGATCCTGTTGCTGCCCTGCGTGCCACCGCGACCGCCGTCGCGGCGGCCGACCAGCCGACGACCTTTTTTGCCGCCTTGCAGGGCGCGATGGCGGAGGCGATCGGCCATCGCCTGTTCACCGTCATGCGGCATGACCCCGATGCCGGTCGCAATCGCCGGGTCCACAGCAGCGATCCGGCTGCCTATCCCACATCGGGGTTCAAGCCGGTCGATTGGAATCATCCCTGGGCGCGTCGTCTCCTGATGAAGGGGCAGCCCTGGATCGGTTTCGACGCGGCCGACATCGCCTGGGCCTTTCCCGATCATGAGAAGATCGCCGGCATGGGGCTTGCCAGTGCGATGAACCTGCCGGTCCGCTGGAACGGCCGCACCCTCGGCACGGTGAACCTGCTGCACGAGGCGGGGCATTTCAGCGAGGTGGACGCCGCCCTTGGCAGCGTCTTCGCGGCGCTCGCCGTGCCGGCACTGATGGCCGTCGATGTGGCCTGAGAGACGGCCATCAGTGC
>Ga0209066_10002767_pt1 | contig 20853 bp, 18 predicted proteins | sample All_14_2_FD_187198 | JGI IMG/M metagenome (GOLD analysis project Ga0209066, IMG submission 187198) | Freshwater microbial communities in response to fracking from Pennsylvania, USA - Allegheny Zone_MetaG_DW_15 (SPAdes) (version 2) ... | reverse complement strand
GCCCTGCGGCATCTCTACCCCGCCGGTCTGGTGGATTGGGCGGAGGAGATCACCGTTTACCTCATCATGTGGTCGGTGTTCTTCTCCCTCGGCCAGGTCTCGGCCAAGGGCACCCATATCCGTACCGAACTCTTGCTGGACAAGCTGCCGGAAGGCTGGCGGCGGGTGCTGGAAGCGGCGTCCGCCCTGCTGGCCCTGGGCTTCATGGCCTGGCTTGCCTGGTATGGCTGGGATGTGGCCCATCAGGCCATGATCTATGACGACCGCACCTCGTCCAGTCTGCGCTTTCCGATCTGGATCTATTACGCGATCCTGCCCATCGGCTGCGTCGGCATGGCCGTGGGCTTTCTGATCCAGTTTCTGCGCCTGCTGCGTGGCGGGCCTGCCGGGGGGCATGGGGCATGAGTTTTCCGGCGGCCCTTGGCCTGTTCGTCGTTCTTCTGCTGCTCGGTGCGCCGATCTTCCTGGTGCTGGGGCTGGTATCGGGCGTCAGCTTCGCCGTCGACGGGCGTCCGCTGATCGGGCTGGCGCAGAAGATCATCGACGAGATGAACTCCGCCACGCTGGTTTCCGTGCCGCTATTCGTGATGGCGGCGCGGATCATGGATTCCGGTGGCATTTCCCGAGCGCTGATCAATGCGGCCTCCACCTGGGTGGGGCAGGCGCGCGGCGGGCTGGCCTATGTCTGCGTCGTGACCTGCACGATTTTCGCGGCCATTTCCGGCTCCAGCGTGGCGACCGCCCTTGCCATGGCGGTGATCCTGGTCCCGGCCATGACGCAGCGCCATTATCCGCGCCCCTTCACCCTGGGGGTGATCGGGGCTTCCGGCACGCTGGGCATTCTGATCCCGCCCAGCCTGCCGCTGATCGTCTATGCGGTGATCACCGATACCTCGGTCGCGCGGCTGTTCCTGGCCGGGGTCGTGCCGGGGCTGATGCAGGCCGCCCTGTTCATGGGCGTGATCTGGTTCATCTCGCGCCGATCCGATCTGCCTGCCGAGCCGAGGCCGAGCTTCGAGGACTTCAAGCAGGCCAATCTGAAGGCCCTGCCGGCGCTGATGCTGCCGGTCATTGTGCTGGGCGGCATCTATGGCGGCATCGTCACAGTGACGGAGGCGGCGGGGCTGTCCACCTTCCTGGCGGTGATCCTGGCCACCAGCGTCTACAAGGAACTGCGCTGGGCCGAGCTTCCCGGCGTGGTGGCGGAATCCATGCGCTCCAGCGCGCGGATCATGATCATCGTCGCCATGGCCTTCGGCATCAGCCATTGGATCACCGAAACCGGGCTGACCCGCGCCCTGTTGGCCTGGGTGACCGATATCGGCCTGACGCAGTGGCAGTTCCTGCTGGCGATCAACATCCTGCTTCTGATCCTGGGCATGTTCCTGGAGGTTTTCGCGACCCTGCTGCTGGTCGTGCCCCTGATCGTGCCGGTCATGCAGGCCTTGCAGATTGACCCGGTCCATTTCGCGATCCTGATGATCATCAATCTGGAGTTGGGCCTGCTGACCCCGCCGATCGGGCTCAATCTGTTCGTGCTCTCCAGCGCCTCGGGCTCCAAGGTGGGGGAGGTGGTGAAGGGCGTGCTGCCCTTCATGGCCGCCATGCTGGTGCTGCTGGTGGTGATCACCTATGTGCCGGCGATCTCCACCTTCCTGCCCGATTTGGTGTATGGCGTCAGCCGGTAGCGTTTACCGAAGACAATAGCTTTCCATCATATCTGGTCATCCCGGGCGAGCATCCGTGATGCGAGACCCGGGATCTGCGGGATGAAGATCCCGGCTCTCTCGCTTCGCTCCGGCCGGGATGACGCCCTATATAGGTTTTGCGCGCAAATCCGGCGGCCTGACGGCCTTGCTTGCGCGGAACCTTTGCACCCGCGCGCAAATCCGGGCTGCTACGCAACCGCTTGCGCGCTATTCCGCCACCGCCGGGACCACATCCTGCACCCGTTCGCGCGGCAGGATCAGCCCGGCCAGGATGATCAGGCAGGCCAGACCCGCCAGCACCTGGAAGGTCAGGCCGAAGCCGCCATGGTCGTGCAGATAGCCCACCATGGCCACCGCCGCACCGGCCATGCCGAAACCCACGAAATAGCGCACGGCATAGACCCGGCCGCGGAACTCGTCGGCCACATAGCGCCCGACCATGGCGTCATTCACCACGACCTGACCGAAAATGGCGATGGCCGCCCCCGCCATGGACAGGATCAGCACCCAGCCCCCGAAGACGGAGCTGAGTGCCAGCATCGGTGCCAGCACGCAGGATAGCGGCACGAAAACGGCGCGCACGCCGAACCGGTCGATCATCCCGCCGATGGTGTATTGCGCCACCGCGCCGCACAGATAGACGGCTGCCGCCACCAGCCCCAACAGGCTGGGATCGGCGGCCAGGGTTTCCAGCCGCTCGGCGAACAACTGGGGCAGGGCCACCGTGATCGCGTTGAAGGCGACCGAGGAGCCGATGGCCGTCAGCAGCAGCACGGTGAAGATGCGCCGGATGGAGATGCCTGGAATACTGCCCATGCCACCGGTCTTCTTCGCGCCTTTGGGCTTGGGGGAGGAGACATCGCCCACCCAGATCAGGAAGCCCAGCCCGACCGCGATGGACAAGGCTCCCGGCACGATGAAGGCCGCCTGCCAGCCCAGGTAATCGCACAGCACCCCGGTGACGAGGGCAGAGAAGGCAACGCCGAAATTGCCGAAAATTCCGTTCAGACCCAGCGTCTTGCCCAGCTTCTGGGCATGGGCGGCAAGCATCGACCCGCCGACCGGGTGGTAGATGGAGGCAAAGGTGCCGACCAGCAGCAGCCCGGCGCCTGCGTGCAACGGGGTCTGCGCCAGGCCGCAGGTAAGCAGCGCCAGCCCGATGCCGAAATAATAGACCAGCATCATGCCGCGCCGCGACCACCGGTCGCCCAGCCAGCCGGAGACGAGCGAGCCCGCCCCGAAGGCGATGAAGCCCGGCGTGGCATAGGGAAGAAACTCGCCATAGCTCAACCCGAAGGCCGGCGTCATGGCAATCAGCGCCGCCGGAAAGATCAGCATCGAATAATGGTCGATGAAATGGGCGATATTGATGAAGCCGATAATGCGGCGCGAACTGGACATGACGAAACCTTCCCCACAGTGATCGGCGACCCTAGACCCAATCGCGCGCTGCGGGAAAGCGCATTTCAGGCATAGATGCGGTGCGCCCCGGGCCAGGAGAGCGGGGCGCACCGCGTTGCCCCAATCAGAGCGACCCTTCGCGCACCGCCTGATGCAGTGTGGCGACCACGGGACGAAATCCCAGTTCGCGGGCCAGTTTCCCGTCGGCCTGCCCGAACCAGGGATTGGGCAGGGGGGCGCTGGACGGGGAAACCGGGCCGTCGATCAGTTTGATCATCTCATAAATCGACATGGAGGAATCATCGACGATGTTGACGATGCGGCCATCGAATTCGCCTGCGAGCGCAAGGTCGACTGCCGTGTGAATGTCGCGATGGTGCACAATGCTGAGCCGGGTCGCCGGGTGCCATTGGAACATCTCCATGATTTTCGGCAAGGCTTCGATATGCCCATCCTGGTCACCGTAGACGAACGGAAAGCGCAGAATCGACCAGTTCAGGCCACTGTCGCGCAGCGCCTGTTCCGCCACTACCTTGCTGGCGGGATAGGCCTGTTGCGGGGTGATCGCATCGCTTTCCAGTCCGGGGTGGGGGCTGTCGGCATTATAAACCAGGCTGGTGCTGGCCATGATGAAGCGTGCGGTCGGCGCGCGGCGTTTGACCGCAGCGATCAGGTTGCGCGTGCCGTCCACATTGGCTTTCCAGATGGCATCCGTATCCGCCGTGCGAAAGACCGCGGCCAGGTGTACGACCGCTGAGACGCCTTCCACCGCATCATCCAGGGTGGCCGGGTCCAGAAGGTCGGCTTCCACCGCCGTCATGCCCTGGGGCAGGGCCTTGCCGGGGCGGACGATGGCGCGGCAGTCCAGCCCCGCCGCGATCAGGCGTTTGAGCAGGCGGGATCCGACCAGGCCGGTGGCCCCGGTCATCAGAATGGTCATTTTTCCGTTCCTTCCGGTTCATAGGCGTTCAGGCGTTCGGTCGCGGTTCGAAGCACATGGGTCACGGTATCCAGCGTGGCCTGGTCGAACCCGTCGAATGCGGTTTTCAGAATGATGGCGATCGGGTCGGGCAGTTCTGCCCACAGGGCCTTGCCGCTATCCGTCAGCTCCAGGACCCGTTGGCGCTGATCCGTGGGGTCGGGCGTCTGGCTGATCAGGCCTTTGCGGACAAGGGCGGAAACCACATCGCTCAGGGTCGGTTTTTCGATCTGCAACAGGGCGGGGAAGTCGCGCTGCGGCGTTGGTCCGTACAGGGCCAGCTGGCAAAGAACATACCATTGGGTGGCGCCGAGGCCATGGGGACGCAGGATGCGTTCAATCATGGCGCGGCTTGCAAGATGCAGGCGCTTTGCCCAGGCGCCGGGGGAGGTGTGGTGTGGGTTGCTCATCTCCAATCCTTTCGTTCGCTAACGAACTAAATATGTTCGGTGCCGAACGAATTGTCAATAGGCTCGATTTCTTCCACGCGTCTTGACGGCGGGGGCATGTCCGGGTGTAAGCTGAGCGCGCTTGTTTCCGTTAGGGATTTCCTGCTGGCGATGGCCAATCTTCGTGCCCGGATCGTTGCGACTGTCACCCGGCCTCTTTCGGGGTTGACGGCGCGCGTCTGCACGCGAACCCCGTCAGGGGTCTGATCTTTCCCACCACTCCCAACTCCAGGGCCGGAAAAGCGCGACAGAACGCGCTTCCTGCCTTGCCTGTCGCATCCCCCCGCGCTAAGGGACGGGCCTGCGATGCAAACCGCCAAGAATTATGGATTTCCGACGATGGTTGCCCTTTCCCTGCCCGATGGCAGCGTGCGTTCCTATCCCGGCCCGGTGACGGGTCTGAAACTGGCCGAGGATATTGGCCCAGGCCTGGCCAAGGCCGCGATCCTGATCGAGGTGGATGGCGAGCAGTGGGATCTGACCCGGCCGATCGAGGCCGACGCTAAGATCCGCATCATCACGCGCCGTGACCCCGAAGCGCTGGAACTGATCCGCCACGATGCCGCCCATGTGCTGGCCCAGGCGGTGCAGGAACTGTTCCCCGGCACGCAGATCACCTTCGGCCCGTCGACGGAAGACGGATTCTATTACGATTTCCATCGCGCCCAACCCTTCTCCACCGAGGATTTCGAGGCGATCGAGCAGCGCATGCGCGAGATCGTGGCGCGCGATCTGCCTATCGTGCGCGAGGAATGGTCGCGCGACGATGCCGTGAAATTCTTTGAGCAGGCGGGCGAAAGCTTCAAGGCGGAATGGGTCTCCTCCATCCCGTCGAGTGAAGCGCTGACGATCTATCGCCAGGGCGAGTGGCTGGATCTGTGCCGGGGGCCGCATCTGCCGTCTACGGGCAGGCTGGGCACGGCCTTCAAGCTGATGAAGCTGGCCGGTGCCTATTGGCGCGGCGACCCCAAGAATCCGCAGCTGCAGCGCATCTATGGCACGGCCTGGCGCGACGAGAAGGAGCTGAAGGCGCATCTGACGCGTCTGGAGGAGGCGGAGAAGCGCGACCATCGCAAGGTGGGTCGCGAACTTGGCCTGTTCCATATGCAGGAAGAGGCGATGGGCTCCGTCTTCTGGCATCCGAAGGGCTGGACCTTCTATAAGACGCTGGAAGCCTATATGCGCCAGCGCCTGGATGCTTCGGGCTATGTCGAGGTGAAGACGCCGCAGCTGGTCGACCGCGTGCTGTGGGAACGCTCCGGCCATTGGGAGAAGTTCCGCGAGGCGATGTTCATTGCCGAGGTGGACGAGGTGGACGCGTCGGAGGAAGGCGGCGGCAATCGACGCATGCTGGCCTTGAAGCCGATGAACTGCCCCGGCCATGTGCAGATTTTCCGCCAGGGCATCAAATCCTATCGCGATCTGCCGCTGCGTCTGGCCGAATTCGGGGCCTGCCATCGCTATGAGCCGCATGGGGCGCTGCATGGGTTGATGCGCGTGCGCGCCTTCACCCAGGACGATGCGCATATCTTCTGCACGGAAGACCAGATCGAAAGCGAGACGAAGCGCTTCATCGACCTCTTATACGCCGTCTATGCCGATTTCGGCTTCACCGAGGTGCGGGTCAAATTCTCTGACCGGCCGGAGAAGCGGGCGGGCACGAACGAGGTCTGGGACAAGGCCGAAGGCGCGCTGAAGGGCGCGGCGGAAAAGGCCGGCGTCACGCTGGAGCTCAATCCCGGTGAGGGCGCCTTCTATGGGCCGAAGCTGGAATTCGTGCTGCGCGACGCCATCGGGCGCGACTGGCAATGCGGTACCCTGCAGGTGGATTTCGTGCTGCCGGAACGCCTCGACGCCGCCTATGTGGATGAGGAGGGCCAGAAGCGCCGCCCGGTGATGCTGCACCGCGCGATTTTCGGCTCCTTCGAGCGCTTCATCGGCATCCTGATTGAGGAATTCGCCGGCCGCTTCCCGCTCTGGCTGTCGCCGGTGCAGGTGGTGGTGACGACGATCACCTCGGATGCCGATTCCTATGCGCAGGGGGTGCTGGCGAAGTTCCGCGCGGCAGGTCTTCGTACCGAAATCGATCTTCGTAACGAGAAAATCAACTATAAGATTCGTGAGCATTCCCTGGCGAAAATCCCGGCAATCCTGGTCGTTGGCAAACGCGAGGCGGAGGAGGGCAAGGTAGCACTCCGCCGGCTCGGTTCCGACAACAGCCAGGAAATCCTTGCGCTGGACGACGCGCTTGCTATCTTGAAGGGCGAGGCGAGAATGCCCGGCTCGGCCCAATAGGCTGAGCTCAGGGTGTGCTTGCATTGCTGAAATAGCGTTTCAACGACGACAGTCCCCGGCCGAGCCGGGGCGAAGGAGGTACCATACGCCGGCCACAAGCTTCTGCCCAGGTTGCCCCGTCCAAGGACGGGCCCCGGGTGAATTACGAGATCACCGCGCGCACCGTGCGGTTCATCGATGGGACTGGCGAGAATCACGGCGTGATTCCGCGCAACGAGGCGATTGCGATTGCGGAGGCTGCCGGGCTTGACCTGGTGGAAATCTCTCCCAACGCGGAGCCGCCTGTCTGCAAAGCGCTCGACTACGGCAAGTTCAAATACGAAGAACAGAAGCGTAAGGCCGAAGCGCGCAAGAAGCAGAAGGTCATCGAGATCAAGGAAGTCAAATTTCGCCCCATGATCGAGCAGCACGATTATGAGGTGAAGATGAAGAACATGGTGAAGTTCCTGGAGGAAGGCGACAAGGTGAAGGTTACCCTGCGCTTCCGTGGGCGCGAGATGGCGCATCAGGAGCTGGGCATGAAGGTTCTTCAGCGCGTGCAGGCCGATCTGGATGAAATGGCGAAGGTGGAAGCCCGGCCATCCATGGAAGGCCGCCAGATGGTCATGGTCTTGTCGCCGAAGTAACGCTTTTTCGCCTATCAGGCTGTACGCAAGGTCCCGGGGTCGCTGCCTCGGGACTTTTCGTTTGTGCGCTTCGGTATGGATGCCGCGGCGGCAAGACTGTTTGCCTTTCCAAGAACCCTTCCCAGGCGGGGGTGGGGGTGCTTTCATCGGCGCAGCATCAACCGCCAAGGCATGGACCTGTCATGACCCGCCGCCTAATTTCCACCGGTTCGCCCTTCGAAGCCGTCGCCGGCTATTCCCGCGCCGTGGTGGATGGGGACTGGATTTTCGTCTCCGGCACCACCGGGTTTGACTATGAAACCATGACCATTTCCGACGATCCGGCGGAACAGACGCGCCAGTGCTTCCGCACCATCGCACAGACGCTGGAACAGGCGGGCGCAAGCCTCGCCGACGTTGTGCGGGTGCATTATTATGTCACCGGGCGCTCGATATTGGAGGCGGTGTTTCCCATATTCGGAGAGCATTTCGCGGAAACCCGTCCGGCGGCGACTGCGATCCTGTGCGAACTGCTGGACCCGCGCATGAAGATCGAGATTGAAGTCACCGCCCGCAAGCGGGGCTAAAAGCCCCCGGATTTGCGGGCGCAGGGAATAGCAATCGCCCGCAAGCGGGGCTGACATAGCGGAGAAGATCATGCCGACCGTTCTGATAACCGGTGCCAATCGCGGTATCGGCCGCGCCATGGCCGAAGCCTATGCCGCCGATGGCTGGCGGGTGATTTCCACCGCGCGCCGGGCCGATGCCGATCTGGTGGGGGAGGGCCATGTGCTGGAAGTGACCGATGCCGCCTCCATCACCGGGCTGAAGCGGGCCCTGGGCGATACGCCCATCGATGTGTTGTGGAACAATGCCGGTATCCTGATCGATAAGGGCGTGACGCTGGCCGATTTACCGGTGGAGGATTTTCTTCAGAGCTTCGCGGTCAATTCCGTGGCGCCCTTGAAGCTGGCTTTGGCGCTGGCCGACAATGTTGCCGCGTCGGATGGCAGGAAGATGGGGTTCGTTTCCTCCCGCATGGGATCGGTCGCGCAGGCCGCAGCCGGAAGCTATGCCTATCGCATGTCGAAAACGGCGCTGAATATGGGCGTTACCCTGCTGGCGAAGGATCTGGCGCCGAAGGGCATTGCCTGCGCGCTGTTCCATCCGGGCTGGGTGCGGACCTCCATGGGGGGCGCGGGGGCGGATATTTCGGTCGAGGAATCGGCGGCGGGGCTGATCGGGACCATCGGCGGCGTCGTGCCGGGCGATGGCGCGCCCTTCCTGACCTTCGACGGCAAGCCCTTGCCCTGGTGAGAAAGGATGCTGCCGGGATGAGCGTATACGAACTGGCCCAGGTCAATGTGGCTCTGGCGGTGGACGATCTGGAAAGCGAGACGCTGGGCGAATTCATGGCGGCGTTGGACGGGGTGAATGCGCTGGCGGAAACCTCGCCCGGCTTTGTCTGGCGCCTGAAGAGCGAGGCCGGCAATGCAACCGATATCGCCATCAGTTCCAACCCGCGCTTCATCATCAACCTGTCGGTCTGGCAGGATGCCGATTCGCTGTTCGATTTTGTCTATCGTTCCAGCCATAGCAAGGTGATGGCGAAGCGCCGGATCTGGTTCGAGAAGCCGACATTGGCTTACCAGGCGATGTGGTGGGTGCCATCCGGGCATCATCCGACACCGCAGGAGGCGCTGGCAAAGCTGGCCCTGATCGACCGGTTCGGACCGACGCCCGACGCCTTCACCTTCAAATCCCGGTTTCCGGCGCCCGACCAGCGGGGCGGTGAGCCGATGGACATGCGCCCAGGCCCCTATTGCGTCGGCTGGGCGTAGCCCGCGCGGCATCGACGTTGCCAGTCGCCCTATCGCATCGGGGACGCAGGCTGTAAGCTGCCTGGACGGGGGTTCTGGGCCAGGACGAAGAGAGACGAGGGCAGGCGGAGATGGCGCGCAGTCCGGAACGCAGACAGGCAAAGCCGCAGGGGATCGGGCTCGACCCCGCGCCGACCGGGCTTGTCGCGGTGCTGGGCGGAGCCGCGGGTGACGAGGATGCGATGCGCGCCGCGCTTCTGCGCATGGCCGCGGGGCTGTCGGGCCGAGCCGGCGATCCGCCCCAACCCCTGGTGCGGATTGATCGCAGGCTGGGCTTGGCCGCGCGCCACAGCCATGGCGACCACAGCCACCCGGCCTTGTCCGGCCGTTATCTGGTGTTGTTCGATGGCCGCCCGCGCCTGGCGGAAGGGCGCGATCTTGGCCCTCCGGACATGCCGATGGAAGGCCGGATTGCACGCGCCCTGGAGCTCTGGGGTTGGGAAGCTACTCTGTCGCGCCTGGATGGTGCTTTCGCCGCCCTGGTCTGGGACGATGCGGAACGGCGATTGACCCTGCTGCGCGACCGTTTCGGACAACGCCCGCTCTATTGGGGGGCAGCGCCGGATGGGGCGTTGGTCCTGGGCAGCACCTTGCGGGCCGTGACCGGCTATCCGGGCTTTTCGGTGGTGTTGGACCGGGAGGCGGCATCAGCCTATCTGAACTGCGGCTGGGTGCCGTCGCCGCGGTCACTGATTGCCGGATTGCGGTCGCTGCCGGCCGGCTGGCGGGCGGATTTCACCTTGGATGCGCAGGGCCTGCCCGTCCCCGATGCCCGGCCCTGGTTCACGTTGGACAGCCTGCTGCCCGGGCGGATCAGCCTGTTGAAGGAGCCGGAGGAAACACAGGCCATCGACGCGTTGGAGCGTGCGCTGCTGACCGGTATGGAGGCCGGGCTGCAAGGAGCGGCCGCACCGGGAATCGTGCTGTCACCGGCCCCGCAATCGCTGTTGCTGGCGGGGCTGTATGGGACGAGCGCGGGCGGCAAGCTGCGCAGCCTGAGCTTCAGTTTCGGCGACCCCCGGCTGGATGCGGGGGATCCGACGGCGGAGATTGCAGGGCATCTCGGCCTCGACCACCGGGTGGAACCGCTATCGGCCCAGGCTTTGATTGATCTGGTGGTCGATCTGCCGGTGCTGTTCGACGAGCCCCTGGCCGACCCGGCCGCGCTGGCCACGCTCTATGCCGCGATGACCCTGCGCCAGGGCTGCGACATGGTCCTTACCGGGGTGGGGGGCGATCTGCTCTTGGGGTTGCGGCCCCTGCATCACGAGGCGCTGCGGGTCAAGACCGGTGTCAGCCCATCGGCCCGGCGCTGGCTTGGCCTGGCGCCGTTCGGCTGGATGAACACCATCTCCAGCCAGGGGCGGTCGCTGCGCCTTGGGGACAACTGGCGGGCCAGCCTGAAGGAACGGGCCGCGCCATCGCCACGCATGTGGCTGGAAGAAAAGCGTAGGCTGTGGCGGACGGTAGACAGGCCGATGGCGGAAGCGGCGCCCGGTTTTCTGTATCCCGGCCGGGGGCCCTTCCAGGCCGAAGCGCCGCTGGCGGAGCTGATCCTGGCCGACGCGGCGAGCGAGCTTGGCGATTCCACCTTGCCGCAGATCGATCGCATCGCGGCGGCGCAGCGTCTGGGGCTTGCCGCGCCCTTCCTGGAGATGGAGGCGGCGAAGGCCAGCCTGATGCTTTCGGGCCGGATCATGGGGCAGAGGTCGGGCGGCCTTGCCATGCAACGTCTGCTGGACCGGGTGCTGCCGACCCGGATGTGGGGGCGTGCCAAGGCCTGGCCCATGCCGGTGATCGGGGATTGGCTGCGCGGCCCCCTGCGCGGCTGGGCGGAAGAGCTGATCCGGTCCGACCGGTTGAACGAACTGGCCGGGCTGGATCCCGAACCACTGCGCGCCGCCTGGGAAGAACATCTTCGTGGGCAGCGCGATTGGGGGCGGGAACTGTGGGCCCATGTCCAGCTTGCGGCCTGGTGCCGCCGCTGGGGCCTTGACTGAAATCGGGGTAGTCCTTTCCAGCTTTGGGCGGCTTTGAGGAAAACTCTTCCAATATTGCCCGGGAAGATGGTTGCGCCGGTTGGCCTGGGGTTGGAAACGGGGCAGCATTGCTGTGTTGTGCGTGGCGAGGATCGCGCCTGCCGGAATAATCAATCATCGAGAGTGTGACCATGCTGAACCGTCCCGAACATCCCACCGTCGCGACCCATTGGGGAACCTATCGGGCGGAGATGCGGGCGGGGCGCGTCACATCCCTGCATCCGCTAGCCGAAGATCCCGATCCGTCACCGCTTTCCAGCGGCATGGTGGAGGCGCTGGACGCGCCGGCGCGTATTCTGCGCCCGGCCGTCCGGGCGTCATTCCTGGCGGCGCGGGAGGCCGGACGGGTGGAGACGAGCGGACCGGGGCGCGGCTATGAGCCCTTTGTCGAACTGCCCTGGGACGAGGCGCTGGACCTTGCGGCGAAGGAGCTGGACCGGGTGAGGACCCACCATGGCAATGGCGCGATCTATGGCGGCTCCTATGGCTGGTCGTCCGCCGGGCGATTCCACCATGCCCAAAGCCAGGTGCATCGCTTCCTGAACGCCATCGGCGGCTATGTGCGGTCGATCCAGAATTACAGCTATGCGGCGGCCGATACGCTGCTGCCCCATATCATTGGCGACAAGAAGGGGCTGGTGGCGGACCATACCAGCTGGCAACGCATCGCGGCGGAAACCGAAATCCTTATTATGTTCGGTGGCGTGCCTTGGAAGAATGCGCAGGTCTCCTCCGGCGGGATATCGCGCCATATCCTGAACGAAAATCTCGAACGGCTGCAGGCGCGTGGCGCGAAGCTGATTTCCATCTCGCCCATCCGGGATGATACGGCGGGCGATGGCGTGGAATGGCTGCCGCTTAGACCCGGCACCGATACCGCGCTGATGCTGGGGGTCATGCATGAATTGCTGCTGACCGGCCGGGCGGATCGCGGCTTTCTGGAAGCCTGCACCACCGGCCACGAACGGTTGGAAGCCTATCTCCTGGGCCAATCGGATGACGGTTTGCCCAAGACCGCCGACTGGGCTTCCGCCGTCACCGGTGTCCCCGCCTTGCGTATCCGCGCGCTGGCGCAGCAGCTGGCAGGCAGCCGCAGCTTCATCATGATGGCCTGGGCGCTGCAACGGGCCGATCATGGCGAACAGCCCTATTGGATGGCCATCGCGCTGGCCTGCATGCTGGGGCAGATCGGCCTGCCGGGCGGCGGCTTCGGCTTCGGCTATGGTTCGGTCAATGGTGTGGGCAATCTGCCGGCGGCCTTTTCTTTCCCGTCCCTGCCGCAACTCGGCAATACGGTGGAGGATTATATTCCGGTCGCCCGCATTGCCGATGCGCTGCTGCATCCTGGCGAAGCCTATCAGTTCAATGGCATGGACCGGACCTATCCCGATCTGAAGTTGATCTACTGGGCCGGCGGCAATCCTTTCCATCATCATCAGGATCTGAACCGGCTGCGCCGCGCCTGGCAGCGGCCGGAAGCGGTGATCGTGCAGGACAGCTGGTGGAACCCGTTGGCCCGCCATGCTGATATCGTCTTTCCGGTCACGACCGCGCTGGAGCGCGATGACATTGCCGCATCCAGCCGCGACCACTTCGTCGCCGCGTCACATGCCGTCGCGGCGCCGACGGGAGAGGCGCGGGATGATTATACGGTCTTCGCCGATCTCGCGGCACGGCTGGGGGCGGAGCAGGTGTTTACCGAAGGGCGCAGCGCGGAAGACTGGCTGCGCCATTTCTATGCCCAGGCCCGCCAGCGCGCGGGCGAGGCGGGGCAGGAGCTGCCCGATTTCGACCATTTCTGGTCCCAGGGTCTATTGATGCTGCCGCCCCAGCCCGGCGCGGAAACCGATGATCTGCTGGGCGCGTTCCGCGCCGATCCGTTGGCTGCCCCGCTGCGCACGCCTTCGGGAAGGATCGAGCTCTATTCCCGGACCATCGCAGGGTTCGGCTATGCTGATTGTCCCGGCCATCCGGCTTGGCTGGAACCGAAGGAATGGCTGGGGGCGGAGCTGGCGAAGTGCTTCCCGCTGCATCTCTTGACCAACCAGCCCAGGACGCGACTGCATAGCCAGTATGATCTTTCAGGCGAATCGTTGGCGTCGAAAATACACGGCCGGGAACCGATGCGGATGCATCCGGCCGATGTGGCGGCGCGCGGCATTGCGCAGGGCGATGTGGTCCGCCTGTATAATGATCGGGGTTCCTGCCTTGCCGCGGTGATCCTGGATCAGGATTTGCTGCCGGGCGTGGCGCAGCTTTCCACGGGGGCCTGGTACGACCCGGTATCCACCGGCCCGGATGATCCGATGCCGCTGGAGGTGCATGGCAATCCCAACGTGCTGACAGGCGACAGGGGAACATCGCGCCTGGCCCAGGGGCCTTCAGCGCAATCCTGTCTGGTGGAGGTGGAGCGCTTTACGGGGGATTTGCCCCCGGTACGCGCATTCCAGCCGCCGCAATTCGTCCGTCCTGGGCATGTGTAGGGTGGCATGCTGCACGCGCGGATGCTGCATTATTTGAACGAGGTCGCCACCGTGGGGTCCATCCGCGGCGCGGCAGAGCGCCTCGGTATCGCAGCATCCTCGATCAACCGGCAGATCATTGCGCTGGAGGAGGAACTGGGCGCCCAGCTTTTCGAACGCATGCCGCGACGCTTGCGCCTGACGGCAGCGGGGGAGGCGCTGATCTTGCATATTCGCCGCACGCTGCGTGATTACGAGCGCCTGGAAAATCAGCTGCAGGAGATGAAGGGGCTTCGGCGGGGCGCGATTTCCGTTGCTACCATGTCCGGCGTGGCGGCGACCCTGATTCCGCAGCTTGCCGCCTGGCTGAAGGAAAACCAGCCGCATGTGAAATTGGGCGTGCAGGTGCTGTCGCGCGATGCCATCCTGGCGGCCTTGAAGGCGGGGGAGGCGGATATAGGCCTTGCCTATAACCTGGAACTGGACGCGACCTTACGCCTGTTGGCCGATATGCGGCTGCCTGTCGGGGTGGTGGTGTCGCCCAGCCATCCGTTGGCGGGGCGTAGCGCGATTACGCTGGGTGATTGCGTCGGCCAGCGCATGTTTCTGCCCGACCGCAGTACGGCGCTGGGCCGTGCGGTTGCCGCAGGGTTGGAACGGGCTTCCATCGGCTTCGATATGGTCAGCGAAACCAACTCGACCGAGCTTTTGAAGCTGGCGGCGATCGAGGAGGGGGCGCTGACCTTCCTGAACCGGCTGGATGCCAGTCTGGATGTGGCGGCGGGGCGTCTGGTCTATCTGCCCCTGCCGCAGGGGGCCGTCGATCCGTCACATCTGATGCTGGTGCAGCGGCAAAGCGGCAAGCTGGACCCCACCCAAAGCCTGGTGGTGGACCGGTTGGCCGGAATGATCGCGGCGCTTAAAGCGCAGGAACGGGCGCGGCGTCAGGCGGAAGGGTGACCCTCGCCATACTGGCCCGGCGCATTTGATCGATATGTTCGCCGGCCGTGCAGGGCGCCCAGCGCGGGGTCCCGCCTTCGCCCAGGCAGATATCCAGGCATTCGATCCGCGCATCGAAATCCGGATTGTAGAAGAAGGGGATGGAGTAGCGGCTGCGCCCCGTTCGGTTGGTGCGCACGCGGTGCAGGTTCGACCGATAGCGCCCGTTGGTCCAGCGCGCGATAAGCTGTCCGATATTGATGACGAAGCTGCCGGGAATTGGCGGAGCGTCGATCCAGTCGCCATCCGCCGTCATGACTTCCAGCCCGCCCACATCATCCTGCGCCAGAATGGTGACCGCGCCCCAGTCGGTATGGGCGCCAGCACCGAACTGGTCGGGCAGGGCCGGGCCGTCCACGCTGGGATAGTGCAGCAGGCGCAGATCGGACATGGGCAGGTTGTAATAGGGCCGGAACCAGCGCTGCGGCAGGTCAAGCGACAGGGCGATTCCATCCATGATCTGCTCGCCCAGCCCCTGCATGGTCGTGAAATAGGCTAGGCATTGCGCCCGGAAGCCCGGCAGGTTCGACGGCCACAGGTTATGGCCGTAACGCGGCAGGCCGCGTTGGACATAGGGATGGTCCGCGTCCAGTTCCGGCCCGCAGTGATAGCTTTCCTTCAGATCGGACGCGGCCCCCTTCTGTAGTATCTGGCTGTTCATCGGGTCATAGCCATTGCCTGCCGTCGAAAAGCGCGACGACAGCACCGCCTTGCCTTCTGCAGGCAGATCAAACAGGCGTGCCGTCGCGGCGTATTGCGCGTCGATCAATGCCCGTGGGACCGCATGATTGACCAGATAGAAGAAGCCGGTTTGCTCGCAGGCCTGCCGAATAGTCAGGACAGCGTCGGACGACTTCAGATCGACAAGGGGGATGATCGCGGCGTCGCGCATGGACGGTTCCTTCCGACAGGATTGCTGCATCAGGATGCCGGTCCGGATTGTCACGTCCAAGCATCATAATGATCCCGATCCGTGCTTTTAAAACGATCGATCCTGGCATCGGACCTGAGATATACGTGCTTAAAAAGAGATCGATATGATTGGAAAATGATGCTGGAATAAGCGCGTTTCCGCCGGTATCGCTAGCGCATCAAACCCGCCCCAGCAGCGACGGGCCGGATCGTCCGGGAGTAGAAGCGGTCGGATGCTGCATGCAAGGCAGCGCTGGACATTGCTCCCTCAACCTGTGGGCAGACCCTGGTCGCCCGCTTATGTGAGGAAGGTGCAATATGACCAAGCAGCAGGCCCGTTACGACATGGTGGAACTGAACCGCGAGGCCCGGATGGGTGGCGTCGGGCTGAGTGTGGCGCGCAGCGTGCCGCGCATCGACATGGGCGATTTCCAGAACCGCAAGCGCGAAATCGCCGATGCGTTGTGGCAGGCATCCACCGAGATCGGCTTTTTTCAGCTGGTGAACCACGGCATTCCGCAGGCCGACATTGACGAGGCCTTTGCCTTTACCGAACGCTTCTTCGCTCTGCCGATGGAAGCCAAGACCCGCATGCCGCTGGGCCGGGGTACCAATGCCGGTTGGGAATACAAGGCGCAGGTGCGCCCCTCCACCGGAACCGCCGACAACAAGGAATCCTATCAGATCACCCTGCCGCGCATGGCGGGGCTGTGGCCGCAGAGCGAGGAACTGCCCGGCTTTTTTGCCAATATGCTGGCTTTCGAGCGGGCGAACTGGGCGCTGGGCATGAAGGTGCTGTCCTGCTTTGCCATCAAGCTGGGCTTTCATGAGGATTTCTTCACGCAAGCCCATGATCCGCTGTCGCCGGAGTATCAGAGCACGCTGCGCCTGCTGCACTATCTGCCGATGGACAGCGCCAAGCCGGAGGATTTCCAGGGCTGGCGCGCCGGGGCCCATACCGATTTCGACTGCCTGACGCTGTTGCATCAGAAGGTCGGCCAGGGCGGTCTGCAACTCTGCCCCGGCAAGGAAGCGGAGACGGAGGAAATCGCCTGGACCGAGGTCGAACCGGCGGAAGGCGTCATCACCTGCAATATCGGCGACATGCTGATGCGCTGGAGCGATGACCAGCTTCTATCCACTCTGCATCGGGTTCGCATGCCCCATGACCATGAATATAGGGGGCCGCGCTATTCGCTGCCTTTCTTCTGCCAGGCCAACCGCGATGCGGTGATCCAGGGGCCGGGCAGGAAATATGCACCGATCACGGCGCATGACTATCTGCAGCAGCGCATCGCGGCGAATTTCGCGGGTTGACCCCTCCATTTCCCTCGCGGGGCCGGATTGTGCTATGATCCAGCCCTGCGAAGGAGAAGAGAGCCATGCCCGGCAGCCCGTGCAAGGAAGCGCAAGCGCAATATGCCTCTCCCCCCTGCTATGCGGGGGAGGTGGACCAGGATTATCTCTGGGCACCCTGCTCCCCGCCGACGGGCGGGACGCAGGAAACGGCTATTGTTGCGAAACCGCGCCGCGGATCGCCCCCGAAAGCGTCGTGACCAGTTCGTCGATTTGGCTGTCCTCGATGATAAAGGGCGGGGCCAGCAGGATATGGTCGCCCCGCGCGCCGTCGATCGTGCCACCCATCGGGTAGCAGATCAGCCCGGATTCGAAAGCCAGCGCCTTGATTTTGCGGTGTATGCCGCAGGCAGGGTCGAAAGGCTTTTTGCTTTCCCGCTCCTGCACCAATTCGATGCCCCGGAACAGGCCACGCCCCCGAATATCGCCGATATGGGGGTGTTGGCCCAATTCGGCGCGTAGCGCGGCATCCAGCTTTTCGCCCTGTACGCGTACGCGCTCCAGCAGGCCATCATCCAGGATACGGCCCAGAACCGCTTGGGCCGCCGCCGCCGCCATCGGATGGCCCATATAGGTATGGCCGTGCTGGAAGAAGCCCGTGCCCGCGCGGATCGCGTCATAGACGCGTCCCGATGCCAGCAGCGCGCCGATGGGCTGAAAGCCGGCGCCCAGCCCCTTGGCGATGGTGATCAGGTCGGGTGCGACGCCGTCTTCCTGGCAGGCGAAGAGATGGCCGGTCCGGCCCATGCCGCACATCACCTCGTCCAGGATCAGCAGCACGCCGTGGCGGTTGCAGATATCGCGGATGCGCTTCAGATAGCCGGGCACGGCGGGCACCGCGCCCGCGGTCGCGCCCACCACCGGCTCGCACAGGAAGGCCATCACGCTGGAAGGGCCGAGGCGCTGGATTTCCGTCTCCAGCGCATCGGCGACACGATGGCCGTACTCTTCCTGGCTCTCCGTCTCCAGCCGGTCGCGATATTCATAGCAGGGGGCGATATGGCTGACTTCGACCAGCAGCGGGGCGAATTGCGCGCGGCGCCATGCATTGCCGCCGGCTGCCAGCGCGCCCAGCGTATTGCCGTGATAGCTCTGACGGCGCGCTATCACACGATGGCGCTGCGCTTCGCCGATTTCCAGGAAATATTGCCGGGCGAGCTTGATCGCGGCTTCGACCGCCTCCGAGCCACCAGAGACGAGATAGACCCGCTCTATCCCCTTCGGCGCATGCTCGATCAGACGGTCCGCCAGGGCCTCGGCCGGGGCCGAGGTGAAGAAACCGGTATGGGCGAAAGCCAGTGCATCCACCTGGGCATGCAGGGCCGCCTGCACGCTGGCATCGGAATGGCCCAGGCAGGATACCGCCGCGCCGCCGGACCCATCCAGATACCGTTTCCCCGTTGAATCGACGATATAGCAGCCCTCCCCCTGCACCGCGACAGGAAGGCTGCCTCTCGTGCTTCGCCCGAAGATGTGGTTCGGCACAATGTCGCTCCCGCTTGCATTGAGGATTAATGTGCAAAATTTATTGCATCGATAAATATTTTGTGCAAACTAATTTGCATGGCCGGGCGGGGATTTGCATCGGCCGGCGAAACGTAGAACAGGGGATTAGACATGAAGCAGTTGATCAAGCTCGTCGGCGCCGCGGCGTTGGTGTTTGGCATCGCCTCCTCGGCCCAGGCCGCCGCGCTGGTGGTGGCGACGGATACCGCCTTCGTTCCCTTCGAGTTCAAGGACGGGGACAAATATGTCGGCTTCGACATCGACATGTGGGATGCCATCGCCAAGGATCTGGGGCTGGCTTACGAACTCCGTCCGATGGATTTCGCGGGCATCATCCCGGCTCTGCAGACGGGCCAAGTCGATGTGGCGCTGGCCGGCATCACCATCAAGCCGGAACGCCAGCAGGTGATCGACTTTTCCGACGGTTATTATGACAGCGGATTCCTGCTGATGGTGCCCGCCGACAGCGCGGTCAAGGACGCGGTCGATCTGGACGGCAAGGCGCTGGCCGTGAAGACCGGAACTTCGGCCTCCGATTACGCCGAAGAACATTTCAAGGGCACGACCCTGCGCAAGTTCCCGAATATCGACAATGCCTATCTGGAACTGCGTACCGGCCGGGTTGACGCCGCGATGCATGATACGCCCAACGTGCTCTACTATATTAAGACCGCCGGGGGCGGGCAGGTGAAGGCCGTGGGCGAGCAGTTGATGGCCCATCAATATGGCATCGGCTTCCCCAAGGGCAGCGAACTGGTTGCCAAGGTGAACACGGTCCTGTCCGCGATGAAGGCGGATGGCCGCTATGCCGCGATCTATGAAAAATGGTTCGGCGCCAAGCCCGTCAAGTAAGGACGACGTCATCGCGGTGGGGTGTGGGAACGCACCCCGCCCGTTCCGTTTCATCCGGATTGGGGGGCTGAACCCATGAACACCGACTGGTCCGTGATCCTGACCTTTCTGCCGCAATTGATCGCCGGGGCGAAGGTGACCATGTTCATCACCGTCACGGGGCTGGTGGGCGGTATCGTGCTGGGTACGCTGGCCGGGCTGATGCGCGCCTATGGCGGGCGGGTACTGAACGCCATCGCCTTCGCCTATATCGAGCTGATCCGCGGTACCCCCATCGTGGTGCAGGTCATGTTCCTGTATTTCGCGATGCCCGTGCTGTCTGGCGCGCGCATCGACCCCATGTCGGCGGCGGTGCTGGCCATCGTGGTCAATGCCGGAGCCTATATCGCGGAAATCGTGCGCGGGGCGTTCCTGTCGATTTCCAAAGGCCTGACGGAGGCGGGGCTGGCCATGGGCCTGCCGCAATGGAAGGTGCTGGTCTACATCACCGGCCCGCTCGCCTTTCGCCGGCTGATCCCGCCTTTGGGCAACCAGTTCATCGTGTCGCTGAAGGACACGTCGCTGTTCATCGTGATCGGGGTGGGGGAGCTGACGCGCACGGGTCAGGAGATCATGGCCTCCAACTTCCGCGCGGTGGAAATCTGGACCGCTGTGGCGATCCTCTACCTGATCCTGACGGGTAGCCTGAGCCTGGCGCTGCGGATCATTGAAAAGCGGATGAGGATCCTATGAGCATCATCGAATTTCGCAAAACCTCCAAGGCCTTCGGCAAACTGAAGGTGCTGGACGAGGTGGATCTCAGCATCGATATCGGCGAGGTGGTGGTGCTGATCGGCCCGTCCGGCTCCGGCAAGTCCACCCTGCTGCGCTGCATCAACGGGCTGGAGCAGATTACCGGCGGCGATCTGTTCATGGACGGCATTTCGGTCATGGCTGGCAGTCGCCAGTTGCGCTTGATCCGTCAGGAAGCCGGCATGGTGTTCCAGCAATTCAACCTCTTCCCCCAGATGACGGCCCTGCAGAATGTGGTCTTCGGTCCGCGCAAGGTGCGCGGCGCGTCCCGCAGGGAGGCGGAGGAACAGTCCGTCGCCCTGTTGGAGAAAGTGGGGTTGCAGGACCGCGCGCATCATTATCCGTCCGAGTTATCGGGCGGGCAGCAGCAGCGCGTGGCGATTGCCCGCGCGCTGGCCGTGCGGCCCAAGGTCATGCTGTTCGACGAGCCGACCTCCGCGCTTGATCCCGAGTTGAAGCAGGAGGTGCTGACCGTGATGCGCCAGCTGGCCCTGGAGGGCATGACCATGCTGGTGGTGACGCATGAAATGGCTTTTGCCAGGCAGGTCGGCACCCGGCTGATCTTCATGGAGCATGGCAAGATCTCGGTCGACGGCGATCCGCGCACGATCATCGCC
>Ga0209066_10002766_pt1 | contig 20857 bp, 23 predicted proteins | sample All_14_2_FD_187198 | JGI IMG/M metagenome (GOLD analysis project Ga0209066, IMG submission 187198) | Freshwater microbial communities in response to fracking from Pennsylvania, USA - Allegheny Zone_MetaG_DW_15 (SPAdes) (version 2) ... | reverse complement strand
GCCTTGGCGATGGTGCGGTCGTTGCGCGGGATTGTGCTCTGATGAAAGCTGGCCAGTTCGATCGCGTTGTGATTTTACTTCGCCCAGGCGCTGCGATTGACGACGGTTACACTACTCTCGCCGACGGGTTCGACGATGTGGGCACTCGCAAGGCTCGATATCAACCTGCGCGCGCGCGTGAAGTGTTCGAGAACGCGGGCCGAGAGGCCAAGATGCCTGTTCTGTTTACTCTGCGCAACGACACTCTGACCCGCACGATCAACGCAACGTGGCGTCTGGTTTTCGATGGGCGTGAGTTTGAGATCACCGGCGTGGAAGAGCTCGGCAGGCGTGAAGGTATCCGCCTGACTACGGTGGCTGGCGATGAAGGTTAAGTTCAGCGGCGGTAAGGAGATCGAGGCAGCCTTGAAGGCGCTTGATGTTACAGTCGGTCGCAAACGCGGGATCGCTTTGCGGGCATTGCAGAAGGCGGCTGTGCCAATCCGTGATGCGTGGGTTGATGGTGCAGATGAACAAAGCGGTGACCTGAAACGATCCATCGCAATTGGCAGCAGAGCGCAAACCAAAGCTACCCGGAAGTTCAGGCGGACGGATGGGCAGGACACCGTTGAGCAGTTCATTGGCATTGATGCGCAAGTGAACGAGCGGTTGCCCGATTATTCTGTGATTGAAGAATTTGGCAGTGATCGCCAGCCCGCAAACCCTGCAGGCCGATCAGCGTGGGAAGCCGAGAAGATGAACGCTTTCAACCTGATTGGAGATGCCATGCGGGCCGAAATTACCAAAGTGGCAAAGGCCCGTGCCAAAAAGGTAGCCAAGAAATGAGCTTTGAGACTGCGCTGCGCACCCGTTTGAAGGGCACCAGCCCAGTTGCAGCCATTGTGGCCGCGCGCATTGATTGGACTGTGCGGCCAGAGCGCAGCGCATATCCTGCGGTTGTTCTGCAGCTGGTGGCAGATGGCAGGCCCCAACACATGAAGGGCCTGCAAACATATCGCCCAACGCGAGTGCAGATTGATTGTTTTGCCGAGTCCGCTGCGCAGAAAGCAGCACTGCGCGAGGCAGTGATTGCAGCGATCCTGCCTGAAGCTGAAGTTTCCGGCAGGTCATTCCGGCGTGCCACCATCAATACCGTCCGCGACCTTAGCGCGAACAGCGAGACGGGTTTCGTCCATCGGGACTCAATCGACGCGCTGTTCTGGCACGATTAGTTTTTAGGAGACAATGCAATGACCGAAGCAGCCATTGGCTACGGCACGGAATTCCACATGGCCACGGCGCTGGGCGTCCTGACCGAACTGGGCGAGATCACCGCAATCAGCCTGCCAAACCCTCAGGTATCGGATGTTGAGGCAACGCACTTCAAGTCTTTGAACCGCCGCCGTGAATACATTGCCGGCCTGATCGAAGACGGCGAAGGCACCTTTGAAATGAATTACGTGCCGGGTTCTGCAACTGACGTTCTGGTGCGCGCTGCGCTGGAGGATGGAAACGCTCGCGAATACAAGGTCGTTCTCCCAGATGGCGCAGGGACATGGGAAGTCGCTGGCGAATGCATCGTGAAAGGTTATGAGCGCGGCGTCCCGATTGATGACCGCATGACCGGCACGTTGACCGTGCGCTTCACCGGTGCTTCGACTGAAGGAGCTGGCGCATAATGGTTGCGCCCATTGACGCAAAATCGACGTTCATGGTGGAGGGTGAGCAAATCACCCTCCGCCTGAACTTTCGGTCGATTGCTTTGGCCGAAGCTGAGGGTATCGACCTGCTTTCAGGCAAAGAGATTCCGCCACTCAAGGTTGCGGTGCTGGTGCGTTGCTTGGCGGTTGAAGATCATCCAGAGATGACCAACGACGAAGCGCTGGCCATCGTTATGCGCGGCCAAGCTGGCGTTGCAAAAGCTTTGCCGGAACTTTTTGCCAAGTTTGGCGCAAAGCCGAGCGTGCCGGGAAACGCCAAGCCGAAGGCGCGGCCAAAAGCCTAATCTGCCTTGATTATCTTGAGATGTGGGTGAGTGCCGGGTTGGAACCTGATGGGTTCTGGCGCCAATCGTTGGCCACGTTTCAGGCGATCATGGCAGGCGTTCGCAAGCGGCTTGAAAGCGAAGCAGAAGCATCGATCCGACTGGCTTATGACACTGCGCGATTCAGTGCAGCTGCGAAGGTGGGCAAGCTGGGCCCGCTGGCAAAATACCTACGCAAGACATCGGGCCAAAAGCCCTCTGAAATGCTCGCCGTGCTGAAAGCCATAAAGGCATCCGGTGCACCGATGACAATCCGACGTGTGGAAAGGCAATAGCATGGCAACGATGCTGGGTTCGCTGTTGATATCCCTGGGGCTGGATTCCGGCGAATTCCGTTCTGGTTTGAGCGCGACGGAAAAAGAGCTGCGCGCCTCCACCAAGCGGATTGAAAACATCGGAAAGTCGATGGGCGACATCGGCAAGAAGCTGTCTATTGCTGTTACCCTTCCACTGGCTGCGATGGCGGTATCATCGATCAAAGCGGCTGCTGAGAGCCAGGAGGCAATCGGTCAGGTCAATGCTGCTCTAAAATCAATGGGTGATGGCGCGCAACGGACCAGTGACCAGCTTTCTGGTTTGGCCACCGGGATCATGCGCAAGTCTTTGTACGATGACGACGACATCCTGCGCAAAGTCACGGCGAACATGCTGACGTTTGGCAATGTCGCCAGCACGCAGTTTGACCGCGCACAGCAAGCTGCGGTCGATCTCGCCGCGCGCATGGGCACTGATTTGCAGTCTGCTGCACTGATGGTGGGCAAGGCACTAAATGACCCTGTAAAGGGCATTAATGCCATGAAGCGCGTTGGCATCCAGTTCACGGATCAACAGATCGCGCAAGTTGAGGCCATGGCCAAAGTCGGCAATATGGCTGGTGCACAAACCATCATGCTTGCAGAGTTGGAGCGTCAATTTGGTGGATCTGCCGCGGCTATGCGGGCTGCCGATCCATTCGCAGCGTTGCAAATGTCATGGGCGGACTTTCAAGAGGAAATTGGTTCGAAGCTGCTACCGCTGCTGCCGCGTATCACTGAGGCGCTGACATCGATTCTTGATGCCTTCGCTACGCTGTCACCCGGTATGCAGACAGCTGTCATCGCATTTGGAGCGGTTGCTGCGGCGCTGGGGCCTGTGATGATCGGCATCGGCGCTATGGCATCAGCCATGGCGCCGTTCCTATCGGTACTGGGTGCGGCCTTTGCCCAAGGCGGCATACTTGTTGCGGCCAAGGCGGCACTTGTCGGCCTTGGGGCAGCACTTGGGCCAATCCTTGTGCCGATCGCAGCTTTGGCTGCTGCCGGTGCATTGATCTATTACAACTGGGAAAAGATCGCTCCTGTGCTGAAGGAGATGTGGACTGCCATCCAAGCGTCGCTTGGCCCCGCTCTCACAGAGATACTCGCTTCGCTGAAGTCTGCCATGGACGCCATATTCGCCAGCGGTTTGATCGATGCGATCGGCAACTACGGCAAGGTGATGTTGCAGGCGTTCGGCGGCGCTCTTCCAGGAGTGCTGCGCGCCTTGTCTGGCATCCTTGTCGGAGTTGTTCAGGTCATAACCGATGCCATCAAGATCATCGTGCGCTTGTTCTCTGGCGACTTCAGTGGCGCTCTGCAGGCGGCACAAGACCTCTGCAAGCACTTCGTCGGGATGATTGGCAACTTCCTTGGCGGGATGGCTCAGGCTGCGATCGGTTATGTTAGCGGGATGGTCAAAGGGATTGATGAGTGGCTTGGCGGGAAGCTTTCAGCCATCTTCAAGAGTGTCACAGACAAAATTGACACAGTCAAAAAGGGCTTCTTTGGCCTGTACGATGCCGTTGTCGGCCATTCCTATATCCCGGACATGGTGGATGGCATTGCGGCGCAAATGCTGCGCCTAGATGCTGTGATGGTTGATCAAGCGGGCAAGGCAACCAGCGCCACAAAGCAGGCCTTCCAGAAACTAGCAGCAGAATTGCAGCCGTTGCTTGATGAGTTGTTCCCTGACGCTGCGGCGATGAACTTATATCAGGCTAAGCTCAAGAAGCTGACGGACGGCGCTAAAGCAGGTCTGATAACGCCCGAACTTGCAGAGGCAGGGAAGAAGCAGCTTGGCTTTCAAGACCGTCCGACAGATTCGGCAATCCCGCTCATATTGGCTGACCCTTTCGTGCATGAAATGAGCAAGATCAACGAGGCCATGGACGGCATGAAGAAGAAGGCGGGCGGTGCCACAGTGGCTATTGCCAAGACCTTTGCGGATATGGCCAAAGACACAATCGGCGCGCTGCAATCCATGACCAGCGCGATCAAGGGCGGGGGTTTCCTTGACATCTTGAGCGCAGTTGTAGGCCTTGGCCTGCAGCTTGGGTCAATCGGCGCCTTTGGCAGCAAGATTGCTACCAATATCAACACTCCCAGGCCTATCAAAGGCTATGCAAACGGCACGAACTTCGCGCCGGGCGGCATGGCCTTGGTGGGTGAACGCGGGCCGGAACTGGTCAACCTGCCGCGCGGCTCACAAGTCATTCCGAATGAGGCGTTGGGCGGTTCGCGGGTGGAGATCGTGCCTTCACCATACTTCACAGCCATTGTTGACGGGCGGGCGCAAAGTGCAGTCCAAAGCGCGGCTCCTATGCTGATTGGAGCCAGTGTGGCTGAAACTGGCGCACGGGCGGCGCGGTCGCAATCTCGGAGGGTTGGCTAGTGGCAGTCACGCTTCCCGACCTGCCCGCGCCAAACGGTGCAACCCCAACGCTAATCGATTACGGGTCAATGCAACGTCCCGGCACTGGCGCTGCGGCGCAACGTCTGGATCGTCCTGGTTCACGTTTTCGGATTGATCTGCAATTCCCGCCAATGCCCAACAAGGAAACGGGCATGGTGTTTGTCTCCCGGTTCCTACGCGGCAAGACGCAAGGCATCATCACCGACTTTCCTTTGTTGGGCGTCAATCAGGGCGCGCCGGGTTCTCCGGTCGTTGACGGGGCGGCACAGTCAGGCACGACATTGAACATTAGGGGCCTGACAGCCGGCTACCAGATCAAAGAGGGTTACTGGTTCTCGGTCAGCAATGGCGCGCGGTCGTTCTTGCACAATGTGGCGGCTACTGTCGCCGCTGGTTCTGACGGCAAGGCGGCTGTGCAGATCACGCCTGCGCTAAGGTTTCCTTTTGCGAACGGTGCGGTGATCAAATTGGCGCAACCGGTCATCGATGGGTTTGTGGTGGGCGAAGAGTGGGGCTGGCAAATGGACCTAGCGCACCATGTTGGCCTTGCTGTGACGATTGAGGAGTGGGGCTGATGGTCGCGCTCACAGGCTTGTTGGTCATGGAATTACCCGGCGAAACCGTGCGCCTATGCGACGGTGGGTTCTTCTATTGGGGCAGCGATTTGTTCCTGTCCGAGCATCAAACATTTGGCACGGTGGAATCTGTTGAAGCATTGTCTGAAGGAGCAGGTGAAGAAGTGCCCGCGCTTTCCATGACGTTCATTCCGGCAAGTGCGGCAGCGGCAGCAGACCTTTCGCAGCCCGGCTTTCAGAAGTCACGCGTGCGGTTTTACATTGCCGAATATGCGCCCGACACCGGTTTGCTGGTGGGCACGCCCGAGCTGCAGTTTGATGGTCAGTTGGACAAGACGACGCTGAAATTCAGCAAGGGAACGCGGACATTGGACACCGAAGTGGTTTCCACCGCTGAAAGGCTGTTCATGCGCAACGATGGCAACAGCCTGAACTCGTCTTGGCATAAATCAATATGGCCGGGGGAACTTGGCCATGACGAGGCCAGTGGGCTGACGGTATCCATCGCATGGGGCGTGGAAGCTCCGAGGCCTTCCTACCAACCATCAGGCGGCTTTAACTTCAACAACCCTGCATTCGACTATGCGAGAGGCAGATTGGGCTATGACTGATCTGATCAGGCGTCAAAAAGCGACCCAGACCACGATGGAACGCTTCGGTAAGAAGAAGTTCGACTGGGCGAAGCGCTCCACCTGCATTCACATGGTTCGTTTCCATCTTGTGCAGATGGGCCACAAGCCGCCGACGATACCGGATATTCGCTCGCTGCTTGGCGCAAAGCGTGCCTTGAAAGAGCGCGGCGCTGAGAATGTCGGTGAACTGATTGACGCTATACTGCCTGAAATACCGCCAGCGGCCATGCTGCTTGGTGATGTTGCGATGCTTCAGGACGGAGCAGGCATTGGCGCGCTGGTTGTTAATGTGGGCGGGAAGGTCATGGGATGGCACGACGATCAGCCGCGCATGGTCGTGATGGAGGCTTTGCTTATTGAGCGTGCGTGGCGGGCTTAGGGTTTTTTGTCAGACAACCATTCGGGTTTGGGGATGTAACCCGTCATTCCGCATTGCAATTCATAACCAAACCGCCTGTCACCTTCGCCAATGATAGCTAGTTCGCCACCAGAAATGTAAAAGGGCGTCCACCCAACGTATGCGCCCATTCTGTTTTTGCCATTGACGAAGCCACAGTAGACGTCTGCGTCGCGCTTAAGCGGCCATTGCCATCGGCTGCTTGGGCCATCGAACATCAGTAAATCAGCTTTTGCCTTAATCGCTGCCTGCTCGGCAGCAGTGATCGGGCGGGGCTTAAACGGCGCGCGGTGGACTGGCTTAACGCAAGACGGCGTACCCATATCGATCGCCCGCATTCCGGCTGCTGTGGTCGGATCGGCGCATGTGGCGGCAGCAAGCAGCAAGAAATTCAGCAACGTCAGTCTCCCGGTGGGTCTGATGCGATATATACCGAGGGCGGCATAAATGTCTAAAGTGCTTAAAGTTGTGGCCGTCGTGGCTGGCATCGTCGCCGTTGTCGCCAGCGGCGGTGCAGCTTTGGCGGGCGTGGCAGGCACATTCTTAGGGGCGTCCGCAGCTACCCTCACAACAATCGCTGCTGTTGCTGGTGTTGTTGGGCTTGCAGCATCATTCGGCTCCCAACTTTTGACCAAGCCACCACCGGCAAGAGGCTCAGTCAACCAGCTGCTGATACAAGTCGATCCGCCGCAGCCGTACGCAATGGGGCGGACCTATTTCGGCGGCGTCCTAAGGCACACAGCAGCCTATGGTCCGACCCTGAAAGATGTCCCCAACCCGTATCTCGGGCGCGTGGTCGTATACTCTGGCGGCGGACCGATCCAAGGATTCATTGCACCTACGACTGACTTCGAGCCTCTCGGTGCATATTACAGCGGCTTCCTCGACGTGGATCAACAGCTCGGGGCTTGCCCTGAATCAACCGCCTTGACTCCATTCTGGTCTGGCTTCCCCAACTGGGGTGCAGCGAACAAGCTGTCTGGCCAAGCGGCGATGCTTTGGAACTTCAAGTTCGACAAGGATGGCAAGAAGTTCGCGAGCGGGCTGCCTAACACTGGTGCCATCATGGATGGCGTCAAGACATATGACCCTCGACTGGACAGCACCTATCCCGGAGGCGCTGGCGCGCACCGCATAAACAATGAGGCGACTTGGCAGTTCTCCAAGAACCCAGCCCTTCACGCAATCGCCTACGCCTATGGCCGCTACCAAAATGGCAAGAAGACGTTCGGCATCGGCCTGCCGGTCGAGGCAATTGACCTTGAAGCGATGGTGGCTTGGGCAAATGTCTGCGACGCAAACGATTGGACGATCTCAGGCATCATCTTTGAGCCAGATGACCGTTGGAAGAACCTCAAGGACATCATGGCAGCTGGCGGGGCAGAGCCTGTATTCTCTGGCGCTGTTTTGTCGGTCAAATACCATGCGCCAAGAGTTTCGTTGGACACGATCACCGAGGCCGACCTGACCGATCAAGGCGGAACGATAACCGCCATGCGCAGCTACCGCGAGCGCATCAACACAATCGTGCCGAAGTGGCGATCGGGGGCCCACAACTGGGAATACACAGCCGGAGCGCCAATCGTTCTGAGCACAGCGGTGACCGAAGACGGCGAAGAGAAGAAGGAAGAGCGCCAGTACAATCTGGTCGACAACGCTGACCAGTCGGCCCAGCTGGCTGCATACGAGCTTCTGGAGCGTCGCGAGCTTGGGACGATCGAGCTTTCGTGCGGCCCCAGGCTTCGCCAGTACCGTCCTGGAGAGTGCTTGAATATCGATTTGCCAGAGGAAGGCTTGTCGAATGTTCAGGCTGTTATCCTTCGCAGGGTGATCGAACCCGGAAGCATGACGGTCCGGTTGGTGCTTCTCGGGGAGACAGCCGAGAAGCACGACTATGCCCTCGGGCGGACAGCAGTGCCACCGCCAACTGCCGCGCTGACGCAGACTGCAGAGCAGCGCGATGACATCAGCAGTTCGACCGTGATCGGAACTCCCGGAGCGGACGGCGCTCCGGGCGCAGATGGCCCTCCCGGTCCTCCAGGCGCAGATGGCAGTCCCGGCGCTGCTGGCGCGCCCGCCACGTCCGCATACCTGACGAATGAGGCAGTGCAGCTATTCGCCTATGCCAACGGCAACGTGGTGTCCTACACGGGCGCGACAGGCGACTTCAAAGTGTTCGCCGGTTCGACCGACATCAGCGCATCGTTCACGCTTTCAACACAGGCCAACCCGCAAGCCCTGACAATTGGTTATTCGGGTCGCACGTACACGGTGACAGCAGGTTTTGACGCTGGCGAGGACACGGCAACCGTAACCATTCGCGCTACTGGTTCGGGCGGATATTCAGGCGTCGTGTTCGATAAGGTGCTGTCGCTTTCCAAGGCGAAGGGCGGCTATGAGATCGTCGCGGCATTGCCTTCCACGAACCTGTTTTCGGGCCGCGTGGTGTTCAATGAGGTCGACGATAAGCTTTACCGCTACACGGGCACGGCATGGACGGCAGCCGTTCCTGCGGCTGACGTTGCGGGCCAGCTGGTCGACACACAGATACAAGCTGTGAGTGCTTCAAAGATAGCCGGACTGCTGGCCAATTCACAAATCGAGGCCGTTGCCGCTGCGAAGGTGACCGGACAGCTAAGCGATGCCCAATTGGCAGCGATAAGCGCGGCCAAGCTGACAGGCCAGATCGTCGGCACTCAAATCACAGACGGGGCGGTGACGACGGCCAAGGTCGCAGCCGGTGCCATCACAGCCGGGCAAATCGCGGCTGACACCATTACCGCCGCAAACATTGCAGCCGGTGCCGTCACCGCTTCTGAACTTGCGGCAGGATCTGTCATCGCGGGGAAAGTCGCCGCAGGGGCCATTTCGGCTACCGAACTAGCCGCCAATAGCGTTGTCGCGGGTAAGATCGCGGCCAACGCTGTTTCAGCAAATGAAATCGCGGCGAACGCAGTCCGTGTGCAGCATCTGCTTGTCGCACCGAATAACCTGCATCCTGACCCTCAATTCCGCGACCTCACCGCATGGCTGGTCATTGATAATGCTTCGACTGTCAGTTCTGACTTGGTAGCGCCAGCTACGGGCTGGTACACAGAGGAGGTCGCTACCAACGCCTATGGCGCTGCCGCAAACGCAGCAGTCGGAAATCGCTACATTGTTCTTTGGTCTGGGCGATCTGGCATGAACAATGTAAACAATCGCTATCACTGCTACGCTAAGGATCAGGAAAAAAACAACCGCTTCCGCGTCGTCCCCAGCACCGTCTATGAATTTAAATGTGGCTGCCAGAATGCGTCCAATCAAACCGCATGGGTAACAATCCAGTGGTTCAATGTCTCTAATACATACGTTGGTGGTGATCATAGCATCGGCTTTGCGCCCGGCGAGATTGCCACCAAAGCAATCCAAGTGTCTCCTCCGGCCAACGCCTCGTATGGCCGGATTGTCGTCTATAACGAAGGCAATAACACCCTTTCTGGCGCTCAGTTTGTCTCAAACGTAAGCGTCCGTGAAGCAGCTGGCGCGACGATGGTTGTCGATGGCTCAATTGTCGCTGGTAAAATCGCGGCGAACGCAATCACGGCGGACAAGATCGAAGCAGGCGCAATCACTGCGGCGAAGGTCGGCACCAACGAAATCATCGCATTCACCGGTAACATCAAAGACTTGACTGTTTCAACGCTCAAGATCGCCGGTAACGCCGTAACCCTGACAAGCAGCGCTTACACCAGCACATCGGTCAACCTTGTTGATGATGCTTGGGTGGATGTGCAGTCCGTAACAATCACGACCATCGGCGCGCCAATCCTGATCTTGTTCAACGGGCAATCGTCGCAGGTAACATCAGGCGTTTTCGATATCATCCGATACCGGATTTTGCGCGATGCAACTGTGATTCAAGGGCCAATCGAAAATTGGGCCTATGCTGATGAAAACCGCAACGTCTCACTAAGCATAACCGATGTGCCGAGCGCGGGGACGATTACCTACAAAGTCCAAGCATTCCTGCAAACGAGCGGGGGTTCGGCCAATCTTACCCATCGCTCCCTTGTCGCAATGGAGACGAAACGATGATCCAATATGTTGTGTTCGACACTGCCACGGGAGCGCCGGTTAAATGGGGCCAATGTCAGCCCGAATTGCTTGATGCGCAGGCGGGACCGGGCGAGCGGGCTTTGGCCACCTCGGCGCTGACGGTGGACGGCAACCGGCTGATCGTTTGGGAACAAGCCCGCAACCTACGCAATGAGAAAATTGACGTTGGCGCACCAACCCCGTTTGGTGTTGTTGATAGCGATGAGGCCGCGCGCTCAAACGTATCGGGGGCGGCGTTGGGTGCCTTGATCGCCAAGAGCGCAAATGCACCATACTCGGTGACATGGACGATGCTGGATAACAGCACGGTTGCGCTCGACGCTGATGAAATGATTGGGATGGCATTGGCTGTCCTAACCCATGTGAACGCCTGTCACGAGCGAGCGCGGGAATTCCGGGCCGAGATCGAAGCTGCAATCAACATGGCCGAGTTGCTGGCAATCGACGTGACGGCGGGCTGGCCGCAATGATCGGTTTTTTCACCCGCGTGCGGCAAAGCGCCTTTGCGTTATTGGTTACAACGACAATTCTACTCTGCACCATCTGGCAGGGCGCGCTCTATCCGTTCGGGCTGGCTTCAAGGCCATCGGGTCGGCGAATGACGAGCACCTTCGTTGGCGAAGCAGCCGCGAACGGGCACCGCTGGGGCCGCATCATGGCTGCCATTATCGACCGCGTGTTCCTCTGGTTGGGGGACCGCCCTGATCATTGTCAGCGCGCCTTTGAAAACTATCGGCACTTGGATGATTAAGGCCATGGACAACGTGAACGTAAGTGCTGGTGAAGTCGGCGGCATTATGGCCGGAATTATCGCGGGCGGAGCGGCGGTCGCAAAAGGAATAGCTTGGTTGCTCAATTGGAATGACGCTCGTCGCGGCGAAAAGGAGGACCGCCTCGCCACTTGGGAAAAGTCCCTTGCCGAACGTGAAAAGGCCTACCGCGAAGAGATTGAGCATCGCCTTGATCAAGTGCAGGCTGATTTGGCGAAGGCCAACGGCGTTGCCGAACGCTTGAATTATACGGTTTCGACACTGGTCGTGGCCGTCGAAGATCTGACGTCCGAATTGGAAAGTCATGCGCCGCAAGCCTTGTCGCTGATCCGGGCGCGGCGCTTGCTACAATCACTGAAAATCCGACCAACACCCGCTGAGCTCGACGCTTTGGCGAAGAAGGTTGACGCCGAAAACGGCCACACCACGGACACCTGATCCGAAAGGACTTCCATGACTTTGATTGAAGAAGCCCGCCAGGCTTGGCGGTTCGCATCCGTGCGCCTGGCTATCGTGGCCGGTTTTATCTCGGGCTGGGCCGCCACTGATCCACAGGGGTTCGCGCGGCTCATGGAGACTGTGCCTGAGCCCTTGCGTCCGCTGGTCGGCTTTCTGGTCGCTGGGTCGGCCATCTACTCGCGCATCGTGAAACAGGGAGGCAAAGACTATGGTTGAAAAGTCCAAGCCAGTAACCGCGCTCAAGAAGGGCTCGCTGGCATCTATCATCGGCATCGCGGCTGCGGCGCTTGTGATGCAGACCGTCCCGGAGGATGAAAGCGGGCGGCACGTGAATGTGACCATTGCGCAGGATGGCGCTGCCACTGTGCAGCACGTTCGTGGCCCCCAGTATTTGCGCGCCTATTTGGACATCGCGGGAATCGCCACAGCCTGCGACGGGATCACCAAGGGCGTCCGAATGGGGCAGGTTTATACCGAGGCCCAATGCGCGATGCTGCTCGAGCGTGAGCTGGTGATCCATGCGCAAGGCGTGATGAACTGCACGCCCGGTCTGCGGCCTGAGCGGCTTGCTCCCCAGCGCGCGGCTGCCGTCTCGCTGGCTTACAACATCGGCGTCGCTGGGTTCTGCCGATCGACAGCTGCGCGCCGCTTCAACGCGGGCGACATTCGCGGCGGGTGCGAGGCGTTCTTGCCGTGGAACAAGGCGCGCGTGAATGGCGTCTTGCGCCCGGTACAGGGCCTCACCAACCGGCGCGTTCGCGAACGGACCATGTGTCTGAGGGGCATCGTGTCGTGATCGATGCAATCACCGGCAACCTGTGGCGCGCGGCGGCGGCAGGCGCGCTGGCCATAGTCCTGGCATTGACGCTCTGGATCTTCGGATTGCCCGTCATCGGCGGCGGGTTGCTGGCCAAGGTCGACCATCTGGCCGCGCTGAATGCGTCGAATGTGGAAAGCCACCGCCAGACCAAGGCCAATTACAAAACCGCTGCCGCACAAGCCACGGCTGCCCAAATCGCCGCAAATCACAAACCAGCGCGTGACAGCGCCATAATCGCAAGGATTTCCGATGCGACTGCACCTGCTTATTACGATGCTCTGCGCCGCTATGCTGACGGGATGCGGGCCGGAAAAGCCGCTGAACGTCCGGGCGGCGGTGCCGATCTGCCCGGAACCGATAGTCCTGTCGAAAGCCCAAATGACGCTGCCGATCCTGCCGAGTGGGTTTCCGTTGCCCGCGCCGACTGGGCCCTTGTCACTGCTGCCGCCGGACAAGGTTATCTGTGTGCCCGCGACGGCCAAACCCTGATTGCTTCCGGCGCCGCGGTGGCCGCGCCCGAAGAACACTCGAGCGACTGAATACAAACGTCGAAAGCCTGATGGCGATCGATCCGAACAAGGGGAATTCAAATGGCTGTTAATGATTTTTTCGCCGGCAACAGCGACATTGCAACTGCACCTGCTCGCCGCTGTTTCGTCATCACGCCACATGCAACTGACGAGCTGGCGATCCTGCCTAAAGCCATCCGCGCCCCGAGTGATGGCGTCATCACCCTGCGGGCCATCGATAGTGAAGACGATGTCGCACACCCGGTACTTGCTGGAGAGTGCATTGACGTTCGCGCGCAATACGTTCGCGAAGCCGGCACTACGGTGATCGGCACGATCATCGGGTACGCCTGATCATGCCAGGCTTTGGCTATGGTTATGGGTTTTCCCGTGCCGCCCGTCGTAAAAGCCTTGCTCCAGCTGTAACCGTTCTGACGCGCGAAGCGGACGGCAGTGTAACAATCGAGAGCCTCGGGCCAACGTGGTCACTAATGCTTGAGCGCCAGCCCGACGGCACGGTCACTGTACTCTACAGTGCCATGGTGATGACGTCCGTTGCGGGTGGTCTTAGCATTTCTTCCGCGCCTGACATGGGCATGCCTTTCACAACAACGCCAAGTGCTGGAACTATCGAGGTGACCAATGCCTAAGATCATACATCGTCGCGTTGGCGCTCCCTTTGCTCTGGTCAAAGACCAAGCTCTGCCTACCAGTATCACCACAGGCTACGGTGACGTATCGACCGAGATTGCGGTTGTGGGCAGTTTCTCTGCTGCAATGTCCGGTACGAACACCATCGCAGCAGCAGAACCAGCATCGGCAAAGCAAGTCTTGCGCTGGCACTTCCTGACGACACAAAGCGGAGTTGGCCCATCTAGCTATTTCACCGACTTCGGGCCGGATGGGAAGCGCGGCATTGCTTCAATCCTGAACGACATAAACGTGTCTTGGGCGGCAATGGCTTATGGGACGCATAACGGCGCTGCAAATGGCGGATATGGTGCATCATTTTACGGCGGTGATGTCGAAGGTAGGCGGCTTATTTCCGATCCACTCGACAAGCTGACCGGCACAGATACGATCCGAGTTATCATGTTGGTTCAACCACGCACATGGACGGACCGCGCCGAAGGGATGTTGTTTGAACTTTTGAGCGGCACTGGTGGGCAATCCGGGAGTTCAAGCATCACGACATGCAGGCGCCAGCCAGACGGTAGCCTGATCGTCCGTGGCGTTGCGATCAAAAACGTCTTTGTTGATGACACGCCGGTGCTAATCGAAATTCAATATCGCGGCATTCGCACAGACCTTTTCGTGAATGGCGAACTGCGTGAAACAGTCGTCACAACTGCGGGACTCAATACGGTTGTCGTCCCGCGCATCAATATCGGCAACGCTACGTCAGGCGGTCGGGCCTTCACCGGCTACATCTCTTATACATCCATCTTTGTGGGTGAACTGACGGAGGCCGAAATTGCTTGGGCGCGCAACGAGGCAAAGACGATTGTTTCGCAGCGTCCAAGCGGTTTGCAAATCCTCGGCACCATGCCAACACCCAAGCCTGACAATGCTTTGAAGTTTTCCGCGCTTCCAAATACATCGCCTTCAAGCCTGCAAATGGTCGGCGGGTTGGTGTCGTTGCTACCGGGACGGGCTGTGCATGGGATCACAGGGCCGATTGCGATCACACATAAGGTTATGTTTGGTCCGACTGCGGGCATTGGTACGGATATTACACCACCTGACCTGACAGTTATCACACCAGGCGAAGGCTACCTCACATATGAAATGACCGCAGATAATGGCGTTCATCCGCCTGTCACGGTGCAGAAGGTACTGCCTGTGGCGGTGTCCTATCCAACTCTTAGCGCATCGGACATCGCAACACGGCTGTCGTGCCAGCTGGATCAACTTTACGTCGATAACATGGACGCAGGATTCCCGTCAGATACCGTTTGGAAGCCTGAATGCGTGTGTGATCCGGGTGATGGAACGGTTGGCCTGCGGATCATTAAGAATGCAGGATCGGGCAGATCTAACACTGGCGCGTCTGTGCAAATCCGGTTCCAACCACCGTCAGGCGGCACGGCGGGATGGGCGGCAAGGATATATCGCGCTGACTTCACGATGCAGCTTATAGATACGCGCGGTACTGGGCAGGCTAAAGGCTATATTCAAACGGCCTTCACTTTTACTGATCCGTGGAACCAGCCACGCCGCGAATATGACTTCGAATACAACTCAAAAACAGGTCATATGGAATGCACGATCCATCTCGAACCAAACAATGGTGGTGGTTCTGTAGCGCAAGGCATTCAAATAACCCCGCCTGAAGAAGCATTCACCGGCCTGCGGAAGTGGACAATCCTTGCCAATGTCGATCGGGTGGAATGGTTCTACGAAGACCAGCTTCTAACACGCTATATTCGTGGAAGTGGGTGGGATGCTTCGGTGCAGACCTTCACGCCCTACACAAATGAAGGTGTGCGGTTTAATATCGGTGACACCTACGTCCATCCGCGTGATGCAGGCTGGCACGTTAACGCTCAAAACATGGTCATTCAGCAATGGATGAGCGACCAATTGACGGGCTGGGTTGGACCGAACACTGTGCCTATCTCGCACCCGCTTCTGCGATTTAGCGATGTTAGCGGCACTATGTTTGGGCCTCAAAATACCTTGCTACAGGCTATCGACTGGACCGCTGTGGCCGGTGGTGCTGGCGAAGTGGTGGTTAATGTGTCGCAGTTCCGGCCATTGAACACTGGCTTCCGTCCGACGCACCTCGAATACAGCGTTGACGCTGGCGCATGGACGCGGTTCGCAGGGACAACGGGCAACCAGACGATCACAGGCCTAACCGCTGGTAGCCGGTCCATCCGCGTTCGTCCTGTGGCTGAGACGCTGGCGACCAATCCGGCTGTTACAGCATCGAACTATACGATGAACGCTGATCCATCTGACACCAAGAATGTCACCGTTTCTTAAGGGGTACTGAAAATGCCAAAATTTCGTTACTCGTTGGACAGTGGCACGTCTTGGGTAGTTGTCGATAGCACGTTGCCTTATGCAATCCCATCGGTGGGCAGCGACACGGTGATGGTGGAGCCTATCGGGGCGGCTGTTACGACTACAGGGGCAGTTGCACCACTGCGCACTGCTACCGGTACATTTACAGGCACTGGCGCAAAGCAGGAAATCACACTGCCGTTCGTGCCGGATATGGTTTACGTATGGGCCGCTGATCAAGCCCCATATTGGCGCAATCGCACGGCATGGCATGGCCGGTCGCAACGTCTGGACGCCTCACCTTCCGCGCATATCATTGGGCCGAACGCTACTGATCCGGTGTGGCTCCCGTTCTTTGAAGCCAAGTTTTCGGTTGAAGCGTCCTATTCGGTAAGCGCCAAGGTCTATCGTTACGCGGCTATCAAGGTCAACGGCGGCGATGCGGTCGAAGAAGTCTCGATCATCGGTAACGCTTTGTCCGGTCGCCTGCTTGACTTCACGACACGCCGTAGCGCGCTGGTCATTGGCAAGCGGGACAGTACGCGGTCATCGGTTTGGGCAACGGATGGCGCAACAGCCAATCCAACCGGCGCAATCAGCGAAGGGCCGCTAACCAGCGCAATCGCCATTCGTGATGCGGGCGTGACGCTTTCGGACTCCGTTTGGGTCAATGAAAACACGCCTCCAGCCCTTGGTGAAGGCATCGAATATCTGTCGTTCATCAACGGCGAAGGCGTAAAGGTTGAGCGCATTACCGGCAACGGTGCAGGCTCTCGCGTTCTGACGGGGCACGGCAAGGTCGCATTCGTTCTGGATGCCACACGGACAAGCGGCGGCGGGGCTGTGGTGCCTCAAATCGTGATCGACGGGCAGAATGGCGACGGCTTTAACGGCACGGCTCCTGCGGCTCCCGTGAGCCTGTCCGGCGGCTCTTTGACACTTCCAACGTCCTACAATGCCACGGGCGTTGATTACATCGTGCTGTCACTTGATGATGCAGGCGCAGCTATTGTGCCAGAACCTGTTGAGCCGGTCACTGCCAAGTCTGGTCGTACATATGGCCTTGCCACTTTGACCAGCGGCCTATCTATGTCGGGCGCTTGCTCTTACGAATACTACGGCAAGCCCGGTGCTGGTGATTTTTCGTCATGGTCGAACCCGCTGCTCATGTTTGGCGATGGTGCAGACCAGGGCGCTGCTGGCACGATGAACGGCGGCATTTACCTGTTTGCCACTGACCCCGATGCGAACGGTTGGCGCGGCGGTGTGCTGCGTGTGATCCATAGCAATTACCTTGCACGGGCACGGACCGGCGCCAACGCCAATATCAACTATTACAACATGAACACGGGCGTTCTGGTTCGTCAGGGCGATGCAATCCACGTAGTCGTGACGCACAACGGCACGGGCAAATGGCGTGTCTGGCTGAACGGCCATGTGGTCAAGGAATACAATGTCGATCTAAACCAACCGGCATACGGCAACCGTACCAATGGCGGGGCTGGCACATCGCTGCCGGTCTATGTCAACTCGGCCAATTTCGCGGGCAACAACATCAACCGCACTGGTGAGATTTACCGTGTGCAGGTTTGGGGGTCTGAATTGACCGATGCTCAAGCCTCTACCCTGTTCGCATCGGCGCGCGATAACACGGCTTGGACAGGGCCGTCCGCTTCCAATGTTTGGGACTTCCGCACGACGCTGCCAACGGTTGTCGGTGGCATTACGCTAGCCGATAAGTTCATCGGGCGGCGCGCTTTGCCGTTTTTCACCGCGTCAACCGATCCGACTGTTGCCGGTGATCCAAGCGCAAGCGGTGATGACATTCGCATCACGACACGGGCAGGCGCTTCCAATGGCCGCGCATGGGTAGCGCTGGGCAATGATCCAACCATTGCGCTGTCTTACCGCGTTCGGTCGGTGATCGAATACAACAACGCCACGCGCATTATCTGCCGCACCGCATCGGATGGTGTCGGGCTTACCGGAACGACGGTGTTTGACCTGACCGGCACCGGCACGATCGACCAAATAAACACGGTTGTCGTGGGTGCAGGGGCAAGTTCGTTCCTGCATTATGTCGGCATTTGCGCGGCGGGGCAGTCGTTCGTGATCAAGGCCCAAACCGAGATTGTGCGATTGACTTGAATATGACTTCGCCCTTTAGTCTATAAGGAATTTTTCGACGGAGATTTGTGAATGAGCCGGGGCAGGGCTTTTGTAGCCACATCGATCGGTCTCCTAATCTACACTCCAGAAGCAATCGCGAAATTGCCTATTGCGGACCAAAACCTTGTTCTAGTTTCCGGAGGTACGGCCAAGCCACCATCAGGGCGATGTGGCAAAGTGACTTACGATTTCTACATCGGCCAAGGTGAGGTCAGCAACTCGGAATATGCCGACTTCTTAAATGCGGTAGCATCGAGGAGCGACCATATGGGGCTCTACTCACCACTGATGTCATCCCATTTTTGGGGTGGTATAGTGAAGATAGCCGCTAAAGACCGGGTGCGGTTCGAGCCAAAGCCGGGTTATGCCGATCTTCCGGTTACGTTCGTTTCGTTCTTCGATGCTGTCAGATATGTTAACTGGCTACACTTTAGCCGTCCCGTCGGTGAGGCGGGCCCGGGCAGGACAGAAGGTGATGACCGAAGCGGCAGCTACGATACCAGAGGCCGGGAACCGAAACGAAATGTATTTTCCACCTTCGTCATTCCGAACTGTGATGAATGGTCAAAGGCTGCTTACTTCAATCCAGCCTCAGGGCGATTTGCAGATTGGATTACGGGTTCAGAAACAGTTTCTGCCCCCGCCGATAGCTTAAACCGAAACGGCGTGAACGTGTCTGATCGTTCAGGTTTTGCAAACCCGTTCCCACATCTCACTGCGGTCACAAGCTATTACCCATCGATGAGCGGTACGTTCAATCAGGCCGGTAATGTCATGGAGTGGGTGGATAGCAAACTTGGTGGTGATCAGAGGGTGATGGGTGGCTCTCTATTTATGAACACTACATCAACCGCGGCCGATTACTCGGACAGTGAAAAGCCCGATCACGAGATAGCAACTTTTGGGTTCCGAATTGCAAAGCTAAGCAACTCAAAGCGTGTCGCAGTTAATCCTTCAGGATTTGCGAAAGCTGAATTCGTTAAAGTGGGATATTCGGGCAACCGTCCTGATTTGCAGAGCATGCATGGCAATGTCGGTTATGATTTCGAGATACAGCGGACTGAAATTACCAACGATCAATATTCCTCGTTTTTGAATGCAGTAGCAAGAGAGGGCAACCAGGCGGGCCTTTTTCGTAAAGACATGCAGGAGGGTATTGGTGGGGGAATCGTACGGTCAGGTAGACCGGGAGCATGGCAATTTTCGGCAAAGCAGGGATGGGGCAAAAGGGCTGCAAATTACATTTCTTGGTTTGCATTGGCCAGAATGGCCAACTGGCGACATTTTGGCAGTCCAACTGTCGGCAAAGCCATTCTCGGAACTACTGAAGGCAATGAAACGATAGGGGCTTATGACACAAGAGCCTTTCCTTATGGCGATCGTACAACCTTTGAATCAGCAAAGTTGCCGAAGGCCCGCAACGTTGGCGCTCGTTACTTCATCCCGAGCGACGATGAATGGTACAAGGCTGCATACTTTGACCCTTATCGTGAAGGACGTTCAAAATACTGGGCTTATCCCACGATTTCAGATTTTCCGCCGGGGCAAGGCGGACCAGGCTCTGCAAATTACCAGATCGGTGATCGCCTTGCGGAAGGAGAGCCCTTTTTTATATCCGAAGCTGAGAGTTTTGGCGGGAGCCCCAGCCCAATGGGAACCCTTCAACAGGGTGGCAACCTGTGGGAATGGGTTGAAAACTGGCGATCGACAGGCGAAGGTGATTGTTGGCGCTGCAATGAATGGACCAAAGGCCTCAGGGGTGGCTCATTCAATTACACTTGGAGAGGACTCAAGTCCGATAATCTTGACCCAGCAACGCCGGAGCAAGCTTACTTTGTGCATGGTGGCAGACTTGCGCGTTCAGTCTCTGATGCTGGATGGCACCCTGTACCTCCTTCTCAGTTTGAAAGCATTTTATGGAAAGCTGAAAAAGTTGTTTCGGGCTTCTCTGTAAAATCATGGATCGTAGCGATGGTAGCTGTCTTTATGCTGGGGGCGGTAAGTGCAGCCTCGTTCGCTGCGCTTTTCAGGAATAAGAGAGCCTAACGCGCAGCGAATCCTTAGGTCGGATCTTTCGCATCCGCACGTTCCAATGCCGGAATGATTTCACGCTCGAGCAGCTGGCGCAAATCGAGAAACGCCACATAAGCATCGCGCTTCAAGTGCGTGCCATGCTCGCATCGACCAGCCTCGGGGAAGTCTTTGAGCTTGTCAAAAAGCTGTTGGGTGCGAGCGGCGAGTGGGCTGTTCATGACCGCAGTTATGGATCAGCCAGCCCATCATTACCATGGTCTGCTGACACGTCATTTGGTTAGCCATTTTCCTTGGGATGCCGCAGAAATGCGTGGGTCAGTTTTGCGATGTTTGCCAAGTTAACTGCCTGATATAACAGAATTCAGGCATTACCTCCGCTCCTGCAATGAGTGATCGCGGTGCAGTGCTGAATGCCGTCAAGGGAATCGGGAAGTCGGGTACGGTTTACAGCCATGTGTAAACCGCTCCTAATTCGGAAAAATTCCGAAGGGCTAAACATCTGTTTTTATTGGGTTTCATGGTGCCGGCTAGAGGATTCGAACCCCTGGCCCCCTGATTACAAATTATGGCGCTTTGCTGTTTTTGTTCGGTTTTTTTGTAAACCGTGGTTTTTGGGGGCCTTATTTTTCAATAGGTTACAGATGAGTGTAAAC
>Ga0209066_10002765_pt1 | contig 20857 bp, 17 predicted proteins | sample All_14_2_FD_187198 | JGI IMG/M metagenome (GOLD analysis project Ga0209066, IMG submission 187198) | Freshwater microbial communities in response to fracking from Pennsylvania, USA - Allegheny Zone_MetaG_DW_15 (SPAdes) (version 2) ... | reverse complement strand
GCTTTACCTGAAATATTCTGATAATGGTTGTGGCTTTAACCTGGGATCTACAGTTTTAGACAAGAAGTCTGGGCATGGATTGCCCAATATCGATAATCGGATTAAAAGTATAAATGGAAATTATTCCATTGAAACATCGCCAGGTAATGGTTTTATGATTATATTAGATGTCCCTGTAAATCTAAGGTAGTTTATGGAACAAGTTCGTGCAATTATTGTGGATGATCATAAAATATTCCGCGAGAGTTTGACTTACGTACTTGAAAGTCAAGCAAGCGTTAAGGTTATTGCACAGGCAAATAATGGAATGGAACTTCTCGAGATCCTAAAGCACACAAAACCTGATATTGTGCTTCTAGATATTGAAATGCCTGAGATGGATGGTGTTGAGGCCACACGACAAGCTTTAAAGATTTATCCTGATCTGAGAATTTTGGTTCTATCAATGCACAAGGATGATGAGTTCTATAGTGCAATGATTGATTTTGGAGTTAAAGGCTTTATTCTTAAAGAGTCTGATGTTGTTGAGGTTATTCGGGCAATTTATGAAATTGTAAAAGGTTCGTTGTACTTTTCTCAAGAATTACTCCTAGGTTTAATAAAAAAACGTAAAGATATTCTCCCTGTAGAGTTAACTCAACGTGAACAAGAAGTACTCTCGCTTATTGCTAAAGGATTATCGAATGTTGAGATTGGTGAAAAATTATTTATTAGCGCGAGAACCGTAGAAAAGCATAGAGCCGAATTACTCCTTAAAACCGAGTCGAAAAACTCAATTTCGTTGGTGGTTTATGCCATCAAGAATGGTCTAGTAACCATTTAATCCTAAGGTTTACTTAAGCATACTTGCAGAAACAAAATCTACATAATTATCGGAGTCTGCTCCGAATTTCTCAATCACCTCGTCGGATATTTTATAGGTGCATTGTTCACCCTCTTTGCTCGAGAATACCACATGAAACTTAGTGCTGTTCTCGTCTATCAATATTACTGATGCTAGATTTTCAACTCCCTTAACTGAGAGCGAAGCATGACAGATAGGGCAGAAGAAATCAACCTTTTCGCCAGTGTTAATTTTGAACGAGGGGTGCATTACGTAGGTGTAATCGCCAATGATTGGGCTTAGGAGTAACAATCCGCCTACATTTTCCCTATTCCTAATCTGAAAAATTACATTTTGGCCAACGCTCAGATACCCTGAGCACTTTGGACATAAGAAATCGGTTTTCATGGCCTTTCCTCCTATGTTGGTTGGTATTATATTTTTAATAGTTCGCAAGTTTAATTAAACCTTGGTGTCATATTGGTGTTTAATTGAATGTTGGAACAAATAATTGTTAACTATATGCAAAATCGAATTTTAATTGTATTAGTCATTGCTCTTGTTTTTGTTGGAATAACAGGTGTTTCAGGTCAGGAGAGAATGCAGGGTAGAGGTGGCGCTAATTTTGATATGAGTAATTTCTCAGGATCAATAAGCGGTCAGGTAATAGACTCTTTGTCTAAGGAAGTGGTAGAGTTCGCAAATATCGCTCTATACCGTCAGCGCGATTCATCGTTGGTTACTGGAACAATGACCGATGCGCAAGGTAATTTCAAACTCGAAAAGTTAACCCCAGGAAGATTTTACCTCGAAGTAAAATTTATTGGGTATAAGTCTAGAGTAATCAATAACGTAATGGTTTCGCCCAAAACGCCTCAGATTAGTGTTGGGGCTATTGGCATTCTTTCTTCGTCGCAAAGTATTGAAGCTGTTGTTGTTACAGGTGAAAAGAGAATGTTGCAGCATAATCTGGATAAGAAAGTTATTAATGTTGATAAAGATATCGCATCGCAGGGAGGTACTGCGTTGGATGTTTTGCAGAATGTACCCTCGGTGGATGTGGATACCGATGGGAACGTTAGTTTAAGGGGTAGTACCAACGTTAATATCCTCATCGATGGTCGTCCATCGAACTTAACCAGTATGGACGAGCTCCCCGCCCAAATGATTGAGAGCGTTGAGGTAATTACTAATCCTTCGGCTCGCTACGATCCCGATGGATTGTCCGGAATTATCAATATCGTTCTTAAAAAGAAAAAGGAGCCAGGGTACAACGGTATGGTAAGCTTAATGGCTGGCACGGGCGATAAGTATAACGGTTCCTTAAGTTTGAATTGGCGTCAAAATAAATTCAATTTCTTTGCCAACTACGATTTCAGAAAGATGCGCATGAGTAGTTATTCGAACAGCGATAGATATACTTATGTTGATAAAAATGATGTACAAGATTCAACCTCATTACTGCTTCAAAATCAAGACGGATCAAGAAATGGCTTGTTTAACAATATCAGAGGAGGTATGGACTACGCCATAAACTCTAAGACCTCACTTTCATTCTCCGGCTCATTAAATGTAAGAGGTTTTGACAACGATAATTTTTCAGTTTCTAATAATAGCAATAACTATAATGCATCCACTTCAATTGCCAGTAGAAATAGTATTAACAGCAATTCGGGAATAGGACAGCAGTACGCTCTTAACTTCAAAAAGACTTACGATACACCTGGTAAGGAGTGGACAGCCGATATGTACTTCTCTCGAATGAATGGTCTGAACGAAAGTGATATAGATGAAATCTACGAAAGAAATAGTATTGAGAGCTTAATTATGGAACGTTCAAATTCCGAGAGTTGGTCCAACAATGTTACTCTTCAAACCGACTATGTTAGACCTATAGGTAATGGTGGTAGAATTGAGACCGGACTTAAGGGTATGATACGAAAAAGCGATGCCGATTACGTTTACGATACACTGGATATAGGATTGAATCAGTGGAATTTTGATCCAACCCGTTCAAATAGATTTGTGTATGGCGAACAGATCTATTCGGCTTATGGAATTTACTCCAATACTTTTGCCGATAATAAATTCAGCTATCAGATTGGTGTTCGAGCCGAGGATCAAATTACCAGTTCCGATCAGCGTTCAACAAATGAAAAGGTGGATACTAGCCGCTTGAATTTCTTCCCAAGTATGCACTTACGTTGGGAGCCAAACCAAAAGAATAGTTTTCAGATTTCGTATAGCAAAAGGGTGAACCGTCCCAACTCATTTATTCTTAATCCATTCCTTAATACTTCGGATAAATACAATTGGTCCAAGGGTAACCCATACTTAGAGCCAGAGTTTACATCATCGGTAGACTTCAGCTATAATCTAAACTTCCCAAAGACCAAGGTGAGTGCATCGGTATTCTATCGCGACACTAAGAATGGATTTTCACGTAAAGTTTCAGTCATAGATTCTGTAACAACAATATCAACATACATTAATCTCTCTCATAACGAGAGTTATGGGTTAGAAGGTGTTCTAACACAGACCTTTACAAAGTGGTGGAGAGTGAATGCCAATTACAGCTATTTCTACACTAAACTTCATGGTGATGTTTCAAGAGGAGCCGATGAGGGCACTGCTTGGACCGCTAAATTAACTTCGTTCTTCACAATAGGTAAAGGTGTCGATATTCAACTTAATGGTAATTACCGTTCAAAAGTAATTTCGGCAGGAGGTTCTGGTCGTGGATTTTTTATGATGGGTGGTGCGCAAGGTGAAACTAAAGAGATGTATTGGGTTGATTTAGGAGCAAGAATCAATGTTTTGAAAAATAAGGGTACAATAACCTTGAGGGTTAGCGATATTTTTAAAACTCAAACCCATAAATCAAATACATGGGATACAAACTTTACCTCATACAGTGAGAGTGGTAGAGATAGCAGGGTAGTTTTTGTTGGTTTCTCCTACAAAATAAATAATTATAAAATGCGAAGGGAGAAGCGAAACGAGAACGAGGATGTAATGGAAGGAATGGAATAAACAGAAAGGGGAGTTAAATCCCCTTTCTTGTTAATTAAAACCACCTTTGCCTCTATAGAGTTTTAATGGTTTGTCAAGTTCCAATTTAATAACCGACATGTGCTTATCCTGAACATTTTCCGGAATGTTGATATATACCAACCCTGGAACATGGCTCCAAGATATTTTTCCTACTATTTTATGACTTAGTTTTGTGTTACTACCTACAACCGATATCGATTTAATTTCGTTATCGAGACCTTTAAGTACTACTTCGCCATTGACCTTGGCCGGTAGGAAAATGAAAAGGTTTGTAGAGTCTTTTGATATTGTGGATGGCCCATAAAAATGCCCCTGAGGCATCCCGCCTAATGTTCCAAAAATTGCCTCTTGATGTTTTTTAGTCCAGTCTCCAATTTCTTTCAGTGTTAGAATTTGTTCATCGGGGATTGTCCCATTTGCCCGGGGAGTAATATCCAAGAGCAGATTTCCTCCCATACTAATAGCATCTGCAAAAATGGTAATAATCTCGTAGGGTGTTTTGTAGTTCTTATCGTTTTTCTGATATCCCCAGGAATCATTCATTGTCATACAAAGTTCCCAGTATTTAAGATTTGGTCGAGTAACTGGAAAGTTTTGCTCAGGTGTATCGTAATCGCCAAAACCTTGTAGTCGACCATTAATTATTGCATTTGGGTTATGTTTTAAAATATTGGATCGAATTTTAGATGCTTGCCATTCTTCGGCATTGTGCTCCCAATCGCCATCGAACCAGAATAAATCGGGATTAAACTGTTCCGAAAGTTCATCAATTTGCCCATGGCAGAATCTTAGAAAACTTTGCCATTTTTCAGGTCTATCCTCAATCTTATATTTTGATGAGTCTTTTAGAAATCCGGGATAATCGGGATGAGTCCAGTCTATCAAAGAGTAGTAGATTCCAACTTTAATTCCGTTTTTTCTGAGTGCAGAAACAAAGGGTTTGAGTAAATCTCGTTTTGCTGGGGTTTTGTGAACTGTGCTTAAGTTGTTCTGCTTTGTATCCCACAGCGCAACACCATCGTGATGCTTTGAGGTAATAACGGAGTAACGTGCGCCACTATTCTTTATAATCTCAGCCCAGTATTCTGGTTTATAGCTATTTGCAGTAAAACTATCAAGTTGAGCCATATAATCTGTATGGCTTACTCTTTTGTTGTGAAAAGCCCACGACTCCGATGTGTTTCCTAGCGAGTAAATACCCCAGTGAATGAATATTCCTAGTTTTGCATCGGAGAACCATTCCATTTTGTTGGATTCCTGAGCACTTAGTTTTATTGCAGAGATAATAGCTATAAATAATACCACTATTCTTCTTATAACAGGACTGCGATTCATTGTAAATAAAGTTTAGTTAATACCATTTTTTGTATTCTAATTTGCTAATTTAATGATTAAACCAGTCTGTTACTAAATTAACAGATAAATTTAAATATGGAGATGTTTCGATATGCTAAAAATAATGACTTCCTTTGCGCCAAATTTTAAAAATCTAGGTTTATGTTTTCGTTAATGGTTGTTGTTTTTATTCTAGGGTATGCAGCTATAGCCCTAGAGCATAATATTAAGGTTAATAAAACAGCATCGGCATTATTCCTTGGAGTAATTTTATGGGTAATGTTTATGCTTGATGCGGGAAATATTCTTACTGCCGATATTGGTGGTAAGTTTAGTGCATTTTTACAAGCAAATCCGGATGTAAGTAATCTTCCAAAACTGGAGCAGTATGTTCACTACATTTCCGAAAACCAAATTTTGGGTTTTTTAGGTGAAATTTCGGAAATATTGTTTTTCCTGATGGGTGCAATGACAATTGTTGAGATTGTTGACCAGCACGGAGGATTTAAAATTATTACGAATAGAATTAGAACCCGAAATAAGGTTAAGTTGCTTTGGATTATATCCATTATAACTTTCTTAATGTCTGCTGCATTGGATAATCTTACCACATCAATTGTTATGGTTGCGTTGTTGCGTAAGTTAATTGATAAACGCCATGATCGTTGGCTGTATGCTGGTGTAGTAATTATTGCAGCAAACGCAGGTGGTGCATGGTCGCCTATTGGTGATGTTACAACAATTATGCTATGGATAAATGGCAACATAACTGCAGCAGGTATAGTTTCAAAGCTGTTTGTTCCAAGTTTAATAAGCATGCTCGTTCCTTTGGCTGTTCTTTCAACTATGCTTAAGGGTGAGTTTGATGCTCCAAATCATGATGAGGGTTCAAATATAAATTCGGTCAAAGTTGCTACAAGGCGAGAGCGTCATATTATTTTTATACTAGGAGTAGGAGCGCTGCTATTCACTCCCGTATTTAAAGTATTAACTCATTTGCCTCCCTTTTTAGGAATGCTCCTAGGGTTGTCTGTTCTGTGGATTTTTACAGAGTTGATGTACCATAGAAAACAGGATGTAGATGAAAAGGAAAAGAGAACTGTTGCTCGGGTTTTAAAGAATGTAGATGTTCCAACAATACTTTTCTTTTTAGGAATTCTATCAGCAGTGGATGCTTTACAATCTGCTGGTCACTTAGCGCTTGTTTCGCAATGGCTCGATAGTACATTTTCTAACGCTTATATGCCTAATGTTTTAATTGGCTTATTATCAGCAATTGTAGACAACGTTCCGTTGGTTGCAGGTGCAATGGGAATGCACACTATTGTTTTGCCAGAAACACTTGCTACTGTTGCTAATCCGGATATTATGGCAAATTATGTTGTGGATGGAGATTTCTGGAATTTACTAGCATATTGTGCCGGTACAGGAGGAAGCATACTCATAATTGGTTCTGCAGCGGGTGTTGCGGTAATGGGATTGGAAAAAATTGAGTTCTTATGGTATATGAAAAAGATTAGTTTGTTAGCATTACTAGGATATTTATCTGGCGTAATAACCTATTTTTTAATGTTCGGCTAATAAAACTATTCTTGAAGATATAGACCCCTAAGATTCTATTGCAATTCTTAGGGGTTTGCCTTTTGCATTTTCATAAAAATTTCTTTAATGTTGCTTTTTTGTTGATATATGAATTTGAAAATAATCAATGTAGACTCGAGACGCCATTTAAAGCAATATATCCATCTTCCTGCCTTTATTCATAAAGGACATAAGAATTGGATTCCGCCGTTGTACTACGAGGAATGGCTATACTATAATCCAAAAAAAAATAAAGCATTCAATTATTGCGATACAATATTGCTGCTTGCAATACTTGATGGTAAACCTGTAGGTCGCATCATGGGAATTATTAACAGGAAGTACAATCAAGAGCATAACGAGTTAACTGCCCGTTTTTGCCATTGGGAAACAATTGACGATTTCGGGGTTGCTAGTGCCCTTGTCAAGGCTATTGAGGTGTGGGCTAAAGATAGAGGAATGAAACGCTTGATTGGCCCAATGGGTTTTTCCGATAAAGACCCACAAGGCTTACTTGTTGAGGGATTTGATGAGCCAATTGTTATATCGTCGAACTGCAACTATAGGTATCAGATTGATTATGTTGAAAGGCTTGATTACCAAAAGGATATTGATTTAGTGGTGTATAAAGTACCAGTGCCAAAGGAATTGCCCGATTTTTATAAAAGAATTCTGGAGAGAGTTAAACGCAATGCCAACGTTTATAGGATGATTAGCCTCAAAAGTAGAGGCGAGATAAAGCCTTGGATTAGGCCTGTGCTAACATTGGTGAATGAAACCTTTACCAATATTTATGGGTTTAACCCAATGGACTTTGATGAAATGGATGAGTTTGCCAAACGGTATTTGGCAATTCTCGACCCCCGATTTATAAAGATTATTGTTGATTCAGAGAATAGAGTGCTTGCCTTTATTCTTGGTATAGCCGATATTGGTTCTGGCATTCAAAAGAGTAGGGGATATCTTTTTCCCCTTGGGTTTATTCATATACTGAGGTCTGCCCGAAGGGCCAAAATGTTGAGTTTACTTTTGGGCGCAATTCACCCTAATTATAGGAATTTAGGGTTTGATACATGGCTTGGTGCTGAAATGCTCTCGGAGGCACATAGGGCAGGTATAACAAGTATTGATAGCCACTTAGAGTTGGAGACAAACCTAAAGATGCGGGCAGAGATGGAAAAAATGGGCGGAATGGTTTACAAGCGCTACAGAATTTTTCAGAAGCAACTTTAGCAGAAACTTATTGTCATTTCGAACCTGCTTGCCGGTATTCAGGCGAAGTGGGAACTTGTCACAGGCATTACTCCTTAGAAATGATACTTAGAATTTATTGGTATAAGAATATAGAGTTAAAAAGTAATTTGTAAGTAGCTGGTACCGATGCTCTGAATATTGGGCTAAAACCCATAAGAACTAACTGTCCTTTACCCTTTTGCATCCAGATAATGGCCGATTTCTTTACTAAATATTCTTCTCCTTTTAGATAGCCGCTAATTAGTAAATTATCATCGCCAAAATAACCGATAATTCTTCTGTCCATATCCAAATTGGGAATTTGAGTAGTAAAAGCAGGTCTCCCTCTGTAAAAGATTCCAATCTCATTGCCAAGTCCCCATGTAATGGGCGATTCATTGTTTAGTTTAATACGTATTAGCGAACCTGGACATTTAAGGCCTGCTCTTTCAATGGCATCGCCTGCATTTCTGAATGGCAAAATAAACTCCTCTTTATAATTGGGTTGATTTACTGATAGTGTGCCTTCAAATAGTTCAGTGGATGCTTCCCACGAGATTACTATGCCTCCATCGTTAACGAACTTAAGTATGTTCTCAACTCCTTTTGAGCCCATTCCTTTTGTGTATTCCGTTGGATAATCGGCTGGGATTAATTGGTTATTCCTTTTTTGCTTACCTTCCTTAAGTATTGAAGCACTGGTGTTGGGGATCAGAATAACATCAAACTTTGTTTTTATATCAAGATTCTCAACTTCTGCTGGGGTAAGAATAGAATACTTAACTCCGTATGTATCTAGAACAAACCTTGTCCAACCTGCATCGGTACTCTGAATTGATGGGTTGATTAGGGCTATTCGTGGATGTTTGATTGATGTAATCTTCAGATTATTCGTTGTTTCTATTTGGTAAATCGGGAAAGTCGCTTTTTCGAGAACGTCTTTAGTTTTACTGCTATTTTCAACGATAAAACTACCAGCAGCTATTAAATCTCCATTAATACTGATATTTTCCAAAGTTCTTTCAATAGTAATTCCTTTGCTTAAAAGTTCAAAAACAATTTGGTACGACTGATTATTGCTCGACGATAGCAAGACATATTTTGAGTTTGATGTATTAATTGCAAGTGAGTACTTGTCGGTAATTTGTTGAATATTACTCTCTAATTCTGGATATTTTGTATCGATTTGATGACAGGTTAATCCTTTGTGAAGTGGTATTGACCACGATGTAATATCGTACGGACTAATAATATCGCCACCAGCAATAATCTTGCGTTCGGGGTATTTTTGAACCTCAAGAACCTCTTTAACAAACATTCTGAATGGTTGCGCTAAAGGCACAACAATATCGCCTTCATTATAATTATAGCTGTTTAAGGTGATGTTCGATTTTAGTTTGTAAACCCATACTCCATGTTCTTTAAGCAGTTCAACTAACGATACAAGTTCGCTTAAATCTGCCTGTTTTTGTGGTATTATGAAGTAGTATGGAGGCTGCGATTTTCCCTTTTCAACCTGTTGCTTGCAAACATCGTTTCTGTATTTTAAAATTTTATCCTTATAGATGTATGATGTATTAAGCATCGATATGGTTGAGGCAACTTCCAACGCAACAATATCAGAAAGTCGCCACCATCCACCTTCCCATGGAGCAAGGTTGTTAATTCCCTTTTTATTCTCGGGCAAGCCTTTCCCTCCACCTGAGAGTTCAGACGGTTCAATATAGATTGGTTTTGCCAACTTAACGCTTGCAGCCTCGGTTAAAAAACTAATAACATTTTTCCAAATGCATGTTTCTGTAGAGCCCGGCCAGTAATTGTCGAATGCGTTATTCTGGCTAATGCCCTTAAAGCCTAGTGCTGTCATGTCGTTCAGCATGTTGTGACCGAAAATGCTAGTCCATGCATACAGTTCAGGCTCAATATTTTCGGCTATTGGGTCGTAGAATGGTGGTACATAGTACCTAGAGCCTGTATATCCCATCTGATGTTTTTCTACCATTACTTGAGGAAACCATTTTGTACTGGTCAAATCGGATATTGCCTTTGTATCGGATTGTGTTAATGTAACAAAATCGCGGTTGTTATCGTGCCCAATGTATTTGTGGTAAAGCCCTGGGTACGATGAACCCTCAAACTTTGTCCCTTTGGTTTTGTAGTAGTAATCAACCACCATATTCATACCATCGGGGTTGTGGCAAGGTGTAGCCATATAAACCACATCATTGAGTATTTTTTTTGTTGCTTCGGATTTGTCTGTAATAAGTTGATGAACAATTAATGGAAGTGCTTGGGTTGGGCCAACCTCCGATGAGTGCATAGTGAGAGTTGCCAACACAAAAACCTTTCCTGTTTTAACCAGTTCCGTCTGTTCTGTATCGGATAGGGTGTAATCGAGAGCCAGTTTTTTGTTTATTTCGGCAAGTTTCTCAAGGTTTTTAATGTTTTCTTCCGATGAAATAAACAGCGCGTATATTGACTTGCCCATTGGCGATTTCCCAATTTCAACCATTTGAACCATACCGCTGCTCTTATCAACTAAATATAGATAATCAATTAACTTTTCGTAATTGAATAGTTGATAATCGGCTCCAGGCTTAAAACCAAAAAACTTCTCGGGATCTTGAGTGTTTTGCGAGTTCGAAATCCAAGGGAAAAGGATTAATAAAATGCTTAAAATTAGGGTTTTGAACTTCATAAACTTAGGTTTAAGGTTATAAACAAATAGATACCTTATGATTTAATTGGTTTAGCTCTGTAAGCAAAACAAGGGTCTCCGAATTTCGAAGACCCTTAGTAAGTATTAGTTAGACTTTCTTAGAAACTCTTTAAGCAATCGTCAACGCTTTCGCGAATATCAAACACGCTTTGAAGTTGAAGTAGCTTTATTAACTCCATTACCTCAGGTGTAATATTGCAGAGTTTTAGCCCGGAGTTGTTGTTTTTGCAGTGTCTTAGGACTGATAACATCATACCAAACCCAGTACTATCAATGTAATTAATTCCATTCAAATTAAGAGTAACCTTGGAGTTTGGGGTAATGAGTTTAATAATCTCGGTTTTGATTTTTTGGGTTACGGTAACATTCAACTTATTATCGTTGGTGAAAGATATTACCATTACATCGCCAATTTTTTCAAAGTTTATCATAATATAATTTTTTTATGGTTAAATACATTGAAGTATATCGTTTAGTTCACTAACTGCTTCGGTGGAAATACGTTTAAATCGCTCTATAAATTCTGGGTATTTCTGAGTATCTTTCTTTGCCTGTGCAAGTTGTTCCAGTTTCTTCATATCAGAGGACAATTCGCTAATACCCATCATCGATACTGAGCTTTTTATTTTGTGAGCCAATTTACCAAGCGAAATGTAATCTTCGTTTTTATAGTAGTAATCTAATTGCTCTATGAATACGGGTATTTGACTGATAAAAAGGAAAATAAGGTCGCGCATTAAATCGTTACTTCCTTCGGAAATCTCCTTCAGAACATCAAGTTTTACGTGTTTGTATCCACTCATAGCAATGTTTTGAATTCCAGTCATGTAATTTACGTCAAATAAAAATTAAATCTAACCAAATATAGAAAAAATTAGTTGGAGTTGATAAGAAAGGGGCATAAATCTTTTTCTGATAATCTAATTATGGTTATAGGGGTTTGTGTTCTAGTCGTTTGAAATTATGTGAAAATCTACTCAGTTTTCAAAATGTTCAATAACACATCAATCGTTTGAAACAATTCGGAGCGTAAATTATAACCAATAAATAAAAACACTAGTTTTGCATAAATCTTTATATGTTCAACTTATACTATTCTACAATGAAAAATACTGCATTTACAAAGTACCACATCGAGTTGGGCGCACGTATGGCCGAGTTTGCTGGCTATAATATGCCTATCGAGTACAGTGGTATTAACGATGAGCACATTACAGTAAGAGAGAAAGTGGGTGTTTTTGACGTATCGCACATGGGCGAGGTTTGGGTGAAAGGTCCAAAAGCATTGGATTTCCTACAAACCATCACCAGCAACGATGTATCTGCATTAACCGATGGTAAAGTTCAGTACAGCTGTTTTCCTAACGGAAAAGGTGGTATTGTTGACGATCTTCTGGTTTACCGTGTAAACGCTGAAACCTACTTCTTGGTTATCAATGCTGCCAATATTGATAAGGACTGGAACTGGATTTGCGAGCAAGGTAAGAAGTTTGGATTTACTCCTGGTAAGGAAATCTATAACGCTTCCGATGAGTTTGCTCAGCTGGCAGTTCAAGGACCTCTTGCCCTTAAAGCAATGCAGAAGTTAACCTCCGAGAATGTGGTTGATATGGAGTACTACACATTCAAGAAGATTTCCTTTGCTGGTATTAAAGAGGTTATTTTCTCCACAACTGGTTACACCGGTGCTGGTGGTTGCGAAATTTACTGCGCTAACGAAGATGCTGATAAACTTTGGAAGGCTGTTTTTGAGGCTGGTGCTGAGTTTGGAATTAAGCCTATTGGCTTGGGTGCTCGCGATACACTTCGTCTTGAGGTTGGTTTCTGCTTGTACGGACACGATATTAACGACGAAACATCTGCCATTGAGGCTGGTTTAGGATGGATTACCAAATTTGTTGATGGTAAAAACTTCATCGACCGCGCTCTTTGGGAAAAACATAAGAACGAAGGAACTGAGCGCAGACTTAAAGGATTTATTATGATTGATAGGGGTATTCCTCGTCAACATTACCTAATATACGATGCTCAAGGCAACGAAATTGGCGAGGTTACCTCTGGTACAATGTCGCCAATGAGCAAGCAAGGCATTGGCATGGGCTACGTTAAGAAAGGTTTCTGGAAGGACGATACTGAGATTTATATTGGTATCCGCGATAAGAAACTAAAAGCAAAGATTGTTAAGCCACCATTCCACATGGCAAAATAGTTCACACACATAAGGGGGGTGATGAGCCCCCTTTTTTTAAAACGGTTTTTTGAAATGAACAAAATAGAAGTTTGCTTTTCACCATCGGTTTTTAGCCATTTCGATTCAACAAATAAGATTGTTGTTGTGGTTGATATTCTTAGGGCCACATCGGTTATATGCACAATGTTTAAGAATGGCGTGAAGGAGATTATTCCAGTTAGAGATGTTGAGGAGGCCAGGGCGTATAAGGAGAAAGGTTTCCTTGTGGTTGCCGAACGTAATGGCGAAAAGTTGGATTTTGCCGATTTTGGCAATTCGCCCTTTTACTTTACCCCCGAAACAGTTGACGGAAAAACTATTGTTTACAGCACAACCAATGGTACCAATGCAATTACTGTGGGTAAGGATGCAAGTGTAGTAACAATAGGCTCATTCTTGAATTTTAGCGCGGTTGTTAAATATCTTTCAACACAACAGAAGGATATCTTGGTGCTTTGTGCGGGTTGGAAGGGTAAATTCTGCCTGGAGGATACTCTTTTTGCCGGTGCATTATCGCACGAGTTGATGCAATCGGGGCTATTCAATACCAAGTGCGATTCTGTTTACGCCGCTATCGATTTATGGGATGCTGCCAAGGATACAATGGATACTTACATTGAGAAAGTGGCTCAGAAACATCGACTTAAGAAACTAGGCTTGGATAATGTTATTGGTTACTGTTTTTCCTTCGACCAAACCGATAAGGTGCCCATTTTAGAAGGAAATCGACTTGTATGTAAGTAACTTATAGGTTTCTTCCATATAATGTTGTTTGATAACATCTCATTAGGAAATTACAAAAAAAACAAGGAAATTTGACGTATAATTCATAAATGAATTTCAAACTTAAACTTTTAACATCATGAAACATAATTTTAATGCAGGTCCCTGCATCCTTCCAAAACCAGCGATTGAATCAACAATCGAAGCTATCCGTAATTTCGATGGTACAGGTATTGGATTACTAGAGATTTCTCACCGTACTCCAGGTTGGGAAAGAATTATGGCTGAAACTGAGCAACTTTGGAGAGATCTACTTAACATTCCAGATAACTATGCTGTTATGTTTTTAGGTGGTGGAGCTTCAACTCAGTTCTACACTCTTGCTGCAAACTTCCTTAACAAAAAAGCTGCTTACCTTGAAACAGGTGTTTGGGCTAAAAAAGCGGCTAAAGAGGCAAAATTGTACGGCGAGGTTGAGGTTGTTGCTTCATCGGCCGACAAAAACTACACTTACATTCCAAAAGGATACAAAATCCCAACTGATGCGGATTATTTCCACATCACCACAAATAACACCATTTACGGTACAGAGATTAAAACTGATATGGATTGCCCTATCAACTTAATCGCCGATATGAGTTCCGATATTATGAGCCGCCCTGTTGATATCAAGAAATACGCAATGATTTACGGTGGTGCTCAGAAAAACGTAGGTCCTGCTGGTGTTACCTTTGTAATTGTTCGCAAAGACCTATTGGAGCAAATCCAACGCAAGTTACCAAGTATGGTTGATTACAGAACCCATATTGGTGCTGAGCCAAAGGATAACTCAATGTACAACACTCCTCCAGTAATTTCAATTTTTGTGATGCACGAAACTTTGAATTGGGTTAAATCGCTTGGTGGTGTTGCTGCAATGCATAAGATTAACAACCAAAAGGCAGAGCTTCTTTACAACGAGATTGACCGCAACAAGATGTTCGTAGGCACTGCTGTTAAGGAAGACCGTTCTATTATGAACGTATGCTTTGTAATGGCTGAGCAGTACAAAGAAAAAGAGGCTGAGTTTATGGATTTCGCTAAGAAAGCAGGAATGGTTGGTATTAAAGGTCACCGTTCTGTTGGTGGTTTCCGTGCATCTATCTACAATGCTTGTCCAATTGAAAGCGTACAGGCACTTGTTGACTGCATGAAGGAATTTGAGAAATTGAACGCATAGTTCATTTTGATATCGAATTATTGATTTGTCATTCTGAGCGATAGCGAAAAATCTTTTAGTCTTTCTCTTCATTCAGGATGACAAATTCTTATAAAATAAAACATTAACCCATAAACTTTACTGATATGACCAAAGTATTAGTAGCAACCGAAAAACCTTTTGCAAAGGCTGCGGTTGACGGAATTAGAAAGATTGTTGAGGATGCTGGATTCACCTTGGCTCTTCTTGAAAAATATACCGACCCTAACGACCTTGTAAAGGCCGTTGCCGATGCCGATGCGCTAATTGTTCGTAGCGATAAGGTTACCAAGGAAGTTGTTGAGGCTGGAAAAAATCTTAAAATTGTTGTTCGCGCTGGTGCTGGTTACGATAACCTCGACCTTGCTGCTTGTACAGCAAAAGGTGTTGTTGCTATGAACACCCCTGGCCAAAACTCAAACGCTGTTGCTGAGTTAGCAATTGGTATGATGATTTTTATGGCTCGTGGTCTTTTCCAACCAGGCACTGGTACCGAGATTGCTGGCAAAAAACTTGGAATCCACGCTTATGGAAACGTAGGTAAATTGGTAGCTAAGTACGGTAAAGGTTTTGGAATGGAAGTTTACGCTTTCGACCCATTCGTGGCTAAAGAGGCTATGGAGAAGGATGGCGTAAAGGTTGTTGGTAGCATCGAGGAACTTTATAGCACTTGCGATTATGTATCGCTTCACATTCCTGCTAACGACAAAACCAAAAAATCTATTGGATACGAGTTATTGTCGAGAATGCCTAAGGGTGCTGCATTAATCAACACTGCCCGCAAAGAGGTTATTGACGAGGCTGGTTTGGTTAAAGCTTTCACCGAGAGAGCAGACCTTAAGTACGCAACCGATATTATGGCCGATAATCACGCTGAGTTGGTTGAGAAATTCCCTGGCCGTGTATTCTCTACCCCAAAGAAAATGGGTGCAGAAACTGCCGAGGCGAACATCAACGCTGGTTTAGCATCTGCTCGTCAGATTGTTGGTTTCATTAAGAATGGCGATAAAACATTCCAGGTAAATAAGTAAAATAATTCGTAATGATATATCTTTGCGCCTTAGAGCCTTAGCGTTTGTTTTTGAACGCAAAGCCGCCAAGGCGCAATGTATTTATAGCAATAAATAACTTTAACGAAATGGTAAAAATAAAATCATTCAAGGGTATTCGCCCACCAAAGGAGTTTGCAAAGGAAGTAGCATCGCGTCCTTACGATGTATTGAACTCTGTTGAGGCTCAAGCTGAGGCAGGGGAGAAGTCGTTACTTCACATTATTAAGCCAGAGATTGATTTCAACCCAATTATCGATGAGCACTCTCAGGAAGCTTACGATAAAGCCGTTGAGAACTACAAGAAATGGAAAGCAAATGGCTGGTTAGTTCAGGACACTGAGGAAAAGTACTACATCTATGCTCAAACTATGGATGGACGCACTCAGTACGGACTTGTGGCTGCTTGTCATTTCGAGGATTATATGGAGGGTAAAATTAAGAAGCACGAGCTTACCCGCCCCGATAAGGAGGAGGACCGTATGATTCACGTTCGTAACCAGAACGCAAACATCGAGCCTGTATTTTTTGCATATCCTGCAGTTAAGGAGATGGACCAAATTGTTGAGAATGTTGTGAAGAACAACAAGCCTGTTTACGATTTCGTAGCAGAGGATGGTTTTGGTCACCATTTCTGGGTTATCGACGATGCTGCTGTTAACAAGCGTATCACCGAGATTTTTGCTGCAGTTCCTGCACTTTACGTAGCCGATGGTCACCACCGTACAGCTGCTGCTGCACGTGTTGGCCTTGAGAAAAAGGCAGCAAATCCAAACCACACTGGTAATGAGGAGTACAACTATTTCTTGGCGGTTATCTTCCCCGATAATCAACTGAAAATTATTGACTATAACCGTACAGTAAAGGATTTGAACGGCTTAACCGCTCAGCAACTAATTGAGAAGTTACAGGCTGGTTTCGAGGTTAAGGAAATGGGTACAGGCATTTACACCCCTAACAAGCTACATAACTTTAGTATGTACCTTGAGGGTAAATGGTTCTCGTTAACCGCAAAACCTGGAACCTACAACGATAACGACCCAATTGGTGTACTCGACGTTACAATTCTATCGAACTTGGTTCTTGAGCCAATTCTTGATATCAAGGATTTGAGAACATCAAAGAGAATTGATTTTGTGGGTGGTATCCGTGGTTTAGGCGAACTTCAGAAACGTGTTGATAGCGGTGAAATGAAGGCTGCTTTTGCCCTTTACCCAGTTTCCATGAAACAGCTAATTGACATTGCCGATACAGGCAACATTATGCCTCCAAAAACCACATGGTTCGAGCCAAAGCTCCGTAGCGGACTAGTGATTCACGAGTTAAAGTAAACTTACAATTCAATACTGAAAAGCGCCTAAAAGGGCGCTTTTTTTATAAAAATTCATTGTGGATTAAATAAAAGAACCTAGCATTTATTCAATGCTAGGTTTCATGAGGAAGAACTTTTTTTGATTCCTACAATGAATCATCGGAGTAGTTAGTCTTCATCACTATCGTCAAGTTCAATTGATTCTTCTAATGCCTCAATAATTTTCTCGGCAAGGTCATTGTTGCCATCGGCATCGTCTGGTCCAATTTCAATTGTACCATTATTATTGCCGTCTTTAGCTGTTGATAAGTTAAATGTAGTTAGGTTGTTAATGATTTGAGCAATGTTGAAATCGATGTAAAGTTTAAGATTTTGCTCATTTAATACGAAGTTGGCATTGTTAGCAAGGCTAATTTCAAACTCAACCTCATCCTTATACCAAAGTTTAAAAGGAACGTCGTTTATTTTACCAGTAATGTAAATTGATTTGTTATACATTTCCTGATTACTGCTGTTTAGGCAACGATCAAATTCAAACTCAACCTCTTCGTAGGCAGCATTAGGAATAAGGGTTGAACCAAGCGATAATCCATTAAGTGCATCAGCGGACATTAGGTTGATTAGGTAAGGTCCTTGTAGTTCCTGAGCCTCAATAATGCTGTCGTTAAGTTTTTCTTCCCACTCATCGGTAACATCAAATTCAATTTCGTCAATATTAACCAAGAATTTTTCGATTACAATCCCTTGGGATAAAGCATTTTTAGCTAGAACTGGGGTTGGCAGCGTTGTGCTAGACTTCACAACTAGTTGAACTTTACTCTTACCATCATCTTCGTCTTTCTGACATGATGCGAATGCAACTAAAACTAGTGCAATAACTGATAGTGCAAAAAACTTTTTCATGGCCTTAAAATTTAAGTTATTAATTATGATTGATTGTGTTCTTATGTTTATAAGACGAAATTGTAAACGCGGAGGTTGGAATGGCCCGAAAAAATATTTGAAAATAAAACGAAGTGTGGCTGAAACAGAAGGTCTTTACCTTAAGATATTATAGTATAAGGTAAACCTAAGCTCTATACTAGAGTTACGTGTTTTGTTTAATGATGAAGGAATATTGCTATCGCCAGCATAAATATTTGAGAAACCCCACTTTATTCTATAGCCCGACGAAAGGGTGATTCTGTTGGATAGTAAAAGATCAATTCCATTTCCAATCACAATACCATAGTCGTTGTTGTGGTAACGGTAATTTACCGATTTCCGTTCACCCGCTATTGTTTCGGAAGCGGAGTTCAGATTTGAAAAATAGAGGCCTATGGTGCTAGTGAAATTTAAATAACTTGATTTAATCCAACGCTCTTTGCCAAAATATTTAGCCGAAACTTCAATCTGAGTGTAATATAAAGATATGTTTTTGTTACTATACCTTCCGTATAGGTATTCTTGGTACGATTGCCCAGTTTTTGATTTAAAGAATATGCTAGCTTCGGTTCTCCATTTTTTTGAAAACTCGTACAAAATATCAAGTCCAAAGTCGGGGTAAATATTTACCACGGGTTTGGTAAGGCTATTCCTATTAAATGCACTAACGGTTTCGTTGCCGTATAGCCAAGTGTTTTTAATTGCTGTAGTTATACCAACTGATAGTTTCTTGTTATTTTCAACTTGATTTATATCGTCACTTTCAACTTTTGCCTGGGCAATAATTATATGTTTATCGGCTGAAATGTTGCTCTCTAGGTATTTTGTGTTTATTGGGCGAAGTTTGTTGATGCTCTCAGGCTCCTCTTGTTTGTCCGAGTTGATATTCTCTGTGCTTTTACTATTTGTTACATTGGAAATGAGCCTAATATTTTGGTTGCCGTTTAATCGATCTTTTTTGGTTGGATTCGATGGCGATTGTGTGTTGTTGCTTATTATTGATTGGGATTGTATTTTGGAGTTGTTTGTTGTTGCATTGGCCGATGGACTTAATGTTGCTGTTTGGTTCAGCGTGGTGCTTTTTTTGTTTATTAACCATAATCCCGAAATTCCTAGGCCTAAAATTAACAAGATTGATGCTGCCCAGGAAATATTAATCCAAATAGAACGTGTGCGTTTTTCGGAGTCAAGTTCTGCTGCAATATTATCCCAAACCTCATCAATATCTAAACTATTGGCAATATCATTCCAAAGACCTTCTGGGGCTTCATCATTGGAACTTTCCAATTGTTTCCGATACTGTTCTATTAGTTCTTGTTCGTTCATTTCACAACTTAACTTATTTTATCCACTCCTGTAAAAGTTGCCGTGCTCTGCTGAATTGCGATTTCGAAGTTCCCTCCGTTATACAGAGCATCTCTGCAATTTCTTTATGGGAGTATCCTTCTAATGCAAACAGGTTAAAAACCACTCTTGCCCCTTCAGGTAATCGTTTTACCTGAGCCAGAATATCTTGCGATTCCAAAATCCCAAATTCCTCACTACTGCTTTGTGTAGTGTTGGAAATTTTTTCTACGTCAACAAAACTGTTTTCTTTCCCTTTCTGTCGGTAATGATCAATTGCCGTGTTTGTAATAATTCGCCTAATCCAACCTCTCAGCGCACCTTTGTTGTCGTATGTGTTTATGCTTTTAAAAACTTTAACGAAAGCCTCCTGAAGAATATCCTTGGCATTATCCCTGTCCGGCTCATACGCTAAACAAATGGAATACATCTCGTTTGCATACTTCCTATACAGGAGCTCTTGTACCCTTCGGTCGTTTTTCAGACAACCTGCAATTAATTGCTGATCAGACAAATCAGTCAACATCGTCATTTCTTCCCCTTCAGTTAATTAAAGCATTGTAGCTTTTATTGTTTTCTCCATCCGAAAAAGAAACAATTGATATAGACTAATGTTTGACTCCGAAGAAACCAGAATATGCCTAACATCATCCTCTTCATTCTCTACTATTGCTTGTTCAAAATAATCTCTACTAATCCCTTCAATTGCTTCGGCCGGATTCATTTCAACAAGCATATTGTATGTTTTATCCTTTACAATCGAAACAGGTGTTGTGTTATCTGAATTTGTTGTCTCGCAGCTGAATTTCTCCTCAGGATTAATGGCAAAGTAAATAGGTAGTACTTCCCCATTAATTTTAGTATAGCTCCCAATTATAACCATACCAAAATCGTCAGAGTCGATATTTTCGTCTTCAAATATATCGTCGTCAATTTCCGAAAGCGATAAATCCCAGCCCATATAGTTGTATACGCCCTGAGGTAAATCAAAATAGGTAACGTACTTTTCAGGCTGACCAACATTTATGATAATTGTTCCATGCGTTACTCCTGGTTTTGTGTCAAAGTGCACATCTCCCCCTTGTTGGCGTAAGCCAATGAAACTTATAGTTCCAACACAGAAAATCGACTTTGATAGTGTTAAGTAGGATTGTGTGCTGGTTGCTTGGTCGATATTGATGCTAAAATTTACCTTAACAGGATGTGTTAATTCATCTTTATCACAACCAAAAAGTATGGATAACGAAAGAATTAACGATAGGCAAACCACATTTATATTCGATAGTCGAGTAG
>Ga0209066_10002764_pt1 | contig 20863 bp, 26 predicted proteins | sample All_14_2_FD_187198 | JGI IMG/M metagenome (GOLD analysis project Ga0209066, IMG submission 187198) | Freshwater microbial communities in response to fracking from Pennsylvania, USA - Allegheny Zone_MetaG_DW_15 (SPAdes) (version 2) ... | reverse complement strand
AATTACGATCGACGAAACCAACGCATCCAACATATTCAGAGAAGGTGTGAATTGATCTCCGCTTGATGTTTCCACAAGGTTGTTCACTTCTTGAAAATACGTTTCGAATTCTTCAGGCGTAGTGAGCGCCTTGCCAACATACGGGGCAAGGAATGGTGCATCGACGAACATGATGAACGAGATGAAATATTTTCCATCGTTGGTAACACCTTGATACATGTATGTCATGCTTGTGTTGTTGATGGGATCGGCAGAGAAAGATTTTGCAACGAGGTAACGATAGCCATTCCCATTTTGAAATGCCACCGGCAAAACTTGTGCATCGATAATACTGCCAGCGCCGGGCAGGCGTGGAAAATCGGTGTGATGGTCTGCGCCTTCGAGCACCGCATTTACATTTTCCACTGCGCCTGTTTCCAATGCATTCACTTCATCGGCACGAAAAACGCGCAACCCATTGACGGTGAAATCAAATCCGCCGGGATATGCACTGAAAATGATCTGCGCATTTTGTGGATATGGCAGGTCGTACGGAGCGTTGGGAGTGAACACTCCATTGAAACTCGTGCTGATACCTTGCGAAAAACCATCAGGATAATCAAAGCCGACGGTGATTCCTAATTCATCGAACGCTGCAAGATTTTCCGCTTCAGGCTGTGACTGTGAGCCTGATTCAGTTTCTGCAGGCGGATTCGTCGCAGACGGTTCTTCCACTGCGGGCATGGGATTTGGGCTTTCCGTTGATGTTGTGTTAGAGGCACACCCAACGATCACGAACAATGAAAGAACGGTTGCGAGAACACGAAGTTTCATCTGAACCTGCTTTCTATTCTTTTACTTCATATACTACAACACTTTCCTGTTCATTTGGATCGTTGCGAGCGACCACTGCAATGACCTGTTCTGTATCACTCAAGTTGACAGGTTGGTGCGGTAAATTCGGCGGAATGAAGAGGAAATCTCCTGCCTGATTAATGCTGGAATGTTCGAGATTGTGTCCGTAGCGAGTTTCGGCTTTACCTTCGATGATGTAGATCACGGTTTCGTAGCCATCGTGATAATGAGCTACGGCTTTCCCACCCGGCGGGATGACCACGAGGTGCATGCAGAGGTGCTTCGACCCTGCTGTTTTAGCGGAGATGCCTTCGAAGTTTGGCAACTGTTGTTTGGTCAGGTGAGTCCCTTGCGGGCGGACGGTGATGACTTGGTCGGTCATAGTTCTCCTATTGAATTTGAATGGTTTGGATGAGCGCTTCGATCAAGGTTAGATCGGGTTGGAAGGTCTCCGGGCTGGCGGCATTGAGCATGTCGGTAACGCCTTGGAAGTATGCGTTCAGCGCGTTGACATCTGAAAGATCACTGGGATAGATGATGCCATCGGCAGAGGGATTTTCTGCAGTGGCTTGTATGGGCAACGTGACAGGCAGCATGATCGCGACCATGTATTTGCCATCGCTGGTGAGACCTTCATAATGATAGTAGCTGCCATCTTTCAAAATGGGTCCTGGAAATTGAGCATATTGAGAGGTCATGCCTACACCATTCCCGTTTTTGAAGGGAATCAATTTAGCTTGAGCTGCATATTGTTGGGCGGCTGCGCCGTTGAAAGGAATTGTTGAGAGATTTTCATTTGTCAGCGGCATGTTTGGGCTTGCCAGAATTGCCTGAAGTTTTGTTAAACTGCTTTGCGCCCATGAATTGGATGTTGCATATTCCTGTGCCGGGTAGATGCGAATGATTGGGGGGAAGAAGTCATCGCGCGGTGAATAGTCCGTCAATACGAATTGAATGTATTCAGGTGCAACACCCCATGGTCCGCCGATGGATTCATCTTGAGCGGGGACAATTTCGCTAGTGGCTCCACTTGCCAACCCTTCAGGAATGATCAAACTGACATTTTGGAAAGAGACAGGAATTCCGCTTTGGCTCGGTTGACTGGTTGGCGCGGGCGCATTCTCTGCTTGTTGAGTGACGGCTTGCAGTGTGGCAGCAACGACAGTTTCAATATTCGGCTGCTCGGCGGAGGGGACTGTCCCACCACAGGCAAGGGCGGTCATCGCTAGAGCTAATAAGGACACGGCTATCTTTTTATTCATTTTGTTGTCCCTTTAGAAACCGTTGACTTGCATCGAAGCGATCATCTCGTCCAAAGCATCGAGATAGGGATTGAAAATGAAGGTTTCCGTGTTGTTGAGTTTCTGACCAACTGCATTGAGATAACCAGAGAAATCATCCATGTTGAGGGGAATGCCATCAGTAGGCAGTGGTGTGTTGGGGCTGCTGTCTGCTGCCAAATAGGGTGTGTTTATGGGCAGTATGGCTTGCACGAAATATTGTCCGTCGTTCGTCATACCTTGATAGTAGTAGAAAAGTTCCTGGTTATTTACAGGGTTGAAGTTTTGGAATACCTGCGTCAGATAACGTATTCCATGTCCATTTTGGAAATTAACACCACGGATCTGGGCGCTGAAATCGGCATTGAGTCCTGTGGGCAAGGGCTGACCATCGGCATATTGCAGGGAGGTTAATTGACTGATCGTGGATGCCGTCGCTTCGCTGTATTGCGAATATTCAGAAGCCCGGAAGATCATTATCTGTGGTTCGTGCATGCTTCCATTTACCGCGTATAGATTCAAGGTGACAACAACATGTTGAGGCATATCGCCGCCAGATGGATTGATATAAGGATATTCCGCATCCGTTGTTATGTTGGAAGAAATATCGTTTGCCACTCCGTTTGGAATGAAGAAGGAAATTTCAGCGGTCTCCACTGGAGTGCCATCTGGAGTAAGTTGCTGCGACTCTGTTGGGACGGTGGTGAGGGCTTGCACGGTTTGCGTGACGATGGCGCCTACATCGGGTGTGGCGGCGGGAGCACCACAAGCGAGGATAATGAATAGTCCTATCGCCAGCCCGAGGATCTTTTTAGGTTTGTTCATGTTGTTCGCTCCTGAGAAGGATAAATTTAGGTCGCGCTGAGTTTAATTCTGCAATGGTGATTTATCCCATGACCCAAAGATACTATTTGGAGCGATTCGGGTGAAAACCTCAAAGGGCAGACCCGCTGTCTGGAAGGGGAAACAGGCAGCGGGTCCGAAGTGAGGCGATGGTTTTTATCCGCAGGACATTATTCGCGTTTAGAGATTGCCGCGGCGTTCCTGTTCCAGTTCAAGCGATTCGAATAGGGCTTTGAAGTTTCCTTTGCCGAAACCTTGTGCGCCATGACGTTGAATGATCTCGATGAACATGGTGGGGCGGTCTTGAATGGGACGAGTGAAGATCTGGAGAAGGTAGCCTTCATCGTCTTTGTCTACGAGGATGCCGAGTTCATGAATGGTCTTGAAATCTTCTTTGATCTTGCCAACGCGATCTGGCAGCATTTCGTAATAGGTATCTGGCACGCGCAAAAATTCAACGCCGTTCTTGCGGAGCTTGTCTACTGTGGTGATGATGTCGCCGGTGATGATGGCGATATGTTGTGCGCCGGGAGACATGTAGTAGTCGAGATATTCTTCGATCTGACTCTTGCGTTTGCTTTCTGCGGGTTCGTTGATGGGGAACTTGACGCGTCCATTGCCGTTTTGCATGACCTTGGACATGAGGGCGGAGTATTCGGTGGAGATGTCTTTATCGTCGAAGTGCATGAGCTGACGGAAGCCCATCACTTGATGATAGAAGTTGACCCAATGATTCATCTTGCCGAGTTGCACGTTCCCAACGATGTGGTCGATGGCAGCAAGCCCGGTGGATTCAGCTTCGTGTTTGAGTGGACGATAGGTGGGGGCGAAGGTACCTTTGTAGTCATCGCGGTCGATAAATGCGTGGATGGTTTCGCCGTAGGTGTAGATGGCAGAGCTGCGATAAATGCCGTGGTCATCTTTTTCTTCGCGCGGAGCCCAAGCGGATTTTCCTCCGCGGCTGGTGGTTTCGCGCCAGGCTTTTTCAACGTCATCTACTTCGAGGGCAATGATCTTAACACCGTCGCCATGGACCATATGGTGTGATGCGAGCGGGCTGGAGGGAGAATAGGGTGCAGAAACAACGAACCGCGCCTGCCCCGATTCCAATACATACGAGGCGAAGTCGCGGTTGCCAGTCTCTAACCCTGAATATGCGACGGGTTTGAAGCCAAATGCCTTCCACCAATAATACATGGCATGTTTGGCGTTGCCCACATAAAAGTGGACGTGGTCGAACGATTTGATCTGGAGGAAGTCTGCTTCCTCGGTCATGGGGCGTGATTCATTCTTGGCTTTCGTTACCATTTTCTCTCCTTTAAGTTGGTTTTCCCATTTGCATGGGATGGTAATAGTCTTGGTGATTCTACGATAAATGGACAGTGAGTGCAATAAAAAAATTATGCCCAACCTTACAGTTGGGCATAATTTTGAAATGGCTGGCTATGCAGACTTTACCTGTGCTGACTTTGCCATTTGGTCTTTTATCAGGAATGGGATATACAAAACGAAAAAGATGGCAAAGGCGACAACTTCGAGTTGTGGGATATACCACGGCCACGGAGAGAGTACATCCATAAGGGTGGGGGAAGGCGGTTTTTGGGCGATGAACAGGTAATTGCTGCCAATGATCCGATTAAGGAAGAAAATAATGACCATGTAAATATTCGTCCAGATGAAGATGCGTTTGAAGGAAGCGAATGTTGGACGGTACCCCTCAACAACGGTCATGAAGATCGGGAGCGTGATCAATAGTCCATGGGCGATCAAGGATTGCAGGCTGCGGTAATGAGGAAGGTCGTACATGGAAACATCCGCGGGAGTGAGAAGGGCTTGAAGCGCTCCGCCAATGCCTAAGAAGTAGGTGAAGTCATAAAGAGTTCGGTTATCTGTTATTGCTGTGTACACAGTGATCCAAACCATCACACTGCACATATGCAACGGAAGCATGGTCTGGATATTCCAAATACCCCAATAGGCCGACCAGATGTGCAAACCGAACTCATTGACCGCCAAAACAAGGGCAAGAGTGATGCGGATGGTGTTCTTCTGCTTTTCATTCCAAACATTGCGGAAATAAAAGAATGAAAGCCAGATCAGCACGAAAATGGCAACGACCATCAAGTGCTTTGGACCAAAAACCTGAAGCGGAACTTCGGTGTATTCAACGGAAAAGAAATCGTTCATGGTAACCCTTCCCAAAAATAGAATGAATTACGAACCGTCTGCACTTCTCTGAATGGCGCTTTCAATGAACATCTTCCAAACTGGGTAGGCATCTTCATCCCAGATCTTGTGCATAATGCCAAATGCATCTTCTTCTTTCCAGCCCAGTCTAAGGATGCGGTAAATGGCGATAAAGGCGCTCGCTCGAAAATTCGCCTCACAATGGACGTGGATCTTCTTATCCATATTTGCGTCCATTTTATCCATGAAAATATTTAGACCATCGCGAGTGGGCGTGCCCCAATTGACAGGAATGTGAATGTATTCCATTCCAAAGGATTTCACGAGTTGGTCTTCATTGGGGATTGCCTGCGGCACATCGTTCGGAGCGAGATTAATGACCACCTGCACACCCGCATCTGCGATGGATTTCACCTGTTCCTCAGTGGGCATTCCACTGCTTGATAATTTTTCGTGATAATGAAGATAGTTATAAATATCGTTCATGTTACTTTTACAACTTTTCCATCCGTCATTTTTTGAAGGTCTTCGGTTTTGAGTTCAAAGATCGCTTTTGGGGTACCTGCGGCAGCCCAGATAGTGGCATATTTCAAAAAATCTTCGTCGAGATACGTCTCCATTTTTTCGACATGTCCCAAGGGTGGGACACCGCCAATCGCGTAGCCCGTCACAGCGCGGACAAAGTCTGCATCTGCTTTGCCGATGGGTTCACCCGCATATTCGCTGATCTGTTTCTCGTTGACACGGTTCGGACCCGAGGTAAGCACCAGAATCGGTTTGCCGCTGGTTTTCCCGCGAAAGATCAACGATTTGACGATCTGACCCAACTCGCAGCCAGCCTGATCTGCGGCTTCTTGTGCGGTGCGCGTCGATTCAGCATGCTCGATCACCATATAGTTGTAACCAAGCTCGTTCAATAAGTTTTGAATTTTTTGAGCAGAGGGAGAAAGTGTGGACATCCGCCAATTATACAAAACAACTTATTGGCGTGTGTATTTAATTTGCCACTTTACTTGCCATGTTTTCCCACCATCGTCAGAGCGTTCCCAGTTCCAGTCAAATTCATTCGGTGTGATGTTGTACCAAACCATGCGTTGTTTGCAATGCTCACCCTTTACGATCGCATCTCGAGAGAGGGTCATCTTTCCTTCTTCGAAACTACCGGTAAAGTCGAGATAAGAGCCGTTGTTGTCCACCCAGGTTTGGCACCAAAGCTTTCGCTCCGGGTCATAGCATGAAACGCTCATACCGATCAGATCGGGTGCTTTAAAATTTTCCTGCACTACTTTTCCATCGAACGCCATCTCAATGTGATTTGTCCCATTGCCGCCTTCCCATGTTGCATTCCAATCGCCGAGCCAAAAATCAAATTGATGTTCCGGGGTTGTCATTTCTCTCTCCTTGAATTTTCAAAGAGAATAGCACAAGACCAAATTAGAAAAACCATGCCAGAGGACTATTTGTGTATAATTCTTGGATGACAACACAAGAAGAAATCTACAAAACTGAAGGGGATAAGTACGAAGCCCTGATCGCGCGCGAGGATTACCAGGGGAATATCCTCAAGACTCTGCGCGAAATTACCTCACTGGAAAACCGCCTCATTCTGGACCTTGGAGCTGGTACTGGACGCCTAGCCTGTATGCTCGCCCCGCACGTGAGCCACGTCCGTGCCTTCGATGTTTCGGAGGAAATGCTGCGGGTCTGTAAGCAAAAATTCACCGCCAGCGGTCTCTCCAACTGGCAAGTGGACCTTGCCGACCATCGCAAACTGCCTGTGCCAGATCACTCCGCAGACTTGGTCGTTTCTGGCTGGAGCGTGAGTTATCTCGCGGTCTGGAACCCTGATACGTGGCGTGAAGAGCTGGAAAACTGGATGGCGGAGATGAAGCGTGTGCTTAAGCCGGGCAGCTTCATCGTCCTGTTTGAATCGCTGGGTACGGGGAATGAGTCTCCGATCAGGTTGGAACATCTCAAAGACTTTTATCCCTGGCTGGATGAAAAAGGTTTCCAAAACAAATGGATTCGCACCGACTATAAATTCGAGTCACTGGCTGAAGCCGAAGAACTTTCCCGCTTCTTCTTCGGCGATGAATTGGGCAATAAGGTCGTACAAAATAATTGGACCATCCTGCCGGAATGCACCGGCGTGTGGTGGTTAAAGATCTGACGATAGATGATAGACCATAGACATCATCTATCGTCAGGTGTCTATGGTCTATCCCTGTTTTTTGAATTTATTTTTGGTAGCCATTACCAAGCCGACCAAGATCAATAAAATACTTGCCCCAGCGAACAACCATTTGACCGTAGTGAGCAGGAACAAAACCCGGCCTAACACCATCGGTTTTGCAGGGAAGAGGGCGATCAAGGTCACGATCACGATATTTTCCAGAAGGTCAACAAACCAAGCGCCCGCTGGAACGATGTTAAATTTGCGCATGGGACTATCGGGGGCAAATCCGCGTTGGAAGAGCCAAGAGATCGCCAAGCCAAAGAAGAATAAGTAGACGATGGGGTAGATAATGTCAACGGTCAGCTCTACATTGCGGTAGAAAATGCGCGTGGAATCGCCCATCTTTTCAAGCATGGCAAAAAGTTTATCGGGTGTAGAAAACATCATCAAATCGAGCGGCATAATGCCACCACTGCCACCTTGCATCAGCCCTTGAATGAGCGGCAGAAGAAACCCGCCAAAGAAACCATCTAACACCAGTAAAACGAGAACCAACCAACCTTTTGCCCATCCATAAAACTTGTTTGAAAGATTTTGTAACATACTGCCTCCAATGATAAAAATAAGCGACGATCATTTTGTAATGACCGTCGCCTATATTAACCCATCAAATTGCTTTCGACTTGCTTTTCAGTACCTTTGTAGGGGCATATTCATACTTAAAGGTGACTCGCGAGTCGCCCCTACAAAATCATCGCATCACTGCATCTCCACCGCGCATGGCATCTTCCACCCGTAATTTGTGCTCCCCATGCATTGGCATGGACTTCATTTCTTCGAGTGTGAAATATCCGAATGCGGTTGTTTCATTACTTAATCCCAACTCTCCTTCGAGTACTTCCACCTCAAAATTAAGCACTACAAAGAATGCTTTCTGCCCGTCTTTGTAAATGACCAATTGATCTGGGTTACTGTATACGCCAAGCAACTTCGTGGCGCGGACCTTTAGCCCTGTCTCCTCCCACACTTCGCGTTCGCAGGCTTCTGCTGCGCTTTCGCCTGATTCCATGTGCCCGCCGGGCAGGCACCAACGTCCGTTGTCCATTCGTTGAGTAAGCAAAACTTTCTGGCGAGTTTCATCGAAGACGGTGGCACTGCATCCAATACGAAGTTCGCCTTCTTTTCCAAGTCGAGGTCCATAGAGTATGTTTGACATGCATTTATTTTAACGCGAACGGCGGATTTGCTAATCCGCCGTCTGTTCGTTACTTGATGAAGGTACCGTTCTTTAGCTCTCGGAGCGTCTGTTCGATCTCTTCGCGAGTGTTCATGACGAAGGGACCATAAGGCACAATTGGCTCTTTGAATGGAGCGCCGGTCATAAGCATGAAGCGGACGCCCGCCTCTGTCTTAACCTCAATCTGGTCGCCGTCATCGTTGAACTTGATCATGCTGACGGCTTCTACAACCTCGCCCGAAAATTCGCCCACACCTTCGAAGACGTACATCAACGTGGTATGTCCGCTTGGGATGGGGTAAACGAATCGGGAACCAGGTGCCAGCTTCACGTCCATGTAAAGAGGCGAGGCAGCGATTTCGGTCACGGGTCCGCGGACTCCGTCCACTTCACCGGCGACGAGTCGAATTTGTGCTCCACCCTTTTCCACCACGGGGATGCTTCCGGCAGCGACTTCCTGATAACGGGGTTCGCCCATCTTTTGTGCGGCGGGCAGGTTCACCCAAAGTTGGAAACCGTAGATGTTTCCGTTCGCACTGCGGCGGGGCATTTCTTCATGCAAGATGCCGCGACCGCTGGTCATCCATTGCACATCGCCTTCAGAGATGGTGCCTGTGTTGCCAAGGCTGTCACGATGGCGGACCGTGCCTTCGAGCATGTATGTGACGGTTTCGATTCCGCGGTGTGGGTGAGTGGGGAAACCGCGAATGGGACCTTCAAGCGGATTGTTGAAGGCGAAATGGTCGAAGAGCAGGAAGGGGTCAAATTTGTTGCTGGCATGCGGACCGAATGAGCGGCGGAGTAAAACGCCTGCACCTTCGATCACCATGTTCGGTTCGATAATTTGAGAAATGGTTCGGTTGGTCATGTCGTGTAGATGATTTGAGATCAGCGAAACTTACGGAGTTTTATTTGAAATTTCCCAGTTCTACGTAGTACCACGTCTCATCGCGTTGGGCGAAGAAGGCAACCATGTCTTCGGCTGGGATCGGGTTCAGTGCTGATTCGCTGCAACACAAATAATGTGGGATGTTGGTGTAATCGAGGTTTACTTCCTGTCCATCATAGGCGATGCCGATCAGTCCATTGCGTTGATAAAAATAAAAGGGTTTGCCGGAAAGAAGTTGAAAGCCGAATGCTTCGTTGTATCCTCTTTCCTGATTGATCAAGATGCCGTCGATGAAAATTCTCCCAGCCCAGGTTTCAGGATCGGCGTAAAGAATTTCCAATGCCCAATGCCTGCCATAGGTCCGTAACCCCTGAAGCGGCATGATGGGGCTTGGCATACCTGCCGAAGTGGTGAAGAGTGTTTCATCTTTCGATAATACTTTGACGACCTGTTCGGGTGTGTTCTCAGCATCAGTGAAGACCAATGCTGTCAATTCGCCACCGCCCCAAGTAGCTTTCAAGGCAGGGTTGCCATCCACAAAATAGACAGGGATTGAGTTGACCTGCTTGCGTTGCCGTTCATGCTTTGCGAGGATAGTTTCTTGTGAACCATCAATGGGTTGGAAGGTCACCGGCTCTAAGGTTGGGCTTTGTGCCAGTTCATATTCTTCGAGAATTAAACCACCGGGAAGTTTGTTCTTGGATGGCGTACACGCTATGAGGCTGATAACGATCAGCAAAAATACGAGCTCTCTCTTGATTTGGCGGGGCATGCAATCAAACCTTTCTTTCAAAGTCATCATAGCACGCGGCGACACCAAATTCAAAGCACGTTCTTATCACCCTTTGACGTAGGAAAGCTTCTCGCTGATCAAGCCTTCTTCGATCTTGAAAACATCCACACCGCGCACATGACCATCACCCTAGGTGTATTTCCAGCGCATAATGCAGTGCAAGCCCATTCCGAAAATTTCTTCAATTTCCATATGAGCCTGAGGCGACCTTTGAAAGAACCCTTGAAGATATTCGGTGATTGCACCTTTTCCCTTGTAAGAACTTCCATCTGGTGCGGGGTTTGTCGTTTCAAAGATGCAGTCATCTCTAAGCAATTCTGCGAGCTTTGAAACATCATGACGGTTGAACGCTTCATTGAAATCAAGGACGATACGCATCCCTGACTCGATCTTTGCCATACGAACGGGACTCATGCAACGCCTCTTTCTGTACCCGGGAGTTGTTTCTCGAAACAGATGCTGGTTGGGTCGCCGACGTAGGGTCCAAACGCCTCGATCTGGCGATACCCACAGGCTTCATACAAAGCGACAGCTTGTGGCTGACGATTCCCGGTTTCAAGACGAATTGTAGCGTACTTGAAATTGACCGCGGCTTTTTCGATCTCTTGAATTAACATTCGCGCTATGCCTTGCCCACGAAACGAAGGGAGCACGTACATGCGCCGCAATTCTGCTGTGACATCATCCAATGGGCGGAGCGCTGCACACCCAATCGGCTTTCCATCCACCCGGGCGATCAGATATGTACTGCGGGCAGACAGTGGTTCATTTGTGGGTAGGTTTACGTTTGGGTCTTGTCCGCTATTGTACAAGGGGCGGATTTCTCTAGCAGCTTCGTGTAGTAGATAAATGGCATCCTCATGAAGAGGATCGATGGGTTCAATGCTAATTTTCATGACGTCAGAATTATTTCGCGCCTTCACAGGTGAATACAACATAGAGCGTTCGTAAGAGCAATTTCACATCATAAAAGAAGCTTGCATCTCTTGCGTAGATCAGGTCATATTCGAATTTTTCGTGCATGGTCAAGTTGCCGCGTCCGTTCACTGAACTGAGACTGCTCATTCCCGGCTTGTAATTTGAGATAACCTGCATGTAATGCTCAAATTGCTCCTGAGACATATTGTCCATTTCGCGGAGATGAGGAAGATAATAGATGGGAAATGGTCTATGCCCGATGAGACTCATTTCACCCTTTAAGACGAGCAGGAATTGAGGAATCTCATCCACACTGTGGACACGCCAAAATTTGCCGGTACGGGTGGTTTCATAATCTGGCTTTTTATGAATGCTGCGCGGTTTGCCCTCAAGATGCTTCTCATAAATTCGCAGTGTACGAAGTTTTATGATCGTAAATGGATTTCCATGCAGCCCAAAGCGTTCTTGAAAATATAGGATTGGTACTTTGTCTACAAAGGTAACGACCAGTGTTGCAATGACGAAAATCGGCGCGCAAACAGTTATACCGACCAGCGCCCCAAAAATATCGACAACCCTCTTGCGCTTGCCGTTTAAGTATGCCATGCTGCGCGGAGATGGTTGTATGGTAGCAATGTCGGTGTTTTTATGTTCAGTCATTGTGATAGGTTAAATTAAACATCTTTAGGATGCCATCAACTTTTAGTACCAAATTTTGCAAAAAGTGAACTTAAGAGACAAGCCTGCAGGGATATCCGGCAGGCTTGTCTAGTGAACTTAATCTGGTTTTACCCCGAAATACCCGCTTTTTGGTTATATCCATTCCACGCCATGGAATGCAGAAAAGATTTTCTGGCAGGAACAGCTTCTACACGTTTGAGCCAGTCCGCTTCGGCGGCGCGCTTTTCGGCGTAACAGGCGCGGCTGTATTCGGCGCGTTCGGCGGGGGATGCGTTCTGTAACTTCAATGCGCCAGCGATGAAACGCCTTTCCATCTCGTCGCGATCTTGGACATAAGCGCCAAGGCGGTCTTGATAATTTTCAAGCACCGCACGATGCAGCTTTTCATGAGACCAGAACAAGGAGTTGGAGTCCGCTTGATGGGTGGGGGCAGGCTCTTCGTTAAGGAAAGAGGCGGAGCCCATCCAGAAGGGAGTGAAAAGACTGGTACACGGAGCCGAAGTTCCGGTGGCGAAAATGATCGGCTGTTGTTTATCCAAATACACCACCATGGAGGCTGTGCTTTGCGTAATCCGCACCGGACCAAACCCCGCATGCATGCACACATCCTGCTCGGTGATGCTGGTCTGTGGATTGAATTTCTCATCTTTATGATGCCGCAAGGTGGACATCATGGTTTCGATGTTGACCTTGCCCTTCTGAGAGTCCAATGTGTTGAAGGTGGTTTCGCGGCGTTTCAGACCTTTGCCAAAATTGGTGTAAAGAAAATCGTTGAAGTTCTGCGCGAAGTGGAAATCACTTTCAGACTTTGCCACTTTCTTTTGTGTAGCAAAGTTGACCAAGTTTTCAGAAGAGAGGTCGTATTGTTTACCAATGGTCAGGCAGTTCGAGATCGAATACACATCTTTCACTTGCCGGGCTGCCCATTGTTTGTCGATCGTTTCGAGCACCCAGGCATCATCGGCATTGGCGATTAGAAAACTGTTGTGATAATAGAGTTTGTCATCATATAAACAGTTTCCACCTTGACCAAACTCTTCAAGCAAGTTGACGATGACATCCAAAGCTTCACGCGGGGTGACGGCGCGTTCAAGCGCGAGGCGAAGTATATCCATGCCGAGTAGGGCAGGTTCTTGATTAGCAGGCACTTTGGAATAAATGGCTTCATTGCCGATCACCAAGCCATGTTCGTTGACGCCCATTTCTGCGCCCCACATCCAGAACGGTTTGGAAAGAAAGACCGCATGGGTGTGTGCCACTTGGGGAATTTCAATGTACGTGCATTTCACCTTGCTTCCTGCGGCATGGTCTGCGGCGGGGACGTGAATAAGGTGCTGCCCCTCGTTGGGTGGGCGGTCTGAATTTTTCCCGAATACGGCTATGCCATTGGTAGTGGCGAGTTTGGTAGCGATGAGAGTGTCACACATAGCTGTTCAATGTCCTTCTCAAGTGGCGATTTTCCGAATTATATCTTGTTCCATACCGCTGCATGCATCTTTACCCGCACACGTACACGAGCATCTGCATTGGACGAAGCCCACAGCGACGAGGTTTTTCGGTACACAGTCTCTTCCAATTTTTCAAAACCTTCCCATTCGGTTTCCATGAACTCTTTCATTTCAGAGGGAGTATCCCAATAATAAAAGTAGGGAAATTCTTCTGCTGTTTTTTGGATGAACCATCCGCGGGCTTCTACTTCTCTCATAGCTTGATTCGCCGCCGCATCATCGGCAACACCAACAGACAGATCGCTCAACCTACCCGACACCTGCCAGCCCGCCGAAGAGACAACCTCCACCGACCACGAATCCTCCAACGGACGTAGGTCGAGCAGAGTTCCATTTGGTTTGAGAACCCTGTGAATTTCACTCAGAGCATGCACCATGCTCTCATGTTCCAGTCATCAGAGCGACCAGGCGAGGATGGCAATATCAAATGTTTCTTTCGAGAAGGGAATGTAACGCGCACTTGCACCTGTGAATTTTATTTTTGGATGCAGGTCAATGGGACAGTCTGCTCGGGCGATGCGTAAGGCAGAATGGTCAGAATCAAACCCAATGGTTAGTGAAGAGGCGGAGGCGTATTTGAACGTCAGCCGCCCTTCACCACATCCAACTTCCAAAACGCGTTTGTTTTGAAAGTCGATCAGGCTGTGCAGTTTTTTTGCTTCGAGGTTTTCGGGGTCTTTTTGAAGAGACATTTATTGATTCGTCTTTTTGGTCGCTTTGACCGATTCTGTGATGATCTCTTTTAGGACGGCTTTGTCCACATCTGCCAGTTTTTTGATGTAGAGGCACACTTTTGAAGTGGTATGTTTGCCGAGTTTCTTAAGTAGTTTTTCATAGTTTTCTAAACTCGGGTCGATGTAAAGGGTGAGGTATTGCTTACGTGGCGAAAAACCGATGATAGGCCAAGGCAGTTGACTGCCGTTGGCATAGGTCATCATATATTCGCCAAAGCCGATAATGCTTGTGCCCCACATAGCCGGTTCGTCTTTGGCAGCTTGCTTCATCATCTTGGATATCTCGAAGCAGTCTGTGCGCACTTGTTCATTTGCTAAAGAATTGATGAAATCTTCGACGCTTGCATCGTTCTTTTTTGTTTTTGGTTCTGATGCTTTGGCCATTTCTAAATCCTTTCATACTCATGAACGAATAAACTGATTGTATTTTAGCCTATTTGTTCTAGGAACCAAAGGAATTAATCGCTCAATATCTTGAAATGGATTTGTGGTGCTTTTCGTTCTACAACTTTCTCAGAAGCCAAGGCAAGCCGTAATAGGGTAACTTCATCCCAGGCGCGACCCATTGCCTGCAGACCGATGGGTAAGCCCTTTTGCGTGTATCCAACAGGGAAGGTAATGGCAGGTAAGCCGGTTAAATTTCCTGCTGTAGCGAAGCGCATAATTTCCACGGTGGTGCTCAAATCAGAGTCGCCATCAGGCAAGGCACCCTTCTTGATCTCAGGTGCGGCAATGGCAGTGGTGGGGGTGAGAATAACATCCACTTCTTTGAAGGCGTTATTGAAATGACGGATCATTCGCGTGCGAATGCGCTGCGCTTTGACATAATCATCCGCGTTGAATTTTCGCCCAAGAGCAAGGTTGATGCGTACATCCAAACCATGTTTTTTGTGATGCTTGTCGTACGTCGCACTCATACCTTGTACCATCTCGCTGACGATGGTCACCGTATGGGCAATGCGATTTGCTTCAAGGTTTGGGATGACGATCTCTTTGATCTCACAACCCATCTCTTCGAATTTCTTGAGCATGGCATTGCATGCATCTACCACTTCTTTTTCTGCATGTTCAAACCATTTGCGATAAATGCCGATCTTGAGTCCCTTCAAGTTGACATCATCCCAGCCGTTCAAGGTGGGTAAAGGTTGGTGCAAAGAATTCTCGTCTTTCAGGTCAGGTCCAGCCAAAAGGGCGTAGGCTAGGGCAACATCAGCGGCTGTTCCCGCAATGGGACCGATATGCGCTACGCTCCAATCTAGAGGGAATGCACCATGTTCACTGATTCGTCCAAATGTAGCTTTCAAACCGACCAAGCCACAGAATGCCGAAGGGATGCGGATCGAGCCGCCTCCGTCTGCACCGATGGCAACGGGCACAAGTCCTGCTGCAACGGCGGTGGCAGAACCGCTTGAACTTCCACCTGTGAAATGATCGGGGTTGTACGGATTGCGTGTCGTACCATGATGTGGATTCAGCCCAAAGACGTTGATGCCGATCTCATGCATATTCGTCTTGCCAACCAGCATTGCACCGACTTTGCGTAAACGCGCAGCCACTTCCGAATCTTCTTTTGCGGGTGATTTCCCCAAAAACGAAGTGCCGACTGTGGTTGGGTAGGGTGTCACATCCAATTCATCTTTGATCGCCACCGGCACACCATCAAAGATGCTGAGCGGCTTTCCGTTTTTGTATCTCTCTGTCGATTCGCGTGCCTGCCGCATCACATCATCGCGGTTCACGGCTATGAATGCCCGCAGAGGCGCATCAGACTTGTCACTGGCTTCGATGGCATCTAGTACTTTCTTTGCCACTTCTTCGGGGGTGGTCGATCCGTTGCGATAAGCGTTTGCGTAATCAAATATCGTCGCAAACTGAAAGCCCATTCCTTGAGGAGCAGATTGCGGCCATTCATGTTCGGGTATGGAAGCTGATTCGCGTTGCAGTTCGCCAGTGTAATGGATCGGGTGATGAGTGGGCGCTTCATCGAAATGCTGTTTACGCAGCCAAGTCAATCCCGCGCTTTCGAACAAGCTGGGAATCAACGCGCTTTGCAAAGGTCCTTCCACCAAAGAAGCAAATAACTTCAACGCCCCACCCGCTAGATACGGCAACTTCACTGACTTGAGATCATACTCGTCGCTCATGGATTCACCTCGTTAGACTACCAGCACTTTCGACCCGCGAATTTTACCTTGCTTCATTTCGACCAAAGCCGTATTGGCGTACCCGCCGTTGATGTCTCGCCCCGTCGCTTTAAATGTGGACAAAGATTTTCCCGTCCGCCGATCTCGTCCAACTCGGCGTGACAGACTCCGCAGCGGGTGACGCATAGTAGGACTTCGCCCGGAGTGAGAGTCAGCTCGGGGTGTTGAACCAGCTTCAAAGGAGTCTGAAGCGGTTCTACATCCCCGAGTGCTTCCCTATCCCGTACCGAATTGACGGTCGCCCGCATCGCCCAAACCAGGGACGATATACGCGCGTTCGTTGAGATGGTCGTCAACGGCGGCGACGTAGATATCAATGTCGGGATGTGCGGTTTGCATGGCTTTAATGCCTTCTGGCGCAGCGATCAACCCGACGAATTTGATCTTGGTCACTCCCCAACGTTTGAGCACTTCGGCAGTTGCCGTAGCAGAACCGCCTGTTGCAAGCATGGGATCAAGGATGAGACAGACGGCGACGCGCGGCTGGATGGGGAGTTTGTTGTAATACTCTACAGGCTTAAGGGTTTTTTCGTCGCGGTACAAACCGATGTGCCACACTTCGGCACTGGGCATTAATTCCCAAATGCCTTCCACCATTCCCAACCCTGCGCGCAAAATGGGCACAAGACCGATCTTTTCTTGCAATTGGTGGGCTGTCATTTTTTGCAGCGGAGTTTCGATCTCTACGGGTGTGGTGGCAAGGTCGGCGGTGGCTTCATATGCAAGAAGTCCCGCGATCTCTCTTACAAGTTCGCGGAACTTCTTGGGTTCGGTCTTCTTATCGCGCAGACGGGAAAGTTTGTGGGCAACGAGCGGGTGTTTAGATGCGTAAACGTTAGACATGAAATATTCTCCAAAATGAGTTGACCAATTATACCCAGCAGTACGGGCATTTTATAGCCGTAAAAGTGATGTTTGTCCCGTGACTTTACCGGGCGGTTTCGTTACACTGAGAAAAAGGAGTTCGTATGAATGGAAATGATTTTATGGCGTGGGTACTGCGCTCGCCATTGCATGGCATATTGAGCAAAGGCATGATGCTTATCACGGTCGCTGGGCGCAAGACTGGAAAAAAATACACATTACCCGTCGAATATTTTGAAGCCGATGGTTTTCTATGGATTGTCACCAGCCGCAATCGAACTTGGTGGCGCAACTTGCAGAGCGGAGCCAGTGTGGAACTTCTCCTCAAGAATCAACCTGTAAGCGCGTATGCCAACCTTGTGACCAATCTTGAACAAGTCGAAACGCATTTGCTTGATTATGTGCGTCATACTCCGACGGCGGCGAAGGTAATGGGGCTTCGCATGGAGAATAAAATGCCAAACGCCGAAGATCTTACCCGAGAGGCTCAAAAGCGGCTTTTCGTCCGCATTCAATTAGCGAAATAGCACGAACGGCAGCACACCCAGCATTGCACACGCAATAAACCCAATGACAAAAACTGTCAGGCAAGTTGGAAGAAGCCAGCGGATCCACGTCCATGCTGCGTAGGTATTCCATGCTTTGATGACGAATGGTTGGGCTTTGCGGAGAAGGTCTGGCGCCTCTTTTTCGAAACTTGGGCTTGGTTTTACCTTCGGCGGCTTAACCTCCGCTGTGGGCTTTGCCTTCACCCGCATCTCCGCTGGGATGGTCAAATTTGCACCGCAATAGGTGCATGCCATCTGGCTGACTCCCGGCAGAGGTTCGTTGGGTCCGCCGCATGCTGAACAATGAAAGGATTCTGTCATGGCGGCAATTATATAGCCGAAAAAACATGGACGGCTCAACGCCGTCTATGTTTGATGTTTAGAATGAGCTGAATACAGACCAAAGAGTTCCACCAACTATCAGCAGAACCACCAACATAATGAAGCCCGTGATCAAACAGCTAAAGCCAAATGACCAGGCAGTGATCTTTTTTGCGGTATCTGTGTAACTTTGGACCATAGGCGCATAGGCGTTCATCACGCTGTTCGTGTATGCACTTACATCATAGACCTGTGAATTTGCCAATCCTTCCACCGTGCGGCGGGCATCCATTTCGCTGATGCTGGAGAAGCTCATGTATTTTTGAACTGCTTCTTCCTTTTTACCGGCTTGAGCAAGCTGCACGACTTGCGACCATTGCGCCCCATAACCCATCATCGAGTTCATATCCATGCCGAACATGCTATTGTTATTAGATGAGGTCTGAGTCTGTGAAGAAGCAGCTGGCTTTCTCAAATTTTCAGGGATGATCACAGAGCTCCCGCAGTAAGGACATCTGGCTGTGCTTTCCCCAGTGGGCGGGTCAATGGGACCTCCGCAGCTGGGACATTTGATCAACTTCATGGTGTATTCAGACATGGCAATTCTCCTCGGGTTGGCGATGCAGGGATTATACGCTTGGCGTTTTTAGGGCAAAGGTGCCATTCGTACTATTTCGGATTAAAATCAACGCCAGACCAACTTATAGAGGAGACGTTCATGACCGAACAGTTTACGTTTGGCGGTGAGATCGTTTGGAGACCTACACAAGCGCAAGCGGAGGGTGCAAACCTAACCACTTTTATGCGTACATGGGATGTCAAAGATTTTGATGCATTAATGCAAAGGTCCACGCAAGATATAGCATGGTTTACAGAAGCTGTCTTTAAGTTTTTAGATGTTCGATTTTATGAGCCGTATTCGAAAGTTGTTGATCTGAAGGATGGCATCCACTTCCCGACATGGTGTGTAGATGGGAAGATGAATATTGTTTTTAACTGTGTTGAGAAATGGGCTGAAAATAAAGAAGAAAAGGGAAAGATCGCCATTGCATTCGAAGGGGAAGAGGGAAATACAAAAACACTTACCTATGATGAATTGAATAAAGAGATCAATAAGACCGCCAATGCTTTGCGTGCTTTAGGGTTAGGCAAAGGCGATGCCATCGGCATCTTCATGCCCATGACGCCTGAGATCGTAGTGGCTTTACTTGCAATTGCTAAGATCGGGGGAATTATCCTGCCGTTGTTCTCTGGCTATGGGGCTGGTGCCATCGTCTCACGCATGGTGGACGCGGAAGCAAAAGCCCTCTTCGCAGCAGATGGAGCCTTCCGACGTGGCAAGGCTGTGGAGATGAAATCCATTGCTGATGAGGCGGCGGAACAGATACCTTCGTTAAAATATATGATCGTTTTGAAACGGACAGGGCAGGATGTAAAGATGAACGATAGAAGGGATCATTGGTGGCATGAGCTTGTGGATGTGCAAAGCGATGTCTGTGAAACCGAAAAGACAGGCGCTGAAGATCCCTTGATGGTAATTTATACCTCCGGCACCACGGGCAAGCCGAAGGGCGCTTTACACACGCATTGCGGATTTCCCATCAAAGCGGCACAAGATATGGCATTCGGTACAGACGTCCACCAAGGTGATGTCATTTATTGGATGACGGATATGGGCTGGATGATGGGTCCATGGTTGGTGTTTGGGAGTTTGATCCTCGGTGCGACGATGTTCCTCTACGATGGCGCACCAGATTTTCCAACACCAAGCCGGCTTTGGGAGTTGGCTGAGAAGCATAAGATCAATCAAATGGGCGTTTCGCCGACGTTGATCCGTTCGTTGATTCCGCATGGGGATGAGCATTTCAAGAAGCATGATCTGTCTTCGCTGAAATGCTTTGCGTCTACTGGCGAGCCGTGGAACCCCGACCCGTGGATGTGGTTATTTGAGAAAGTGGGCGGCGGGCGGATTCCTATCATCAACTACTCTGGCGGGACGGAAATCTCTGGCGGAATTGTGATGGGCAATATGTTGCTGCCGCTTAAACCCTGCGCCTTCTCCGCTCCCTGTCCGGGGATGGATGCAGATGTGGTGGATGAGAACGGCAAGTCAGTTCGGAATGTGGTGGGCGAGCTGGTCATTAAAGCACCATGGATTGGAATGACGCGCGGTTTTTGGAAGGATAAACAGCGTTATCTTGATACATATTGGTCTCGTTGGGAGAATATTTGGGTACATGGCGATTTTGCCGCGGTGGATGATGACGGCTTATGGTATATCCTTGGGCGCTCGGATGACACGATTAAGATTGCCGGCAAACGCTTAGGTCCGGCAGAGGTTGAGTCGATCCTCGTTCGGCATGAGTCCATTGTGGAAGCGGCGGCGATTGGGGTGCCGCACGAGGTCAAGGGGAGTGAACTGGTTCTTTTTGCAGTGACCAAGCCCGGGGTAGAGCGAAGCGCGGCTCTTCGTCAGGAGTTGCATGAGATGGTTGTGGCAGAGATGGGCAAACCGCTCGCGCCGAAAGCTATCCTATTCGTGAACGACCTGCCCAAGACACGTAATGCCAAAGTGATGCGTCGAATGATCCGCGCGGCGTATTTGGGTCTGGAGCTGGGGGATACTTCATCGTTAGTGAATCCACAAGCGGTGGAGGAGATCAGAAGATCGAAATAAAATTGCATTGCATTGAGGCGTGACCTGGTTGGCATGTTAGCCAGCCAGTTTTTTTATCTTTCAAACTGATTTCTCACCTTTTCCTAAAAACCAATTTGCGAGCCCACTGGGTATAATTATTAAGTCTCGCAACTTGCGGGAAAAGGAGTTTGAATGAAAAACGTTCGAA